>ERZ761609.763-NODE-763-length-34244-cov-49.552107_pt1 | contig 34244 bp, 45 predicted proteins | sample MGYA00511163_ERZ761609 | MGnify/ENA primary metagenome ERZ761609 (study PRJEB28899, sample SAMN02445070) | bioreactor sludge metagenome | biome: EBPR sludge | place: Australia: Brisbane, Thorneside Wastewater Treatment Plant | collected 2011-12-16 ...
CCTGCGGCTCGTCCTTGAAGTCAGGCGCCTCGGCGTGCCGATGATTCTCGCGTTCATTATCGCCCACAAGATAACTCCTTGTTTTAACAGAGACAGCCAACTGTAAGTCTTTGATTTAACAATTAGGGGACAAAAAAATCTCCTATATTCAACACACTATAGGAGATTAAAACTTACTACGAATTATATCAGTTTGGAAGTTGCAAAGACTTTTGCCTACCCAAGTTGTTGAGAATAGCCGCGGCCTTCCTACTGCTATCTTGAACGGATAAGTGTGCGTACTTCATTGTCATTGTAATGTTTGCGTGTCCAAGAATTTGTTGAAGGTCTGTGATTGGAAGACCGGCTTGTACCATACGTGACGCAAATGAATGACGCAGAGTATGGTACGTCACATCTTGTAGTCCTGCTCGCTTACAAGCAGTAAGGAAACTTGCCAGACGATACTGCCGAGGACCACCACGCGAATCTGTGAATACCCATTGGCTTAAGCTGGTCGCTTTACGACGAACCAGAATGTCGTAAGCACGGTCGGACAACTCCAACACAGATTGATTACGGACCTTGGGGCGAAAAAGATTGAGCGTCTTGTCCAGAAGATTAACACTCGTCCATTCCAGTTCAGCAATCTCCGTATGTCGTGCTCCTGTATCCAACAACAAGACAACAAAGTCATAGATGTCTTGCCGCTCCTTCCTGACATCATAAGACTGGAGCCTGTAATCAGCCACACCAGGAATCTTTGCCTTTGGGTCAAGCGCAGCCAGCAACCTTTCTTCTTCATCCAAAGATAAGAACCTCAACTTCCCTTTTGGCGGACGGATGTTGTTGTGCTTCTTGATGTCAGCCATATCAATGACAGCAGTCTTGTACCCCAGACGCTTCATCAACGAGTTCATTTGTCCCCACATAGACAACTCGTGTGTGACTGTTTGCGGGGTCACTCCCTCCTTCTCCCTTTCAATAATCAACCGCTGAATGTCTTTCTCCCGCAAGTCATCCAAGTACATTGAAGGCTTGAACCCAAAGCACGATACGTATGCCTTCTTTGATATATCAAATGTCTTACCCATTTGCTTGTTACATCTGGCTACGTAGTCTCTGTATGAACTCAACTTCTGTTTGCTGTCACAGAACTTCTGGAACGCATCCTCAATCGTGATCCGTTCCCCATCACCAAGGACAATCACAGCGTGGGCTTCAGTTCTCTTGAGTGCTTCCACCCTTTCCGCTGCTTGCTTGTTAGCCGTCTTGGTACTACCTGTCTTGATTACACCATTGACCATAAAGCGGTAATGGTACATGGAACTATTCTTTGGTTTGAAAACTGACATTGTGTATTCTCCTTGGTTGTGATGACAGAATGATTCTGTCAAGAGTATTTACTGTCCTACTATTACAAAAATACCACAACATTTATTTTTGTTGAAGAAGGAAATACCCTATAGGAAAATCATAAATAGCAGGTCCGTCTGGTAAACGGATGTGTTCGAAAACTCCTTTTGGTTAAAAGAAAAAGCCCCATCTGCGTCAGCAGCCATCGGGGCTTTCTCTTTTTTGTGCTCACTGATTGTCATTGAGACATTCATTGCTCCCTAATACCTCACCGTCAGCCACACACCGATACAGTTCAACACATCCACGATAGTACTTTGCGGTATCTTGCTCCTTGGCCAACTGCTTTCTCAACTGGCGATACTCATAAAGAACCCACAAAAGCCCCACAATTGATAATAGATTGACCATCGTCTTCTCCTTGATTGAATTGATTGCGTGAGTATTTATCTCAACCGTCCGTAAATACATACAATCTACTATAAGGAGATACGGATGAGTGCATCAAAACAAAAAGGGTACAGAGCAGAAGTAGCAATAGTAAAGACATTACAAGCAGCCGGTATTGAAGCGAGACGACAACCATTGTCGGGTAGCATGAATGACTTCAAAGGAGATGTCATACTACCAAGCGGCGAGAAGATAGAAGTCAAACACCGTGAGTCAATTGGTGACTATTTCTGGGATTGGTTGAGCCAAGGTGATGCTAAATATTTGGCCATCAAAAAGAATGGCAAGACTCCATTAGTCCTCATGGAGATGGACAAATGGATTGAATTACTACAACATACAAAAGGAGAAACAAAATGACTAATTTGGGTTCTATAGCTAAACAAAAAGGATGGAATGTTTCAGAGAAAATGCTGAACAGAATGTCAAGGTACAATTTCAATCCTTCACCGGAACAGCTAGCTGAGTTGGAAGCAACAGGGGAGATCAGATTTTCACAGGAACAGATAGCGGAGATGGATAGGATTAACATGGTCGGCAGGCGTGAAGAACTAACTGACGAAGCAAATAAAGCATGGCAGATGGTAAAGGATTGGATAGCAACTGACCCTGATAGTAATTGGGACGACCCATGGTTCGTTCATACAATGAAGTACATTGACTCTAAGCGTCTCGAAAATGTGCGCATCCATGACATGATTACCCAATTAAAAAACTGAATCTTAAGGGGACAAACAGAACACTTGAAATTTTTTTTAACATAATTTAGAATGAAGGACTAAATAACAATACAGTCCGGGAAGATTGTAACGAATACAATTTAAGCAGCAACAAAAAAGCCAGAGTGTATCTTCCCGGACGCTCTGGCTTTTTTGTTTTCCAACCAAGGAGATTACCAAATGGAACAAGAAATTAACACAACATACTTTGAAGTCTTAGACATCATACCTCACGAACTGTGGTGGGAATTAAGAGTTAGAGATTTAGAAACAAATAAAAGGAAAAAGTTTTTGGTTATGTTACACAAAAGCCACGGATATATTTTTGCTCCTGGCTTTTTCTTTAAGGTGTTCTATGAATGTCTTCGTAATGATGAAGAAGCAATAATAGTTCATCAGGCACAGGCATATGAAGATGAAGATACATGTCGTCGTGGTATTTGGGAAATGGCACTCCACGGACATCATTTGGATAAGTTGACTTCTGTTAGCAAGAATACATTCAAATGGTTTACATCTACATCAACCAAGTCCAGGAGGGTATAAGATGGACATTGATATCTATACGAGTGTATTTATTGCCCACAAGAGCAAGTTAGGAACAAGTGCCTATACATTACATTGCAAAGGAAGACCAATAGCAGATGGAGTTTTTAGTGAAGACAATTCAACAATAATAAAAGCTCACCTGGAAGGATTAGTTGATGCCCTTAAATGTGTCAAGGAACAAATGGAAACCGATGATGTCCTCACCATCAAAGTTTTATTCAGGGATACAGGTGACTCTTCCTTCACAGATTCAATACGGTTGTCCATCGCACAATGCTGGATGGCGGTTCGTGATGGCACACCATTGAAAGAGCACTTGCGAAACAATGAATATAAACAAAAGGTCATTGATGTTTTATTAGAAATTAAGTCTTTGGTTCCCATGCTAACGTTCAGTGTTAGACCAGAAAGACAAGACCATCCATTGTTTGAACTACAACGAAAGGCAATGGTTCAGTTGTGGCATGCAGAAACAAAAGCAAGGGCAAGTAAATGAAATCACACCATACAACTTATGTTTGTTACTTCGCTTACTTCCAAGACAACAACGATGTATCAAAACCAATCCAGACTGTGACAAGATGGGATTCACAAATCAGTACAGATAAAGTTACTCCTTCTTATGGAGTATATCTCAGACCAAAGTTCAATAACTACACTGCTTGGATAGATTGCATGTTTAAAGTTATCAATGAGATTGTTGAGGATGTACAAAAAAAGATTCAAGCAAATGAAGAATCAACCTTCACGATTCGGTTTGTCACTCACAGCAAACTGACACCTAATCAAACCAAGTCATTGAAGACAATGCTGGCTATTGCTAAACAGTACCGAACATTTCCAGACGATGAGCCAACAGTGAGAGCCATTCGTGGTGTAGTAAGGAAGAAGGCTGGTACTTCATATGAGGACCCGACATTTGAACCAAAGGCAAACTTAATGGTGTGCTTGTTCAAATTACAATCTCACCTTCGTCTTGACTATGAGCACACCATGCTATCTACATCCACACAGACAAACGCATCGTCTGTCTTCAATGCCTTGTTTCAAATCGCAAAGGGTAATGATGAGGTAGGACTATAAGAGATATAAAACACGGAGTAAGATGCAGTAAAAAGGTATAATATAATGGAGAAGATTTCGGGAAAAAAATACGGGACCAATATCGGCACCACAGGTGCCGAAGGAAGTTCACACCTTCGGTGTTTCACTTCCTGATGTAGTTGTTTATATGTGCCTTCGGCACCGGGATGTTGAGTTGTTTTGATTTGATTTCAAATGCGAACTCCACATTGAAATATTTAACTTAACTACGGCGTATTTAACTAGCAAGACAACTGCGTATTCCCTCCATATGAAATGCCATATCTTCCACCTGGCAAGGCTAGCAAGTACATATGTCACACCAGATTTGGCACCTGATGTAGAAGGCAATTGTTGGTTTAGGTCTCCACATAGAACAAGGAGGGCGAAGCCCGACTAACCTATATGGTTGCCTTTCCGTTTTTGACCCTATTAATTTTTTTCTTTTGTTATTAGGGTCAAAGTTAAACTCCATTGATATTTGTTGTCGTTTAGTAGATGCTTTATTATTAAAATGAGGAATTGGGTTAATGAAAACACTAACAAAAAAAAGAAAAGATGCAAATAGTAGCCACAGCAAGAGCAAACAGAGAGTCAACTTACTTCACAGGAGAGCCTTGTAAAAACGGACACATAGCACCTCGCACAACTCAAGGAGGTGGGTGTACGGCATGTAGTAACCGTTCTGTTGTGGCAAATTTTCGCAAGACTCTGTACGGGCTTGATACAAATCAATTTGAGGAGATGTTATTAGCACAAAACAATCAGTGCGCAATCTGCGGCACAGTATTTGAAAAGACACCACATGTAGACCACGACCACGAAACTGGTATTGTTCGTGGTCTACTTTGTTTACCTTGTAATATGGGTCTTGGGTTCTTTAGAGATAGCCAAACAAACTTACATAAGGCTATTGAGTATCTACAACAAACCTAATTCATTGATATGCTTTTCGTTTTCACGATTTGATCAAGTAGAACATCAACATTCGTCCCATAATAATAGCAACAAATGTAGTCAATCCCAACCAACTCAAAGCCCTGATGGCTGTACCTTCTTGCTTGGTCTTCTTGTTGCGATACAGAGCAAAGGCAAACATAGGCGAGACGATAAAGAAAAGAATAACAATCTTGATAATAAAGTCTGCGTTCATTTGCTTTCTCCTTGGTTTGTTAAAGTGAGATCATTCTACTAGAACATGAAGCGTCTTTCAACGGAGCGAAGTAGTTGAATTAGAACATTACCCAGCGGACAATAAGATAAAAAGAACAATCAAGGGGTCCGAATGGTAGCAAAGAGATTAACAACAGCAGATGCGCAAGATATATTTGATAAGATATCTGCTGGACATACATCTAAAGAACTTGAAAAGCAATATGGTATTTCTTCCTCGCTGGTATCTTGTATCAAGAACAAGCGCCCTCCTTACCACAACTTAATCGATAGCACTTCACAAACAAACAACTACACCAAAACAAATAGAACGATACAAGGCACAGTATTGATTGAGTGTTGCCAGACCAAACAGATCATTGATTCATCCAAGTTGTACTACGCAATCCATTCTTACTTCCTCCAGCGAGCTGATGATTATCAGTACCAACATTTTGTATTTGGAACGACAAGATGTATCAAATGTAAATCAACAATCACAATAGGAGCAGCTATCTGGAATGACGGCAAGTACCAATTTGTTGAACCCATGGAGGTGCTTGTCGATCATGCTGAACTTGTTCAAGATAGGTTGATATTTCAACCAGAGCTGATCAGCGAGAACCAAATCAAACACAAAGGTTGCCTGATACCACATTGCTTTGTAGATTGCTGGGGCAAGACCAGCCAATAAAAAAAGCCACCCGAAGGTGGCTATAAGGGCGTGGAGTTTTTCGTTTAAATTGGTCCCATAAACTCCACCGAAAAAGACCTTGTTATTGTTGTTGCTTCAGCTTGGACAGAATCAGCTGCACATAAGTCTTGGATCCGGAGACCGTCAGTCCCAACTCACTTTGAAACGCAGCAACATAATCCTTCCTTGCCAGGTTGGGATGATCAGCGACATACTGCTTCGCCAAATCCATCTTGGATACCGTGGTCGCCGGCTTGGTCAGTGAGCGATACTCCTGCCTCGCTGCTTTGAGTTGTTCCTCCAGATGTGTGATTTGAGTTTCCAGCTCGAGGACACGAACGGGAGTTGGTTCTTCCGGAGCCAAATTTGACATTTTGGCGACGGCAATTTCCTCCTGAACCGTAGTATTAGGAGTAACAACTTCTTCAACAGAAACGATTTCCTCCTGAACAACTTCTTCAACAGAAACGATTTCCTCCTGAACAACTTCTTCAACAGAAGCAGGAACAGACTTACGAGCACGAGCAGCCATTTGTATTACCTCTTAAAGTGAAATGATAAGAACAACCTTGATAGTTCGATAAACAATCCCCTTCAGCACATCAACAGCATCATCACAGTCAGTAGCAAAGACAACCGTTTTGTAGACACCAAAGCAACCCTTAATGGTGTACGTAACTTCAAACTGCTTCATCTCATATACCTCCATATCTGTGATGACGTCCATCTTCGTCTTTTCAATATAGAGGTCAACAGGATTTTGAGATATTTTCATTTCCACATTTCCCGCTTTGTGGAGACTATGGTTCTGGTTCTGGCTTCTATAGTAGAAAGAAGTCTAGGTTCTACAGTTTGATATCACTGCAAATGTGGAATGGATAAGGAGCCGTAAGGACTACATTGGTGGAATGGATATTTGGTGGAATGGATACGGAGCCGTATGCACCTGCTCATACTTGGTGGAATGGATAAGCAGCAGTAAGGACTACATTGGTGGAATGGATATTTGGTGAAATGGATACTTGGTGAAATGGATACTTGGTGAAATGGATACTTGGTGAAATGGATACGGAGCCGTATGCACCTGCTCATATTATTACTTTCGTAGATGCAAAAAAGTGGTCACGTTCTGGTAGTGCCCAAAATGGGCACTATATTCGAATATACGAATATACGATTTTGACCCTAATGTTTACGGTCATTGAAGTCTACTGGGGAAGTTTCCTCACTGCGAATACCTCCAGTGAAATCAGCGAGTTACGACACCGTAAGTTGAGGGTGCTGTCAATATTGAGATGATTTCTTCTTGGGAACATTACTGCGACAGTTCCGGAATTGTGGCACTGTGCTCAAACCATTTTCACAGTTCCGCGAATGCGATGGCACATTTTGGCGATGCCCCGGATTTTTAGGACCGAGACAATATCAATACCACAAAAAAAATATTGGGCAGTAAAACCAAAATCGCCTTTATTAACCTTGTGTGATCAGCCGCTCCACCGAGTTGGTAACTTTTCTCCTACGAATGATAAATACCTGTGTATTACATTAAAAGGAGATTACCAAATGAACACACACACCGCTACCGACAGATTGACTTACGAACAACGGACTGCTTACCTCGCCAATATGAAGAACACAATTCAGCGACTGTCGTTCGTTGATGACACGACTCGCCTTGTTGAAGGCGAACATTGCCATATAACAAACATCCGCGATTGTGGAACTAACGGATATCCACAAATGTGGTTTCTCTATCCACACAAGACACAATCCCAAAGCGTCAAGGTCAGCCGTCTTCTCAAGATGGCTGAAGGGTTCTATTTGCCTGGACGTCCAAAACGAGCGGGCGACCCACAGATAGACAGAGCACACTATCGTATGGCGTTACATAAATGCCACAACGGAGCGTGCGTTAATCCTAACCATATCTATGTTGGTACGGCTGAAATGAACAACTACGATTGCTTGTTGAGCAAAGATAACAAACGTTTGTCGGTAGAAGACGTAATTAGCATTTTGGTTGAACGGAAGAACTTCCCGAAAGAGAAACAATTAGCACAAGAACTAGCAAACGCTTTTCATGTTCACATTTCGTGTATCCGCGCAATCTGGCGGAACGAGAAGTATTGTTTTATTGACAGGGAAACATATGAACTACATCCACCAAGTTGCGATACATTAAAAGTTGGGCCTGATGGTGTTTACAAAGATGGAACAACATATGCGTATGGACGAGGATATTTGAAATCGAAACAGATAAATATAAATAAAACTTAAAGGAAGAGATATGTCTTTTGGTGGTAAGAGTTCAGGTCCAAGTCAGGCAGAGATTGATGCAAAGGCGAGAGTGCGTGCGGCAGAAGAAAAGGCTCGTGTTATTGCTGAAGAAGAAATCAAATCTGCCGCAGCAAATAAGAACGCGATTGATGAAAAGATTGGCGTAACAGATGCTGAAGCGGATAGGCAAAGGCGTCAAGCCTCGCTTTTGGCAATGAGCACCAAAGAGCAACTTGACGAAGAGAAAAAGAAAACAAATAACAAAGTAACGCTATTAGGTCAATAAGGAGCAGAGTATGAGCCGAGGAGGAGGGTCCAAGAATTCAGGACCAAGCGAAAGCGAAATTAAAGCCCGCGAGGAAGCAGCAGCAGCAACAGCCCGTGCCAAGGTACTTGAGGAACAAGCTGCCCTCGCAAAGAAGCAAGGTGAGGAAACAGCCGCCGGACGTGCCAGTGCTGACCAAGCAGCCCAGCAAGCAGCAGCCCAGCAAGCAGAGGCATTAGCGAAAAAACAGAACGAAGAAATTATCGCTGGTAAAGCACAAGCGAGTTCTTCATTGAGCGGCGGTATGAAGGATAGTCAAGAAGTTGGTTCATACGACAGGCAGAAGAGCCTGCTTTCGGGATTGAGTGACGCGGAAGAAGAACGCAAACGAACGCTGGCTGCACAGACAAAGAAGAAAACTCTTCTTGGTAATACGGTAAATCTGTAATGAATAATAAGGGTGAAGAAATACTCAACACGTACAACCAGTTGGTTACGGAGCGAACACCGCTTGAGCAATTTTGGCAAGATGCTTTTGATTACACGTACCCAATCCGTGGTGAGCAATTTAGTTCAAAGGATACGGATCCGTATGCAAGAGCCAGTGCAGCCAAATCAAAGCAAGCAAAGATATACGATAGCACAGGAACTGATAGCGTTCGTTTGTTGGCATCTGGTCTTTTATCTGGCTTAACGCCAAGTCACCTTCAATGGTTCACATTTGATACACCAAGTGTGCCTGATAGCCTCGTGCCTCGTGATGCGAAACTTTGGTTGCAACAAGCAGCAGAGACATTATTCACAGCAATTCATTCGTCAAACTACAACAGCGAAGCGTTTGAACTGTTTATTGATTTGACAGTTGGGGGACTTTGCGGACTGTTTGTGGATTTCACTGAAGGGTTTCGTTTTGAGCAATGGGCATTACCTACGCTATATTGCCAGAATGTTTTAGGTGGTCAGGGGATAGATACAATCTACCGCAGTGTTACTTACAAAGTACGCGAAGCCGTTGAGAAATTTGGCATTGGAAACGTCCCCGAGTTAGTTAAACAGCAGTATGAAAGCGACCCATATGCGAATGAAGTGTATCAGTTCATTCATACGATTCGTCCAAGGCTCAATAATGGCAAACAAGCCAAGGGAAAACTGAAAACCAGTATGCCTTGGGAATCAATATATGTGTGCGCAAAGACAGGCGAGATTGTTCAAGAGTCTGGATTCCACGAAATGCCAGTCATTGTGCCACGATGGTTTGGTATTCCTGGAACTGACTACGCTTTAGGTCCATTGAATGATGCGTTACCGGACGTGAAAACGCTAAATCGTATTGTGGAGATGGTTCTTACTAATGGTGAGATGGCAATTGCCGGCACATTCGTTGCAAAAGATGATGGCGTGTTTAACCCTAATACAGTCAAGATAGGACCACGCCGGGTGATTATGGTTAGTGATACAGAAAACATCAAGCCTTTAGCGTCAGGTGGCAACTTCAATATCGCACAAAGTGAGATTGCAAGACTTCAAGCACAGATTAAACGAGTGATGATGAGTGACCAATTGGCACAAACAGAGAAAGGGATGATGACTGCTACAGAAATTCAAGCACGTCAGCAAATCATTCGCCAGATTCTCGGTCCAGCCTTGGCACGATTGCAGAGTGAGTTCCTTGAACCGCTGTTAAAAAGATGCTTTGGCTTGGCAATGCGTGCCGGCGCACTTGGTCAACCACCAAGTTCATTAGGTGATACTCCATTTAGTCCAGCATATCATTCACCAATTGCAAAGGCACAACGTTTTGAAACAATTCAAGCAATGAATCAACTTGAAGAAGCAATCGGAGGATTGAGCAAACTAAATCCTGGAATCCTGGACTTATACGACTTTGATGCTTCTGTGAAAAAGAGAGCAGACTTGTTTGGTGTTCCCGCAGAACTACTTAAAGACGAACGCCAGGTAGCAGCAACAAGGAAAGCAGCAGCACAACAAGCACAAGCACAACAAGCGTTACAGCAAGCTCCGCAGTTAGCAGCAGCCGCAAAAAACCTAAACGGTGCTGGTGAAGTTGGACAAGAAGCATTGGCACAAATAGCAAATGGATAATATCAAACAACTGATGTTTCACTTGTTCCAGAATGACCCAAAAGGGGTAAAAGTGTTTGAGTATTTGACGAGTCGTTTCTACGACAAATCACTATTCAATAAAGACCCTTATGTTACTGCTTACAATACTGGGCAACACGATTTGATTTTACAAATAATAAATATGATGGCAAATACCAATGAAGGAGAACAGGAAGATGGGCAAGAAACTTAATCAACCAGAAGAAGTAGAAGTTGCAGAAGTTATCGGACAAGTTGTTACAGACGCTGGTGCACTAACTCACGAGGAAATTCACATTATCTCAATGGCACCTGATTATAATCAGAGCAAGGTGAAGCAAGAGATTGTGCGTAAATGGAAGATGGCGAAAGGAGTTCAATAATGGAAGATGAAGTTATTGAGCAAATTGAGCAACCAGACATTGAGTCTGAAGCACCAGATTATAGTTGGGTGCCAAAGAAGTTCCTCAAGGACGGTGAGCCAGACCTACAGGCTCTGTCTCGTAGCTATCAAGCATTGGAGAAACGTCTTGGGTCAAGGTCGCTTGCCCCAGAGTCGGTTGATGATTATGTGTTCGAAAGCAAGAACGGCTACACGTATGATGCTGATTTGAGCAATTCTTTTAAGCAAGAAGCATTAGAAGCTGGGTTATCTGCTGAACAATATGCCTTCATTATGAATAAGTACGAGGAATCAATTGCTCAATCACAGCCATCCGCCGACCAAGCCGCAGAAGTACTAAAGGCTTCTTGGGGAAGAAACTTTGATAACAATCTCCAAGCTGCAAGACGGGCGTGGGATGAGTTCGCACCAAGTGATGCGGACATTGATGAAGTTGGGAACAATCCTGTGGTGCTAAAGATTCTCGCTCGCATTGGGATGGAACTCGGTGAAGACAAGCCAACCGCGAAAGGGGCCAGCCGTCCATCAGCAATGACGGAAGAACAAATCAATGAACTGATTCGTAAGAAGGACTACAAGCACGACCTAAAAGCCCAAGAGGTAGTTCGTAAATGGTATGAGGCAAAATTCCGCGATTGAGCGGGAACCTGGTACCAAACTTTAATAAATAGAGACAGTGATTCAAAGTAAGGACAATCGTAAGACCCAGAACTGAACCGGAAACGCCCCAGTGTAACACTGGATAAGCAAAAAACAAAAACAGCTACATCAAAACTATAAACTTATTCAGGAGTTACAAAAATGTCAGCCTCAATCACTGCGGCATTTATTGCCCAATACACAAACGAAGTACACCAGTTGTTCCAACAACAAGGTTCTAAACTTATGAACACAGTCAATGTTCATAAGAATGTTGTAGGTTCTACGTATAACTTCCACAAACTTGGTGCTGTTGTTGCTAACACCAAGACACGCGATGCTGAAATCACAGCATTGGACCCAACCAGCACACAGGTCACAGCAACGCTTGCTGACTACTACGCTGGTGTCTATGCGGACAATCTAGACTTGCTCAAGACTAATGCCAACATCAAAGCTGAACACCAGAAAGCTGCTGTTAATGCTATCAGCCGTAAGGTCGATGATGTCATCATCGCAGAAATGCTTACCGCAACTAACACTACCACAACGACAGCCGGCGGTCTTACCCTCGCAAAAATCCTTGAAGTTGTTACTTACTTGAATGGTAACGATGTTGGTGATGGTGATCGCTATCTTTTAGTCGGTGCTAAACAGGTTGGTGAAGCATTGGCTATCCAGCAACTAACTTCCGCTGACTATGTTCAAGTTCAAGCGATTATGAATTCCGGTATTGGAACTGCTTTAGGCTTCAAATGGATTATGTCGACTCGCTTAACTTCCGCATCTGCCACAACTGTTTTGGGTTATGTGAGCGATTCCGTTGGACTTGCTGTTGGTCAAGACATCAAAACAGAAATCAACTACATTCCAACAAGAGTCGCTTGGTTAACGAATAGTTATGTTAGCCTCGGCGCGAAGCTGATTGACAACTTGGGCATAACCAAAATGACAGTCGCTTAAGCACTTAACAGATACATTTGGTACTCAAAGGGCAGAGAAATCTGCCCTTTCTCTTTGGACAAACAAATCATAAATACCTGTAAAGTACAGGAGTAAGCATTTATGAGTTCAATAGTGTCCATTTGTAACGTCGCCCTAACCTCATTGGGAGCGAATACCATCGTCAGTTTGAACGATGGAACCACGGAAGCATTGCTTTGTGATTCTACTTGGAGTCAGTCAAGACGGGCAGTGTTGAGACTGCATCCTTGGAACTTCGCAATAGCAAGGTCGGAGCTTGCTGCCGAGACGACCGCGCCAGTTTATGACTACAAATATTCGTATCCGTTGCCAGGAAACTGTCTGCGCGTTATCCAAGTGTTCAACAATCAGGATTATAGGATTGAACGAAAGAGAGTTATCACAGATAGTGAAACGTGCTTCGTCAAATACATCTATGACAATGAAGACATTGGAAGTTGGGATGAGTCGTTCATTGATTTGATGTCTGCTCGCATTAGGTTGGACCTCGCTTATGCTATCACGCGAAGCAATTCATCAGTAACACAAGCGTCAGCACTGTTTCAGGAAAAGTTCAAACTCGCAAAAGCGATTGATGCGAGCGAGGATATACAGGAGCCATTTGGACATTTTGATAACAGCCTCATTGCAGTGAGGTTCTAATCATGTCGGTAAGCGGTCAGATTCTTTTCATAAACAAGATGTGAATACATTTAGAAAGGAATCACTATGACCACAAGCAAATCCGAATACAACCGCCTTTATCGTGAAAAGAACAAAGCAGGTTTGGCTGCTAAAGAAAAAGCAAAGCGGGAGGCTATTAAAGATACGCCTGAATATAAATTGAACTCCAAAGAAAAGCAACGCAGGTATTACCTGAACCACAAAGATGAAATTTTAAAAGCAATTGTGAAACGGCGTCAGGACCAGCACCCGCACGCAACTCGGCTATATGGAATTAAGAATAGAGCAAAGCGTGATGGTAGGGAGTTTGATTTGACATTACAGTTTTTAAGTGACTTAGAAGTAAAAACACCAAACTGTCCTATTTTAGGAATGCCACTAATCTATTCGGGTACACGAGATGACTTCGTAGATCCAGCAAGAGCGGCCTTGGATAGAATTGATAATAGTAAAGGATACACAATGGATAATGTCCACTTTATTTCAAATAGAGCAAACAAAATTAAGAATGACGCAACGCCCGATGAGTTGAGAATGATAGCTAATTACATAGAAAGTTTGGGTGGGAATAATGTCTAAATTGATTCAGTATCAAAGTGACATGACCGCTGGGGAAATATCCGAAAAGTTACTGGCACGTACTGACTTGAAGGCATATGACAATGCTCTCAAGACAATGGTTAACGCATACCCAATGACGCACGGTGGAGCAAAACGAAGACCAGGAACAATCTATATCGGTGAAGTTGCGACAAGCGCCGAGACGGTACGGCTGATACCTTTCATTTACAGCAAGACGACATCATTCGTTCTTGTTTTTAATAGTGGAAAAATTCAGTTCATTCGTGATGGTGCCTTTATTATGGATGGCGTCAGTCGTTATGAAATAGCTTCCCCTTTTAGTGAATCAGAACTACCAGATGTTACGTTTGCACAATCGGGTAATGCGTTATATCTCGCACATACCAACTACGCCCCAAGACTACTCCAGCGTGTTAGTGATACAAACTGGACGATTACCCTATTAAACTTCACATATCGGGCAATCAGTGACCAATGGTATAAGAACGACTACATTAAGTTCAAGATTATCACTGGACTCAACCCATTCGCTGTCGGTGATGTCTTCACTGTAACAACCAATGCCAGCGGGGATGTTACGGGAACAACAGGACCAGTACCGCTTGGAACAAACAAGGGTGTGATTTATGGTGCCACAAAGGTCAATAATGCGGTCGCTCAAACCTGGACAATCACTTGCATCATCTCCACCGGTTCCCGGCAGGAATGGACAGTAAGCGGTTCGGTATCCGGCACACCAACATTAACTTGGAACACAGATAAGTATCCAGCAACTGTGGGCTTCTTTGAGCAACGCTTGTATTACGGTGGTACTTCAGCAGAACCACAGACAGTTTGGGGTAGTGTCATTGGTGATTACAGCAACTTCACCATAGGACCAAATAATGATGACGCTGTTCAGTTTACATTTTCCAGCAATCGGTATGACCAAGTAGCCCATCTCGAAAGTGCCCGGCAACTACTCGCTATGACTGTTGGTGGCGAGTACTCGTTGGTGGGTGGAACAGCAGGCATAACACCAACATCCGTTCGTATCCGGGCGAATACCTTCCACGGCTCATCGCATATCAAGCCAATCCGCATATCACAGGAGGTGGTTTTCGTTCAAAGAGACAGAAAGAAGGTGCGAGCAGTTAGTTACTCCGTCGCAGAAGATACAAATCTCGCAAGTGACCTCACATTATTTGCCGAGCATGTAACAGGCACTGGCCTTGTGGATATGAGTTTCACCCAAGACCCAGATTATCTACTGTGGGCGATACGTGATGACGGGATATTAGCTTCTATGACCCATCTGCGTGATCAAGCAATCACCGGCTGGGCACGACATATCACAGATGGTGAGTTTGAAAAGTGTGCTGCTGTCCCAGAAGCAACTGCTGACCAAACATATCTGGTTGTTCGTCGGGATATAAATGGAGCAAGCAAGCGATACATTGAGTTGCTGGACTACACGACAGGAGCAATGACTGATTGTTCCGCATTTGGCTATAGTGCCAGTGAAACAGCATCGTGGTCTGGACTGACACACCTGGAGGGGAAGACCGTCGCTGTAGTTGCGGATGGGATTCCACATCCAAATTGTACAGTCTCTGGTGGTGCTATTACATTGAACTATCCCGTTAATAACATTGAGGTTGGTCTGCCGTACACAACAACGTTGGAGATTCTACATCCAGCAAGAGACCTACCAGATGGAAGTTCTCACGCACGAGCACTCACTATCCCACAAGTAACTATCCGTTTCCAAAATGCAACTACTTGTACAGTCAATGGCTACAACGTTCCGTTCCGTACAAATCAAATTGCTTTGGGAACTCCAACACCTCCGTTCACTGGTGATAAGCAGGTAACGCTATTAGGATGGCAAGTTCCTGTCACGCTGACAATAGAGCAAACACAACCTGCTCCGTTAACTGTATTGGGTATCGCAATCAAGATGATTGTTCCAGACTTGACTGAATAAATACCAAACAACAGGAGATACTAATGATTAGGATAGCGGTACATACGGATGTGGATAGGTTGGTGGAACTCGGACGCTCTATGTGGGAAGAATCACCAACATACAGCGCATATGATTTCAACGAAAGCAAACTACGAATTTGGTTGGAGTTAGTTATAGACAACCAAAATGGAGTGATTCTCGTATATGAGCGAGACAAACAAATCATAGGTGGAATGGTTGGCTGGCACGAAGAACAATTCTTTGGACACGACAGAGTGCTCTGTGACCTGGCTCTATTTGTTGAGCCAGGAAAACGGGGTTCGATGGCTGGTGCTGCTTTAATCAAGGCATATGTTGAGTATGGTAGAGATTTAGGGGTAGCACAAATCGTTTTAAGTAATTCATCTGGTGTGAACAGAGACCGCATTGCCAGGTTGTACGAGCGGCTTGGAATGAAACACTGTGGGTATGTTTATGCGTTTAATAATAAAGGAGCCTAAATGGCAATTGCTACAACAACCGCTTTGACGGTAGCAGGTATGGCGGCATCAGCAGCAGCGACAGCCGCGTCTATGTCAGCACAGAAATCTGCAGCATCAGCGCAAGCAAAAGCACAAGGTGACCAAGCCACCGCTGACGCGACTGTGATGCATACCAACGCAGCATTATCAAAAATTGATGCGGAAAGGATTCAGCGTGCTTCCATTATTCAAGCAGAGAAGATCCGTGAAGCCGCAATTACGATAAGGGGACAACAATCTGCCGCTCAAGCCGTCTCGGGTACAGAACTCGGGACAGGAAGCAATTTAGCTGTTCAAGAAGATACTACCAAGAAGGCTGAAGCGGATGCCCTGGCTACTGTAATGGAGGGGATATACGGTGTTGTCAATAAAACTGCGACAGCAAGATATCAAGATATGGCGGCATCGGAGACAGCAACAGCGGGCGCTCGTGCCGCCAAGACATCCTTGTTAGCAGGTAATTGGGGTCAAGTGACTACATTAGCGAATGGTGTATCAAATATGCTTTCGATTTATAAGAACTTTAATACTTCTGGAACGACAACTAATGGCAAATCTTAATATGGAATCGCAAAAGGGTAACTTACTTCACGCAACAGAAGTACCTACCACGAAGCTTGGACAGATTGTTGCACGTCCAACAGAAACTGCGAAGGTTCAGGATGGAACTTTTGGAAACTTTCGCAGTGATCTTGCAGCAGCGAATATTGATATGGAGCAAGCAAAGCAAATAGCTCCTTTAGTTAATGATTCAATCTTACGAGCACAGAACTTACAGATTGCTGAAGAAGATGCGAAGAAGTCTGTTTATCACTTGGATTGGCAAACAGCAGAACGGGAAGCACGACAAGCAGCTAAAGAAATTGCTGCTGACCAACAATTAGATACAGATGCCGAACACGAAGTATATAAGGATGAACTCGCGAACAGAACATCTCAAGTTGACCAAAAGTACACGTTCTACACACGAGTTGGTAATGATATTGCGGCAAGACGCGATGCTTGGATGCGAAATGCCCAAAGCGATTACATCAAAGATGTAGTTGAACCTCGTCGTGTTGAAAAAGTGAAAGCGGCAACGTTCCAAGTATTATCTGGATGGAATAAGGCATTAAGCGATGGGCTAGCACAAGAATCTGACGCATCCAAGGTTGCACAGGCTTTGATGGAAAACAAAGCAGCAGTTCAAACATACTTACGGCAACCGCAAATGATAGCGGTATTCGGTGCTGACCAAGTTGAGAAGATGGCAGCCAAGACAGTTAATGATATGTTCTTGGATGCCATTTCGTTGATGACAAACCAAAACCCAGAAGGAATGATTAAGTTACTCCGCAATGCAACAGGCGATTCTACGACAGACGTATTTTTTGAACTTGACCCGAGTATGCGGCGTCAAGTTCTGTATCAAGCGGAGAAAGAATTATCAATTCGCCGTGCTGAAGCAAAGGCAGAACTCAAGGAGCGACAGGACAAGAACGAAGTACAACTTACCTTTGATATTGTTTCGGGAAAGCTATCTGGTAATGCGGGTATCAGCAAAGTACTGAAGATGTATCAAGATGGTGAGATTGACCAATCACACGTTGAACGTGCGATGACCAAGTTCCAGATTCAAGCGGATAGAGCAGAACGCCGAGCAGAAGCTGCTGCCGCAAGAAGTGAGCGAGCACGCGAGCGGGAGAATGCCGTCCTCCAGCCCATACGGGACTCCTTGGAAACAGGTCTTCCTCTTGACCCAAATAACGCACAGCACGTTAAGTCCGTGAATGCTTATGCTGCGGCTGTAATGGCGAAAGACCCAAAGAATGCGGAAGGAAATGTTAAGCAAATCATTGCCAAGACTGGTGTTGTTCCAACGGCCGTTCATTCCCAAGTGTATGGATTGGTCAATTCAAAAGACCCCAAGGAAGTAAAGGCAGGTGTGTCGCTGTATAACACGATAGCGTCATTAGCACCGAATGCGACAAAAGGGTTCAATGAAACAACATCGACAAAGGTTCATCAAATTAATGCCGGGGTCAGCCCCGAACAAGCACAATTAAATGCTGACCAAGCAAGGCGGTACACGCCAGAGCAGAAGGCTGAAATGCGTAAGCCAATCACCACAAGCGCAACAAAGATTGATAAAACACTTGCAGAAGTATTCGGCGTTAAGGCGAAGCACATCCCAACTGAAGTGAAAGGAGCAATGAAGGAGCTGCTACACGAGCACATTATTCTGTCTGGTGGCGACCTTGATATTGCGCTTACATCAGCATCTGCAGCTTTAAAGAACTCTTATGGGCTTTCGACGTTATCAGGTAAGCCACAGATTATGTACAACCCACCTGAAGGGCGAGGTGGCGAGACTCCTTGGATAAATGAGCAGTACAAGAAGGATTTGGATGGTATTGGTTTGAAGCCAGAACAAGTTCGCCTTACAGCAAATGCTCAAGGGAGTTGGGATTTAATCGCAGTGAATGAAAATGGGGTTCCTGTTGGGTATGTAACGAGTAAGGAGACAGGTAAGAAGTTAGTCTGGACTCCTGACTATGATGCGAATATCAAGGAGCAGAAGGCAAGAGACGAAGCAGAAACAAAGAAACGAAACGAAGAAGCGTTGAAAGCCGCTGAGAAGGACCGCAAAGCGTTTATGGAGCAGCAGCGGATTGAAGCCTACAAGAAGGCCCATCCTGCACCTACGGCACAAGAGATATACAAGGACGTTCCAAAATTCAGAGCAACATCATTAAGTAAGGAATAGTATGCCATTATTTGAGAAAGACGAATCTGGTGTTTCGCCATATACGGTCAGTGACCGTATGGAAGCAACAAAGCCAACGCCAGTCGTAAACCCAACTGCTTTAGAAGTTGCTGATGCGGCATTGCGCAAGAGTAACTACGTCACACGCTTGTTCAATGAAAAACGAAATCCATATCGTGATACCACATTGGATAAAACGTTTGACCCTTTTAATGCTGATAATCTAAAGGGTTATGAAGACCACGCTGATTGGTTTGCGGAAGCAAAAACGAAGAAGGAAAGTGATTGGCTAAAGACTCGGATTGATGAGAAGCGACATCAAGAAGACATCCTTCGCCGTGCTGGTGGATGGGGCACATTTGCGGATTTTGCAGCTTCGGCGATTACGCCAGACATAGCGGTTGGTGTAGGTGGTGTCGGAGCACAAGCCTTCAAAGGTGCCAAGTTAGCTTCCAAGATGGGATCTGTGGCAGTTGATGGAGCTTTGGCGGGTGCTGCTTCGGGCGCTCTGTATAGTGCAGGGCAAGCATATGGCGACCCAACCAAAGGCGGAACCGATTTCGCCAAAGATGTTGCGCTGTTCAGTCTGACAGGTGCCTTACTCACTCCAGCGTTTTACGCTACTGGGCAATTGGTAAGGAAAGTTGCCGGGCGACCTCACACTGGACCTACCGCAGATGACATCACACAAACGACTCAAGCCTTGCGGACGGTCGTGGATACAACACCACCAGGTACTTCAACCGCTCAACAAGCGGAAAGGCTGACAACCGAGATACAAGCCGCTCAAGCAGGTAGTTCAGCACAAGCCGCTCAAGCAGGTAGTTCAGCACAAGCCGCCCAACCCGGTAGTTCAGCACAAGCCGCATCTATTGGTATACCGCACCGCCCACCAACTGTACAAGCACCTTATGTTCCTCCATCACATTTGGGTGATATGGATTTAGTAGGTGCATTTGGGGTACAGAAACTTTCTTTTGGACAAGCAGCGGTCCATCTTGCGAATAGCAAATTCACAGAAGCGAAGATAGCAGCACAGCAGTTGTTCAGGGATATGAGATGGCGCAAAGGTAACTTGGATGGTACTTATACAACTATGCCTTCTGCTGAAACTGAATTTGAACGGCTGGGTCGCTCCACGCACGGACAAGCAATGGAGTACAAGAATCAACTATACCGCGAGTACCTAGATACTGGTTGGAAGGCACCAGCGGCTTTACAGCATACACGAACGACATACGGGCGAGATAAGATGACTCGTGCTCAATTTGAGGATGAGATTGGTATCGCTATGTCCAATGCTGATCGCAGTGCGGTCCGTGAAGTTACACAAGTAGCACAACACGGCCGAACTTTGATTGACCAGTTAGCAGCAGAAGCATCCAGACTTGGATTGATGGATACATCTGGCAATCTGAAAGGTACAGCATTAAGTTACTTTGGACGCTCTTACAATAGGGAACAAATTATCGCGGAACAGCAGTTGTTTAAGCAGACGTTAGAGCGTGAGTTCGCAAGAACGAATCCACACTTCACACCCGCAGAGATTCGGCAAGCCGCACAGAATACGTATGAGCACATCATCAATGGCAGCCATTCGCAATTAACAAACATCAAGACGATTGTTCAAGATACAAATGGACATTTCATTCCGGTTGCTCAAAGAACTCGTGCTGCGCCAGCAATGGAGCGTATATTAGAAATCTCGGATAATGTATTAGAGCCTTGGTTAGACAAGTCGTATTCCAATTTTATGATGCGCTATACAAATAGCGTAGGTAAGCAAATAGCACTAACAAAGATGATTGGTGATGCTACAGGTGACAGGTTGCTCGAACGACTTGCAGCGGAGAAGCAAATGATGGCAGACGCGATAACAGCGGAACCAATCACTGATGCAGAGAAAGCAATCAAGTACATTGAATTGGACCAAGACTATAACACCACCGTTCGTCATTTGAAGAATGGTGTTGCATTGCTAAATGACACCTACAAGGTGCCTGGGAATCCACACATGGCAGCAGCAACAGCAGCAAACAACATAATGAAGTTTAACTACCTGACAAAGTTGGGTGGAGCAGCATTGTCGTCATTGGGTGATGTAACAAAGAATGTTCTCGCGTTTGGCTTGGGACCGACATTGCAACATACGCTTCCAGCAATACAACAGGCTATTGGGACGATGTTTCGTGGTGCGCTTTCAGGGCTAAAGAATAGAGCATTTGATGATATGGTCCAAGCAAACAAGCGGATTGGAATCGGGCTTGAAGCAGCACTACAAACAAGACAACTTGAAATGGCTGACATTGTTGAGCGTCAAGCGAGGGATGGATATTTCACGCGGGGACTTGATGTTGCTGTTGATAAGATGAGCAAGCTGAATTTGCTTAATGCGCTCACTGATATTCAAAAACAGATGACGGGAGTCTTGGCTAATGATGAATTTATTCGTGCTTGTATCGCTGAATCCGCTGGACAGGCAAGCAAAAGGCAAATGGCTAACCTGCGGCGGTTTGGCATTGACCAAGCAACTTCTCAACGGATAGCGACTGAATTTACTTCTAACCCTGCGAATGTAATCAAAGATGGAATCTACGTAACGGACACGAAGGCGTGGGCAGATATTGGCGCAGCGGAAACTTTGGAACGAGCATTGAGTACCGCAACACACTCAATCGTGTACAACCCAAGCGCGGGCGCGAAAGTCGTTTTACCAACAGAGTTCTTTGGTAAATCAACAGAAGCAATGCTAACGCAGTTCCTGTCGTTCAACTTTGGTTCACACATTCAACATACGGTTCCAATGTTACAAAAAATGGACGGGGCTACATTCAACTATATAACAGCCGGTATCATTATGGGAGCTGTTGTATATGAAGCAAAACAAGCAACACGCCTTTTTGAAGACAGGGAACGCCCAGAAAGAAACTACAAACAGATTCTGTATGACTCAATAGACCAATCAGGATTATTAGCAATGCCGTATATGATGAACCAATGGATGTCTGGTGGAACGAACCACATCTGGAATCCACGAGGATGGTTAGGTGATGACGACAGCCCTTCATTAAGTTCGCAGAACTTAAACGTTGGCTCGTTGCTTGGTCCAACAGGAACCACCGCAGGCAATGCTGTTAGCGTTGGATTAGCTATGGCAACGGACACAGTTGATAAGAAAACATTACACACTGCTCGTCAATTGGTTCCATTTCAAAACCTGTTCTACTTACGAGGATTGTTTGATAAAGCAGAACAATGGACACAGGATAGTATGGACATACCCGACAGTGCAGTATTCACAATAACAAAACGGAGGAACTAATGGTTAGGACAGAAAAAAGTCTTAATGGCGTAAACGCAATGAACAAACCTGGACGAGTTCGGACAGGCTACACAAAAGAAATGCGACGTGCGAAAGAACAAAGACAGATTGAAATGGCGGCTGCGGCAAGACTAGCGGCAATAGCAGAACAGCGTTCTCGCGCGGCGGTCGCCCGCTGGCACCCTGAAATGAAAGATGGGACACAAGCAGCAAAGTTGGATGTGATTATTAATCGTATGTTGAAGCAGCTGATTGATGAAAACTCTGGAAAAGGTTTGCTCGAAGTTGATTACATGGACAAAGAATCAATTGACCGCAGGAAGGCACAAGGCGTTATCCTGAAAGACACAATGGCGTTAATTCGTGGTCTGCGAGAACTGAAGGACTTCTTAAAGGATGAAATTGTTCTTTTGAACAAGGTGGATTTGGATAATGAAGAGAATCAAGAGCTGTTTAAAACTGCCAACAAACTGCTTGAAGAATCTGGGATAAAAGGATACTTGTAACTCACCCAGTATTCAACAAATTGTGTAGTCATAAATACCCGGTATGACTACACAAAAAATCTCACTAATACAGTTTTATAGCGAACTTGCAGTTCTCAATGGCTTCAACCATATCCCGAAGTTCCACGTAAGGATATTGAAGTTTCTTGAGGATGACCAACAATGGACAAATAACACCGCTGTTCTACAATCCTTCCGCAACTCCGCAAAGTCATCATTAGCTGCCGTATACGCAGTCTGGCTACTGGTCAAAGACCCAACGCTGCTGATACTGATTCAGTCAGCCGATGACGCCACCGCTATGAAGTTGGTTGAAGATGCGAAGCGTATCATCAACACACACCCACGAGCCGCCCATTTAAGAAGCAAGAATAAGTCTTGGACGGCAAAGAAGGTAGTTGTTCGTGGTTCCACATCTGGTCGTAACTCAAGCTTGGAAGCACGAGGCATCTTCAGTAATGTGACAGGCTCACGTGCTGACTACATTATCTTTGATGATACAGAAGTACCTCGTAATGCCAATAGTCCAGATATACGCGAACGTCTACGCTCACGGATAGCAGAATCACATCACTTGCTGAACCCGAACGGCAAGAAGCTATTCATCGGCACGCCACATAGTTTTGAATCCATCTATCCCGAACTAATTAGCAAAGGTGCCTCGTCCCTTTTGATTCCATTACTGACGAATATAAAAGGCGAGTTTCCATTTTTAACAGGAACAATCACATGGCCTGAAAGATGGAACGAAGAAGAAATCTTGGCGAAGCAAGTCGCCTGTAAAAGCAAAGCAGAGTTCTTTTCTCAATATCAACTTATTCCTATTAGCTCTGTTGAAGCCGTACTCAACCCCGGACAGATTATTACTTACGATAAAGAAGTAGAAACATTTACTGCTAACAAAGCATCAACAATGATGTTGGGTGATGTTCGCATTCGTGCTGTATCTGTCTATTGGGATGTGGCAACAAATAGCAAGCGTAGTGATGATAGTGTGTTGGCTATTGTATATCTCGGCTTTGATGGACATCTGTATATACACAGACTGATAGAACTACTTGGACCGATTGAGCAGCAATGCCGACAGGTCAAGAAGGCAATATTAGAGTTCAAGTTAGCGAAGGTTGATGTTGAGACAAACGGTGTTGGCTACTTTGCTCCAAATCTATTGTTAAAAGAAGTGCGTGGATTAGGTGTAGCAGTTAATGGTGTCCATACACAATGTAAGAAAAGCGACAAGATAATGGAAGCGTTTGATGTCCCGATATCAGCAAACATGGTTCACGCTCATCAATCTGTGATGAGCACCAAGTTTGTTCAACAAATGCGAGATTTTAATCCAAACAGATTGATAGGTAAGGATGACTTTATCGACGCAGCAGCATCCGCAATCAAGAGCCTTCCAATTACAGTCGGTCGCGGAATAACGAACGCAGTAGATGGATTCACAGCGTGGCGACCTCACGGAGACACAGTTGAGGTACAAAGAGAATATGCTTAAAGCAATTGAACAACTAACTGAAGAGCGGCTAAAAGCAAAGCGTGAGTACAGCAAACGATATCGTGATTCTAACCTTGATCTAGTCCTTGAACGCGAAAAACGCTATCGTGATACAAACAAGGATCGGGCTCGTGAGCGCAGTAAGCGATGGCGCGATGATAAAAATGCGACCCTCAAGGAATACCGCAAACAATATTACGAGAAAAACAAAGATCGGAAGTTGGAATCTGACAAGCGATGGAGGTGGAATAACCCCGATAAGGTGGCGCTCTATAGTCGTATCCGCAATACGCTTCTTGAAAGACAAACGCCTGGTTGGTATGAAGAAGATTTAGTTAGGCAGTTGTATCAAGAACGGGATGCACTAAATGAGATGTATCACTTAGACCTAGAAGTAGACCACATCATCCCCCTCAACAGCGACACGGTATCTGGACTACATTGCCTTGCCAATCTACAACTAATAAATAAGTCATCAAATCGTAGTAAAGGCAATCGGTATCAGACAGACTGACAATATGCCTGACAAAATGAATAAATAAAAGAAACAAACAAGGAATTCCCTATGCCAGCATTAAATCAAACTCCCCTCATTTCATACACCGGAAATGGTTCCGTAACGGTATTTGCGTATCCATTTCAAATCCTATCCGCAAATGATCTTGATGTTTATATAGACGGCAGCATTACAACAGCCTACACATTATCTGGTGTAGGAACTCCATCAGGTGGCAACGTTACCTTTTCTGTTGCTCCTGCTAATGGCAATATCGTTCGTGTTGTTCGCAAGACAGATATCAGTCGTGACACTGATTATGTGGAAGGTGGAAGCATTCCAGCCGTTACATTGGACACAGACTTTGACCGTCTAGTAATGATGATTCAAGAGTTGGACACGATAGCAATTAAAGAAACAAGTGCGAATGTGTTTGATGCTGAAGGGAAGCGAATAATCAACCTTGGCACTCCTGTTGATCCAACAGACGCTGCAAATAAGTCATATCTTGATTCTGTAACTGCTGCTGCGGCAGCGAGCGCGGCAGCGGCGTTGGCGTCCCAGGTTGCGGTGGCAGCAACATACGATGATTTTGATGACAGATATCTTGGTGCTAAATCGTCATTTCCAACCCTCGATAATGACGGCAATGCCCTGTTAGAAGGTGCGATGTTCTACCACACAGGCAACAAACTGCTCTACACCTGGACTGGTGCCTCATGGGCCAGCGCAGGAGGTGGTAGTAATAGCGGCGCTACTGGTGGAACAGGCAACTATGTCTTCTATGAAAACGACACCCACGTCACAGTTAATTACGCAATCACCGCTGGTAAAAACGCGATGTCGGCTGGTCCAATCACAGTTGATGATGGGATAACAGTCACAGTTGAAAGCGGTTCCGTCTGGACGATTGTAAATGAAGACCTCTAAGAACAATAATAACAAGGAGTTTGAATGAGCACTACATCAAGAATATCAGGAGAATATGGAGTCGATAAGATTGACTTCACCCAATCAGGCACAGGCGCTGTCCGGAAAAACGGCGTTGATAAGCTGAAGGAAGTTATCTCGGTTAAGGACTTTGGTGCTGTAGGTGATGGTGTAGCAGATGACACGGCTGCTATTCAAGCCGCGATTGCTCATATTAACACCGGCGCTGGACTTGTTTATTTTCCAAGCGGTAAATATCTATTTTCTTCAACACTGACTCTAACAGAGCACAGCACAGGGATTGTCGGTGCTGGTGGTGGCAACTGCGTTAATACATACCCAACACTTGATGCTCCAACGATGCTGGTGTATTCAGGTACTGGTCCTGCTATCCGTGTTAAGGGAATGAACATCAAGTTGGAGGATTTCCGTCTCACTTCTGACACAACACGTGCCGCATTGTCCTTTGACATAACAAAGCCAGGCATTCGGATTGAGGCAGACGACACCTCAACGGCCCGAGCCGACAGGTGCCAGTTAAACAATGTTCGCGTAGATAACCAACCTGGTGATGGCATCCTAACAGTTGGACCCGTCACCGCAACTCAAATCAATGACTGTGATGTTATCTATGTCAAGGGCTTTGGAATGCGGTTGGATGCTGGCAATTACAGCGGCCTAACTCGGACAAATGCCCATTATCCAGGACTTATCGATATCAACCGTTGCCGGACATATTTCTGTGGCGGACACGGCATCGCTATCTCAAATCCATCAACCACAACGCAGAACAAGATGGGTATTCGTATCAACATCAACCAACTCGACAGTTTTGGTAATGGCGAGACAACAGGCATTATGTATGCGGCTGGTGATGGCAACTTCTACGACACCTGGATTTTCGGTGAGCAAATCAACCTTAACGCTTGTGGCATCGCTGGTTCTAAAGGTGTAGCGATGACCGTCGAGCAGATCGGTGGCCTGTATGTCGCTGGTCGTGACATCTCGGTGAATAACTGTCGCTTCATTGAGACCAACCAGCCAATCTATTGGGGATATATTTCTGCTCAGCCAAGCACTGGTCTTGAGGTCAATCAGTTTAGGTTGCACAACAGCACGCTTACTCACACTGATATGGTCAAGATACAGTCGGCCTCAGCGGTTGGCCTGAGGGTCGCCTATGACCGCCGTGACCACCTGACCAACGTGGCAACAAAGGCCTTCAGTAATGTGCCAACAGATGTCCAGGCGACCTATCGTGGTTCTGTGGAACACCTTAACTCGATTACTGGAACTGGAGCCTTAGTGACCTTGGCGGATGACACCGTTTATACCATTCCGATTACAGGTTCAGGTTCTTCAAAACCACAACAGGGAATGATTGTTATCGCTACAACTGCTGTCTCTGCTGGTGGTGGTATGTTCCACGTTCGCTTAGCATCTACTACACCGATTGCTACCAAATGGGCGGGTGAAACTAACACGATAGCTTACGCGTCTGGTGGTGTTTTGACTGGAACGACTGGAACAGATACAACCCTGAATGTCTCTTGTAGCAATACGGCAATCTATATCGAAAACCGACGCGGATTTAGTATCACATTTACTTACCAGATTTTAGCAATGGGTCACGGTGTTGCCCTGGGTGCAGCTGCTTAATAACAACAATAAGAAAGGAAAGCAATGACGATAGAATTCAATGGCACCTATGGCGTAAATACAACAAAGTTTCTACAGGACGGAACTGGTGCCGTAATCCGAAACGGTTTGGACAAGCAGAAAGAAGTCATTTCAGTTACAGACTTCGGCGGCCACGGATGATTTAGACACTATTAGCGGTGGTGCGGCTGGTCAGCTCATTACCTTAACCCAAGCCAATAGCAGCCGAGACCCAACCATTAAGGATGGCACTGGCAATTTGCGCTTGGCTGGTGATTTTGTAATGACCGCAATGCAGGACAGCATTACTCTAATCTACAACGGCAGCGTTTGGATTGAAGTAGGACGAGCAGATATTGCCTAACAAAAACAAAAATAAGGAGCAAGTATGAGTTATTCAATCTCAGGGACATATGGTCCAGAAATCACCCAATCAGGAACTGGTGCGGTTGGTCGGTGGTTAAACGACAAAGTAAAAGAAATCATCTCAGTTAAGGACTTTGGTGCAGTAGGTGACGGCGTAGCAGATGACACGACTGCTATTCAAGCGGCTATTACTTACGGTCAATCATTAGTTACAAGCGCTTATTTGTCTGGCGCGACAATCTTCTTCCCAGCTGGCGAATATCTGATTACCAGCACACTCAACATCACAACAAACAACATCACCCTGGTGGGTGAAAGTCCAAGTTCGGCGGTGCTTTATGCCCCAAGTGCTAACTTCGACCTTGTTAAATTCCAGAATGGCGCGAGCTTCCTGTATTTTGTTGGGGTTGAAAACCTACGGATTTACACACCAGGCAATACTACTGCCGGTAGTCACATCAAAGCCGTTCGGTGCATCAACTCACGGTTCAGAAATCTGCTTCTTATCGGCTGGTATGACGGCATCACCTCTGATGGTTGTGGCAAGACATACTACAACGACATCATCCTGTCTCAGGAAAACAGGACAGCAGGAACCACCCTTCGGTATGGTTTCAATTTTGCGAGCAGCACAAATAATAACTCTGACGTTCACGTCTCTGATTTCCAGATTATCTTCGACACGGCTACTCAAACAGGCAGCACAACTGTCTTGGTTCAAGGCTCGGATGGCATCTACTTCAACAATGGACATATGTTTGGGTCTTTTGCGGTTACACCAAGTGCGGTGACTTGTGCCTCAATCTTCTGGAACAACGTCTATTTTGATACGTCGTCTGTTGGTAATGTCATCTTCTCTGGCACCTCATCAGCATATCGCAACTTCAATTTCTCAAACTGCTATTTCAGAAACAGCGGAGTGTATGGGTTAAGTCTGAACTCCGCTTCTGGTATTTCCAGAGTTCTGGTCTCAAACTGTATCTTCAACTATCACAATGACTGGGCGATTTACAGCAATGTCGCATCAAACGTGGTTCAGGTTTCAAACTGTGTGTTTGATGACAACAACTATGGAAACGGTGCAGCAAAGGGCGATATCTACTCGGCAGGTAAGATTTCGATTATGGGATGCCGTTTCGTCGGTGGCGGCGCGGCCGGCACCGCAATCAACTTAACAGCAGCATCCGCTGATTGTTTGGTGACTGGCAATAGCTTTACCTCTTCAACTGCTGGGACAAAGATTACTAATGGCACACCAGCGACAAACCGTATCCGTGGTAATAACGGGTTCATCACTAAGACATACGGTCAGGTGACAATCACTAATCCAGCAACATCATCCGTGGTGACCCACGGTCTGTCAGTCACGCCTTCTATTGCTCAGATTTCACTCACCTTGCTTGATACGGCAAACGGTGTCACCAAGATTTTCCCATCTACAGTTGGTGCTACTCAATTCACCATCAATACCAACGTCACCCCAACGACAAACTGCTCAATCGGTTATGTTGTTGATTGTGAATTATAAAAATGGATAACACTATAACACATAACCAACGGGCAGCGGATGAACAATATCTTAATCTGTTCAGACAATATCAAGAACTCAAGAACGGGGTTGATTTGCTTCGTCGTGATTTTGATGACCACAAGGAATTGGACGAGAAGACCCACGCTAAAATGCTGGCTGAAATGGACGCTTTGAAGATCAAGATTGACAGCGTGCTACAAATCTTGATGTCCCACGTTACCGCTGAGGAAACTAAGTTTGATGTGCAGGCGATTAAGGTTGATAACATCCTTCAAAACCAAGAACAGTTTAAGGACTCACTAACAAAGCTAACTGTTGATACCGCACCAGCCGTTGCTGCTACAAGGTGGGCACAATATACTGGTGTTCTGGTTAAGTTTATCAAAGATACGATAGCACCATTGGTGATTGGTGGTGCAGCGGTTTATCTGTATCTTCAGAACAAAGGCTTCTTCTAAAAGGTAAAAATATAATGAACATATTGAAAAGCAAAACGGTCGTCTTTGGTCTGCTTGTTACGATTTTCGGAGCATTGCAGTTTTATTTACCTGCTGTGGAAAAGTTGTTAGATGCCACAACATATGGTCTTATAACAGCAGGAATTGGAATCATAGTAATAGTGCTGCGGTTCCTGACGACAGTCCCATTGGATGAAAAGGATAAATAATGTTTGACAGATTAAGTGAACTTTCAAATAACGAAAAGCCAGTTGTTGAGCAACTAATTGCTATACATGAACTACTGGGTTCTGTAATTGAGCAAATGCAACAAGGGCAAAATAGTCAAGACAACTTTGGAAAGAACTTACAAGAAGAACATCCCATTGCTGTCTTGAAGAAATCATTACTCGCTGGTATTCGATAATGGTTCCGTTTCAAATTTCAACTGACCAGAACTCTTGGCCAACTTATGCTATCACATTCAGTGACCACATTAATGTTCAGGTATTAGCAAGCGGTGTTGCTGAAACTATAACAACCCCATCTGGCGCGAACTTTGTGCTATTCAGTTCAACATCCAACTTTTATTGTCGTGCTAATGGTACTGCTGTTGTACCAACTGGTGATATAACTAATGGCTCTGGTAGTGAATTGAATCCAGTAGCAAGAAGCCTACGCAACGTAAGTTCAATAAGTTTAATATCGCCGGGCACCTGTACCGTAACAATGGCTTTCTATGCTTAACTTATACAACACATTCTTTTCTCGTACCGAAGGGATACCAATCGAAAATGGCTTTGAGGATAGAACTCAAAGCACAATTTCATTTGACGACTCAACAAGAACGTTCACCATAACTCCTGTTGGCATTTGTTACTATTGGAGTAATGAAATAAGGTATGCCGTCACAACACCACAAACTGTAGTTATTCCTGATATCGAAGGCGTTCACTTTATCTACTATGAAGGCTCAACATTAAAGACTGTTGTTGGTTTCGTTGAAGAACTGATTACAGTTTATTCATTTGTCGGTGTTGTATATTGGAATGCTACACAAAAGGTGTCAATAATTCTTGGTGACGAAAGACACGGACGAGTTATGGATTCAACTACTCATCTATACCATCACAGCACTGAAGGCTGCAAATGGGGTAAAGGGTTAAGTCCTTCATCTATTACTATTGGTACTGGAGATGCTGCTGTTGATGCTCAAATAGCAATAGAAGCTGGAACGATATACGATGAAGATATTAAACACACGATAGCAGGACAAGCAAGACCAATGTCTGCTCCTTTAATTTATCGTAGTGGAACAAATGGCGATTGGAAAAAGATTGACAGTACAGGCTATATTGTCACAACAACAGGATCAGGTCGTGCGGCTTGGAATGAATTCACAGGGACAACTTGGCAGCTAACAGAGAGTTCAACAAACGATTTTGTGTTGAGTCATTTATTAGCAACTAATGACACAAGACATCCCATGGTTTGGCTAGTTGGACAGAAGACGTACACAACATTAGCACTGGCTCGTGTGGGAGCAGATATTGAATTTCAACAACTTAAGACAGGACAGTTGGATACTCTAATGCCAGAGTTTGTTTTTATTGCTACATTCATATTGCAATCAGCTTCCGGTTATTCAAATGCTGTTAAGAGTAAGGTTGTTACATTAGAGAGCGGTGAGGCTTTCGTAGATTTAAGGAAACGATGATGAAACTATTTGACTTTAGGTGTGATGATTGTGGTTACATTGAAGAGCATTTTATTAATAATGGTGGAGCGGATGCTTTTGTTTGTCCTGAATGTGAAGGTGAGATGTTTAGGATTATTTCAGCACCACGAGTTATCTCAATGGGTGAGGAAGCATCAGCATATAAAGAGCTGAAGGCGATTGAGAAACGCAAGCAAAACAAGACTATGTACTTCTAAAAGAAAAGCCACCGTAACGGTGGCTTTTTTTAGCAGACTTTGAAACTGCGATATTCATTACTGGCAAGCAGGTTCCGCAATCGCTCTACCATTTGGAGGAAGAACTCTGATGATGTTTGTTCTTCAGGGGTATTCATCATTTCAGCCAAAAAGGCAAGTGTCGTGTCACCGATACGTCGATCAACATCAGGGCATCTTTCTAACACAGTTATCAGCAAACGTGGTGCAACTGTTTTCGTAAATTCTTCCAGGTCAGGGTCAACATATTTTGTCAGATCAGGATTGTTGAACATAAAAAATGCGTAATAGAGCAGCCGCACGTATTCTGCTGGGAAGAGAATATCGGCATTGTGAGTAGTCAATTTGTCGAGATTGTCAGTCAGGTACTTTTGGAGTTCATGTATCTCTGGGGCAATCTGGGTAATCCAACCGCGTCCAATACACACCCGCACTATTCTCTCTGTTAGATAGACAATCGATCCCCATTGAAGTGTACTGAAGGTAACAATCTTTCCAGCGAGTTGCTGGCGAAGTTGGTCCGCCTTCTTTTGGTTGAATGGCCGCGTACTTCTGCTCCATCCTTGTTTCTTGATGGCGTTGAGTTTGTCAGCATTCTTCTGCTGAACACTATCGAGGTTGGTAGAAATAATATCAAACATGATTTGTATCCTTGAGTTAGTATGACTGAAAACCGAAACAATTGAACGAAGGATTTGTGGCAAGAGCACGGGCAGCAAGAGCGAGGAACTGTTTTGTGTTCATTCGCTTGTAGGAGGCGTTTAGTGCTGTGCCATCCACAACAATCTTGATGGATGAAGTTTGGAAGAAATTCAGAGCAGCCCTACACAAAAAGAACTCGACCTCCGACGGTGGGTCAGTCAATCCTACTTCTTCGTATTCCTGCAGAAATGTGTTGCTAATCGCTTGTAGTACCTCGTCATCGGTTAGGGGGCCATCAACTTTGCAGGCATATGCGACAGCCTCCTTCACGTCCTCCTTTGTGGGACGCGGTTGTTCCAGGTCAATAAAGATAGTCCTTGCTTTGGGTTGGGTTGATGCTCCCTTGTACTCAATATAGACACCAGCCGATAGATTAAGAGAACTCTTGTTCATTTGAAACTCCTTTAGGTCGTTTGTGGCGAATTCCACGGAACGAACTTTAACGAGATTGACACTGGACCTACACTAGCGAGACAATGCCCCCAATTGACTTGTTAGCCTTTGGACCGCAGAGATGAAAATTTTTGAGTTGTGGTACGAGTTCCTACGACGGACCAGTTACAACAAATGGTCTGATAGGGTGAAGGCTTCTTTCGAGAAGTTTGACGACCCACCAATACCATTTAATGAATGGTGGGAACTCCACAAGGAATTATTTCTACCTTATATGGAGCGGTTCTATTTGAAAGAGATTGATAACGTTGAGGAGTACCAATACTGGCATGAAAGAGATGCTTTACAATTGGTCGTGATGGTCAATCTCGAGAACCCGAAAAGCGGTATCGTGAAGGCATTTGAAGAACTTTTGAGCACCAAGATGTCTGTCAAGGCAGGAAGACCAAATCCAAATGACCAACAAGATAGATGGTGTGAGTTCCCATTGAACGGGAAAGTTGATGCTCCAACCATCAAGGTGTTAGAAACAATATTGAAGGTCTATGACTTGTATAAGGGCGAAGACCTTACACTGAATGAGATTGGATTGAAATTGAAACTTAATCCAAGTAGCCAGAGTGAGGAACCAGCAAGAGCAATGACGGCAACTGTAGCAAGATATTTAAGGTGGTCAGAGCAGTTGAAAGAAAATGTAGCGAATGGGGTCTTCCCAATGTATGATTGACAAGGCTTTTACTTTGTGCGACATTGCATGACTTTCTCAACTACGTAAGGAAGAATGATGGCAACCTTGACGCTCCAGCAGATAAACGAACAAGCCGAGAAAATCAAAGCCGAAGCACAAGCCAAGCTGGATGAACTGACTAACCAAGCAAATGAAATCAAACACAAGTCCCTTGAGCACATTCGGGATATGGTTGAGAAGATTGCTGTTGAGATAGGTAGCGAGCCTATCCATATATTGATGGATGTTGCCAAGTTGTTAGGTGTGCCTGATGACTTCCTGAATCCACCAGCACCGCCTCCACAAGTCTTTGAGTCAAGTGGAAAGAAAGGAAGAGCAAATCAAAAGAAGCCATTACAAGACAAACTAACGGCTGCGGGTATTTCATATGGCAGTAACTACAATCTTGCTCAACTCCAAGAGCTTGTTAATAAGCACAATCTTTAACTGACATCAGTGTCACCATTTTCCTTTACTCAATTTTATACTCACATAAATTTTTTACAGAAAAGTTAAATGAAATCATAGAGTTATCACCGATGGCAAAATTGTCGCGTTGAACATGACCGACCTGGCGAAGCGACGCGGCATCGTCATCGATGTGC
>ERZ761609.764-NODE-764-length-34242-cov-12.609910_pt1 | contig 34242 bp, 34 predicted proteins | sample MGYA00511163_ERZ761609 | MGnify/ENA primary metagenome ERZ761609 (study PRJEB28899, sample SAMN02445070) | bioreactor sludge metagenome | biome: EBPR sludge | place: Australia: Brisbane, Thorneside Wastewater Treatment Plant | collected 2011-12-16 ...
GCCGCGTCCATCAGGCGATGGTCGAGATCGTCGGCAGGCCACGCCGGCGCGCCGGCAGGATTCACGCGCCCTGCTCCGGCGTGGTTTCGCCGTCCTTTTCCAGCGAATCGATGAGTTCGCCGAACTCGCGCGCCTCGCGGAAATTGCGATAGACCGAGGCGAAGCGGACATAGGCGACGGAATCGAGGCCCTTCAGCCCCTCCATGATCAGTTCGCCGATCTGCTCCGAGGTGACGTCGCCGTCGCTGGACGCCTCAAGCTGGCGCACGATGCCGTTGATCAGCCGCTCGATGCGCTCATCCGGCACCGGACGCTTGCGCAGCGCGATATGCACCGATCGCGACAGCTTGTCGCGATCAAACGGCACGCGCCGGCCCGAGCGCTTGACCACGGTGAGTTCGCGCAGCTGCACCCGTTCGAACGTGGTGAAGCGGCCGCCGCAATCGGGACAGACGCGCCGGCGGCGGATCGACGTGTTGTCGTCCGCGGGGCGCGAATCCTTCACCTGCGTGTCGAGCGAGCCGCAATAGGGGCAGCGCATGGGGGCTCCGGTCAGGCGTCCTGGCCCGCGGCGCGCGGGCCGGAAAACCTCAATAGATCGGGAAGCGCGCCGTCAACTGGTGGACCTTGGCCTTCACCGCCTCTTCCACCGCGCCGTTGCCGGCATCGCCGTGCTTCGACAAGCCTTCCACCACCTCGGCGATCAGGTCGCCGACCGTGGTGAACTCGGAGACGCCGAAGCCGCGCGAGGTCGCCGCCGGGGAGCCGAGGCGCACGCCGGAGGTCACCATCGGCTTTTCCGGATCGAAGGGGATGCCGTTCTTGTTGCAGGTGATGTGGGCGCGCCCGAGCGCCGCTTCCGCCGCCTTGCCGGTGACTTTTTTCGGGCGCAGGTCGACCAGCATCAGGTGATTGTCGGTGCCGCCGGTAACCAGCGCGAAGCCGTGGCCGAGCAGGCTCTTGGCCAGCGCCTGCGCGTTGTCCACCACCTGCTGCGCGTAAGCCTTGAACTCCGGCTGCAAGGCTTCGTGGAAGGCCACGGCCTTGGCGGCGATCACATGCATCAGCGGACCGCCCTGGATGCCGGGGAAGATCGCCGAATTGACCTTCTTGGCGATCTCCTCGTCGTTGGTGAGGATCATGCCGCCGCGCGGGCCGCGCAGGGTCTTGTGCGTCGTCGTGGTGACGACATGGGCATGCGGGAAGGGCGAAGGATGCGCGCCTCCCGCCACCAGACCGGCGAAATGGGCGATATCGACCATGAAAAAGGCGCCGACCGCGTCGGCGATCTCCCGGAACCGGGCGAAGTCCCAGTGTCGGGCATAGGCCGAGCCGCCGGCGACGATGATCTTCGGCTTGTGCTCCTTCGCCAGCTTTTCCACCTCGTCCATGTCGATGGTCTGGGTGTCGGGCCGCACGTTGTAGGAGACGACGTTGAACCACTTGCCGGACATGTTGACCGGCGCGCCGTGGGTGAGGTGTCCTCCGGCGGCGAGGTTCAGGCCCATGAACGTGTCGCCCGGGCGCATCAGGGCGAAGAATACGCCCTGGTTGGCCTGCGAGCCCGAATTCGGCTGCACATTCGCGAAGGAACAGCCGAACAGCTTGCAGGCGCGCTCGATCGCGAGCTTTTCCGCAATGTCGACGAACTGGCAGCCGCCGTAGTAGCGCCGGCCGGGATAGCCTTCGGCGTATTTGTTGGTCAGCACAGAGCCCTGCGCTTCCAGCACGGCGCGCGAGACGATGTTCTCCGAGGCGATGAGTTCGATCTCGTCACGCTGGCGACCGAGTTCCAGATCGATCGCCCGGGCGATTTCCGGATCGCGGTCGGCGAGGGAGGCGGAAAAGAAGGAATTGGAGCGGGGAGCGGCCATGGGCGCCTCGTCAATCAGTCGCGACTTCGCGGAGGAACGGGTTTCGGCCGGCGCTTAGCATGCGCGGCAAGCGGGGGGAAGGCCGTGTTCGCGAGGTGCGAAGAGATGACGGCTGCGACGCGGCCTAGCGTCCCGCCTTCTTCTTCTGCGCCTGAAGCACCAGCTTGCGCACCGGCTCCAGCGTGCGCTGCGTGATCACGGCATAGCCGGCGCGGTTGAAGTGGCCGTCCGGCACGGCGCCCCGACCGTCGCGGAAATCCATCATCTTGCCTTCGCCGCCGAGCGTGAAGTTCTTGTTTCCGTGCATGCTCTGGTCATGCACCGGCGGGCGGATCAGATAGGTCAGGATGCCTTTGCCGGCGAGCGTCGCCATGGCGCTGCCGTTGCTGGACCGGCAGGCGTCGAGAGACATGCCGTGCCGCCGGTCGTTCTGGCAGCCGTTCCAGTAGACGACGATGTCCGTGCCGGAACCGATCCAACCGGCGCGACTGGCGGTGGCGGCGCTCACCTCGCCATTCACACCCTGATTGGAGACACGCACGTCGAGACCGCGCGCCTTCAACGCCGCCTCAAGCTGCGAGGGATAGCGGTCCTCGGCGGAAACACCCGTTCCGGCCACATTGCTGTCGCCGATGACCACGATGTTCACCGTCTGCGCCTGCGCGACCGGCGCCGCGAGCGCCAGAACGGCGGCGGCCGAAAGCCACAGGCGTGTCTGCGAGGTGAAGACGCTGACGCCCCATGTCCGTGCCATGACCAACCTCCATCTTTCCGGCTTCCCCGCCGGGCAGTGAGACGCTACTCCTCTGCGCAGCGGCCGTAAATGGACCCCGGGGCGACGGCCGGAACACAGTCTTGCGATGAGGCCGCGCATGCGACGATTGTGGGTGCTCGTCTTTCTGCTCCTTGCCGTTCCGGCGCTGGCGGCCGGCGAGAACTGCCCGGTCGGCGGCGATGCGTCGCGGGCTGCCATCGACGCCGCGCCCAGTTGCAGCGCCGCGATGAAGCAGGTGCGGGACTGCCCCTGGGGTTCGGGCATGGACAACATCCTGTGGCGCCATGCCATGGACAAGTGCGAGGCCGGCGTCTTCGCGCGCCTGACGCCAGCCGAACGCCGGCACCTTGATCGGGCGGACGCCGCCTGCACGCGCAAGGTCGCGCGGCAATCCGGCACGATGGCGGTTTCCGCCGCAGCGCTCTGCCGCGCCGATGCGGCGATGAAGCTGGCCCGCCGCAAGAAGGGCTAGCAAACCGGAAAGCGGCACTATTGCATCAGCGGGGGGCGTTTGGGCTTCTTGAGGAAGGAACTCACCACCAGGGCGTGCGCAATGTGCTCCGCCATGCAGCGATAGCCCAGATCGTTGAGATGCAGGTCGTCATCGGTGAGGACCGGCGTTCCCTTGGCCTTTTCTAGGAACTCCATCGCGGCATAGCGGCGCACCAGCAGGACGCCTTCCCTTTCCGCAAGTTCCGTCAGCGCGTGGCGGATGGCATGATAGTGCTCGTCGCGCACGGACTTGGCGGTGTATTGCAGGCCGACCAGCACCACGTCGATGTCGTGAGACTTCATCCATCGGACGTGATTGGTGACGGTCTGGACAAACTGCTCGACGGGAACGCGATTGAGCGCATCGTTGGTGCCGACCTGCCAGAGCACCAGTGTCGGGCGCTCGAGGGCGACCTGCATGCGCAGGCGCTCGGCGGTCACGGCGGCGAGCTCGCCCGATACGCCGCGGTTGACCATGGTCAGCTTCAGGTCCGTGTAATTGCGCAGCAAAATCTCGGAAAGCTGGTTTGGATAGGAGCGCGAGGGGGCGGAAGCGCCAATGCCCACCGTGGAGGATGAGCCAATCGCCATCACCTTGAGAGGCAGCTTGCGTTCGAGCGAAGCGGCAAGATTTGGAAGCGGTTCAGGCGTGGCAATGTCCGGCAGCGGCGTCTCGCAGGCAGAACTGATCGGCGGGGTGCCGCCCGCAGCGAGAGCCGAGGCGTTCATCACCACGGCAAGTGCCGCTACGAGGAGGCACCGCGCAATCGATCCTTCAACTCCGAGAGCCATCCAGTCACTCCCAAGATCACAATCCCGCTCGCCAGGATGACGGTATCGACCGCCAGATTACCGCCAAGGACGAACCTTGCCAACTGGCCGGCCAGGCTCGCCAGCGATCCTACACAGAAGACATATAACGAATTGCGGCCCAAAAGGCACAAAAAACCGACGACTACGGGGAAAAAACGCAGAATGAGCGGGAATGCCGCAGCCATCACGGCGAACAGGCTGAGCGCATGCCACAGGCGCAGCGGCGTCAGGTAGGTCTTGTCGATCACGAAGAACAGCAGTGGCTGCGGCAAGGTCAGGGGATCAGGATTGTAGCCGATGGCGGCGATCACCAGTCCGACCAGGAACCCCGGCAGACCGAGGGCCAGCACCTTGCGCGGGTTGCGGTGCAGCCAGGCGCCGATACCGTTGTCACCGGCCGCCACGAAGCCGAGGACAAAGATCAGCTGCCAGCACAGGGGATTGAAAAACCAGACTCCCTCCAATGGCCAGGTCGGAAAGTTGACCTGCGACACCAGCGCGAAGACGTAGAGCGCGAGCGACAGCGGCAAGACCAGCCCCGCGTTCAGCCGATGCACGAGCGCCAGCAGGACCGCACCGAACATCAGCACGACGTAGAGCGGCAAGATGTCGAAGTAGCCAAGCTGGTGCGTGAGCAGCACCAGACCGACGTGCGTGCGGATCGGATCGTGGAACACCGAAGCGGCGTTGTGCCATTCCAGCAGTGCCTGGTGCTGAACGACCAGCGCCGTCGCCGCCAGGAGCGCGATCGCCAGCATGGTGATGACGATCTGGGCGGCATAGAGCGTGACGCCCCGCGCTCCGACACGCAGGATGGTTCGGCGCACGGTCAACGGATCGCCGCCGCCGGCGGCGATGCCGCGCAGCGACCAGCCCGCGAGGAAAACGAAAAGCTCCGCTGAATCGGAAATGCCGATGTTGCGATGCGTCAGGCGCTCGTACGCGAGCCCGGGGACATGATTGATGAAGATGCTGACGAGCGCGAAACCGCGCCAGAAATCAATCGCATTGGGCGCCCTGATGGACACGTCCCGCTCCAGTCACCTGGCCGTCGCGCTGGCGGTCACGCGGTGTGACGCTGCGCACGGCGCAGGACTCCGAATGCCACCAAATTCCGAAACATCAAGGGCAATCGCATGCATCGACTCCCCGCTCTCGCAGTGTTGACCCTCGCCGTCACCGCCGCCGCCGCGCACGAGGCGCCGGACCTCGACCGGATGTTCCCGGTCGGCGGGGATTTCTGCTTTGCCCGAGCCTACGATGCCGCGCATATGGCGAAACATCCGCGCCAGGTCGTGCGCGCCATTCAGGTTATGGGACGCAATGCCCATCGCACCGCTGCGGCGCCCGGCGAGACGGCGCAGGAGCGCACCGTTCCCGGCCTCAATGTGCGCGCGTCGCTGCGGGTGACCTTCCGCGATGGCGCCGTGCGCGACTGGCCGGGAACCTGCCACGAGGATGGCGATCTTCCCGGCCATCCCGCCGTCTGCCGCTTCGTGCCGGCCCGCAATCCGGACACGCTGGAATTCGGCCTGCGCCTGAAGAGGACCGGCGCGGCCGTCGATGCCGTCGCCTTCGGGGACATCGGCCGGTTTCGCCGCGCGCTGGACGAGGGTTCGGACCGGCGACGCGACAGCGACGACAGGGTCTTCCGGTTGCACGCCAGTACATCCGCGACCTGTGCCTTCCCGGCGAAGTACTGGTCCGCGAGGGGCGCGACCAGAGCGCTGGAAATTGCGCTGCCCTGATGGTCTAAGCCTTCGGCGGCTCGACGATGGCGGCCACCAGTCTGCGCACCACCGGCATCACGGCAAGCAGCGTCGGATAGGCGACCACGTAGGACAGCAGCCAGGCCTGCATCCACTTGCTGGCGAAATCCGGCGCGAGGCCGATGGCGCGCAGCGTGGACACGCAGGACACGACGAAGGTCATCAGCAGCGCGAGGATCGCCGGCATGACCAGCCAGGTGTGACGGGCGGGGATCTTTTTCATAAGCACTTACTAATGCATCTGACGCCAAAAGCAATCCCGTACCGCGACCTTTCGCCCGGCCGCGCGCGCCCCTATATCAGGGCGGTCCTGACAGGGAGCCCGCCCATGACCAGCGTCCCCAGCGTTCCGCCGCAGGCCGGCGTGCTGCCCGGCGCCGCCCTCGATGGGGTGCGCTCGCGCCGTATCGTCGCCTGGATGATCGACTTCGTCATCATCTGCGCCCTGATGTGGCTGTTCGGCCTCATCATGGTGGTGCTGTCGCTGCCGACTTTCGGGGTTTCCTTCGCGCTGGCGCCGCTGATCGCCTTCGTCGGCGTGTTCTATTCCGGCCTCACCGTCTCCGGGCGCGGGCGGGGCACCTGGGGCATGCGGGCGCTGGACCTGCAGGTGACGGCGCGGGACGGCAGCCGGGTCGATTTCATCGTCGCCGCCGGCCACGCGCTGTTGTTCTACCTGCTGACGCCGTTCTTCACGCTGCTGTCGCTGTTCAACGCCGAGAAGCGCACGCTGCACGATTTCCTGACCGGCGTGATCGTGACGCGCCGGCCGCCCGGCTGAAGCGGACGTGATGCAGCCGATCCTTGCGGCGCGGCGGTTGGCGGCTATGATCGGTGCGTCAGACCAGTATCGAGACCCCGGTGACCCAGCAGCCGCGCGACACGCCGCAGTTCTACCTGACCTCGCCGACCAGCTGCCCCTATCTGCCGGGGCGGCAGGAGCGGAAGGTGTTCACGCATGTGGTGGGCAAGCGCGCGCCGGAACTGAATGACCTGTTGACGCACAGCGGCTTTCGCCGGAGCCAGACCATCGCCTACCGGCCGGCCTGCGAGAGTTGCAGGGCCTGCGTCTCGGTGCGCGTGCTGGCGCGCGACTTCGAGCCGACGCGCAACATGCGGCGCATCCTCAAGGCCAACACCGATCTCGTCGTCGCCGTCGTGCCGCCGAAGCCGACCTCGGAGCAGTATTCCCTGTTCCGCGCCTATCTCGACTCGCGCCATTTCGACGGCGGCATGGCCGACATGAGCGTGCTCGATTACGCCATGATGGTGGAGGACACGCACATCGACACGCGCCTCGTCGAATATCGGTCCACGGCGCGCGACAACGCGCTGATCGGCGTCGCGCTGACGGACCGGCTCGGCGACGGGCTGTCGATGGTCTATTCCTTCTACGATCCGGACGAGGCGGAGCGCTCCTTCGGCACCTTCATGATCCTCGACCACATCCGCCGCGCGGCGGACCAGGACCTGCCCTACGTCTACCTCGGCTATTGGGTCGATGGGTCGCGTAAGATGGACTACAAGGCGCGGTTCCAGCCGCAGGAGCGTCTGGTTGGCGAGGGTTGGAAGCGGGCTTAGGCCAGTCTCGCGACGCCGAATTCCCATTTTTTTCACGCCCGGACGCGACAGCATCCCTTGCAACGGCGCCGCCATGCGTCACGATTGGCGAGGCAGGCGCGCTCGCGAGGGGCACATGGGCAGCATTCCGGACGACAACGCGACGACATTCAACCACGTCGATCCCGGCACGAAACTGGCGCTCTGTCTTTCCGGCGGCGGCCTGCGGGCGACGTTTTTCCATTTCGGCGTGGTCAAGGCACTGGCGGGCGCGGACCGTTTGAAGGATGTCTCGGACATCATCGCGGTTTCCGGCGGCAGCATCCTGGCTGGCCACATGATCAAGAACTGGGACAGCTACTGCGGGACCGCTCAGAACCTTGACGCCATGGAAATGGAACTGCGCCGCATGGCGGCGCGGGGCATGCGCGAGCGCGTGGTGCGGCGCTGGGTGACCAAAGGCGCCTGGCACGGGCTGAAGGCGTTGCTCGGCTCCGAACACCGGCCCTACACGCAAAGCAGGGCAATCCAGTACGAGTACGAGCGCGTTCTTGGAAAAGGTACGGTCGCCGATTGCTACCGGAACGCGCCAAGGGAAAAGCGTCCGCCACAGGTGCATTTCATGTGCACCAACTTCAACTCCGGCGAGCCCTGCTGCTTCACCAGCGACGAATTCATCATCTACCGGAAGCCGCCCATAAGCGTTGTGAATGGCGTCGCCAAGCGCCCGGCCGGCGCGGGGCATACCGGAACGGGAAGCGACAAGGACGAACCCGTCAGGAAGCTCACCATGGCCGTGTCATCCGATACGGTCGAGCTTTCCTATGCGGTCGCGGCCTCCAGCGCCTTTCCCGGGCTGTTCCCGCCGATGAAGCTCAATGCCGCACGGCTCGGTGCCTCGGCCCGCGACTTTCCGGTGACGGTCTATCTTTCCGACGGCGGCATCTACGACAATCTCGGACTGGAGCATTTCAAGGAGCTGGTGCGCCAGAGCGAAAAGAAGGCATCGTCCGAAACCTCATCCCAAGTCAGGGCAAAACCTGACGATGAGCGGATGCTGAAGGCCAGCACGGGCGGCACCCATGCGCAGGCGGTGCTGGTGTCCAACGCCAGCGGCGCCTTCCAGTGGGACAATCGCAATGATTTCTATCACCTGCTGCCACGGAACCTGCGCACCATCGATATCTTGATGAATCTGATGATCGAGGAGCGCTGGGAAACAACGCCCAAGGAACTGGTGCAAGGCGAGAAGGCGCGGAAAATTCACCTGCTGCGGGCCGACATCGGCAACGCGCACTGGGAAGCCGGAGCCCCACCCAAGAGCGTGCAGCAGCAGATTCAGGACATTCGGACCGATCTCGACCGGTTCACCGACGAAGAGATCACCCTTCTGATCGATCATGGCTATCGCACGGCCCGGCAGCAAACCGGCGTCGAACCGGTCCAGCAGTCGTCGCCTTTCATGGCGGCGGCGGCCGGCGAGCCGGCGCCAGTCGGGCGGTTCCGCCTCCTCGATGACCTGGTCAAGACGGCAGCGGAGCGGCAGCCCAGGCTGTTCGATTGGCACGATCCCTTGCGAAGCCTCGGCATGGGCATCGCCTTGCTGGTGCTCTTTGTCGCCGCCATCTTGCCGTTTGTGGCGCCCTTTGCAGCCTGGGGCTGGTGGGATGCGAACGAAAAGCTGTTCGATTCACGCAAGGAGAACGATGCGAAGAGCGACCGTATCGCCGCTCAGGCGCAGGAACTGCAAAGCATCAAGAAGGCGTTGGAGGACATCACCAACGCCCAGATTGCAAGCGCCACCCGCCTGGAGCAACTCAGCGGTTCGTCTGGTGCCAAGGCACCTCCACCCGACAGTTCAACACCTGCGGACCTGCCAGTTCTTCGGCCGGATCCGACACGGCCAAGTCGCGATGTGCTCCTGTCGCAACGCGAGAAACTGGACGAGTTGCAGAAGCAGATCCAGTTCACCATCAAGCAAGAGGTCGCGCGGATTGAGACTCTTTCAGCGCAACGCGACTTCAAGCCGCAGTCGACACGTGTCGAAGTGAACCGCCAGAGTTACAAGGTCTGGCTCCAGTTCGCCGGCTCGTTCAGGCGGCAGGAGATGATCGACTTCGGCAAGGCGCTGAAGGCGAAGTGGCCCAATGCGCCGGGCGCCGAGCAGGGCGGCGAGCGCACGGAGAATGCCGCAGGGTTGTTCGAAGTGCGCTACGGCCCGCCGGAGGACAAGGCAGCGGCGGAAGCACTGACGCAGGACATTCTCGACCTGAAGATCGTGCCGAAGATGAACCAGCCGCGCAGGCTTGCGATCATCCCCAAAGGCTCGCTGGAAATCTGGATCAGCAAGTAGATCCTCTCACCCCCGCTCCGCCTCGCGCACGATCATCCCATCCGCCGGGTTGACGACGAGGTCGCGCAGGCGGCCCTGCCTGTCACGCGCCACGACGGCGAAACAGCGGTCGTCGCCGGTGCGCAGGGACTGCAGCTTCAGGCCGGACTCGCGCAGTCGCGCCTCGACCTCCAGCGGCGTCAGCCAGTGGCGCGGTGGGGTGGAGGTGCAGGTCTGCGGCCAGAGGGAAACGCCGACCCCGGCAAGGGCGGCGAGGGAGGCGCTGGCGGCGGCGATGAGCTTCATGACGGACCCCAGGTTGAACGGTCCCGATCATGATCGATACAATTTAAAATTGTGTTTTCTTGTTTCTTCACCCTAAAGGAGATTTTTCGGTGTGATGGCTGCCGGCGTCTCGCGTGCGAACGGGATCGAAACGTTCCTCCCGAGCATCGACCGTTTCGGCCCTAAAACCCGGGGTTCTCACCCCGTAAATCGATTGTTCTTCGGGAAGCCTTTCGGGGGCAGGCGACCGGACTCGGCGCGGTTTCCTTGCCACTCCGCAAGCTCGGCCCCTTTCACCGTATAGGTGCGGCTGGCGCTGTCGAGCCAGGTCAATCCGTCGGCGAGGGTGAAGGTCTTGGCATCGGAGACGCCGCCTTCCTTGTACTTCTGCAAGCGGACGCCCTTGCCGCGCGCCATTTCCGGGATCTGGTCCAGCGGGAAGACCAGCAACTTCCGGTTTTCGCCGACGATGGCGACGGTGTCGCCGGAAACCGGAACCGACAGCCAGGCCCGCGCCGAATCCACCGAAAGGACGTTGCGTCCCTTGCGCGTGTTGGCGACGAGATCATCGGAATTCGCCACGAAACCGCGCGAATCCCGGGCGATCAGCAGACGTTTCGCCCCTGGTTCATGAGGCCAGACCGTGACGATCTCAGCTTCGGGATCGATGTCGGCCATCAGGCGGATGGGATCGCCGAACCCGCGCCCGCCTGGCAGTTTCGATGCTTCCAGCGTGAAGACCTTGCCGTTGGTGGTGAGCACCAGCAACTTCGCCGTGGTCTCGGTCGGGAAGGACAGCTTGACGGAATCGTCGCCCTTGAACTGCACATTCGCAAGTTCGACGACATGCCCCTTGAGCGCGCGGATCCAGCCCTTCTCCGAGACGACGACGGTGATCGGCTCCTTCTCGATCATCGCCTCGGTGAGGTCGATCTCGGATGTCGCGGGCGCTTCTGCAAACTGGGTCCTCCGACGGCCCAGGCGGGTCTCCGGACCAAAGGACCTCAGCACGTCCTTGACCTGCCAGGCTACCGTCTTCCACTGCTTGGACTCAGACCCAAGCAATTGTTCTATTTGCGCTTTTTCCTTTGTCAGCGCCTCGTGCTCGCGCTTCAGTTCCATCTCTTCGAGCTTGCGCAGGGAGCGCAGGCGGGTGTCGAGGATGGCGTTGGCCTGTAGCTCGGTCAACGTGAACCGTGCCATCAGCGCGGCCTTGGCGTCATCCTCTTCCCGGATGATGCGGATCACCTCATCGAGATCGAGATAGACAATCAGCAATCCGCCAAGGATTTCAAGGCGATGCTCGATCTTCCCAAGCCGGTGGCGGGACCGTCGCAACAGCACGTCGCGCCGGTGGTCGAGCCAGCAGCGCAGGGCCTCGGCAAGGCCGATGACGCGTGGCGCAAGCCCGTCCACCAGCACGTTCATGTTCATAGGAATGCGCGACTCCAGTTCCGAAAGCCGGAACAGCGATTCCATCAGCATGACCGGATCGACGGTCTTGGAGCGTGGCTCCAGAACGATGCGGATATCCTCGGCGGATTCGTCGCGAATATCGGCAAGCAACGGAAGTTTCTTCTCGTTCAGAAGCTCGGCGATCTTCTCGATCAACCGGCCCTTTTGCACGAGATAGGGGATCTCCGTGACCACGACGACCCAGGTTCCACGACCAAGATCCTCCTTCTCCCACTTGGCCCGCACCCGGAAACCGCCCCGGCCCGTCCGGTAGGTCTCCGCGATGGAACCGCGCCCCTCGACGATGACACCGCCGGTCGGAAAATCGGGCCCGGGCACGAACCGGAGGAGATCGTCCGGCGCGGCCCCGGGATTTTCCAGGAGATGGAGCGCGGCCTGGCAAAGTTCGGCGGCGTTGTGAGGCGGGATCGACGTGGCCATCCCAACCGCGATGCCCTGCGCGCCGTTGGCGAGCAGGTTCGGAAAGGCCGCAGGCAGGACGATCGGCTCCTCATCCTCCTGATTGTAAGTCGGGCGGAAGTCGACGGCATCTTCGTCGATCCCTTCCAGGAGCAGCGCGGCGACGTCGGTCAGCCGCGCCTCGGTGTAACGATAGGCTGCGGCATTGTCGCCATCGATGTTGCCGAAATTGCCCTGACCCTCGACCAGTGGATAACGCTGGGCGAAATCCTGGGCGAGGCGCACCATCGCGTCGTAGACGGCCTGATCGCCATGCGGATGATATTTGCCGATCACGTCGCCGACGACACGGGCGCATTTCTTGAAGGCCGCGCCGGGATCAAGCTTCAGGAGCCTCATCGCGTGCAGCAGCCGGCGATGCACCGGCTTCAGACCATCGCGTGCGTCCGGAAGGGCTCGGTGCATGATGGTGGACAGCGCATAGGCCAGATAGCGCTCCTCCAGCGCCTGCTTCAGCTCGACGCTCTCGACTTCGCCATCCTTTGGCGGTTCAACCGGCTTTCCCATGGATTTTGGCTAGCAGGCCCGCTGATTCGGGGAAAGTGCCGGCCGCGTAAGGTATCCTTTCTCCCCCTTCGTCGGGGTTGACCGGAGCCGATGGCATGGCCATAAGCGGCCGACTGAAAACCGGAGCCTGCCATGCCCGACAAGATGAACCGCCCGAAGGAAATTATCGAATTCTGCCTCAAGCCGCTGAACCTCGACAAGAACAGCGACGCCTATGAGGCGGCCTATGCGCGTCTGGAGCATGTCATCAAGACCTACCAGGCTCAGATCCTGAAGGGCAAGCAGTCGGTGACGGTCGACTTCTCGCAGATGAAGACGATCACCATCAACGAAGACGCGCACGGTCACGACTGAGCGCAGCTGCCGCAGAGACAAGGCCCCGCCCGGCTGTGCCGGAGCGGGGTTTTTTGTGCCCGTTGCCTAGCCGGTCGCGAGCGTCAGCAGTGCGGCGCGCGATTCTGGCATGGCAAGGCCGCGCGGTTGAAGCACGTGCCGTTCAAGGAAGTAGCCGGTGAGGCGAAAGGCCTCGGCCAGTTGAGGGGCGCACTGCTGCGAAGCCGCTCGCGGTTTCAGGAAGCACGGCAGCGGCAGGAGCCGGTCGGCATAGGGTTCTCCGGCGACTCGGCTGACCGCCCGGCCCGACTTCGGCGACACAAAGACCAGGTCCTCGTTGCTACCCGTCGCGGCGCAGGTCTCAAGATCGAGCCCAAAGCCGAGATCGCCGAGCAGCGCCAATTCGAACCGCGCGATCAGCGCGCAGGCGGTCGCCGGCTCATCGAGATGGGCGATGATGACATCCAGCGCTTCGAACAGCGGCCCGTGCGGGTCACGCTCCGGCAACAGGCGCAAATGCTCGGCAACCGTGTTGAGCGCATAGAGCGCGGCGGCGCTGCCTAGAAAGCGCGCGGCGCGAACCTGCGTGACCTCGACGGCGTAGGTGCCGAGGTGCTCGTCGAGTCGCGCGCGCCAGGTCAGATCCACGGCATTGCCCGGCTGCAACAGTGGAGCCTGCCGCCGGCCCCGCCCGCCGCGCACCAGACCGAGATGTCGGCCGTGCGCCCGCGTCATGGCTTCCAGGATGACGTTGGCCTCTCCGTGACGCCTGAGGCCGATAATGATGCCGTCGTCGCGCCACTCCATCCGAGTCAGCCTATCCCTTCGGGAACTCCAGCCCCATCTCGCGATAGCGCTCCGGATCGTCGGCCCAGTTCTCGCGTACCTTCACGAAGAGGAACAGGTGAACCTTCGCTTCCGCCGCCTCGGCGATCTCCTTGCGGGCGAGTTCGCCAATCTTCTTGATGGTGGCGCCCTTCTCGCCCAGCACGATCTTGCGTTGGCTCTCGCGCTCTACGTAGATCGTCTGCTCGATGCGCACGGATCCGTCGCGCAGCGTCTTCCATTGCTCGGTCTCGACAGTCGAGCGATAGGGCAATTCGTCGTGCAGGCGCTCGAACATCTTCTCGCGCGTGATCTCCGCCGCCAGGAAGCGCAGGGGCGCGTCCGATATCTGGTCTTCCGGGTAGAGCCATGGGCCGGGCGGAAGGCGCCCTTCCAGCCAAGTCAGGATGGTGGCGACGCCGTCCCCGGTCAGAGCCGACACCATGAAGGTGGCGGCGAACTTCGCCTTCGCGTTCAGGTCAGCGGCGACGGCCAGAAGCCGGTCGCGCGGCATGGTGTCGATCTTGTTGAGCACGAGGAACACGGGCTGACGCAGGTCGGCGATCCTTTCCAGGATCGCCAGGGTCTCGTCCTCGCCCGCCTTGTGGACATCGACCAGCAGGCCCACCATGTCGGCGTCACCTGCCCCGCCCCAGGCGCTCGTCACCATGGCGCGATCCAGCCGGCGCTTCGGCTTAAACAGTCCAGGCGTGTCGACAAACACGATCTGGGCCTGACCGCTCAGCGCAATGCCACGCACCTGCGTGCGTGTGGTCTGCACCTTGCGCGAGACAATCGAGACTTTCGCACCGACCAGCGCATTGAGAAGCGTCGACTTACCGGCGTTCGGCGCACCGACCAGCGCCACGAAGCCACAGCGGGTAACTGGCGCGGTCACGGCATGCCTCCAGCGACACCCTCGCGGGCAAGCATCGCCTCGGCAGCGGCACGCTCCGCGATGCGTTTCGAACGGCCCTGACCCTCGCAGGGCTCGAGCCCCTCGACCAAGGCAGCAACGCGGAAAACCGGCGCGTGATCCGGGCCGGTCCGGTCGACCTCGGCGTAACGCGGTTCGGGCAGCCCGCGGGTATGCGCCCATTCCTGCAGCGCGGTCTTGGGGTCGACGCCGGCGGTTGTCATGTCGGGAAGACGCTCCAGCCAGTGGCGACGCACCACGGTGTCGACGGTTGGCAGGCCGGCATCGAGATAGACCGCACCGAGCAGCGCCTCGCAGGCGTCGCCAAGCACCGCAGGCTTGCGGGCAAGGCCCGACTTGCGCTCACCCTTGCCCATGCGCAAGCAGGCGCCGACGCCGATGGATTCGGCGACGGCAGCGCAGGTCTCCTTGCGGACGAGATCGGCCAGTGCGCGCGACAACTGCCCCTCAGGCGCCTCCGGATGGCGGGCGTAAAGCAGATCCGCCACGCACAGGCCGAGCACGCGATCACCCAGGAATTCGAGGCGCTGGTAACTCATCGCCTTCGTCCCGGCACCGGAATGGCTGACATGGGTCAGCGCCTGTTCCAGCAGGCTCTTGTCCGTGAACACATGACCAAGGCGCTCCTCCAACTCGGCCAGCCGGGCCGCGTCCGCCGCCATGTCAGCGGATGCCCCGGAACATGCGACTCCAGCGGATGGCCCAGGGCCAGTTCCAAACCTCCCAGAAGCGCACGTTCTCGTCGATGGAGAAGAAGATGATCTCGGCCCGGCCGACGAAGTTCTCGAATGGCACATAGCCGACCTGGTTGAGCACGCGGCTGTCGGTCGAGTTGTCGCGATTGTCGCCCATCATGAAGTAGTGCCCCTCGGGGACATGATAGACGTCCGTGTTGTCCCAGTAGGACGTATCGCCTTCGAGCTCGATGATCTCGTGCGAGCCCCCGCCGGGCAGGGTCTCGCGGTAGCGCGGCACCTGCGCGGGACGACCGAACTTGTCGTTGCCGGGATAGGTGCCGACCAGTTCGCGCTTCACGGCGGAGCCGTTGATGTGCAGCACACCCTGGATCATCTGCACCCGATCGCCCGGCAGGCCGATGACGCGCTTGATATAGTCGGTCTGCCCGTCCATCGGCAGCTTGAAGACGGCGATGTCGCCGCGCTTGGGCTCGGACACGAAGAAGTAACGGCCGTTCGTCGGCACCGCGCTGTAGGGGAAAGAGTGCTTCGAATAGCCGTAGGAATACTTCGAAACGAACAGGTAATCGCCGACGAGCAGCGTCGGGATCAGCGAACCGGACGGAATGTTGAACGGCTGGAACAGAAACGTGCGCACGACGAGCGCGATCAGCAGCGCCTCGATGATGACACGGATGGTCTCGCCAATTCCGCCTTCGCTCTTGGACTTGTCAGACATAGGCTCTTCTTCGTGAACGTGGATCGTCGGCAGGAGCGTCTTGGCCGTGACGGCCGAAGCGGCGGTGGAAGGTGGCGCTGATATAGACGTTCGCCGGCGTGCCAGCAATCCGGGCATCAGGCCACAGGTCTGGCCTCGATGATGACGAAGGCCTGCGCCAACGGGTAGTCGTCGGTGATGGTCAGATGAATGACGGGCTCGTATCCGCTCGGAGTTAGCGCATGAAGGCGCTCCAGGGCTTGCCCCTCCAGCCGCATGGTGGGCTTGCCGGAGGGCAGGTTGACAACGCCCATGTTCTTCCAGAACACGCCCATGCGGATGCCGGTTCCGAGCGCCTTGGAGCACGCCTCCTTGGCGGCGAAACGCTTGGCATAGGACGCGGCGCGTTCGCTCCGGCGGTCGGATTTCGCCTTCTCGACCTCCGTAAAGACCCGGTTGACGAAACGGTCCCCGAACCGGTCGAGCGACTTCTCGATGCGACGGATGTCGCACAGGTCCGAACCGATGCCGATGATCATCGCGCCTTGCGCCCCCTGAGCATCGCCGCCTTCATCTGGCGAATTGTGTCGCCCAAACCGACGAAGATCGCTTCGCCTACCAGAAAGTGCCCAATGTTGAACTCGACGAACTCGCGCACATGCGCCAGTTTTTCGGCCGTCCGATAGTCGAGACCGTGGCCGGCATGCGGCTCGAGGCCAAGCTGGGCGGCAAGACGCGCACCCTCGGCGAGGCGCTGGTATTCCCTCTCCGCCTTTTCCACCTCGTGATGCACAGCCGCCTCGCACCAGGTGCCGGTGTGCAGTTCCACGATATGCGCGCCGAGTCGCTTGGCCGCCGCGATCTGGCCTGCATCCGGCTCGATGAACAGCGACACCCGGATCCCGGCGTGGGAAAGCCGAGCAATCGCCATCGCCAAGTCCGGTCCGGCGCCTGCAACGTCGAGCCCGCCCTCGGTCGTGCGCTCCTCACGCTTCTCCGGCACGAGACAGCAGGCGTGTGGCTTCACCCGCAGCGCAATATCCAGCATCTCCACCGTGTTCGCCATTTCGAAGTTCAGGGGCTTGGCGATCTCCGCCTTGAGCCGAAACACGTCGTCGTCGCGGATGTGTCGCCGATCCTCGCGCAGATGCGCGGTTATGCCATCCGCGCCGGCCTCTATGGCGGCAAGGGCGGCGCGGACCGGATCCGGCACGGCTCCGCCGCGCGCATTGCGCACGGTGGCAACGTGATCGATGTTGACGCCGAGGCGGATGGGCGTACCGGACATGTCGAAACCTCTGCTGCGAACTCGGGCGAAACCTCAAAAGCGAAGGCCGTCCTTCATAGGCTATCGCCTTAGCCTAATGCGGCTTTCCCTAGGTTTGAACCACTTCGCGCGCCCGTGCCAGAGAACCGATGGGTCAGCACATCATTTTTTTGCGCAGATCGTCTTTAGCGCGGCCCATTCGGCTTCGTTCAGCAACGGCGGGCCATCAAGCGGACGCCCCAGACTGGCATCGGCCGCCTCAAGGCGCTTCAGCCGTTCCGCCGTCAGCGGGTGACTGTCGAAGATACTGCCCTTCGCGCCGGGCTTCGAAGGGTCGATCCGGGTCAAAACCCGGGCCAGCGGCGCAGCGGGCCGGCCCAGCGCATGCATCAGGTCGCGCCCGAAGATGTCGGCCGCAGCCTCAGCCTCGCGCGAATGGGCTGAACTGATGATTTCGCGCACGACCAGAACGAGCGTTGCCGAGCCGGTCAGGTCACCGAACAGCAGCCCGAGCAGGAAGGAGGTGCCGCCTGCCTCGATCAGAGCGCGCAAGCCGTCGCGGTTCGCCTCATGGCCGATCTCGTGCCCGAGCACGCCGGCAACCTCGTCAGGATGTTCGGCGCGGGCGAGCAGGCCATCAAACAGGAACACCCGCCCGCCGGGAAGTGCAACGGCATTGGGAATGCGCGAGCTGAGCACCTCGATCCGCACGGGATGAGGCAACCTGGCTTTGACGGTGAGCTTTTCCGAAAGCTTCGCCAGGGCGGCACCGCCCTCGCCGCCGACGCAGACTTCGCCGCCGAACATCACCTTGACCTGGCCGGCCACGGCATCGCCAAGCTTGCGCTCCGCCCAGACCGGTGTGATCGACGCAACGGCCCGCGCCATCTTGGGCACACCGAAAAAGGCGACCCCCAGGATCGACACCGCCGCCGCCAGCGACAGGGCAACGATGCGCAAGATGCCGTGCCTAGGTTCTTGCCCATCGTAGCGCAGACGAGCGGCCCGTACCCGAATGGCCTCGATCGTGGTGGGATCGGCGATCGTCAGGCTGGCAAGTTCCGGCGCGGCAACCGAGCGCACCTTCAGCGTATCAGGCAACGAATCGAGTTGACGCAGGTCCAGGAAGCTCCACTCAGCCAGGCAAACATCGCCATCGATGATTTCCAGACCTGCATCGATGCGCACGGTGACATCGCGCCGCCGGCTGGAAACGCCATCGAAGTATGCGCCGGGGCAGTGCTGGTCCATCAAAACCCGTCCGATCCGAGCGCATCGGCGAGACCCTCGCCGAGTGAGCCTTCCGCATGCCCCTTCTGCACCACCGTCTCGAGCGCTTCCGCATTGGTCAGCGACGTGCTCGCAGCGAAGCGCTGCATGCGGGGAAAATCGAAGAACAGGGACTTCAGGAATGTGATGCCGACAAGGCCGATCAGCCCCCAGGCGAAGCCAAGCAGCAGCCAGGGCGCGTGCCTCACCAGCGCGCCGAGAACCGCGGCGTCGGATCCTTGCGGCACCTCGAAGCTCGCAAGTCCCAAAAGTGAACCCCAGAACCCGACATAGCCGATGCCGATCCAGACTGCTCCGAACAGCCCGACGGCCAGCGCCGTGACCACGGCCGGCCCCAGCAGCAAGAAGCTATCGATCGACGATTGAAACCGCACCGGGCCAAAGGACACGCCGCCAATAAGCCAATGGCCATAAACGGCGATGATCGCTGACATCATGATGGGAATGGCAAGAAGGTTGGCAATGGGAATGAACGCGCCGACAACCAGCCCCAAAGCCGGCCAGAACAACGCCTTGAACAGCCCCCAGCCGGTTCCGTGGAAATCGCCTTGAAGGTCGCCGAAATGGCTGTGACGCCATTTGAACCGTTCGAGACCCGCCGCCATCCAGGGCCAAGCGATACCAAGGGTCACGCCGGTCGCCACCATCCATCCCAAGGCAGTGAAGGCGAACCGCCAGGCGCTGCCGTCCATCCAGAAGCGCACGCCTCGGAACACGGTCCGCGTCAACCGATAGCGTCGCGCCCGATAAGCCGCGAAATAGCTGAATACGATGGTGAAAAGGGCAAAGGGAACCGAGGCGAAAGCCTGGACCGTCTCGGCGTAGAGGCCGAGGATGAAGTAGGTCACCGAGATCGGCAGATAGACGGCTATGGCGAACAGGAATCCGACGAGCAACTCGCGCGCCGTGCCATGGTAGGCCAGCGCCTCGTCGTTCACCGAGATGCTGCGCCACAGGAAGCGCCGCTGTTCCGTCTTCAGCCAGAAGCGGTAGAAGCCGAACGTCGGCAGATACAGCGCCATGCCACGCGCCATGATGCCGACCCAGTCGCGGCGGCTCCCGTGGAAAATGACGGGTGTTACCTCCTCCCGGGATGGCGCTGGGTCGGCTGAGGTGGCGGGCTTGGTCTGAGGCGCAGACTCCGTCGGCGGCGGCGGCTTCAGGTCGGCCTTTCGCGGTCCCCAGGGACCCTCCGGATCCGATTCTGAAGTCATGATGTCGCCTCCGCTCGCGGATTCGCTCCGATCTTAGCGGCTCTCCCGCAGAGTCGATACCTGTCCGACCGATCCTGCCGCAGCTTGCGCGATGCCCTCTCCCGGCGACAGGAGAGGGCGAGGCGTTGGCATGCCTAGCGCGACATGAGCACGGGTATGTTCGCGGCGCGCAACAGGTCTTCCGTGACACCCCCGAGGATCAATTCGCGCCAGCGGTTGTGTCCGAACGCGCCCATGACCAGCAGGTCCGCCCTCACGAGGCCGACATGAGCCTTGATCGTGTTGGCGACCGTGTCTCCCTTGCACATGAGGTCGGTGACGGTGACGTCAATGCCGTGCCGGGCCAGCGCAGGCGCGAGTTCCGCACCAGGGACCGACTTCGACAGGTCCTTCTCATCCTTGATCGAGACGATCTCGACTTTCTGGGCCTGTTTAAGCAGCGGCAATGCATCCCAGACCGCGCGTCCGGCCCGGGCGCTCCCGTCCCACGCGACGACGATCCGCTCGAATGCCGCCGGGCGCGCGTGGTCGCTGTCGACCAGCATGACCGGACGGCCACTCTCGAAGATGAGGCTCTCGATCAGGCCGGGCATGACATAATCGTCGGCGCCGGGGCGGCCGACCAGCACCAGTTCGTGGATATGCGCCCGGTTCAGCAAGCGGCGCTGGAGAGACGGGAACGGGGACTGCAGCGTCTCCGTTGACATCGTAATGCCGCTCGCAACAGCGCTCCGTCCGAGCGCTTCGGACATGGTGGCGGCGTTGGCCGCGCGCACCCGGTCATTGTCAGCGAGCAGGCCGGTCACGACGGGAACGGGCAGAAATACGCTTTGCTGCAGCTTCGGAGCCGCCATCACCACCGACAGGTGGGCGCCGAGCTTGCTCGCCAAACTGATGCCATAGGCGGAACAGGCAGGGGGATGCACGTTTTCCGCGAACGGCGCGTGCAAACACATCAGGATCGACTTCATGACTTTCCTCCAGGATACGGAGATCAGTTAGGGTCAACCTGAAGGATTTCCATGACGCGGATCAACGCGCCGAGCGATCGCTATCCGCCGACCGGAGCCGGAGCGCCGCGCGCCGCCGCTGCGGCCAGTTCGGGCAGAACGCCCCCCTGATCAAGCGACTTGACGGCCACCGTGGCGGAGGCGAACTCGATGCCCTTCTCCGGGAAGACCTGCAACATGCGCTTGACCGCGATACGCTGGATGTAGGACGGGCGTCCCGGCTTTACCGTGAACTTGAACCGGGCGATCAGTGCATTGTCCTGGATGTCGGCGATACCTTGCATCTTCAGGGGCAGCAGGAAATCGTCCTTGAGATCGGGGTCCTCCAGCAGTTCCTGCCCGATCTTTTTCGTGGCCTTGCGCAACGCCTCAATGTCGGTTTCGCGCGCAAAGCGCAGGTTGAACTTCATCGTGGCCCAGTCGCGCGAGAAGTTGGTGATCTGCCCGAGCTGGCCGAAGGGGATGGTATGGATCTGCCCGCCCTGGTGGCGCAGGCGGATAGAACGCAGCGTGAAGCTTTCCACCGTGCCCTTGGCCTTGCCGATGTCAATGTACTCTCCGACGCGGAAGGCATCATCCGCCAGGAAGAAAATGCCGGAGACGATGTCGCGCACCAGAGACTGGCTGCCGAAGGAAAGGGCCAGGCCGAAAATCGAGGCTCCTGCCAGCAGCGGCGTAACGTTCACTCCGAGCTGCGACAGGACAATGAGGACGGTGAAGCCGACGATCAGCACGCCGAGCACGCTCCTGAGTACCGGCATCAGGGTCTGCAATCGCGATGCGCCTTCCAGCGTGTCCTCCTCGGTCTCGTTCTCGGCTCCCGGAATGGCGGGAGCACGTGCCGGCCCGGCAACCTTCTCGAAATAGAACTTGGTCACCTGCCAGATCGCCCAGGCCGCGAAGACCACGAATCCGGCACCCGCCAGAGTCGCGGAGTACCCGGCCCATGCCGAATGCGGGATGAGGTTCAGGATTTCCGTGACAACGATCCGCACCGCGATGAGGAAGATGGCAATCCGCACCAGAATGTTGAGTCCACGCCAGGCGATATCCTCGAGCTGCGGGGCGGTGATGCCGGCGGACTTCTTCGCGTCCAGCCTGCGCCGGTGGATGCAGAACAGTATAGTTTCGACCAGCAGCCAGCCGATGAGCAACTGCTGGAGATCGTTGAGCGAAGCCGGCACATCGACGCGGCCGGACATGCCGCCATAAGCCTGCGCGGCCCAGACCAGCACATAGAACAGCACACCGGGGACATGCCAGTTGTCAGCCAGCACCCGGCGCCATGAACGCTCGTCGTTGAGCGAGCCGAGCCGCGCGAGCCAGCGTGCCATCGGCATGCGCACGGCAAGAACCATGGCGATGAACGTACCGACCACAAGCGGCGCAAACAGGAACTGGTACAACACGATCTCATCGCGCTGCGCATTCGTCGCGACAAGAATGCCCGCGAAGGCGCGCGTGATCGACGGCACTGCGGTCGCCATGGCAAAGCCGCGCATCAACACGGCCGCGTCATGGTCGTCAACCGGCGCAAGCCGGCCGGCCGGCAGATGCGGTCGTAGCCAGCACCGAGCAACGGCCAGACCGACGCGCCACCAGAACAGCCCCATCAGCACGAGCCCGGCGATGCGGCCATGCTCGCCGCCGGAAAGAAACAGCGACGCGAAGACAGCGTTGCCGACCACAGCGAAGGCGACGACTGCACCAGCTTCCACCGCCGTAAGAGCAAACCAGCGCGCCCACGGCGGCGGCGATTCCACAGACCGCACGATCCGCTTCACAAGCCCAGACGACGCCATGCGCGCGGCCCATTCGGCCGCCAACGCGAGACCCGCCACGGCGGCGATTTTGATCAGCAACCCAATGAACCCGGCATCCTTCGGTCCGGACGCGTCAAGCCGGGCCGGCAATCCCGCGACATGCCGGACAAGGCCGGGAAACTGCGATGCGATCACGCCCAGTCGCGACACAAGCTGATGGATGGTTTCGGACGTCTCCTCCGCATTCTTGCGAACGGCGGCAGCCTGCGCGGAGGCCATTCCCTCCCCGGCAAGTTTCTTGGCTACCGCATCGGCGACCGAATCGACAAACCGGTCCATCTCCTGTTTCGACCAGCCTGGCGGCGGCGTCTGCGCCGAAACGGGCGCGATCCATGCGCAAAAAGCAAAGACAAATGACAGCGAAAATGCCCGTAACGCCCGCGCAAACATGCCGGTCTCCCATCCAGTCCCTGCAAAGAAGCATCCACAACGGCTGCCGGCAACTCCCTGTTTCCCGAACCCCGGGTTTCAGGGCATAGAACTGGCTCGTCAAAAGGACTTGCAATGCGCGAACCAGCCCCGAGCCTCGACTCCCTCCCCTTTCGCACGCAGCATGAGCTTCGCTATTCCGACATGGACGAACAGGGGCACATCAACAATGGCGTATCCTCAGCGCTGATGGAACATTGTCGCGTTTCCCTGCTGCGCGGCGGCGGATTGAAGGCGCGCTTCAACAACACCTTCGTGCTCGCTCGCAATGAGATCGACTACTTCGCCGAGTTGTTCTGGCCCGGTCAGGTGACGGCGGCGATCGGCGTAGAGCGCCTTGGCGAGACTTCCATCACCTTCCGGCAGGCCATTTTCCGTGATGGTTCCTGCATTTCGGCGGGTCGTGCAGTGGTCGTCGCCTTCGACGGGCAGACGCGCCGCCCGACACCGCTTGCCATGGAAGCACGCCGAGAACTCGAAGCCTGGCGCGTACGATAGATCTGGCGCCTGTCTTCGCCGACCGGTCATCCGGACGGCAATCCGCCTCGGGCGACCAAGGCGAAGGCATAAAGTCGGGTTGGAAAGAACGGACCCTTTCGCGCGCCCGGCGTTTGACTATGATCTCGGCCATTTCTTAGAGAGCGAAGAATCGGCGCGGCCGATCTCGCCGCCGGAGTTGCCATGCCATCCCTTGCCGCACCACCCGCCCCACCGCGCTGGAAGGTGGTGCTGATCCTCATGCTCATCGCCACCACATTCGGTAGCAACCACGTCGCCGCACGCTTTGCTTTCGATCACGGGGCAAGCGTTTTCACCGCTGCCCTCGTGCGTTCGCTGGGCACAGCACTGGCTCTTGTGGTTGCACTGAAGGCAACCGGCGTATCGTTGAAGGTTCCGCGTCATCAGGTTTTCCGCGCGGCCGTTACCGGATTGCTGGTCGCCTCGGCCAGCGTGTTCATCTATTCCGCCGTGGCGCGCATACCGGTCGGGCTGGCGCTGCTGACCTTCAACACGTTCCCGTTCGTCTTCACGCTGGTGACATGGCTGATGGACGGAAGGCGTCCCTCCGGACGAACGCTCGGCTTCATGGGGCTGGCGCTTGCGGGGCTGTCGCTGGCGCTGACCTTTGGCGGAGGCGCCAGCTATCCGCCGCCAGCCGTCATGGCGACGGGCGTCGCTCTGGCGTTCGCCGCCTCGCTGTCCTTCGGCGGCGTGCTCTACCTCTCGCAACGCTGGCTCGGCGCCATGGACGGGCGCGTGCGCACGTTGATCATGATGTCGACGACGGCCATCGTCGTCGGCGTGATCGGAACCCTTGGCGACGCCTTTCGCCTGCCGGTCGACTCCGTAGGCTGGACCGGCCTGGCGCTTCTAACGATCCTTTACGGCTCCGCCTTCACCGCGCTGTTCGTGGTGCTGCCGCGCTACGGCATGCTCGACAATGCCGGCGTGCTCAACTTCGAGCCCGTCGCGGTGCTCGCGATGGGCGCCGTCCTCCTTGGTCAGACGATCACGCCGGTGCAAATGCTCGGCGCCGGAATCGTGCTGGTCGCCATGCTGGGCTTCGCCAGCGAGGGGAAGCGGTAGGGGGCTGCCCTCACATCGCCAGCGTGTAGGCCGTCTTCACCGTGGTGTAGAATTCGCGGGCATAGGAACCCTGCTCACGAGGGCCGTAACTCGACCTTTTCCGGCCGCCGAAGGGCACGTGGTAATCGACGCCTGCCGTCGGCACATTGACCATCACCATGCCCGCTTCCGCATTGCGCTTGAAATGCGTGGCGTACTTCAGGCTGCTTGTGCAGATGCCGGAGGAGAGGCCGAACTCCGTGTCGTTGGCGAGCGCCAGCGCCTCGTCATAGTCCCGGGCTGGAATGACGGACGCGACCGGGCCGAAAATCTCCTCGCGCGAGATGCGCATGGCGTTGGAGCAGTCCGTGAACAGCGCCGGCTGGAGATAGTAACCGGGCGTATCCCGGTTCAATCGTTCGCCGCCCCAGGCGAGTTTCGCGCCCTCATCGCGACCGACGGCGATGTACTTCTCATCCTGATCGAGCTGGCTCTGGTCAACAACCGGGCCGATATGCGTGCCGGCCTTCAGGGCATCATCCACGACGAGGCCTTTCATGCGCTCGACCATGGCTGCGACGAATGCATTGTAGATGCCCTTGGTCACTATGAGGCGCGAGGAGGCGGTGCAGCGCTGGCCTGTGGAGAAAAAGGCACCGTTGACCGCGCATTCCACCGCCGTCTTCAGGTCCGCATCGTCGAGCACGACGAGCGGGTTCTTGCCGCCCATCTCTAGCTGAACTTTCTTCATCGGCTGCGAGGCGACGCAGCTGGCGGCGATGCGCCGGCCGGTCGAGACCGAACCGGTGAAGGAGATTGCGGCCACATCGGCATGATCGATGATCGCCTGCCCGACCACTGACCCACGGCCCATGACGAGGTTCAGCACGCCTTTCGGCAGTCCGGAACGGATCAGGATGTCGCAGAGCGCCCAGGCGGAATGCGGCACGAGATCGGCGGGCTTGAGCACGACTGTGTTCCCCCAGGCCAGCGCCGGTGCGATCTTCCAGGACGGAATGGCGATGGGGAAATTCCACGGCGTGATCATGCCGACCACCCCGACCGCCTCGCGCGTCATCTCGACGCCAAGACCAGGACGGACGGAGGGCACTGTCTCGCCGCCAATGCGCAGCGCCTCGCCGGCAAAGAAGGCAAGGATCTGGCCGGCGCGGGTCGCCTCGCCGATCCCTTCGGGGAGTGTCTTTCCCTCCTCCCGCGACAGGATGCGACCAAGCTCCTCGCGGCGGGCGAGCACTTCATCGGAGGCCTTCTTGAGGACGTCATAGCGCTCCTGCGGCGTCGTACGGCTCCAGGCCGGGAAGGCGGCCTTCGCGGCGGCAATTGCCGCCTCGACATCGGCACGCGATCCGGCGGCAAACTCGCCGATCACATCGTTGGTGTCGGAAGGATTGACGTTGCGCGACGTGGCCGGGGATGAAACCGTTTCACCACCAATGAAATTGGGGAAAATCGACACGGGAACCGCTCCTGACTGACAATACGCCCAAGGTGGGCAATCTGGTCCAATGCGAGATCAGGTCCACCACGCAACCGAACCCGCGAACTGGCTGACCTGCGGCGCGATCTCTCGCCGGAGCTTCCAGATAGCGCGGCACAGGTCATCATACAACCGGCACGTCGTGCTCTGCCTTTTCCGGAGATCCGGCCAGGGCGGCTCCGTCTTGCACGGCGGGTGTCACGACCCGCCGAACACCGGGACGCTGCGCACATCTGTCAGTTGTCGACCGTCTGCACGCTGGTCGCCACCTCGATTTCCTGAAGCACTCGGTCCATAGTCCTGTTGATGCGTAGGCGTCCCCGTCGTTTTTCATATGGTCAGGCCAATCCATGCGGATGATATGCCGAGTGGCACAGCTGCTATCGTTGATCGTGCTGATCGTCGTTGTGTTTGGCATCGTGAATTTCGTGCATTTCCGCCTTCTTCCTGTGCGGGTCGTACTCTACGATGCCGTTCTCGATCTGGTCGTCGCCTTCGTCATCTGCCTGCTTCTGTACGGCCTGTTCCGGCGTTCATGGGGCAGTCTGAGCGGCATGGAAGCCATGCTGGCGATGGCGGTCGGATTTCTGATCGGCCTGTTCTATGCCATCTCCATTCCCACCGTCGTCGATCGCTCATTGTCCATCTACATCCTCGAAAAAGTGGCCCAGCGCGGCGGCGCGATCCGTGAGGATGCGCTTGGAGACATTTTTATCAACGAGTACATGCCGGAACATCGGCTGGTCGATATCCGGCTCACGGAGCAATTGAATTCAGCCACGATCACGGTCGAAAATGGCTGCATCCGGCTGACCGAGCGCGGGCGCCGGATCGCCGAGATGACCCGGTGGTATCGCGCCCATATCCTTCCGAGGCATCGGGAACTGCGCGGGGAACTGACCGATGCGCTGACCGATCCGTTCAGGCATTCCAAGACGGACGTTACCTACCAGTGCCGCTAGGCGGCATGCCTTTGGAAAGCCCCGCAGAGGGCCGGTAGGGCTTGTTCCAGGCCACAAAGGCCTGTGGCAGACGTCTCTTTCCGGCCTGGAGTCAGGCGCGATCAACGCGTTCGATGAGTTGATCGAGCGTCGCCTGCGAGGCAGGCGGCGCATTCCGGATGAACCCCGAGACCATCAACGTGACAAAGGTCAGGATACCGGCCTGCATGACGATCAGCACGAGCACGCCCACAGCGATCGAGAACCAGCCCGGCGTGGCAAATCCGATCGTCTTCAGGACGACGGTCGCCACGAGCGATCCGAGCGCGAGAGCGGAAAGAAGAATGCAGGAGATGCCCACTCGCACCAGAACGTCCTCGGCAAACACGATGATTGAGCGCAGACCGTGCAAGGCCAGCGAGGTGAAGTTCATGCGGGACCGGCCCTCATAGCGCGTACCGCGATCGGTCGCCACCGAACCGATCCGCAGCCGCGACACCATGACGGCCGCGGCGACATGCACCCAGGTCTCCTGCATCGCGGCGAGCCTGGCCACCGCCCTCATGGAAAGGGCCGAGAAGTTGCCAAAGCGGATGGAGCGTCCGGTCAGCAGCCTGAAAAGCTGGCGATAGACAAAATAGAACGTCCGAAACGACCAAGGTTCGGAACGCCTGCGACGTTCCGCGACGACAATGTCATAGCGGCCTTCATTCAGTGTCGTGAGCAAGGGATCGATCGAGTGCGGCTGGTCCTCTCCGTCCGAATCCATCACGATGACGGCATCCGCGCTGAAGTTCGCTGCGACATAGACGATACCGACCGCTATCGCCCGCTGATGCCCCATGTTCCGCCTGAGATACACTACCTCCCCGGCCAGCCCTGCCGCTTGGATCGCCTCACAGCCGAGCGGATCGCGGGTCGAACCGTCGTCGATGGCGACGACATAGGGTGCCACAGCACATTCCCTCGCCAGGTCGCGCAGCAGATGCGTCGCACTCGCCCGATCTTCGTAGTTCGGCATGATCACGATCAGCGCGTGGTGCGGCTTTCGGCCTGTATTTGCTTCGTTGACCATCGCTCGAACCCTTGCTTCTGACGGTTGGAGTCTTTTCGCCCGGAGCGCGGCGAGGGGGAATGACCGAGCGCAATTGCGGGTGACGCGCGACCTAGGGGATCTTGGCGAAGGTGTATCCGTGCACCGACAACACATCCTGAGACCCCACGCACAGGCGGATCTCCAGGTCGCTGATTTCCTCGGCAAGCAAGACTTCGCGGTCGAGCAGCCGACCCTCCTCACCCGGACCGTTCAGCGCAAAGGCAACATGCTGCACCCGGCCGGTGCGGGACGTGACGTCGACGACAGCCTCGGCCAGCCTGGTCGCACGGCCCTCGACCACAAGTCTGTAACGACCCGCCCAAGCCCGCGTGTAGGGACCGAAGAAAAGACATCCGGCCGTTCCATTTGTTTCGAGGTGGGTGCCCGTGAAAGCGCCGGACTTCGAGGGCAGGCTACCGAGCTCAGCCCCCCGGTAGGAAATGGCCGTCGCCAGCGCGAAGGCAAGTACGGGAGCAGTCCCCGACGGAGCGCCGGCGGAAGCCTGAACGACATCGACCGGACCAACCACTGCCGATACCTGGCGTCGGCACTCGGCCTGAGCAGCTTCCAGACAGACAACCGGAAAAGCGCCGGCGCTTGCCGCCATTGCCGCGACGGCCGCGCGTGCAGCGGCACCGTTGCCCTCGGCGCGGTACCCGAGCCCGTATGCACTCCTGTCGGCCAGAAGGTCGCGCATCACCGCTGGCCAGGCCACCCAATAGTCACCAGCGTAAAGCCCGACCGGTTGCGGCACCGCCACGTTCACCTTTCGGAAGACGGCATAGTCCGAGAAGGCGACCGGCGACCTGACCAAGGCTGCAATGGCAAAGGCCAAAGCTGCGAAAGTCACCACCTCCCACCTGCCCGAGCGCCCCACCGTCAGGGCACCGGCGATACCGAAGGCGCAAAGCAGAACGAGACCATAGGTCGCGAAGACAAAATAGCGGGAGGCGTGTCCATTCGTGGCCACCCACTCATTCGACGAAAACAGGACAATCCAGCCGATGCTGAAGGCGACGACCGCGGCGAACACAAAAGCAATCCTGCCGTTCATCTCTGCCTGCCTGCCCCAGTGCCGGAACAAGGACAGCGCCCCAAAAACAATGATGACCGCAACGAACGCCGCGCCAGCAGGGTCAAAGTCCAATCTGAGGTTGGACAGGGTCGGAAGGATGCCATCACGAAAGCCCTGAAGGCTGAATCCGGCATAGCGCGACTGGCCGTGAGCCGCAGAGAGCAGGCTCCAGGCGTAGGCCGAAGCCATCGTCATCCCGACAACCGCAATGGCACGCAGGCGAAAGCGCGCGGCCATGAGCGCAACAATTCCTGCGGCATACGTCATCGGGATCACGGCCGCGAAGTTAATGCCGATGGCCACAAAGATGCAGAGCGCGGCCAGTGCCCAGCGAATCGAACGCAGCGCTCCCGCTTGAACCGCCAGAATTAGAGCAATGCCAATCAAAGCCGCGGCCATCGAATACTCGGGATGCGCGATGATCAGCGCATAGGACACCGACTCCTCGATCAGGAGCAAGGTCGCCAGGCACAGGACTGCGAAGATCTGAAACTCAGCGAGCCTAAGATGCCCTCCGAGCCTGAGGAATTGGGACACGCCCCGGGCGATGAGAAAGAGGAGCACGAAATGCGCTGCCGTCGCGAGCACCATGAGCGCAAAGAGGTTCGCCGCCGGATCACGGATAAATGAGACTGCCAGCGGCAGGACATTCGCCAGTCTGTTCTGGCCCCAATAGAACAGCGTCACGTTCTGCAACGACATGATCGACATGAGGATCAGGTCAGCATCAAGCTTCTCCGGAGCAAATCTGTTGACGAACAGGACAGCCAGAATCGCCGAAATGCCCAGCGCCAGGCTGATCTTCCGGACTTCCCGCCCGCCCTTCGGCAAGTCCGGCCCGGCGTCGTCCGGTTGACGGCCGGCATCGGGAAAAGCGCGCCTCAAGAGCGCCAGCACGGGAAACTTCACCAAGCCCACCAACCGCAAGGTACCGAAGGCCTCGCGCCAAGCCAACGAATCCGCCACGCCGCAGGTGCATCGAAGAACCATCGACCCGGGCAGCCACTAGACTAGTTGCAGCCATAATGGGCTTCAAGATGCCCCAGAGCCGGTGCGGCATTTCGACATCCGATGCGAGCACCAAGCTGCTTGGTTGTTGCCCGATGCTCCAGACTGGTCGCCACGGACGCAAGCGGGCGAGCCGTCCGACGTGATGCTTGCCGCACGCACTCGAACGCGCGCGTTGGTCCGCCAAAGGCATTCCGGAGACCTTCAACAGCCGGCTTGGGAGAATGCCCGGCCGGCGCACCGGCGCACGGTCCCGCCTTCTCTTTACTGGCGCCAGCAAGAGCAGGTGGACGTTCGCGAAGGCAGTCGCGCCCAAATGCCGCTTGCTCTTCCAGGAAAGTGAAATTCGATGGAGAATCCCGGAGGGAGAGATGGTGCCCAGGGGCGGAATCGAACCACCGACACTGCGATTTTCAGTCGCATGCTCTACCAACTGAGCTACCTGGGCGGAAGCTCCGACCGGGCGCGCCCGGCGAGAGGAAGCCCGCGTATAGTCGCTCGCTTCGGCCCTGTCCAGAGGGTGCGAACGGCAAAGATCACCGGCTCGCTATCTCTCTTCGCCGCGCTCCGGCAGGCCTTCATCTTCCTCTTCCGCGGGGATCGCATAGGCACCGGCAAGCCACCGGCCGAGATCGACGTCGGCGCACCGTGCGCTGCAGAACGGACGATAGCGATCGACCGGGCGCTTGCCACAGACCGGACAGGGGCGGGCATTGTCGTTCGCCGGGAAGGGAGCGGGGTCTTCCGACATGGTCAGACCGAATTCGCCCAACTGAAATGCAGTGGGAAACCATCGCCGACCAGCAGGCCCGCCGTCTCGTAGAGCGGGAGACCGACAACAGCAGAGTAGGATCCAACGAGTTTGACCACGAAGGCGCCGGCAAGCCCCTGAATGGCATAGCCGCCAGCCTTGCCGCGCCATTCGCCGGAGCCGAGATAGGCTTCGATTTCCGATTCCGAGAGCCGCTTGAACCGCACGCGCGCTTCGGCAATGCGCTGACGGAACGCATCGCCGGGCGTCACGACCACGACCGAGGTGTAAACCCGGTGCGACCGGCCGGACAACAGACGCAGGCAATGGGCCGCTTCGTCAACCGTATGCGTCTGGGGCAGGATGCGACTGCCAACGCTGACGCTGGTGTCCGCCGCGACGAGAAATGCCCCCGCCAGCGCGGGATCGGAACGGACAACCTTAAGCGCGGCCTTCGCCTTTTCTCGCGAAAGCCTGGTGACGAGCGCCCGAGGTTTTTCGCCGCGCTGCGGGGTTTCATCAATTGCGGCGGGGACTACAGCATCGGGCACGACGCCGATCTGCTGCAACAGCGCAAAGCGTCGCGGAGATGCCGACGCCAGCGCCAGGCGCGGTCGCCAGCCGTCGGTCACCGCAGTCATGCCTGTCCCGCCGCCGACAGAGAGAACATGACGCTTACTTGAAGCGGTAGGTGATGCGGCCCTTCGTCAGGTCATAGGGCGTCATTTCGCAGAGGACCTTGTCGCCGGCCAGCACGCGGATGCGGTTCTTGCGCATCTTGCCCGCTGTGTGGGCAATGATCTCGTGGTCATTTTCGAGTTTCACGCGGAACGTGGCGTTCGGCAGTAGCTCGATGACGATACCGGGAAATTCGAGAAGTTCTTCCTTGGACAAGGGGGGCGCTCGCAGCTGAATTCGGGGAAGCTCGCCAGCGGCTTAACCGAAACCGCAGCGAATGTGAACAGGCTATGCGCCGCCCGTCCCGTTTCCGAGCGAACCCGCACCCGCAGGTTTGCGGACGGGCACGATGGCCGTTCAGCGACGATTTAGGAATTGATGTCCATAAACACGGGATGCTTCCTGCAGCTCTCCGCCCTATTTCGCTTCAAGAAATGCGTTCGGGCGGCTATATCGCGCGAAAACAACACTTGCATCGCCGTCAAAGGCGACCTGCGGAAACCGCCGAAGGAAATTGAATGTCTCCCTTGCCCCCGATCACGTTCGACGTCGCCATCGTCGGCGGCGGCCCCGGTGCCCTGATGGCCGCGATGCACATCAATGAAAAAGTTGGGGCCGAGGCGAAGGTCACCATCTTCGAACAGTCCAATCGTCTCGGCGGCAAGCTGATGACGCGGTCGTTCGACAAGGTGCCGGCGCTGTATGAGGCTGGCGTCGCCGAAATCTACGATTACGCCCATATCGGCCCGGACCCGCTGAAAGAGCTGATCACGGGCAAACTCGGCCTTGATGTCGTGCGGATGGACAGCGAATGCGTCGTCATTGGCGACAAGATTATCAACACCTACGCGGAGATCGAGAGACATCTGGGGAAGAAGGCATCTGACGCGATTGCCAAGTTTCGGAAGAAATGCACCACTATTCTTTCACCTCAGCAATACTATGAGGGCATAGGACGCGACGACAACGACCAGGAATGGCTGTGGAAGAGCGGCCTTGACGTTCTCCACGACGAGGTAAAGGACGAGACGGCACGCAATTACATTCGCTATAACGCACACAGCGACATCGCCATCGCGCCGAATGAAACTTCAGGACTTAATGCCTGCAAGAATTTCCTGATGGACTGGGATGAATACATAAAATATTATAGCGTCGTCGGCGGCAACGAGCGGATCACGCAACGACTTTCGGAGATCGTGAGGGCCGATGTCGAGATGCACAGCCGGGTACGGCGCGTCGGCAAGGCGCCAAACGGCAAATATCGCCTGGTCGTGCAGCAAAACGGGAAGGAGGTCGAACGCCTGTTCGACTTCGTCGTCGTGTCACTGCCCTACAACTGGCTGGCAACGATGGAGTGGGAAGGGGAGCGGCTCTATCGGGCTCTGGGAGCGCATCTTGACCATTTCAACTACCCCGCCCACTACCTGCGTGTCGCCATCCTGTTCGAGAAGCCGTTCTGGAAGGATTTCGTGCAGGGTTCCTGGTTCATGTCAGACGCCTTCAACGGCTGCTGCGTGTACGATGAGAGCTCCAGGCATGACTACGGCAAGGCCGGGGCGCTCGGCTGGCTGATCGCGGGATCGGACGCGCTGGCCTACGCCAACATGCCGGATGACCATCTGGTGCGCATGGCGCTCGCGAGCCTGCCGCCGCAATTGCAGTTCGGGCGCGAACTGATGCTCGAGGCGAAGGTCGTGCGCTGGCTCAATACCGTGAACGGTATTCCCGGCGGGCGTCCCGTGCGCGACACGCAGCAGAACCACCAGCCGGAGCCGGTCGAGCACCCCGGCCTTTTCGTCACCGGCGATTATCTGTTCGATGCGACGCTCAACGGCGTGCTCGACAGCGCCGACTGTGCTTCCGACATGCTGATGTCGGAATACGTGAAGGCGGACTACGAGGCGCGCATCCGGCTTCGCACCCGAGGCGCCGAAGCCGCCAAGCGCACGGCAGTTGCCAGTTCGCGCAATGTCAATCGAGCGTATTTCGAGAACTACTGGAACCACGGACCCTACCCGCAGGCCTGGAACAAGTTCTTCCATGCCGGGATCCTAAGGGATTCTATCCGAGACGTGTGGGGAGCAGGCAAGACCTTCTCCATGCTCGATGCCGGATCTGCCAGTGGCCTGACCGTGCAGGCGCTCCGCAACCTTGGCCTTGATGCGTGGGGAATTGAAAAGAACGCATGGATTCACGCACAGACGCCGAAGGATGTGCGCGCCTACAACAAGCTCGGCGACGTGACGGAACTGCCTTTCAAGGATGGACAGTTCGACTTCGTCTACGAATCCTGCCTGGCCAACCTGCCCCGGCACAAGGTTCAGAAGGCGATCCGGGAATTGCACCGCGTCGCCCGCAAGGGCATCATCCTGGGGTCAGTGACCTCCGACCTGACCTGGCCAGTCCTGATCGACAACGAAATGCAGCGCGGCGTGAAGACCTTTGCCACACTCTGGCAATGGTCCGACTGGCTGTTCAACGTCGGATTTGACCACGCCATCGAGGATGATGCGCTGCTCAAGCGCATCTGGGATCGGCATGATGCCGTCGGGATGGGCAAGGGCGGCTGGTTCGAAGATCCGGAAAGCATCCGATACTGCTATTTCAACCGGCTTGATGTGTGAAAGCCGCCTGCCACCCTAAGAAATGAATCGCTTTTCACTTCCGGGGATTTCGGGCTAGGACAGGGCAGGGCTGCGCTGCCTCGACGGCGCGGCGAACCGTTGTGCCGGCTCGCCGGCCTGTCTGGAATGCCACTATG
>ERZ761609.765-NODE-765-length-34231-cov-8.658942_pt1 | contig 34231 bp, 32 predicted proteins | sample MGYA00511163_ERZ761609 | MGnify/ENA primary metagenome ERZ761609 (study PRJEB28899, sample SAMN02445070) | bioreactor sludge metagenome | biome: EBPR sludge | place: Australia: Brisbane, Thorneside Wastewater Treatment Plant | collected 2011-12-16 ...
GGAAATAGCCGGATTCGAAACTTACACCTGGCCTCGGATCAGGGGAGCAGGGCACATTCTCCAGATCTAATTCCTTTACCCGTTGGCCGGATCGGACTTTAGCCCGCCGTACTCCAGCTTCCAGTGGGAATACGTAACGTTGGTCACACCAATTGCCCGGATCTCTTCAACCTGCCTCTTACCCTGCGCCACCAGCACATCGGCCTGGAGAAGCTTGGTGACAATTTCTTCTGGCTCATATCGCTTTTCGGCATCTTCAGTCCCCCCTCGGGAATTTATTCTTCAAGTCGGACCACTTGTTTGGGGCGATCAGTAATTCGCGCTATCATCGGCGTATCCATCTGCTTTCGTCGCTCGATACCGTCACGCCGATCGCCCAATCCCATCAGCGTGCAAGTCCGCGGCTGCGACAGGCCGTGCTGCGTCGCGTACGCTACCCTCAAACGGGGAGTCGTCACGCTTAACATTTTCTTGCGGTGGCCTTCTTCATCACATCGATCTCGATATCGCGCTCGGCTAAGAGTTTTTTTAGCCGCAAGTTTTCCGTTTTGAGTTGCTTGATCTGACGTACGTCGCCCGACTGCAGCCCCCCGAAGCGCCTTTGCCACGTTTGGAACGTCAGTTCGCTGACACCGTGCTTCTTCGCCACGTAGCCCACGGTCCCTCGATCCGCCTCGCGCAGGATCGCAACCATCTGCTCGTCCGTGAACTTGTTCTTGCGCATGTTGTCTTTCGATTCGGAGGGCGGCCTCTCAAAACAATCACTAGTCTGAAAATCCAGAGGCGAGTCAAACGGCTCAGCTCAGCGTAGGCTTTCCGCCCACTCCATCCATGCGCGGACGCGGGCTTCCGGATCGGCTGACGAGGTCACGTCGGAGATGACGGCCACGCTGTCGGCGCCGGCGCTGATGACGGAGGGTGCGCGCTCGAGCGTGATCCCGCCGATGGCCACGAGTGCCACGGGGCCAATTTTATCGCGCCATTCCGAGATGCGGTCGAGGCCCTGGGAGGCGTGCGTGACCGCTTTCGAGGTCGTCTGATAGATCGGCCCGATGGCGATGTAGTCCGGGTCTATGGCCAAGGCGCGATCAAGTTCGGCGTCGTCGTGTGTCGAAATTCCGATGCGGACGAGTTCGTCCTTGAGCGCGGCGATGTCGGCGGTGGCGAGATCCTCCTGGCCGAGATGGACGTAATCGGCGCCTTCCCGCATGGCTTCGCGCCAGTGATCGTTGACGATGACCTGACAATCGAGCGGTGAACAGGCTTCGAGGGTGGCTGCAATCTCCGCCGCGATCTCGTTGCTCGTCCTGTCCTTCACGCGAAGCTGCAGGCAGCGGGCACCGGCGCGTGCGACGCGCGCGGCCCAGGCAGCGTCGGGGACAATGGGATAGAACGGGTGCAAGCCGGCGATGCGCATGGGACGTCCTTGATCAGGCAAAGGCGAGCTGGACCTTCATGGAGCGCGAGCGGTCGGATGCGAGTTCGAAGGCCGCGACCGCGTCGGTGAAGGGCATGGTGTCGCTGATGACGGGGCGAAGGTCGACAGCGCGCGTGGATAGCAGGTCGGCGGCGAGGGCGAATTCCTCGTGGAAGCGGAAGGTTCCACGCAGTTCGAATTCCTTGGCGACGATCATGTTGATCGGGATGGTGATCAGTCCGGCGAGACCGACCTGGACGATGACTCCTTGCGGCCGGAGGACATCGAACGCGGAGACGAGGGCAGGCTCGTTACCGGAACATTCAAGAAGGACGTCGAAGTGGCCTTTGTCACGCGCGAACGTGGCGAGTTCGGCGGCATTCTTCGCGACGTCGATACAGCGATGCGCGCCGAGGCGCTTGGCAAGCTCGAACGGCTTCGGCGTCACGTCGGTCGCCACGATCTCGGCGGCGCTGGCGGAGCGTTACCAGAGCTTGGCGGCGTGGCGCGCGGCGATGATGCAGAGTGCGCCGATGGGGCCACAACCGGTTACGAGCACGCGGCGGCCGAAGAGCGATCCGGCGCGGCGGACGGCGTGGAGGCAGACCGCGAACGGTTCGCACATGGCGGCTTCGGCGGCGGAGACGTGTTCGGGGACGACGAAGCACTGCGCTTCGGTGGCGATGATGCGTTCGCGGAAGGCGCCCTGGACGTGCGGGAAGATCATCGCCGAGCCGTAAAAGCGCATGTTGAGGCAGTGCATCTGCTTGCCTTCAAGGCAATACCGGCAGGAATTGCATGGGCGCGACGGGGATAGCGCGACCCTGTCGGAGGGCTTCACCCGTGTCACGGCGCTACCGACAGCGATGACGCGGCCGGCGACTTCGTGGCCGAGGACCATCGGTTCCTTCAGCACGATCGTTCCGATGGCGCCATGGCTGTAATAGTGGAGATCGGAGCCGCATATCCCGCCCCGCTCGATCGCGACGAGCACCTCATGCGGACCGGGCTCTCCGGTGCCGACGCTTTCGACGCGCAGGTCCCTGGCCTTGTGGACGACGACGGCGCGTGTGGAATTGCTCATTCGGAGACCGTGACTTCGTTGGGGCGGGAGCGACCATGCAGAAGGGGCATGGCGCGGGGCAGGCCGGCAGGATACCGTCGCTAAAGAATTGTGGCTAGTCCGAGGACATAGGACCTGCCGCGCCACGATCATCAGGAGCACGCCAAATGGGAATCGAAAAATTCAGGCTGGACGGTCGGGTCGCTCTCGTCACCGGGTCGTCGCAAGGTATCGGACTTGCGATCGCGCGCGGTCTTGCACAAGTGGGTGCCACTGTGGTCGTCAATGGCCGGACGCAGGCCAAGGTGGATGCGACGGTGGCGCAGCTCAGAGGCGAGGGGCTCAAAGCAGAGGCTGGGGCGTTCGATGTAACCAGTGCTGCGGCGGCGACCGAGGCTATCAAGGCGATCGAGAGCCGCGTCGGTCCAATCCGTATCCTCGTCAACAATGCCGGAATTCAGCGCCGCGGCACGCTCGACACCTACGAGGAGGCGACGTGGCGCGAGATCATGACGACCAATCTCGACAGCATCTTCTTCGTCTCGAAGCCGGTCGCTCAAAGCATGATCCGCAATGGCAAGGGCGGCGCGATCATAAATATCTGCTCGGTCATGAGTGAACTCGCGCGGCCGACGACGGCGCCGTACGCGGCGACCAAGGGCGGGCTCAAGATGCTGACGAAGGGGATGGCGACCGACTGGGGCAAACACGGCATTCGCGTCAACGGCATCGGGCCCGGCTACTTCAAGACCGAACTCAACGACGCGCTCGTCAAGGACCAGACGTTCTCCGGTTGGGTGCAGGGGCGGACGCCGCTCGGGCGGTGGGGTGATACGGACGAACTCGCGGGGGCGGCGGTGTTTCTGGCGTCGGATGCGGCGAGTTTCGTCACCGGACACGTGCTCTACGTCGATGGCGGCATGACGGCCTGCGTCTAGGCCGGAAACGCCGGTGAAACCATGAGTTAACCCACCTGTGAACGTCGTACATTTTAGCTATTGAACGTCGTTTCTTTTCGAGTTATGTTCTGACCGTCGTTCAAAATGAGGAGGCGACGGACATGCGTGGTTTGGTTTTCAAGGTCTGGCAGCGGGTTGGCGATGTCGTCCTGGGGGCGGCGGGGCGTGGTGCGCGTCTCATGGACACGGGTGCAGAAGTGGGTGGGACCCGTGTGCGGCAGAGAGCATGTCCGGTCGTTCTGGGGCGGAGCATCCGGCCGGCATTCGAGGTGATCGAGGGGGGCAAGGGTACGCTGCCAGGCGGGAGCACCGGGTCACGACCACCGCAAGCGCCGGTTCTGCCCTCACGGCGGGCAAGCTGATCACCGGGTCTACATTGCGGCGTCGCAAAATCAGGCCTCAATCCCGGATTCCATGAAAATGGGGAGAGGGTGAAGAGGAGAGTTGCAGGGGCGCCGAACATTACGTCCAAGTCGAATGGAATCTTGGCCTCGGCGAGATGTCGACGTCGTATGTGCCGCCGCCGAGCGGTGGCTGAAAGCAGGGATTTCGTCTCATGATGTCCGCGTTGATGTCCGCGCGCCGGTTCGCGCCACTGTTCTGGGCGCAGTTCTGTTCGGCGCTCAACGATAACTTTCTGAAGAACGCCCTCGGGATGCTCATCCTGTTCGGGCTCGGCACGCAACTCGCGCCGATGGAGAAGTCGACGGCCGCGAAACTCAACACGCTCGCCGGCGTCGTTTTCATTGCGCCGTTCTTCTTCCTCTCCGCGCTGGGTGGGCAATTCGCCGACAAGTATGACAAGGGGCGCGTCGCCGAGCGCGTCAAGTTCTATGAAATTCCCGTCGCGCTGGTCGCGGCGCTGGGTTTCTATCTTCATTCCGTGCCGATCCTGTTTGCCGCGCTCGCCGGATTCGGCATCGTCGGCGCACTGTTCGGGCCGGTGAAGTACGGCATTCTGCCGGAAGCGCTCGAAACCGAGGAGCTGTCCACCGGCAATGCGCTCGTGGAGGGCGCGACGTTTCTCGCAATCCTGCTCGGCACCATCGGAGGCGGTCTTGCGATAACCCAGGCACAGAGCCCCGAGCTCGTGGTCGCAATCATCATGGTTCTGGCAATCGCAAGCTGGTGGTTCGCGCGCCTCATTCCGCACCGCGGGCCGGCGGCGCCGACGCTGGTCATCGACTGGAACCCCGTATCTTCGACCCGGAACCTGCTTCACGAGATTCGCAAGTCGCCGAAAATCAGGACGGGTGCGCACCTGACGAGCTGGTTCTGGCTCGTCGGCATCGCGGCGCTTTCGCTGCTGCCGGTTCTGATAAAGGACGTCATCGGCGGGACGTCGGGTGTCTATACAGCGTCGCTCGTGACGTTCGTGGTCGGCATCGCTGTGGGTTCGATGCTGGCGGGCCGGGCCGGCCATACCAGACCCAATCTGGCGCTCGTGCCGGTGGGGGCGGTGATCATGGCGGTGGCAGCGCTGGCACTCGCGTACCTGTCATACGTGGTGGTGCCGCGCTCCGAACCACTCGATCTCGCAAGTTTCCTCATGACGAAGCGCGCCATCGGCCTCGGGCTCGCGCTCTTCACACTCGCGGTTGGCGGCGGTCTTTTCATCGTGCCTGCGTTCGCGGCGGTCCAGGCGTGGGCGCCAGCGGACAGCAAGGCGCGCGTTGTCGCATCGGTCAATGTGCTCAATGCGGCATACATGACGGCTGGCGGTGGGCTGATCGCGGTCGCGCAGCTATTCGATACGCCGCTGTATCTGATGTTCGGCGTCATCGGTCTCATGACCCTCGTCGTGGCGTTTCTCGTCGTCAAGCTCTGGGGCAAGGAGGGCGTTCGCGATGTCGGACGCATGATCTTTCAGCTCTTCTACGACCTCGAAGTGAAGGGCCTCAACAATCTCCCCAAGACAGGTGAGCCGACGATCATCGCGCCCAATCACGTGTCGATGCTCGAAGCCGGCATGCTGCACTCCGTTCTGCCGGGAACGGCGTCGTTTGCGGTCAACACGCAGATTGCAGAAGTGAAATGGATCAAACCGTTTCTGCGGCTGATCAACGCGTATGTGCTCGATCCGACGAAGCCGCTTGCGACGCGCGGTCTCGTCAATACGGTCAAGGGCGGGGAGACGATCGTGATCTTTCCGGAAGGGCGCATCACGATCACCGGCAACCTGATGAAGGTGTACGAAGGTACCGGCATGATCGCGGACAAGGCGGATGCCTGGGTCGTGCCTGTGCGTGTCGATGGTGCGGAACGGGCGAAGATCTGGAGCTATCTCCGGCCGACGCAGATCAAGAAAGCCTGGTTTCCGAAGGTGACTCTGACGTTCCTGCCGCCGGTAAAGCTCGCTGTCGATCCGGCTCTCAAGGGCAAGGCGCGGCGGCAGGCAACAGGTCTGGCGCTGCAGGACATCATGGCGGATACGGCGGTGGCGACGGCGAACGTGGAGCGCACGCTGTTCGAGGCGATCGGGGATGCCTCGCGCAATCGCTCGACCGCGAAGGTAGCCGTGCAGGATCCGATTGGCACGAAACTCTCGATGAAGAAGCTCGTGCTCGGTGCGCAGGTGCTGGGGCCAAAGCTGATGCCGTACGCCGGGGTCGGGGAGGCGATCGGCGTGATGTTGCCGAATTCGGTGGGTGTGACGGTCGTGCTTACAGCGCTGTCGAGCATCGGGCGCGTGCCGGCGATGATTAATTTCACGTCGGGGATCGCGAGCATTAAAGCGACGTGCACAGCGGCCGGTGTCAAAACCGTTCTGACGTCACGGACGTTCATCGAACGCGGCAGGCTCGAGACGCTGGTCGCCCAAATGGAGGGGCACGTCAAGCTCGTCTATCTCGAAGATGTGCGCCCACAGATCACGGCCATGGACAAGATCAAGGGTCTGGCGCGGGGCATCAAGCCGCACGTGAAGCGCAAACCAGACGACCCTGCAGTTATCCTGTTCACCTCGGGTTCGGAAGGCGTGCCGAAAGGCGTCGTGCTTTCGCATCGCAACCTGCTCACGAACATCGCGCAGGGGATGAACCGCGTCGACATCAACGGCGAGGACAAGGTGTTCAACGCGCTGCCGGCGTTCCATTCGTTCGGGCTCACGGTCGGCACGCTGATGCCGCTCTGCTACGGTATTCCGCTCTACATGTATCCGACGCCTCTGCACTACCGGATCATTCCGGAGATGATCTACGACGTCGAAGCCACCATCATGTTTGGCACCGATACGTTCCTCAACGGGTACGCGCGCGTCGCCCACCCGTATGATTTCCGTACGGTGCGGATCGTTCTCGCTGGTGCGGAAGCCGTGAAGGAGCGAACGCGTGCGCTCTACATGGAGAAGTTCGGCGTGCGCATTCTCGAAGGCTACGGCATCACGGAAACGTCGCCGGGGCTTGCCATGAATTCGCCGCTCGCGAACAAGAGCGGCACCGTCGGGCGATTCGTGCCCGGTATTCAGTACCGGCTCGAAGATGTGCCGGGTATCGACGCTGTGCAGGGCGATCTCAAAGTCGGCCGGCTTTTCGTGAAAGGTCCGAACGTGATGCTCGGCTACCTCAGGGTCGAGAAGCCGGGTGTGCTCGAACCGGTGCCGGACGGCTGGTACGATACCGGCGATATCGTCGGCATCGATCCGCAGGGGTACGTCAAGATCATGGGTCGGGCAAAGCGGTTCGCGAAGATCGGCGGCGAGATGGTGTCGTTGTCGGCGGCGGAGGCGGTCGCGTCCGAGGCGTGGCCGAGCATAATGACCGTCATGGTGGCGTTGTCGGATCACCGAAAGGGCGAGCGGCTGGTGCTGCTGACGACGGACGGGCGCGCGACGCGGGCGCAGTTCCAGGCTGCGGCAAAGGCGAAGGGCGCCGGGGAGATGATGACGCCGTCAGAAATCATCGTTGTCGACAAGCTGCCGCTGCTCGGGTCGGGGAAACCTGATTTCGTAGCGGCGCTCAAGATGGCCAAGGAACGGACGAAGGTCAGGGCGGAACCGGTCGAAGCAGAGGCGTGAGCTAGGCAGTCGCCTGCGGATGCGGTAGACCCCCACCCCTAGCTCCCCGTTGCAAGGGGGAGGGGGAATGTGTCAGCGCAGAAAGAGACGTCGGCAGTGACTAAAACCAAGAGCGGCAAAGGGCGGATCGCGTATCAGGGCGAACGCGGAGCGAATTCCGAAATCGCATGTGGTGAGGTGTTTCCAAAGATGGAGCCGGTGCCGTGCCCGTCATTCGAGGATGCGCTGGCGGCGGTGAAAGGCGGGGACTGCGATCTCGCCATGATCCCGATCGAGAACTCGCTCGCTGGGCGCGTGGCCGACATCCACCACATGTTGCCGGCGTCGGGTCTGTCGATCATCGGTGAGCATTTCCTGCCTATCCGGTTCCAGTTCATGGGACTGAAGGGTGCCAAGCCGAAGGCAATCACGGACGTCTACAGCCACGTGCATGCGCTCGGGCAGTGCCGCAAGTTCATTCGGAAACATGGCCTGAAGGCGCATGTGGCGGGTGACACGGCAGGTGCGGCGCGACAGGTTGCCGAGTGGGGAGACCCGACGAAGGCGGCGTTCGCGCCGCGGCTGGCCGCAAAGGTCTACGGACTTGAAATCTTCGCCGAAGATGTCGAGGACGAGAAGCACAACACGACGCGGTTCGTCGTTCTCTCGCGTGAGCCGGTCAATCCGAAGCGCAACAACGGGCCGGTCGTCACGACCTTCATCTTCCGGGTCAGGAATATCCCCGCTGCGCTCTACAAGGCGATGGGCGGCTTCGCGACCAACGGCGTCAACATGACCAAGCTCGAAAGCTACATGGTCGGCGGGCAGTTCACGGCGACGATGTTTCTATCCGACATCGAGGGGCATCCCGAGGATGCGCCGGTGAAGCGGGCTCTAGAGGAGCTTGCGTATTTTTCGGACGAGTTGCGCATTCTCGGTGCGTATCCGGCGAGCCCGCTCAGGGCGAAGCTCGCTGGGGCGTGAGGGAGGACTTTTGGGCCTCACGCTGCCCGTTCCGCGTGCCAAGCACGCGAGGCAGCTCCGGCCGGGGCGGCCACATTTTTCGTCGCGTCTTCGGGTGCCGACCTGCACCCGCCGTCGACGCCTAACGTCTACGGCTTCGCGGGAAGCTCAACGCGGGGGCGTGAGTGCATCGGCCTGTGCCTTGCGGAGGATTTCGTAGACGCGGCGGGCGTCGTTGATGCGGAAAAGGACTGGGCCGGTTGCGTGGCTTAACGGCGGAAATCCGGCATACTTCCACCAGACATCCCATGAATCGTAGTTCAAGCTGATCGTGCCGCGACCATCCGGCCGTTCAGAGAGCGACAGTTTCAATGCGCTGACGTCGTAGGACCGGACAAACCCATGTTTAGTTCTTTGTTCAATCACCACGCGCTGGTTCGTGATCATGTAACGCAAGCGGGATCGATAATACGCATCGAGCATGAAGCGCCCGATCGTTATGTGGAATGCGGCCGAAATAAACAGCAGCATGATGCCGAGTTCGGGCACGCGACCGCTGTTCCATAGTGCTGGCGAAGCCAAGAAACTCATCACAACCAGGCCGGCCCAAAGAAGTGAAAACGGTATCAGGAATGCGTCAGCGCCGGTGAAAACGATGCCGCGCTTGGGGCGGCCGCGCCAAAGGACCACTTCGTCGGGAGCGAGATCGGTTGTCTGGCGGAGCTTGGCGCGACGCTCCGCGACCGTATCGACATCTCTGAAAAACTTCGAGGACACTGGATCGCCCCACCGGAAAATGCTGGCTTCAGCATATGATCTGAATGCAGATGAAGCCAAGAGGTTCTGGCGGGCACATCAGGTGATCATTCGAGTTCGAGATCGGTTTCGACGAAGCTCTTGAGCTTTCCGGCATCGGCGATCACGACTTCGTCGCGCTCGACGCTCACGCCCAATGGCTTCAGCTTGGCCAGTGAGCGAGACAGGCTCTCCGGCTTCATACCGAGACGCCCTGCGATCAGGGCTTTCTCGTAGGGAAGCGAGATCCGGCATGCCCCCGCGCCCTCGGTGCAGAGCGACAGCAGGAAATCGGCGAGCCGCTGCGCGGTGCTGAGGCGCTTCATGTGCTCGACCTGGGAGACGAGTACTTTCAGGTGCTGCGACGCGCTTGCCAGCATTCCGAGAGCGAGTTGGGGCTGGGTCTCGATCGCGTGGCGGAGTTTCTGGCCGTCGATCCGTATCAGGCGGCAACGGGTGGCCGCTTCGGCGCTGACGGGATAACGGCCGCCCATGAACATGACTGCTTCGGCAAACAACTCCCCCGAACGGAAGACGTGCACCACGGTTTCGCTGCCGCTTGGGCTCGAGCGGAAGACCTTTACCCAGCCGCTCAGAATGAAGAAACAGTGATCCGCCGGTGAGCCCTGCTGGAAGAGGACCGCGCCCTTGTCGAACACGCGTGCGACCGGGCCATCGATCAAATTCTCGACGACTTCCACGGGAAGCACACCCAGAAGGGGCGACTTCCTGATCTGGTTCCAGTCCCCTTGATCCATATCAAGCCCGCTTTCCTCGTTCGCCGAACGTACCCGAAAAACTAGCGTGCGCCTAACAACGATCAAGTGCGAACAGCTTCGCCGGACCTAATCATGCCGGTATGAGACAGTCGCCCACAACTCCCGGTTCGAGACGGGCTCTCTTTGCACGCTTTCGCGGCGGGCCGGAGCAGGTCCGGCCGCCCTGGTCGCGTCCGGACTTCGATTTCACCGAGGCCTGTACCGTCTGCGGGCGTTGCATCGATGTGTGTCCGACCGGTCTTCTGACCAAGGGGCATGCTGGCTACCCGATCGCCGACTTCTCTCGCGGCGAGTGCTCGTTCTGTGGTGCGTGCGCCGACGCCTGCGATGCCCCGTGTTTCCGCTCTCGCGAGGAGGCGCCCTGGACGCTCAAGGCGGCGATTGGTCCGCACTGTGTGGAGACGAAAGGTGTCGTCTGTCGTGCCTGCGAAGAGGCCTGCCCGCAGGCGGCGATCAGGTTCCGCCCCCAGCGTGGCGGCGCGAGCGTTTCGGTCGATGCTGTTGCCTGCACCGGGTGCGGGGCATGCGTGAAACCGTGTCCGGTCCGCGCGATTTCCATCTCTCCCGCCGTCATCGAAGGGCTTTCGACATGAACATCTGTGGCGTGCTCGTACATGCGGTTCCGTCCGATATCGATGCCGTCATTGCCGCTCTCAGGGGCTGCGACGGCGTGGAAGTGCATCAGACTGCCGACGGCGGCCGCATCGTCATCACCATCGAGGATACGGCGACCCGCCCGGCGATCGACACGCTGCGGGATGTGAACCGGCTCGACGGGATCGTCGCCACGTCACTCGTCTACCATCATTTCGATAATTCCGACGCCGAACAATCCGAGACGCATTGAGAGGAAAACGCCATGACCGTTCATGACGTAAAGACCATGACACAGACAGACCAGAGCGAACTGTCCCGTCGTTCGGTGATCAAGGCCAGCGCGGTCGCCGCGACCGCTGCGGCTGCGGGGCTGCCTGTGAGCGAGGCCGTTGCGCAAGCCGCAACAGCCGGCAAGTCGGATGGTATTCGCTGGGACAAGGGCGTTTGCCGCTTCTGCGGTACGGGCTGCGGTGTTCTCGTCGGCACCAAGGCCGGTCGTGTCGTCGCATCGCAGGGAGATCCGGATGCGCCGGTCAACCGCGGTCTCAACTGCATCAAGGGATATTTCCTGTCCAAGATCATGTACGGAGAAGACCGGATCACCAAGCCTCTTCTGCGTATGAAGAACGGCAAGTTCGACAAGAGCGGCGACTTCACTCCGATCACATGGGACGCCGCGTTCACGATCATGGCCGAGAAGTGGAAGGCGGCACTGAAGAAGCACGGTCCGTCCGGTGTCGGGATGTTCGGTTCAGGGCAATGGACGATATGGGAAGGATATGCGGCGGCAAAGCTCTACAAGGCGGGCTTCCGCTCCAACAACCTCGATCCGAATGCGCGGCATTGCATGGCTTCGGCTGTGGCCGGCTTCATGCGTACGTTCGGTATCGACGAGCCGATGGGATGCTACGACGATCTCGAGAAGGCGGATGCGTTCGTGCTCTGGGGCGCGAACATGGCGGAGATGCATCCCATCCTCTGGTCGCGTCTCACCGATCGGAAGCTGACGCATCAGGGATGCGAAGTGCACGTGTTGTCAACCTACGAGCACCGGTCGTTCGAGCTCGCCGACAATCCGATGATTTTCGTGCCGCAATCGGACCTCGCGATCCTGAACTACATCTGCAACTACATCATCCAGAACAACGCAGTGAACACGGACTTCGTTACGAAGCACACGGCGTTTACGCGGACGGTTGAAGACATCGGTTACGGACTTCGTCCAACGCATCCGCTGGAAGTGAAGGCCGTGAACGCGTCGCACAAGGCTGGCAAGGACGGTGCGAAAGACCCCGCCGGCATGAGTGACATCAATTTCGAGCAGTTCAAGGAACTGGTTTCCAAATACACGCTCGATTACACGGCCAAGCTATCGGGTGTGGAGCCGGCAAAGCTCGAACGCCTCGCGAAGCTTTATGCGGATCCGAAGAAGAAGGTCGTCTCGTACTGGACGATGGGCTTCAACCAGCACACGCGTGGCACGTGGGTGAATAACCTCATCTACAACGTCCACCTGCTCACCGGCAAAATCTCGGAGCCGGGTAACGGTCCCTTCTCGCTCACTGGACAGCCTTCGGCATGTGGCACCGCGCGCGAGGTCGGTACGTTCGCGCATCGCCTGCCGGCCGACATGGTGGTGACAAATCCAGCGCATCGGGCAATGACGGAGAAGATCTGGCAGCTTCCTGATGGGACGCTGCCAGGAAACATCGGCTATCACGCCGTGGTGCAGCATCGCATGCTCAAGGACGGCAAGCTGAATGCCTACTGGGTGCAGTGCACGAACAATATGCAGACTGCGCCTAACATGAATGAGGAAGGCTATCCGGGTTACAGAAACCCCGACAACTTCGTAGTCGTTTCCGATCCCTATCCGACGGTCACAGCACTCGCGGCCGATCTGATACTTCCAACCGCGATGTGGATGGAGAAGGAAGGGGCGTACGGTAATGCCGAGCGACGCACGCAGTTCTGGCGCCAGCAGGTCAAGGCGCCAGGTGAGGCGCGGTCGGACCTCTGGCAGACGGTCGAGTTCTCGAAATACTTCAAAGTCGAGGAAGTCTGGCCGGAAGAGCTGATCGCCAAGAAGCCGGAGTATCGCGGAAAGACCCTGTTCGATGTTCTCTATGCAAACGGGGCGGTGAACAAGTTCCCCCTCGCGGACCTCCAGAAGGGCTTCGAAAACGACGAGTCGGCACACTACGGTTTCTACCTGCAGAAGGGGCTGTTCGAGGAATACGCCGCATTCGGTCGTGGAAAGGCGCACGATCTCGGTGCTTTCGAATTGTACCATCAGGCACGCGGCATGCGTTGGCCGGTCGTCGACAACAAAGAGACCCTGTGGCGGTTCCGTGAAGGGTACGACCCCTACGTTAAGGCGGGTGAGGGCGTAGCGTTCTATGGCAAGCCCGACAAGAAGGCGCGCATCATCTTCTGCCCGTACGAACCGCCGGCGGAGGCACCGGACAAGGAGTACGATCTCTGGCTCTCGACAGGGCGTGTCCTCGAACACTGGCACTCCGGTTCGATGACACGGCGCGTGCCTGAACTCCATCGGTCCGTTCCGAACGCCGTGCTCTTCATGAATCCCGAAGATGCCCAGAAGCGCGCGCTGCATCGTGGGCAGACAGTGAAAGTCCAGACGCGGCGCGGCGAGGTCGTCAGTCGCGTGGAGACGCGTGGCCGCAACAAGTTGCCGGCGGGGATGGTCTTCATCGCATTCTTCGACGAGAGCCAACTCGTCAACAAGCTGACGCTCGATGCGACGTGTCCCATCTCCAAGGAGACCGACTTCAAGAAGTGCGCCTGCAAGGTCGTAAGCGCGTAATCCCGGATCGCGCCCCATCGTCCTCCGCGATGGGGCGCGGGCAGGGCTTCCAATGCACCCGGGCGGCAGCTTCGTGGCCTGCACAACATCCTCATCAACCTCGCCTGGCACAGGGTGCGTCGGCGAGAAAAAGACCAAGCCGATGTCCGCAGATTCCCACACGACAATGCCGAAGGGCTTCGATCCGAAGCGACGGAAGGCACTCCAGGACATGGCGCGTCACGCCGCTGGCGCGGCTGTCGCCTGTGCTGCGATCGCGGGCCTCGCGCAGCAGTCGAAATCCTTGCCGGCGGTCACATTGCGCCCGCCCGGTGCGCTCGATGAGACGGCATTTCAGGCCGCATGTGTTCGCTGTGGTCTCTGTGTACGCGCATGTCCCTACAAGACGTTGAAGCTTGCGGAGTTGGGCGACGGACCGGCCATCGGCACACCATATTTCGTCGCGCGGGATGTTCCGTGCGAGATGTGTGACGACATTCCGTGTGTCAAGGCTTGTCCGACAGGTGCGCTGACGCACAGTCTCGTCGACATCGACAAGGCGAAGATGGGTGTCGCCTCGCTCGTCGGGCGTGAGACCTGTCTGAACATGCTCGGGCTCAGATGTGACGTCTGCTATCGCGTTTGTCCGGTCATCGACAAGGCAATCACCCTCGAACGGACGCACAACACGAGGACGAACAAACATGCCATTTTCGAGCCGTTCGTCCATGCCGACGCCTGCACCGGGTGTGGCAAGTGTGAAAAGAGCTGCGTGCTCGAGGTTGCGGCGATCAAGGTTCTGCCAGTAGCGCTTGCTACCGGAGAAATCGGTGCGCACTATCGTCTCGGCTGGGAAGAAAAGCGGAAGGCCGGCAAGGAACTCGTGCCTGATCTCATCGATCTCCCCGACCGCATGCCGGAGGGGAGCAAGCAATGACGACGAAGCCCCTTCCCGGTCGCGAGGCGCGCGCGCAACACGGCTTCTTCAAAGCACACTTCTGGCTAATGGCCAGGCGTGCGGCACAGCTCGGGTTCTTTCTGCTCTTTGCAGCAGGACCATGGTTCGGAGTGTGGATCGCGAAAGGCAATCTTGCGTCGAGCCTCACCTTCGATGTCCTGCCGCTGACCGATCCGCTGGTTCTACTTCAGGGGCTCCTGGCGCGGCACGTTCCTGAAACGTCGGCGATCATCGGCGCCGTGATCGTGCTGGCGGTCTACATGCTTCTCGGCGGGCGGGTCTACTGCTCCTGGGTTTGTCCGATCAACATCGTTACCGATCTCGCAGCATGGGCGCGCCGCAGGCTGGGTATCGAGACGGACTGGAAGATCAAGCCCGAGACCCGGGTCTATTTGCTTGGTTCGATCCTGATGGCGTCGGCGTTGTCGGGTACGATTGCTTTCGAACTGATCAACCCGATTACGGGTGTCTACCGGGGGCTACTGTTCGGCGTCTCCTGGGGCATGGCAACGGTGCTCGCGATCTTCGTGCTCGATCTTTTTGTCGCAAAGCACGGATGGTGCGGACATCTCTGCCCTGTCGGTGCGTTCTACGGCGTCCTCAACAAGAAGGCGCTCATTCGCGTTTCGGCGCGCGGGCGTGTCCGCTGCGACGATTGCATGGACTGTTACGCGGTATGTCCGGAGATGCACGTCATTTCGCCCGCGCTCAAGGGTGAACGTACCGGCGCCGGCCCGGTAATTCTTGCATCTGACTGCACGGCCTGCGGGCGCTGCGTCGATGTATGCCCCGAACGGGTTTTCAACTTCACGTACCGCCTCGACGACCGCGTCGATGCAGATGCCTCAGACAAAGCGGCGTCCACAGGGCCAGGGAAGCTCGCGGCATGAAGCACCACTTGAATTTTGAAGGATGCAGGAGGACCGCATGAAAAAGTTCGTGACGAAGGGTTGGGCCTTTGGTGTGGCTCTTGCCGTCTCCGCGAGCCTGGTGATCGGGGTCGGGGTAGCTCAGGAAGCTGCGATACAGCTGAAGTCGCTTGGCGGAGAGAAGACACTCGATCGTACCAATGCCGCGCCGGAGGTGGAGAAACAATCGGTTCCGGCAGGGGGCTTCGATCGGGCGTATCGCCAGCAGCCGCCGCTCATTCCACACAAGATCGATGGCTATCAGGTCACGACAACGAACAATGCCTGCATGAATTGTCACGACTGGCCGGGACACATCCAGGCCAAGGCGCCGAAGGTGTCGGAGACGCACTACGTCGATCGAGAAGGTGTGCGGCTCGATAAGGTGGCTGGGACCCGATACTTCTGCCAGCAGTGCCACGTGCCTCAGGCAGATGCGAAACCGCTCGTGAACAACACGTTCCAGAATGCGATCCAGGCCAAGTGACCTGCCACAGGTCGTCGTCGCCCAAGAGAACGTAGACAAGAGCGAGACTTGCAATGTCCAATCAAGATGACCAACTGCCACTTGGAATATGGGGCACGATCGCTGCGAAATTGCGTCCTGTCTGGACCTGGCTCAAGACACCGAGCGCCAGCATTGGACTTGGAACACTCGCCGGAGGAGGCCTGATCGCGGGTGTCATACTTTGGGGCGGGTTCAACTGGGCGATGGAGCTCACGAACACCGAGAAGTTCTGCATCTCGTGCCACGAGATGAAGGAGAACGTGTTCAACGAGTACCGGACGACTGTCCATTACGCGAACCGCTCGGGTGTGCGGGCGTCGTGTCCGGATTGTCATGTGCCAAAAGAGTGGCACCACAAAGTGGTTCGCAAGATCCAGGCGACGAAGGAACTCTGGCACCATTTCCTCGGCACGGTGTCGACGCCGGAAAAATTCGACAACAAGCGCCTGGAGTTGGCCATGAACGAATGGCGGCGCATGAAATCGACCGATAGTCGGGAGTGCCGTAACTGCCACAAGTTCGATTACATGGACTATGCCTCGCAAGAGCCGCGGGCGTCGAAGACGCATCAGGAGGCGCTGACTGCGGGCAAGACCTGTATCGATTGCCACCGGGGTGTCGCGCACAAGCTGCCGCCGAACGCCAACGAAGCGTATCAGACACTTTCCGAGAGCATGACGAGTGGCGATCGGTCGTCTCTGAAGGCCTATCTCGACGGTATCGCAACGCCGGCGGCCGCGCATGGGGCCGGGCGCTGATTGCGGCTGTCGTGCGTCTATGTCCGGAGGCCCCGGACGAGTTTTTCCGGGGCCTCGTTTGTGCACTGCAGCAATTGATTGAGCCGATCGTCCGCCACGCAAACATCAGACAAATCTCGTAGCTGCGGTGGCGCTCCTGCCGTTGCTATTCGCTGGAATCGGGGGAATTGTTGCTCTTGCGACTGCAGGTCGTGCGCAACGGCATATCGCATGCGCGGATAACTTCACTCGTCACGAACGGCCCGATCTGGCATCTTCAAGCGATCCCCGCAAAGAGGGTCGGCCAGATTGGAGGAGACACAGACCATGGAACGCAGGACAGTTTTGAAGGGTTTCGCTGCGGCGGCCGCATCGTCGACCGTATTCGCGCCAACCGTGCTTCGTGCCCAGACTCCGGTCACGCTCAACGGTGCCGTGCAGTTCAATGACGATCACGCCTTCACAAAGGCGCTCACCAAGTTCGAAGAGCTCGTGAAGCAGTATTACGGCAAGCCGGTCAACTTCACACTGCACAAGAATTCATCGCTCGGTCTCGAGAAGCAGTACTTCGAGTACATGTCGCAGGGCAAGGCCGTGGACTACGGCATCGTGTCGCCGGCGCACATGTCGACGTTCTCGAAGGCGGCGCCGTTCATCGATGCTCCCTTCGTGTTCCGCGACGTCGATCACATGAACAAGGTGATCAAGGCGGACCTTCTGAAGCCGATCGCCGACGAAGTTGCCAGCAAGGCGGAAGTGATGCTGATCGGGTCGGCCGGCGGCGGAACACGCAATATCTTCGCCAACAAGTCGATCAAGAACCTGGCCGAGATCAAGGGCCTTAAAATCCGCGTGCAGGGCGCGCCGATCTGGTCGCGCACATTCGCTGCCGTCGGCATGGCCCCAACAGTGATCGCCTATAACGAAGTCTACAACGCCATCCAGAACAACGTCATCGCGGCCGGCGAGAACGAAGCGGCCGGCGTCGAAGCGATGAAGTTCTACGAAGTTGCACCGAACCTCATTCTCACGAAGCATGCGGTTTCGATCCGGCCGATCTGCTTCTCGGCGAAGACGTTCAAGTCGCTGCCGAAGGATCTGCAGGATGCGATCGTGAAGGCCGGCGCCGAAGCGGGCGACTTCGGGCGTGCGCTCGAATCGAGCGAGGACGGCGCGAAGCTCAATGCACTCGAGAAGGCGGGACGCCTCAAGCAGATCGTGTTCGAAGAGCGTCCGCAGATGGCGAAACTGGTCGACCCGGTCATGGCTACGTATGCCAAGGAAATCGGCGCCGACGCGATCTATGGCAAGATCAGCGCGATCTGATCGATTTCTGACCGTTGCGAGGCGGCTGCCGTCGCGCAACGAACTTGCCATATCCAAGCCAGATCCGACAAACCAGAACCCGCGCAGGATGCAAGTCCTGCGAGGGTGTTGGCACAGGTTGCCGCAGGAACGCCAGGATGCCAGATTCCCTGAACGACGCGCTCAAGGCGTCGCCCAATTCAAACGTGCCCGAGGCCGAGCCGCCGCGGACATCCTGGCGACGGTTCACGGCATTTTATGCGCGTCTGCTTGAGTTTCTGCTCGCGTGCTGCGTTGGGGTACTGATCATCCCGGTGACACTTCAGGTGCTGGCCCGATACACGCCACTCGTCCCGAACTACATCTGGACGGAAGAGATGGCGCGTTTCCTCTTCGTCTGGACGATCATGGTCGGGGCGATGGTCGGTATCAGGGATGCCACGCATTTCGAGGTGGATCTCTGGCCGAGATTGAGGCCGCGTGCGGAGGCGGCAGTCAGGATCGTCTCGAAGATCGGCGTGCTTGCGATGGCGGCAGTGTTCGTCTGGGCTGGTATCGAATTCACCCGCTTTGCCTGGAACAGGACCTCGGAGCTCGGTGATCTTCCGCTGTGGTGGATTCATGTCGCATGGCCGATCGCGGGGGGCACGTGGATCGTCTTTGCCGCCGAGCAAATGTATGACGACTTCAGGGTGCTCCTCGGTCGCGATACGGGAGCATCTCAATCATGACGGGGTCGGTTCTTTCTTCCGGGCAGGCCGCAGCACTGCTTTTCGGTATCTTCTTCCTTTTGCTTTTTCTCCGTGTTCCCGTCGCTTTCGCGCTGGGGCTTGCGTGTCTGCCGATGCTGATCATCGAGCCGCGACTATCGGTGATGATGCTCGCGCAGGAGACATTCAACGCCTACAACTCGTTCATCCTGCTCGCGGTGCCGTTCTTCCTGTTGACCGCAAACCTTATGAGTATCGGCGGCATAACGGACCGGCTCGTCAATCTTTCCAAGGCACTCGTCGGGCATTGGCCGGGCTCGCTGGCGCAGATCAATGTCGTGCTGAGTGTCTTCTTTTCCGGTATCTCCGGTTCCGCCACGGCGGACGCGGCGAGCCAGTCGAAAATCTTCATCGATGCGCAGACGCGGGAGGGTTACGATCTTTCATTCTCGATCGCCATCACCGCCGTTTCCGCGGTTCTTGCGGTTGTCATACCGCCGTCGATCCTGATGATCGTCTGGGGCGGGCTGATCTCGACCTCGATCGCAGCGATGTATCTGGCCGGCATCGTACCGGGACTGCTCATTGCCGGTGCGCAGATGGTGACGGTGCATTTCTATGCGACCCGCCGCGGGTATCCTACGTACCAGAAGTCGAGCTGGCGCGAGATGTACCGTGCCGTAATCCTCGCCATTCCGGCGATGATGACGCCGTTCCTGATCGTGGGCGGTATTCTTCTCGGGTGGTTTACCGCTACCGAGTCGGCCGCTGTCGCGGTGATCTACTCGATCCTTCTGTCGGCGTTCTACTACAGGGAAGTCGGACCGCGCGAGCTTTACCGGGCGCTGCTCGATACGGGCAAGCTCTCGGGTATCGCGCTGTTCTGTATCGGGACGGCGAGCGCGTTCGGGTGGATGCTCGCCTATTACAAGGTTCCGGAGACGCTACTCGCGGGTGTTTCCACATGGGGTATGGGTCCGATCGCGGCAGGGTTCTTCATTGCGTTCTGCTTTCTCGTCGTCGGATGCTTTCTCGATGCGATCCCCGCGATCGTGATCGTCGGGACGATCCTGCAACCGCTCGCGCAGAGCGTCGATCTGCATCCGGTGCAGTTCGCCATCATCTCGATCGTGTCGCTGGCGTTCGGACTGGTGACGCCGCCCTACGGGATGTGTCTCATGGTGGCGTGTTCGGTGGCCGGAGTGAGAATACGGTATGCGCTCAAGGATACGATGATCATGCTCATTCCGATGCTCGTGGTGCTCGGGTTGCTCATCATCTTCCCGGCAGTTTCCCTGTTCTTGCCGAAGCTGATCGTGCCGGAGATGATGAAGTAATCCTGTTCGATCTGCGGAAAACAAAAAGGGGTCGCCTTACGGCGCCCCCTTTCACTTTCAGACGTGGTTTGCGCTGGTGCGCCTATCAGGCCGCGAGATCGAAGCGGTCGGCGTTCATGACCTTGGTCCAGGCGGCGACGAAGTCGTCGACGAACTTCTTCTTGTTGTCGTCCTGGGCGTAGAGTTCAGAGTACGCGCGCAGGATCGAGTTCGAGCCGAATACGAGGTCGACGCGCGTTGCGGTCCACTTCACGCGGCCGGACTTGCGATCGACGATGTCGTAGCTGTTGGTTCCGGTCGACTTCCAGCTGTTCGCCATGTCGGTCAGATTGACGAAGAAGTCGTTCGTCAACTGGCCGGGGCGATCGGTGAAGACGCCGTGTTTCGTGCCGCCATGATTGGTGCCGATGACGCGCATGCCGCCGACGAGCACGGTCATTTCCGGGGCGGTGAGGCCAAGGAGCTGGGTGCGGTCGAGGAGCATTTCTTCCGGTGTGACTACGTAGTCCTTCTTGAGCCAGTTGCGGAAGCCGTCGGCAAGTGGTTCGAGCGGTTCGAAGGATTCGACGTCAGTCTGCTCCTGGCTCGAGTCACCGCGACCTGGTGCGAAGGGAACGGAGACGTCGAAGCCTGCAGCCTTGGCCGCCTGCTCGATGCCGAGGTTGCCAGCGAGGACGATCACGTCCGCGAGGCTGGCGCCTGTTTCCTTGGCGATGGGCTCAAGCTTGCCGAGAACACGGGCAAGACGGGCGGGCTCATTGCCCTCCCAGTCCTTCTGCGGCGCGAGGCGGATGCGTGCGCCGTTGGCGCCGCCGCGCATGTCGGAGCCGCGATAGGTGCGGGCGCTGTCCCAGGCGGTCGAGACCATGTCGGAGATCGAAAGGCCGCTAGCGGCGATCCTCGCCTTGACCGCGGCGACGTCGTAGTTCGTGCGACCTTTCGGCACCGGGTCCTGCCAAACGAGGTCTTCGGCGGGAACTTCGGGTCCGATGTAGCGGGCCTTCGGACCCATATCGCGATGGGTCAGCTTGAACCAGGCGCGGGCGAACGTCTTCGAGAAGTACTCCTGATCGTTGCGGAAGCGCTCGGAGATCTTGCGATACTCCGGATCCATTTTCATCGCCATGTCGGCGTCCGTCATCATCGGCATGCGCCGGATCGAAGGATCCTCGACGTCGGGTGGCATGTCTTCCTGCTTGATGCCGACGGGCTCCCACTGATTGGCGCCAGCCGGAGACTTGGTGAGCTGCCACTCGTACTTGAACAGAAGATCGAAATAGCCGTTGTCCCACCTGGTCGGATGCGTGGTCCAGGCGCCTTCGATGCCTGATGTTACGGCGTCGCGGCCTATGCCACGCGTCTTATGATTCATCCAGCCAAGGCCCTGCTCGGCCATATCTGCCGCTTCGGGCTCGGGGCCGAGATTTTCAGCCCGGCCATTGCCGTGCGCCTTGCCGACGGTATGGCCGCCGGCCGTGAGTGCGACGGTTTCCTCGTCGTCCATGCCCATGCGCTTGAAGGTTTCACGGACCTGCGCCGCGGTCTTGATCGGGTCAGGCTTGCCGTTCACGCCCTCGGGGTTGACGTAGATAAGGCCCATCTGAACCGCTGCGAGCGGGTTCTCCATGGTCGCCGGATTGTCGACGCTTTCGTAGCGGTTTTCGCTGGGAGCGAGCCACTGCTTCTCGGAGCCCCAATAGACGTCCTTTTCGGGATGCCAGATGTCTTCACGACCGAAGCCGAAGCCATAGGTCTTGAGGCCCATGGACTCGTAAGCGACGGTGCCGGCAAGCACCATCAGGTCCGCCCAGCTCAGGCGGTTGCCGTACTTCTTCTTGATGGGCCACAGCAGGCGGCGGGCCTTGTCGAGGTTGGCGTTGTCGGGCCAGGAGGCAAGCGGGGCGAAACGATGATTGCCCGTGCTGGCGCCGCCGCGGCCGTCGGCCGAGCGATACGTGCCGGCTGCGTGCCACGACATGCGAATCATGAGGCCGCCGTAATGCCCCCAGTCTGCCGGCCACCAGTCCTTGCTGTCGGTCATCAGCGACTTCAGGTCGGCCTTCAATTGTGCGAAGTCGAGCTTCTTCACTTCCTCGCGGTAGTTGAACGCCGCGCCCATTGGGTTCGGCTTGCGGTCGTGCTGATGCAGGATGTCGAGGTTCAGACTCTTCGGCCACCACTCCACCACCGACGCGCCGGTCTCCGTGAGCGCCCCATGCATCACCGGGCATTTACCGGCGGCCTTTGCTTTTGCGTGATCCATCGTCGTCTCCGTTGCTGAAGGTGTGCGGTCAAAGCAAGTACGTCGTCCGGATCGACGACGATCCGGCCCCGCACTCGCGAATTTTCCCCTCTCTGGATCGACCTTAGCAGGTTGATCCATTAATTAAACTTGCTTCTGTCTATCCAAGCGATAGTTTGTAATTATGATGGGAATTACGCTCAGGCATCTGCGGTATTTCGAAGCACTGGACCGGCACCGGCATTTCGGCAGGGCGGCGATCGACTGCGCGATTTCGCAGCCTGCGCTGTCGGTGCAGATCAAGGAACTGGAAGACCTTCTCGGGGCCGCACTCGTGGAGCGAGGGGGACGGCAGATCCATCTGACAGCACTCGGTGAGACAATCGCCACACGGGCGCGGGATATTCTGCAGTCGGTCGAGGCTCTCGGTGATCTCGCGCGATCTTCGGTCAGCGCGCTTTCGGGTCGTCTCAGGATAGGGGCCATTCCGACGGTTGCACCGTATCTCCTGCCGGGGCTCATCAAGTCTCTGTCAGAGTGTTTTCCGGGGCTCGAGATGCAGCCGCGCGAGGCTGTGACGAAGAAGCTCGTGAGCGATCTCCTCGAAGGTCGGCTCGATGCGGCCTTGATGGCTCTGCCGGCGTCAGAGGCCTCGCTGACCAGCTACGAGCTTTTTACCGAAGAGTTCGTTCTGGTGCGTCATGCGAGGGATGCGAGGAAGCCCGTGCCGGAGCCGGAAATGCTCCGGGAAATGCGGCTTCTGCTTCTCGAGGAGGGGCATTGCTTCCGGGACCAGGCACTCTCGTTCTGCAAGATGTCGTCGATGGTGCCGCGCGACATCATGGAAGGCAGCTCGCTGTCCACGCTGGTGCAGATGGTAGGTGCGGGCATCGGGGTGACGCTGATCCCTGAAATGGCTGTTCCCATCGAGAGACGGTCGGCGAACGTTTCGGTCGCCCGACTGCCCAGGCAGGAGGCGCGGCGGACGATCGGTATGGTCTGGCGAAAGACCAATCCACTTGCACCGCATCTGGTGCGCATGGCCGAAACTGCTCGAGATCTGCATTTCCGGAGCGACGGCAAGACCGCTGCTCCGGACTTCGCTACGCGGTCGCGAGGTGGCAACGAACCTCGTGGCCCGGAATGATCTCGGACGGTTCGGGCGCGCGCTGGCGGCAGATGTCCTCAGCCTTCGAGCAGCGCGGCGCAAACGAACACCCGGGCGGCAGGTTGGCGAGATCGGGCGGACTGCCGGGGATGGTGGGCAATCTATCGCCGCTGAGCTTGCCGCCATGGCCGCGCGTCGAAAGGAGGCCGATCGTATAGGGATGTTTCGGGGAGCGCAGAACCTCACGGACTGGGCCGAGTTCGACGATGCGGCCCGCGTACATGACTGCAACGCGATCGGCGACCTCGACGGCCACGCCGATGTCGTGCGTGACGAAGATCATCGACAGACCCAACTCGTGCTGCAGTTCGCGCAGGAGCAACAAGATCTGCACCTGAACCGTCGCGTCGAGTGCGGTGGTCGGTTCGTCGGCCAGCAGGATGCGCGGCGAGCACGACAGGGCCAGGGCAATCATCGCGCGCTGGCGCATGCCGCCGGACATTTCGTGAGGGAACGCGTCGAGGCGACGCTCCGGGCTTGGGATACGGACTCGCTCGAACAGCTTCATCGCCCGTGACCGCGCGTCCGACGCCGACACGTTCGGTTCGTGTTTGCGGATGGCTTCCTCGATCTGCTGGCCGAGGGTGTAGACCGGATCGAGCGCCAGCATCGGTTCCTGGAAGATCATCGAGACGGTCTGACCGCGGAACTGCGCCAAAGCTGGGCCCTCCAGCGTCATGACGTCCGTACCATCGACGACAATCTTGCCGTCGATCTTTGTCTTTTTCTCGTTGTGCAGGCGGAGGATCGAGCGGAGGGTGACACTCTTGCCTGACCCGGACTCGCCGAGCAGGGCGACGACTTCGCCGCGTTGCAATTCGAGGTCGACTGAATCGACGGCGCGGACCGGCCTAGAGCCGCCGGTGAAGGTGACGTCCAGTTTCTTGATGCTCAGGATCGGCGATTTCGGTGCGGTCATGCGGCGGCTCCCGGCGCTTTCGAGTGGCCTGAACCGACGATCGACATCAAGCAGGCGGCTTCGTGCCCGGTAGACACAGACGCAAGTTTCGGTTCGGTCGAACTGCACACGGGCTCCGCAAAGGCGCAGCGCGTGTGGAATCGGCAACCGGGAGGAGGATTGATCGGATTAGGCGGGTCGCCTGCAAGCGGCGCCTCCGTGCGGCGATTGTCGGGGTCCATGGACAACAGCGAGCCGAGAAGCGCGGTCGTGTAGGGGTGTCGGCTGTCGGTGTAGAGTGCCTCGGTCGGCCCGGTTTCGGCGACCTTGCCGAGATACATGACGAGCACACGATCGGACATGAAGCGGACAACTTCGAGGTCGTGGCTGATAAAGAGATAGGTCAGCCCCATTTCCTGCTTCAGGTCGAGCAGCAGGTTCAGAACCTGGGCTTCGACGGACTTGTCGAGTGCCGAAACAGCCTCGTCGAGTATGAGAATTCGGGGTTCGAGCGCGAGGGCGCGGGCAATATTGACGCGCTGCCGCTGACCGCCGGAGAGTTCGTGAGGATAGCGACCGGCAAATCTCTTCGGCTCGAGGCCGACCCGGTCGAGCAGGCTGCGCGCGCGACGCACCGCGACGTCACGGGAGATGCCGTGGACGGTTGGCGAGAAACTAACGGAGTCTTCCACTGTCAACCGCGGATTGAGCGAGGCGTAGCTGTCCTGGAAGACCATCTGCACCTGGCGACGGAATTCCTTCAGTGGCATCTCGCTGGTGCCGACGGTCTGCCCGCGAAAACGAATGGTGCCGGACGTGGGTTCTATCAGGTGCATGAGCAGGCGCGCGGTCGTTGATTTTCCGCATCCACTCTCGCCGACGATGCCGAGCGTTTCGCCTTCCGCGACCGAGAAGGAGACACCGTCGACGGCGCGGACGACGGATGTGGCGCGATTCAACAGACCCGACTTCAGCGGGAAATGTTTCGTCAGGTTCGCAATTTCGAGCAGAGGCGGCTGATTTGCCATGAGTGTCGTCACGCCTTGAGATCCATCGCCGACCGTAGTCCGTCGGTGAGAAGATTGAATGCGATCGAGGTGATGAAGATCATCAGTCCCGGCAACGCGCAGAGAAGAGGCTGGGTGTAGATGGCCGTGCGCAACGTGTTCAGCATGAGGCCCCACTCCGGCTCGGGTGGCTTGACGCCGAGGCCAAGGAAGGAAAGCCCGGACGCCAGGATCATACAGACGGCGATAAGGCTCATAGCGTAGACGAAGATGGGTCCGAGAACATTGCCAAGAACATGCTTGCGGATGATCGCAAGAGAACCGGCGCCGCTAGCACGGGCGGCTTCGACGTAGTCGCGTGTCCGCACACTCGTCGTCACACTTTCGGCGACACGCGCTATCGGTGGTATGAACACGACGGTCAGGGAGATCAGGCCATTGGCGATGCCGGCTCCGAGAGCACCGGAGAGAGCGATCGCGAGCAGGACGGAGGGGAATGCGAAGAAGATGTCGACGATGCGCATCAGCAGGGTGTTGACCCAGCCGCCGGTGTAGCCTGCCGTGATCCCGATCGCAGCGCCTGCGACCAGTGCCATCAGGACCGGCGTCACGCCCATGAAGAGCGAAAGACGCGCGCCGTATATGAGACGGGAGAGCATGTCGCGGCCGAGTTCGTCCGTTCCGAGCGGGTAGCCCTCGGTGCCGGGAGGCCGCAAGCGTCTCAGCGCCATTCCCTTGTAGGGATCCTGTGGCGCGATATAGGGGGCGAAGATCGCCATGAGCACAAGCGCGATAACCACGAGGCCCGCGCCGACGGCTACTGGATCGCGCTTGAAGCGCGTCCAGACCGTCGCCCAGTAACCGGGTGACCTCTGGATCGGCTCGAGAACAACTTGACCTGTCGAGACATCCTGCATCGGATCAGCTCCGTTGAATGCGCGGATCAAGCGCTGTCTGCATGACGTCCACCACGAGGTTCAGAAGCACGAAAAAGATCGAGAGAACGAGGATCGTCCCCTGAAGCACCGGAAGATCGCGCTGGAAGATCGCATCGTTCAGCAGAAGGCCGGTGCCGGGCCAGGAGAAGACGGTTTCAATCAGGATCGATCCGCCAAGCAGGTAACCGAGCTGGATGCCCATGACGGCGAGCGCGGTCGGGGCCGCATTCTTCACGACGTGCTTGAACACGCCCCAATCTCCAAGGCCCTTGGCGCGAAGTCCGGCAATGAATTCCTGGCTCAGGATTTCTGCGACGAGGGCACGGACAGTGCGCGCGATGATGCCCATCGGGATCACCGACATGGTGATGGCGGGCAGGATCATGTGGCGGACGTGTTCCCAATCCCATTGCCATGCTTCCGAGCCGCCGGGGCCGGCGCCCGTCGGCGGCAGCCAGCCGAGCTGTGCGGCGAAGACGATGACGAGCAGCATGCCGAGCCAGTAATGGGGAACCGAAACGCCGATCACGGATACGAACGATGCCAGCTTGTCGAGCCAAGTGTCGCGGAAGTAACCGGCCACGAAGCCAAAGAAAGTGCCGAGTACGAATCCGATGAAGGTTGCCAGCGTGGCGAGCGTCAGGGTGTTCCAGACCGCCTTGGCGACTTCGACAGAGACCGGGCGGTTGGTCCTGATCGACGAACCGAGGTCGCCAGTGATGGCGCGACCGAGCCAGCGAAAGAACTGCTCATAGTACGGCCGATCGAAGCCGTAGAGGACCATCATCTGCTGCTTCAGATTTTCCGACGCGTCCGGAGGCAGGACCGAGACGAGAGGGTCGCCGGGGGCCATATGGACCAGCAAGAAGCAGACGAACGCCACGCCGAGCATGATCGGCAGGGTATAGATAAGTCGTTTGGCGATGTAGATCAGCATATCGCGTCCAATTTGCGCCCTTCACCCATCGATCGGCGACGCGCGCCGCGGGCTTTCCTGTCGCCCGTCAGGTCGTATCGCCGCCGCATCATTCCATCACTACGGGCGCCAGATCCTGGAACCAGTTCTGAGCCTGCACGAAGCCTTTTACCTTCGGCGCCAGTGCGCGTGGGTTGACGTCATGTGCAACGAACAGGAATAACGCGTCATCCACAATCTTCTCATGTGCACGCTGGATAGCCTGTGTCTGCATGGCAGGATCGAACGTGCTGCGGATGGCCTGGAACAACTTGTCCAATTCCGCGTCCTGGTAATATCCCCAGTTCGTACCTTTCGGCGGCATCAACGAGGAATCGAGATGCCGGATCAGAGCCGTGAAGGGGTCTTGCGAGAAGTACGAACTGTTCGTGGAGTGAGCGCCACGCGAAGACGGATCCTTTACACCGGCCCGCCAGGACGCGAGCAACACGTTCCACTCCATGACTTCGAACGTCACCTTGATGCCGATTTCTCCGAGGTTCTGCTGGATAATCTCGTTCATGGTCAGAGGTTGCATCTGCCCCGAACCTGACGGCGAGATGATCGCCTTGACTTCGAGTGGCTTAGCTGTCGAGTAGCCTGCCTCAGCCAGCAACGCCTTTGCCGCTGCAGGATCGTATTTCACGTCGAATTTCGGAGTGCCGAACCAGGTGCTGGTTGGAGGCACCATGCCTTTCGCCGGGACCATAAGGCCACCGAGGGCCGCTTTCATCCCTTCCCGGTCGATCGCGAGATTGGCGGCCTTGCGCACGCGAATGTCGTTCCACGGACTCCCCTCGACGCGGCTGAGATGCCATGGCCAATTATGCGGGTAGACGTTCGTGACGATCTGCATCCCGGCTTGTTTCAGCGAGGCGACCGTGTCGGGCGGCGGTGCTTCGATCCAGTCGACCTGTCCCGATCGGAGTGCTGCAACGCGCGTGTTTCCTTCCGGCATTGGAAGCAGCACGAGCCGTTCGCTTTTCGGTACGCGTCCCCTGTCCCAGTAGTCGGCATTCCGCACCAGTTCGAGGCGCTCGCGGGGCTGATACTTGTCCATCTTCCACGGTCCCGTGCCCGATGGCGCCTTGATGAACTTCTCCCAATCCTTTCCTGTCGTTTCCCATTGCGCCGGGCTCGACATGACGATCCACGCAATAGCGAACGGCAAGAGGGCGTCCGGTTGCGTTGTCACGATTTCGAGCGTCGACGGATCCAGCGCGCGATAGCTTTTCACAGACGGAATTCGGCTGCGCCCCTGCGCCGCCTGTCGCCGGTCGAATTGCGGCGCGTCTTCCTTCAGTATCTTGTCGAAGTTCCAAACCGCCGCGTTCGCGTCGAACGTCGAGCCGTCATGGAACTTCACACCGGACCGGATCTTGAACACCCACTTCGTCTTATCGGTCGTGTCGACCGACCAGCTTTCCGCAAGCCCCGGTCTCAGTCCCGACGGCTTGTCCGACGCACTGAGGTCCCAGAGAATGAGACTGTCGAACATCTGATAGCCGACGAACCGCATACCCTCGGCGCCTTGATCCGTCTGACCGTTCGGCAGCGGCACGTCCGCAGCCGTCATTGCGATCCTGAGCGTCGAGGCCCCTTGCGCCCAGACGACTGCCGGATCAATGAACCCTGCCGCACCGGCGAGCGCACTACCTTGGAGCAGTCTCCGGCGATTGAATGTCAGCATTGCATTGCCCTTTCGATGTTTTAGAGCGCCGGCGAACCAGTGATATACGACGATATTGAAGACTGCGGATGGACAACCGTCACTCCGCGAGTAACGTCGCCCGTCACGGCACACGAACGCCCGGAGCCCGCATGCGAATTCTCATGATCAATCCGAACACCACAGTGGCGATGACGGACAAGATGGTATCCGAAGCGCGTCGTATCGTCCCTGACGGTACAACTATCGTCGGCGCGACCGGCCGTTTCGGCGGTCAGTACATCGCCACGCGCGCCACCTACGCCATTGCAGGTCATGCCGCACTCGACGCCTATGCCGAACATGGCCGAAACGCGGATGTCATAGCCCTTTCCTGCTTCGGCGATCCTGCCCTGCTCGCGCTCCGCGAAATCGCCGACAAACCCGTCGTCGGCATGGCCGAAGCAGCCTGCATGGAAGCCGCCCGAAGTGGCGGAAAATTCGCCATCGTCACGGGCGGCGAACGCTGGAAGCCGATGTTGGAGGAATTCGTAACCCTGATAGGTCTCGGCGCGAACCTCGCCGGCATCAGAACCGTCGCTCCGACCGGTGGCGACATTGCCCGCGATCCCGAAGGCTCTCTGAACTTGCTTGCTGACGCATGCAGTGCCGCTGCCGACGACTACGGCGCATCGAGCGTCATTCTCGGCGGAGCCGGCCTCGCTGGTTTGGCCGAGCGCATTGCGCATCGCGTGCATGTGCCCCTGATCGATAGTGTTCACGCCGTGATCCGGCGGTCACTTGAAATTGCAACGACGGCCTCGACTTTGCCTCGACCGGAGAAGGTGCTTCCATTGGAGATCGCAATGACGGGGCTCGGCGCAGATTTGAGCGCCATACTGCGGTCTCACTGAAAGCGAACGCGGAAAACAGAACCGCGTGTCCGGTGTATCTCGCCGCCGGACACGCGGTTCCAGTCATGGCTTCACATCAGTCGATGCTGACGGTCGCGAGGTCGACGAACCAGCTCTTCGGCTGCACGAAGCCCTTGATCTTTGCGCTCATCGCGCGCGGACCGACGTCGTGGGCAACCCACAGGAATGGTGCGTCTTCGACGATGCGGGCGTGCAGCTTGGCAAGTCCGGCATCACGATCGGCATCTGCGAACGCCGTGCGGGCATTGGTGATGAGCTGATCCAGTTCGGGGCTCGTGTAGTAGCCCCAGTTGTTGGAGACCGGCGGCAGCGTCTTCGACGAGGAGAACCGGACCATCGCGAAGAACGGGTCCATGGCGGCGAACGTCACGTTCGTCGCATGGGCGCCACGTGAGGTCGGATCCTTGGCACCTGCGCGCCAGTTCGTGAAGAGGGCGTTCCATTCGATGACGTCGAGTTCGACATCGAAATAGCACTCTTTCAACGCCTGCTGGAGATACTCGTTCATTGGGATCGGCTGCATCTGGCCGGAACCCGATGCGGATGTGAGCGTCTTTACCTTGAGGCGCTTGTTCGGCCCGAAGCCGGCTTCTTCCATCAGCTTCTTGGCTGCCGGGAGATCGTACCTGATATCGAACTTGGGATTGCCCCACCAGGGATGGCCGGGCGGAACCGTACCTTTCGGCACTTCCATGAGGCCGTTCAATGCACCCTTGAGTTCCTCGCGGTTGATGCAGAGGTTGGCAGCCTGACGGACGCGCTTGTCGGCCCAGGGCGAGCCTTCGACGAGCGAGAACTGCCATGGCCACACGTGCGGCTGGGCGTTCGCGGTGATCACAAACCCCTTGTCCTTGATGCTCTTGATCGCGTCAGGTGCCGGGTTCTCGATCCAGTCGACCTGACCGGACAGAAGTGCCGCAGTACGCGCATTCGCTTCCGGCATCGGCAGCAGGACGACGCGGTCGACCTTCGGCTTGCGCTTCGGATCCCAGTAGTCCTTGTTCGCGACGTATTCCACGCGCTCACGCGGCTGGAACTTTGACATCTTGAACGGACCGGAGCCGGAAGCGTCAGCCGCGAATGCGGCCCACGCCTGCTTGGCGCGTTCGGCCTTGTCGGCAACGGAGCCCAGAGCATCGTACTTCTTCTGCCAATGAGCAGGAGATGCGATGAACAGGTTCGAGAGATTGATCGGCAGGAAGCTGTCAGGCTCTTTCGTCGTCAATTCGACGGTCAGATCGTCGATGGCCCTGGCGGAGGCCAGAGTCGGCATACGGCTGACGGTCACGCCGATCTGATCGGGTGCGAAATGCGCTGCTTCCTTGTCGAGTACCTTCTGGACGTTCCAGACGATGGCGGCGGCGGTTACCGGCGAACCGTCATGGAACTTGATGCCTGGCCGGAGCTTGAACGTCCACTTCGTCTTGTCGGCGTCGTTGACTTTCCATTCCGTCGCAAGACCCGGGATGAGTACGCTCGGCTTGTCGGCGCTCGAGAGGTCCCAATGGGTCAGCGCGTCGAACATTGGAATGCCAGTGAAGCGGTTACCCTCGAAGCCCTGGTCGGGTTGACCATTTGTCTTCGGGATGTCAGCGGCGGTCATTGCAATGCGGAGCGTCTTTTCCTGCGCCAAGGCGATCGGCGCCGTAAGCAGCATGGCGGCGACGGCCGCCGCACAACCACTGAATACGCGATGTCTGAGAGCCATATGTCGTTTTGTCCTCTTAGGCGGCGACGTCGTGGTTAGAAGCCGCGTGTTCAATTTTCGACTAGTCAATCGAGCACGCCGCATGGGCCTGCGCAATATGTCGGCACGCTCAAAATTTGTTCGCTTGTGCGGAAAAACTGTGCAGCGCACACGGTTGAAGGTTCGGATTTGCCGGGCACATGCCGGTGCGGGGAGGCCGATGGCGCCACGTGGGATGTGTTAGAAGCTTGGCATGACGACGGAAACGATTCGCATCATCGGCATCGATCCCGGCCTGCGCCGTACCGGCTGGGGCATAATCGAAGTGCAAGGGGCCCGCCTCAATTATGTGGCGAGCGGGCTGATCGTGTCCGAGAGCGACGATCCGCTCGCAGTCCGCCTATCGGTGCTGTTCCGGGGGCTGGGATCGGTCATTTCTGCGTTCGAGCCACTTGAAGCGGCCGTGGAAGAAACGTTCGTCAACGACAATGCGAAGGCGACGCTGAAGCTCGGACAGGCTCGCGGCATCGCGATGCTGGCGCCGGCGATTGCGCACGTTCCGGTTGCGGAATATACGCCGAACCTGATTAAAAAGTCGGTGGTCGGAGCGGGGCACGCGGAGAAGCGGCAGGTGCAGATGATGGTCCAAATGCTTCTACCTAAAGCAAAATTCGAGAGCGCAGACGAGGCTGACGCGCTGGCGATCGCGATTTGCCACGCCAACCATCGCGGCTCACCGCAGGCGCTGGCGCGTCGTGCCGCTGTGGGGGTGACCAGGGTCAAGGCCGGACAATGATCGGAAAGCTCACAGGCAAGGTCGATGCGATCGGGGAGAGCCATCTCATCGTCGACGTCAATGGTGTCGGCTACGAAGTTCAGGCATCGTCACGCACGTTGCGCAATCTGAAGCCAGGCGACACGGTCTCGCTCACGATCGACACGCATGTTCGCGAGGATGCGATCAAGCTGTTCGGCTTCACGAGTGAAGTCGAACGCAACTGGTTTCGCACGCTGCAGACCATCCAGGGGGTCGGCGCGAAAGTCGCGCTGTCTGTGCTCGGCACGCTGTCGCCGCAGGAACTGGCCAACGCGATCGCGCTGGGCAACTGGGCGGCGGTTGAGCAGACGCAAGGGGTCGGCAAGAAGCTCGCACAGCGGGTCGTGAGCGAACTCAAGGACAAGGCGCCGGCGCTGTCCGTGGCGGGCCTGAATGTTCCGCAGGCACCTGTCGGGAAGGGTGGGGCGTCGGCGAGCGAGCCGGCCGCGTCGAATGCCGCCGCAGAGGCGATTTCGGCACTCACAAATCTCGGATACCAGCCGATGCAGGCCAGTCAGGCGGTCGCCGCCGCGATGCAGGAACTCGGGGCGGAAGCCGATACGGCGAAGCTCATCCGGCGCGGGCTGCGGGAACTCGCGCGGTAGAGCGGTTGTCACCTGTCAACGGCTGCGAAGGGGGTCGTTTTCGAGGGCAATGGGTTTGCCATGGGGCGTCGCTTCTGCAGCACGCGCCCATGATGCCGCGAGGTCGTCGACGGTGGCATGTGACGTCTGACCTTTGGCGATCAGGATGTGCTCGAGGGCTTCGAGCCAATATTCATAGTATCGGCTGCCGTCGTCGACCGCCTGATGCTCGCGGAGCTCTGCCGAAAAGACATCCGCCCATTCACTCCAGGTGAAAACGCCACGCTCGTGAAGGGCCACGACCATGGCGAACGCCTGCGCCTGCCATGGCTCTGCGAAGACGGGACCGGTGGCGTCGCAGGGGAGCGGTGCCACGGCCGTCAATGCAGCGGCGAGTTCCGAGGTTCCGTCAGGCCGGCTCAAGATACGACTCCCAGGCATCGATACTGACGACACTCGCAGGGTCGGCGTCGCGGCCCCAGAGTTCGCGGGCGTCGAAGGCGACCGAATAAAGCCAGTCGGGATTTTCGCCACCGCCGTGGGCGCTGGAATCGGGGAATACGTGAGCACGGTGGAATCGTTCGATCGTTCCCGTCTTGCCGCGGGCGTAACGGGGCAGCCGCGTATGGCCGGTCGGATGGATGACGATGGTGCGGACCCTGTCGCCGATGGCAAAGCGCGGCTTGCCGGGCTTGTCCCGTTCCGTCGGGCCGCCCCGGCCGAGGGTGGCAGGAACGTCAGGAGCAAGCAGCTTGCGCTTCGGCGGCCGCGATGGCGAGACCGGTGCGCCAGCGGCGAGATCCTCCTCGGTGACGAACCCGTGCCGGAGGAGCAGCGCTTCGAGGCCCTTGATCCAGATCTCGTAGTAGCTGGACGACAGGTAGTCGACCGGATGCAGGCTTTCGCGGGCGTGGCGACTTTCGTCGATGGACCAGTGGCCCATGGCACCGCCGCACAGCGTCAGCGCCAGCGCCCGCTTTTCCCAGTCGCTGTGGAACACCGGCTCGTCCTTCTCGGGATTGATGGGTCCGAAGCCCATCTGGCCGCCGAGGTCGTGGGCGCTATTCATGCCGCTTTTCCTTTCGGGGCGAGGGGAAGGCCGGTGCCGATCATGCTGTCGCGGGTAACGAGGTCGGCGAGTTCCTCTTCGGACATTCCGTCCGTTCCGGGCGGGCGCTCGGGGACGACGAGGTAGCGGGTTTCGGCCGTCGAATCCCAGACCCTGACGGTTTTGGACGCGGGTAGCGTCACGCCGAATTCGGCGAGCACCCCGCGAGGATCAATGACGGCACGCGATCGGTAGGGTGCTGACTTGTACCACACAGGCGGCAAGCCAAGGACAGACCACGGGTAACAGGAGCAAAGCGTACAGACGACCATGTGGTGCGTCGTGGCGTCGTTGAAGACGGCGACGAGATGCTCGCCCTGCCGCCCGCTGTAGCCGAGTTCGGCCGCTGCCTTGGATCCGTCGGCGGCGAGGCGGGCCTTGTAGGCGGGGTCGGTCCAGGCGCGGGCG
>ERZ761609.766-NODE-766-length-34116-cov-8.437274_pt1 | contig 34116 bp, 32 predicted proteins | sample MGYA00511163_ERZ761609 | MGnify/ENA primary metagenome ERZ761609 (study PRJEB28899, sample SAMN02445070) | bioreactor sludge metagenome | biome: EBPR sludge | place: Australia: Brisbane, Thorneside Wastewater Treatment Plant | collected 2011-12-16 ...
CGTGACCTCGAGCCCCGCCGGTCTCCGGCGGGGTTTCGTTCTGTCGTGGCCGTCGATGCTCAACGCGGTGACATTTGGCCCAGCTGTTTCAGGAACCAGCCGAACCGCATCGCGCCCTCTGGCCAGGGGCCGTGGCCGCTCGCGGTGTTGATGTGTCCGGCATCGCCTGCATCGATCAGTGCGGATCCCCACGACAATGCCAATTCGCCCGCTTCCGTCATCGAGCAGTACGGGTCGTTGCTCGACGCGACGAGCAGCGAGGGGAACGGAAGCGGATCGCGCGGATACGGAGTGAACCGGGCGTCCATGCCGGGGATGGCGCGCGTTTCGGCCTCGCCGCCGGGGGCAACGAGGAATGCGCCGATGACGCGGCCGTCGGGGAAACGCGGGGCGGCGTGGGCGACCGTCGGCACGCCACAGGAATGGGCGACGAGAACGACTGGCTTGGAGGAGGCTGCGACGGCTTCGACGAGCCGGTTCGTCCAACGGTCGAGATCGATCTTGTCCCAGTCGTCCTGTTCGACGCGACGGGCGGTCTTGAGACGCGCCTGCCAGCGGGTCTGCCAGTGGTTCGGGCCGGAATTGGTCCAGCCGGGAACGATCAGAATGTCGACGTCGAAAGTTCGCATGGCGGGGGTTCCGGGCAGCCGGCGCGGCGGCGGGGTCGTGATCGCAAGCCGGCGGCATCGCGTCAACCGGCAAGGGAACGGGTTCCCGCGTCCGACGCTCTGCCGTCTTGAACCGCAGAGCAGGATACGGGTTTTCGCCTTTTCAGCTCAGGCGCGCTGGTCCATAACCCGTCCAACACCACTCGTAACGTCGCAGACGCCGGCAGGCGCCGCAGGGCACCGGCATCAGCGCAAAAGGGGGATTACGCCTATGCTGCAACTCGCCGACAGCCTCAGCCGGCTCGGAACGGAGACCGCATTCGAAGTGCTTGCCCGGGCTGCCGATCTCGCAGCCAAAGGCAAGGACATCATCAACCTCGGCATCGGTCAGCCCGACTTCAAGACGCCGCCGCATATCGTCGAGGCGGCCATCAAGGCATTGCGGGACGGCCAGCACGGCTACACGCCGGCGAACGGCATCCTGCCGCTGCGCGAAGCGGTGTCGCGGGACCTGAAGAAGCGTCACGGCGTGGAGGTCAATCCGGGCAACGTCGTCATCATGCCGGGCGGAAAACCGACGATGTTCTTCGCCATCCTGATGTTCGGCACTCCGGGCAAGGAGATCATGTATCCCGATCCCGGGTTTCCGATCTATCGGTCCATGATCCAGTACACCGGAGCGACGCCCGTGCCGATCGCACTCCGGGAGAAGAACGGGTTCGCGTTCTCGGCCGACGAAGTGCTTTCCCAGATCAAGCCCAATACCAGTCTCATCATTCTCAACACGCCGGGCAATCCGACCGGAGGCGCGGTGCCCGAGGCGGAGATCCGCAAACTCGTGAAGGGGCTCGAGAAGCACCCGAACGTCGCGATCATGGCGGACGAGATCTATTCCCAGATGCTCTATGACGGGCAGGAGCACGTGAGCTTCCTGCGCTTCCCGGAGATCCGTGATCGGCTCATCATTCTCGACGGCTGGTCGAAGACGTACGCGATGACCGGCTGGCGGCTCGGGTTCTCGATCTGGCCGGACAAGCTCGTCGAGCACGTGACGCGGCTGTGCGTCAACAACCACAGCTGCGTCAACGCGCCGACGCAGTTTGCAGGGATCGCCGCGCTCGACGGGCCGCAGGATGCAGTGCACACTATGGTGAAGGCGTTCGACGAACGCCGGCGCGTGATCGTCGGGCTGCTCAATCAGCTGCCTGGAGTCACGTGCGTCAATCCGGGTGGGGCGTTCTATGCCTTCCCGAACATCACGGGGACGGGCCTGAGCGCGCGCGAGCTGCAGAACGCGATGCTGGAGAAGGCTGGTGTCGCAACGGTCGCGGGCACGAGTTTCGGTGTCCACGGCGAAGGTTACATCCGCTTTTCCTACGCGAACTCGGTCGAGAACATCCGCAAGGCGATGGAGCGGGTCGGCTCGCTGCTGGTCGACATGCCGAAAAAGGCGTGAGGACAGTCGTGGCCGCAGCATGACAAACGGCGAGAGCGCATCGCGCCCTCGCCGTTGCCATGTCAGAGGATCGCGCGATCAGCGGAAGCAGGCGCCTTCCTTGAGGCCGAAGCGCTTCAGGACGATGGCAAGCGGGCAGAAGCCAGTGAACGCAGACTGGAAGAGATTGAAGCCCACGAAGGCGGTGAACCAGATCCAGAGCGGGTTGTGGTAGTGGGCCAGCAGCAGCGTGGCCATGATCATGAAGCCGGCAAATGCGATGACGGCTCGGTCGATGGTCATTTTGATCTCCTTGATGGTGTCTTGTCGTTCGGAATTGAGCAGAACATCTCGTAGAGCAGGGCGAGGATGCGCTGTGCCCTCTCGTCAGCGATGGAATAGTAGATCGTCTGGGCGTCGCGCCGCGTCTTGACGATGTCGGACGCGCGCAGCTTCGCGAGGTGCTGGGAGAGCGCCGACTGGCTGAGGCCGACAACGGCTTCGAGTGCGGATACCGAACGCTCGCCGTGGTGCAATTCACACAGGATCTGCAGCCGTGCCGGGTTCGCCAGCATGGTGAGAAGTTGCGATGCGTCGGCGCTCTTTGTCGTCAGATCTGTTATATTCATGCTTGCTAATTTAGGCAAACCTCATATATGTGTCAAGCGAATTGAATTGGAGGATGTCATGGCGGGTCGATACGGCGGCATTTCAGGCGGGCTTCTGGCACTCGGGGCGTCTTTCGCACTGTGCGGCGTGGCCCTCGCACAGGCTGACTCCTTCACCGTCAGATCCGGCGAGATCGACGATCTCAAGGCGGTTTATGCAACCGTTCGGAGCAAGGACCGAATCGAGGCGCGCGTGCGGACGCCCGGCACTGTCGTGAGCCTCAAGGTCGACGAGGGCCGGCATGTCGAACCCGGTCAGGTTCTTGCCACAGTGGCTGATCCGAAGATCGCTCTCAAGATGCGTGCGCTTGACGCCCAGATCGTCGGGCTCGAGTCGCGCGTGCAGACGGCTGCGGCAGAACTCGAGCGGGTCGAGCAGCTGAAGCAGCGGGGCGTGTCGCCGCAAGCGCGTGTCGATCAGGTCAAGACAGCGTTCGACGTCGCGACGAACGAGCTCAAGTCGGCGCGGGCCGAGCGGCTCGTGGCCGAACAGCAGGTCGAGGAAGGCCAGGTTCTCGCGCCTGCCGCCGGGCGGGTGCTGAAGGTACCGGTGACCGAGGGCAGCGTCGTCATGGCGGGTGAAAGCATCGCGACGATCGCGGCAAACGCTTATCTCTTGCGTCTCGAGCTGCCGGAGCGGCATGCGCGTTTCATGAAGGTGGGCGACACTGTGCGGCTCGGCGAGCGAGGTCTCGGGAGTTCAGGCACCGCGCAGTCAACAGGGCGGATTTTCCAGGTCTACCCGGAGCTGCAGGGCGGGCGTGTGCTGGCTGATGCGGAGGTTCAGAACCTCGGTGACTATTTCGTCGGTGAACGCACGGCTGTCTGGATCTCCGCGGGCAAGAGGACTGCTTTCATCATTCCCGAAGGCTTCTCTTTCCGCAGGTTCGGGCTCGATTTCGTGCGCGTCAAAGGCGCCGGGGGCGCTGTCGTCGATACGGTCGTGCAGCTCGGTGAAGGGGCCGTAGTACCAGGGGGCGCGCGCGGCGTCGAAGTGCTCGCCGGTCTCAAGGACGGTGACGTCATCGTCAGGCCGGAGTCGAAGTCATGAGCGGGGAAAACGAGGCAGGTGACCAATATCTCGGTATATCCGGACGATTGACGAAGGCGTTCATCCGTTCGCCCCTGACGCCGCTGTTTCTGCTGGCGTCGCTGGCTCTCGGTCTGGTGGCACTGATGGCGCTGCCGCGCGAGGAAGAGCCGCAGATCTCGGTGCCGATGGTCGACGTGTTCGTTCGGGCCGACGGTCTGAAGGCCGAAGACGGGGTGCGCCTCGTCACTGAGCCGCTCGAGACGATCGTCAAGGCGATTCAGGGCGTCGAGCACGTCTACTCGAATACGTTCGACGATCGCGTCGTGCTCACTGCGCGGTTTATCGTCGGCACGAAGTCGGACGAAGCCATCGTCCGCGTGCACGAGAAGATCCGCGCCAATCTGGACCGGATTCCGACCGGAATTCCGGAGCCGATGATCGTCGGGCGCGGGATCGACGACGTGGCCATCCTGACGCTGACGCTCGCACCGAAGCCGGGGGCGGCAGAGCGCTATCAGGACTCCGCGCTTTATCACCTCGGGGAAAACCTCCTCACCGAACTCGCAAAGCTCGACGACGTCGGCCTCTCCTACATGGTCGGGGGGCGGCCCGACCAGATCCGTGTCGAGCCCGATACCGAGAAGCTGTCGCTCTACGGCGTCACGCTGGCGCAGCTCATCGGCAAGGTGAAGGAAGCGAACCGTTCCTTCCCCGCCGGGCGCGTGCGCGACCAGAACCGCAGTCTTCCCGTCAGTGCGGGCGAGACGCTCAGGGGGGTACCCGATATCGGGCTGCTGCTGCTGTCGACGCGCGACGGCCGGCCGGTCTACGTCAAGGACGTGGCGCGGACCGTAATTGGATCGAAGCCGCTCGAACGGCAAGCCTGGCACTACCGTTCGGCCAAGGACGGTTCGATGGACCGCGTGCCGGCCGTGACCGTCGCGCTGGCCAAGCGCGCGGGCGCGAACGCGGTCGTCATTTCCGAGCGCATCCGCCATCGCGTTGCGGAGCTATCAAAGACGATGCTGCCGGCCGACGTCGAAATCCTCGTCACGCGCGACTACGGCGAGACGGCGAACGAGAAGGCCAACGAGCTGCTGTTCCATCTCGCGCTGGCAACGATATCCATCGTGCTGCTCATGGGCTTCGTGATCGGTTGGCGCGAGGGGGGTGTCGTTCTCATCGTCATCCCGACGACCATTCTGCTGACGCTCTTTGCGTCGTACATCATGGGTTACACGATCAATCGCGTGAGCCTATTCGCATTGATCTTCTCGATCGGCATTCTCGTGGACGACGCGATCGTCGTGATCGAGAACATCGCACGGCACTGGGCCATGAACGACGGCCGCAGCCGCTCGCAGGCGGCCATCGAGGCGGTCGCGGAGGTCGGCAATCCGACGATCGTGGCGACGCTGACTGTCGTGGCGGCGCTGTTGCCGATGCTGTTCGTGTCGGGGCTCATGGGTCCGTATATGGCGCCCATTCCGGCGAATGCGTCGGCGGCAATGGTGCTGTCGTTCTTCGTGGCGGTCATCGTCACGCCGTGGCTGATGCTGAAGTTCGCGTCGAACACGGTCGCGCATGGCGGGCACGATGCCCATGACGGGGGCTGGCTCGGGCGGAGTTATGTACGGGTGGCACGGCCCATCCTCGAAACGCGCGGGAAGGCATGGCGTTTTCTCATCGCGGTCGGGGTTGCGACGATCGCTTCGCTCACGCTGTTCGGGCTCAAGTGGGTGACGGTCAAGCTGCTGCCTTTCGACAACAAGTCGGAATTGCAGGTGGTGGTCGATCTGCCGCGCGGGTCGTCGCTCGAGGAGACGGACCGGGTTCTCGATGCTGCTGCGCGCCAGCTCGGCTCGCTCAAGGAACTCGCGTCGATCCAGAGCTATGTGGGGACTGCATCACCGTTCAACTTCAACGGCCTCGTGCGGCATTCGTATCTGAGGAGCGAGCCCGAGCAGGGGGATCTTCAGATCAATCTCGTCGCCAAGCACGACCGCAAGCGGACGAGCCACGACATCGCCATCGACGTGCGCGAGCGGCTCAAGGCGATCGCGCTGCCGGAAGGGGCGTCGGTCAAGGTGGTCGAGGTGCCGCCCGGACCGCCGGTGCTGGCGACGCTGCTGGCGGAGATCTATGGGCCTGATCCGGAGACGCGCCGGGCGGTGGCGCGCGAGGTGCGGAAGATCTTCAAATCGATACCGTTCATCGTCGACGACGACGACAGCTTCGGTGTGCCCGCACCGCGCCTGCGTATCGTGATCAACCAGGACAATCTCGAATATTTCAAGGTCGAGGAACGCGACGTTTACGACACTGTGCAGGCGCTGTTGTCGGGTGTGCCCGTCGGCTACTCGCATCGTGGCGGGGGGCGGCATCCGATCGAGATCGCGGTGCAGTTGCCGAAGGACAAGCTGTCGCTGACTGCGCGGCTGTTGTCGACGCCGGTGCCGGCGAACGCGTTGCCCGGGGAGCGCTCGATCGTGGAACTCGGCGATGTCGTGAGCATCAAGACCGATGCGGCGTCGCTGCCGATCTTCCGGCACAATGGCAAGGCGGCCGAGATGGTGATGGCGGAGCTTGCCGGGGCGTACGAAGCGCCGCTCTACGGCATGCTTGCGGTCGCCGATGCGATCAAGGCCAAGGACTGGGGTAATCTGCCGAGGCCGGAGATCGCACTGCATGGTCAGCCGCAGGACGAGAGCAAGCCTATCCTGCTGTGGGACGGGGAATGGGAAGTCACGTGGGTCACGTTCCGCGACATGGGCGCGGCGTTCGGTGTGGCACTGCTCGGCATCTACATCCTGGTGGTTGCGCAGTTCAAGTCGTTCAAGCTGCCGTTGGTCATTCTCACGCCGGTGCCGCTGACGCTGATCGGCATCATGATCGGTCACTGGATGTTCCAGGCGCCGTTCTCGGCGACGTCGATGATCGGTTTCATAGCGCTCGCCGGCATCATCGTTCGGAACTCAATCCTGCTCGTCGATTTCATCCGGCACAGGAGCAGCGAAGGTCTGCCGCTTCGGCAGGTGCTGCTCGAGGCGGGGGCGATCCGGTTCAAGCCGATCCTGCTGACGGCGGTCGCGGCGATGATCGGGGCGGCGGTGATCCTGTTCGATCCAATCTTCCAGGGGCTCGCGATTTCGCTGCTGTTCGGTCTCGTCTCGTCGACGCTGCTGACGGTGCTCGTGATCCCCGCGATCTATATCGTGTTGCGTGACGACAACCGGCCGCTGCCTCCTCCGGCGACCGACGACGCAGCACCGGCGCCGCACGCGGCGTGATGCGGACATGAGAGGGACGGGCGCGGCCGATCCGGCGATCGGTCGCGCTTCGCTTTCGTCAGTTCAGTTGATGCGGTCGCGCGGCCGGTTGGTCAGGGGATCGACGAGACCGATGCCGAGCTGGAGGGAGCGGGCGATCAGGTGCGCGCGTTCGATGAAGAATGCCGCCGCGGGTGGGGGGCAGACTTCGTTCGCCGTTTCCGTCCAGAGTCCCAGCCAGTGGCTGAAATGGTCAGGGACGATGCCGAGGTTCATGTGCGCCGGCATGGGACGGCCGTGATACTCGCCGGTCATCAAGGAAATCGAACACCAGAACCGAACGAGCTTTTCGAGGTGCGGCGTCCAGTTCGTGATGCGGCTTTCGAAGATCGGGCCGAGAACGGCGTCGGCGCGGACTTTCCCGTAAAAGGTATGCACGAGTTCGGTCACCATCGCGCGTGTGATGCCGAGGGCGAGACCGGGCGCCTTTGGATGGATCAGGACGTCGTCGGGATGGGACATGAGGCACGCCTACCGGTTTCCGCAGATGTCTGCACTCAACCGCCGCAGGCCTGCGCCGGCCATTGCGCATCCTGACGCAGGGCGGATCTCAGGGCGGGTTTCGTGGCCTATCGTCTCTGGTTCACTCGCGACGGCCGACCGATGGCAGCATACGGCGGAGCACTCCGTCCTTTCGGATGAAGTGATGGAAGATGGCGGCGCCGATGTGAGCCACGATGGCGAGGATCAGAAGGATCGCCGCCAACTTGTGGAACAGGAAGACGAGTTTTGCGGTTTCCTGATTTTGCGCGGCGATTGACGGCAGATTGAACAGGCCGAACACGTTGGTCGCACCGAACATGGATATGCCGACCCAGCCCAGTATTGGTATCACGAGGAGAAGGGCGTACATGCCCCAGTGGGTCAGGTGCGACGCAGCTTTTTGCCACCACTCCAGCGTCGGCTCGTCGGGCGGGGCGCCGTTGGTGAAGCGATAGACGAGGCGTACGACGACCAGCCAGAGCAGGATGAAGCCCAGCAACTTGTGGAGCGAGTACATGTTGTTGGTGGTGGCGTCCCAGATGTTCAGTTCGTTGCCGCGGCGATGCATCATGAGACCGAGAGGGACCAGAACCATGACGAAGGCAACGGTCCACCAGTGCAGCCTGCGGGCGAGCGGGCTGTAGACTGGAGCGGACTCGACGGGCGAGGGCGAACGCGGGCGATCAGGCATGGCGGACCTCCTGGTGGGGTCACAGGGGCGTGGCGACTCAAACCGTCTGCGACCGCATGTCACAGTCAAACAGAACGTCGCCGTCGGCAAGGGGGATGACGCGCGTCGACGGACGGCGCGCCTCGGTCAGCTTGTCGATCGGTGGCAGTGCGATGCCCGTCTTGCCCGAGCCGAGGATGACAGGGGCTACGAGGACGTGAAGGCGGTCGACGGCACCGGCGGCGATGAACTCCGAAACCGTCCATGCACCGCCCTCGACGAGCAGCTTGTAAAGCCCGAGGCCGGCGAGCGCGGCGACAATGGCGCGGGGGTCGAGGCGCGCGTCGGCGGCGACCGGCACGGTCATGATCTCGACGCCGTGAGGGAGGTCGGCACCTTTCGGGGAGGCGGTCGAACGGACGACGATGCGGCGGCAGCCATCCGTGCCGTCGAGCAGGCGGCGGTCCGCATTCAATCGCGCCGAGGGATCTATCACCACGCGGGCCGGATTGCGGCCTGCGACGCGGCGGACGTTCAGCAAGGGGTCGTCGGCGGTGGCGGTGCCGATGCCGACCACGACGGCGTCGACGGCGGCGCGCAGGCGATGCACGTGATCGAGGGCAGAATCCTTGTTGATCCAGCGGCTTTCGCCGGTCGGCGTGGCGATGCGTCCGTCGAGGGACTGGCCGAGCTGGGCGACGACGAAGGAGCGGCCGGCGGGAGCGGTGCGCAGCGGGGTCAAGGCGTCGTCGGGGCTGTATTCAGGTCTGGCGGTCATGAGGTCGAGGAAATCCGGGGACCCTGAGGGCTGGGGCGAGTTTTTGCCGTGACGTGAGCCTCCTTGGAGGCCGTCGGACCACGCCGCAGTTGCCTCGGGCGCGGTCGGCCGGGTTATACACCAGTGTCAGGCCCGGCCCATACGAGAATGGTGTGGCGGTCGTGGCGGTTTTTCGGCAGGCGCGGGATTGCAGAACGTGGCACTGGACGATGTCGGTTTGAGAGCCCGCGGGGGGCCTCCGGTTCGAGACGGGGAAAGCGACCGACACGTCGTGTTGGCCATTGCTCTGCTCGTGCTCGGCTGGGTCGCAATGGCGTGGCCGTGGATCAGCGGCCGGGTCACGATCCCCTGGGACGCCAAAGCGCATTTCCAGCCCCAGATCCAGTTCCTCGCACAATCTCTGGCGCGCGGCGAAAGCCCGTTCTGGGCGCCGTACGTGTTTTCGGGGCATCCCCAGGTCGCTGACCCGCAGTCGATGATATTCCAGCCGGCGTATCTGCTGCTCGCGCTCGTCACGGGAAGTCCGAGCGCTTGGGCAGTGGACATGACGACGCTTCTGACCGCGCTGGCGGGGGGCATCGCGCTCGTCGTCTGGTTCACGGATCGGGGCTGGCACTGGGCCGGTGGGCTCGTGGCGGGGCTCGTGTTCGTTTTCGGCGCGTCGATGGCGTGGCGGATGCAGCATACTGGGCAGGTGCTGTCGCTCGCCTACTGGCCGATGCTGATGCTGGCCATCGACAGGTCATTCGACCGGCGCTCGGTCGTGGCAGCCGTCGTCGCCGGTGTGCTGGCGGCGGCGGTCATGCTGGGTCGGGACCAGGTGGCGCTGCTCGTCCTCTATCTGACTGCGGCGTATGTGCTCGCGCGATGGACCGGTCTCGTCGAGCCGAGTGCGCGCGTCGGGGAAACATGGTGGCTCGCCGGGATCGGTGGGGTGGTCGCGGTGGCGCTCGCGGCGGTTCCGATCGCGCTCACGGCGGAACTTGCCGGGATGTCGAACCGGCCGGCAATCGATTTCGAGGGCGCGGGGCGGGGTTCGCTGCATCCGGCGTTGCTGATAACGGCGATCCTGCCGCAGGTGTTCGGTGCGGCGGGCCGCATGGAGGACTACTGGGGCCCGCCGAGCTTCGCGTGGCACGATACAGGTCTCTTCATCGCGCAGAACATGGGGCAGATCTACCTCGGCGCGCTGCCGGCACTTCTGATTCTCGTCGCGCTCTGGCGCGGCTGGTACCGCGCCCGGGAGATCGCGTTCTTCGCTGTCGCGCTCGTCTTCGTCACGCTTTATGCGCTCGGATGGTACACACCGGTTTTTCGGGTGTTCTACGAGGTGCTGCCGGGGGTGTCGCTCTATCGTCGGCCGGCGGACGCGACATTCGTGATGGGGGCGCTCGGTGCTGTCCTCGCGGGCTACGCGGTGCATCGGCTGTTCGAGCGCGCATGGGAGCCGCTGGGGGAGAACGCACTCGCGTTCGCGGCGGCGGTGGTACTCGTCGCGTTCGGTGTCGCACTCGGGCTTGGACTGCGCATCGACCGGGTCGGGCTTCTGCCGATGCCGTTACTTGCGGCTGCGGTCGCGTTTGGCACCGCAGCGCTGGCGCTGGCTCTCGCGATGCCACGGCGGGCGCTCGAACCGGTGGTGGCGGCGATGCTGCTGGGCGGGGTCACGGCGGGCGACCTCGCCTGGAACAACGGGCCATCGACGTCATCGGCGATGCCGCCCGAGATGTACGAGGTTCTGGAGCCGAACACCAAGAACGAGGTGATCGCGCTCCTCAAAGAGAAGCAGGTCAGGGACGAGACGCGGCGGGACCGCATCGAACTTCTCGGTCTCGGCTTTCACTGGCCTAACGCGTCGCTGACGCACGGGTTCGAAAATACGCTCGGGTACAATCCGGTCAGACTTTCACTCTATTCGCGCGCGACGGGGGCGGAAGACCATGTCGGACTGGCGGAACAGCGCAAGCTCGCGAAGCTGATGCCGTCGTATTCGAGCCTGCTCGTCGACATGCTGGGGCTGCGCTTCGTCGCAGCTGGCGCGCCGCTCGAGAAGGTCGATCCGAAGCACGATCGGGGTGCGTGGACGCTGGTCAAGTCGATTGGTGAGACACGCATCTATGAGAACGCGCGGGCGTTGCCGCGTGTGCTGTTCGTGCAGGATGCGATGACGGCGGATTTCGAGCGTCTGATCGAAACGGGTGCATGGCCCGAGTTCGATCCCAAGCGGACGGTGCTGCTGGAGAACTTTCCGACCGGTGCAATTGCAGGCAGCGCGCGTCCGGGGGGTGTGGCGCGGATCGTGCACTACGAAAATGGCGAGGTCGTCGTTGAAGCCCGCAGCGAGGGCGGCGGAATTCTCGTTCTCAACGACCTCTGGCACCCTTCGTGGACCGCAGAGATCGACGGTCGCGAAGTGCCGCTGCTGCGGGCCAACGTGCTGTTCCGGGCGGTTCAGGTGCCGGCGGGCACGCACACCGTGCGGTTTGCATTTCGACCCTTCCTCGGGCTGGCGCGGCGATCGGGGCTCTGCTGTCAGAGGCCGAGCGAGCGCTGAACAAGTGCCAGGCTGGCGGCGATGCCGAGGACCCAATGGATCGGCCAGTGGCGCGCGAGCAGGAGCCACGCCGATACGCCCGCAATCGCGAGCGCGCGGAGATCGATCGTCGTCACATCTGGCCACCAGAGGCGCGCCGGTCCCAGTGAGGTGGGCGTGACCGTCCGGAAGAAGACATGGAGCGCGAACCAGACGGCGAGGTTCAGTATCACGCCGACGACGGCGGCGGTGACGTATTCGAGTGCGCTCCTGAGGCGGGGCTGATTGCCGATCCAGTCGACATAAGGTGCGCCGGCGAAGATCCAGAGGAAGCAGGGCGCGAACGTCGCCCACAGCGCGACGACGGCACCGAGCGTGCCCATGAGCCAGGCGGGTTCGCCGCCGTGCCGCCAGGCGGCGAGAAAGCCGACGTATTCGACGACGAGGATGAGCGGGCCGGGCGTCGTCTCGGCCAGTCCGAGGCCGTCGAGCATTTCGGTCGCTTCGAGCCAGCCATAGCGCTGGACGACGTCCTGCGCCATGTAGGCGAGGACGGCATAGGCACCGCCGAAGGTCACGACGGCGAGTTTCGAGAAGAACAGCGCAAGCCCGCTCAGAACGTGCGTAGTGCCGAACCAGAGTGCGATCGCGGCGAGCGGGAGAATCCAGATCGCCAACCAAAGCAGAGCCGTTCGCAGTGTGGTGGTGAACGGAATCAGGGCTGTCGCAGATCTGGCCGACGGAACCGGTGTCGAAGCGCTCGAGAAATAGCCGTAGAGTGCGGCGACGGCGATCAGAAGCGGGAACGGCACGGAAAAAACGAAGATCGCGACGAACGACAGTGCGGCGACGATCCAGTGTGCTCGGGCCTTCAGGGCGCGACGCGCGATACGGAGCAACGCCTCGACGACGATGACGATGACGGCCGCCTTGATGCCGAAGAAGAGCGCTTCGACAAACGGTACATTACCCCATGCTGCGTACAGCGCCGAGAGCGCAAGGATGCAGATGGCTCCCGGAAGAACGAAAAGCAGCCCGGCGATCAGGCCGCCGAGCGTGCCGCGTGCGAGCCAGCCGGAGTAGGTGGCGAGCTGCATCGCCTCTGGTCCGGGAAGCAGCATGCAGAAGCTCAAGGCATTCAAGTACTGCTGTTCGGTCAGCCAGCGCTTCTCGTCGACAAGGACGCGGTGGAGAAGCGCCATCTGTGCGGCGGGACCGCCGAACGAGAGAAGCCCGATGCGGCCGAAGGTGTTGACGGTTTCGGCGAGGGATGGTTTTGCGCCAAGTCGAGCGTTGTCGGGTGCGGTGTCGGTCATGGGGATACCGCCGGACGTGAGGGCCAGTCGTGGGCTTCGCTCGTTGCGTCCCGGCACCAGCGATAAAGTGCGTCGTAGATCGTCATGGCGGCTGTGAGTTGCTCCAGATCGTCACGGTACATTCTGGAATATCCGAGGGAAACAGCGAGCAGTCCCGCTGATTGTGGCGTCAGGTCGAGCCGCGCCGTATCCGCCCCCCGTATGATGTCGGCCAGATGACAAAGCGGCCGTGTGCGGAGGCCGAATTCATCGAGCATGGTATCGAAGGTACAACGCTCGCCGCGATGGCTCCAGAAGACGTTTTCAATATCGAAGGGTGTCGCGGCGAACCTCTCGGCGACGGCTTCGACTTCGGACGGGGCGACGAACAAGAACACGGCATCGGGGTCGATGAAGCGCCGGATGAGCCATGGACAGGCGATCCGGTCGATCTTCGGACGGGTGCGGGTTACCCAGACCGTGCGGCCGGCGGTATCGCGGTGCCCGAGTTTCGCGGGATCCAAAAGCGGAAGTCCTGCCGCCTTCCAGGCATCGAAGCCACCGTCGAGATATTCGGCGCCTACGCCTTCATGGCGCAACCATGCCGCGACGCCCTGGCTGAGTTTGAGGCCCTTCTGGCAACTCACGACGACCGACCGGCTTCCGAAGTCCCGCGCCCAGCTTGCAACGTCTCGGTAGTCGAGGCGCACTGATGCGGGGATGAGGCGGGGATCGGCTTCGAAGTCGGAGTGGATACGTACATCGACGATGACCGGACACTCCGGCGTGCCGATCAATCGACCGAGTGTGGACGTGGGGATTTCGTTTGGAGACGGCATGACGCGTCCTCCCTTCATTGTGAAGGTGTCTGGACGCGAACTTTGGGCTTACGCCTCACGGGGACGTCGCGAATAACCCCTGTACGGCAAGGGTTACGAAGGGGCGACACTGTTGTCAACGACGGCTTGATCGCGGGAGACGATGTTCGCTGCGGCGAGCCTGTCGATGTCTTCGGCGTCATATCCGATTTCGCGGAGGATTTCGTGCGTGTGTTCGCCGATGCGGGGCGGGTTGCGGTGGTTCGGCAGACGATGGCCGTCGATGGCGAGGGGAAGGCCGGGGGTTACGGTCTGTCGACCGCCCCCGATGTCGATGGTATGGAATCCGCCGGACGCGTTGAGGTGTGGATCGTCGAAGAGCGCGCTCGGGGTGTTCACCGGGGCATAGGGGAGTTCGAGCGTTTCGAGGATGCCGGAGAGGGTCGCCGCATCGTATTGCCCGGCGATGACGGCGATTTCCGGTATGAGGGTCGGGCGGTTGTCGATGCGGGTCTGCTTGCTCGCGAAACGCGGATCGGTGAGCCAGGTGCGGCGATCGAAGCGCTCGCAGAAGGCGCGCCACTGGTCCTCGCCGACGATGGCGATGAAGATCTGCTTGCCGTCGGATGTCTCGAAGAGATCGTAGACGGGCCACGACGCGCTTTTGATGGCGAAGGTCTGCTGCGGTTTCTGGTTGATCGCCTCGTACATCATCATCTGCGCCATCAGGAAAACGTTGTTCTCGAAAAGTGCGCTCTGGATGTGGCGGCCGCGTCCGGTCGCGGCGCGTTCGGTCAGAGCGGCCTGGATGGCGATGACGCCGAACATTCCGCCCATGATGTCGTTGATGGAGGCGCCGGCACGAAGTGGCTGGCCCGGCGGGCCGGTCATGTAGGCGAGCCCGCCCATCATCTGGACGACCTCGTCGAGTGCGAGGCGGTTCTCGTAGGGCCCGGGCAGATAGCCCTTCAGCGAGCAGTAGACGAGCCGCGGGTTGACGGCTGAGAGTGCAGCGTGGCCCAGTCCCTGGCGTTCGAGGAGGCCGGGGCGGAAATTCTCGATGAACACGTCCGCCGTGCGCACGAGACGGAGGAGGACTTCGCGGCCTTCGCGGCTCGAAGTGTCGATGGCAAGACTGCGCTTATTGCGGCAATAGGTGGCGAAGAAGCCCGAGGCGTTGCCCTGGAAGAAGCGTGTCCGATCGCCGCCGGGTGGCTCGACCTTGATCACGTCGGCGCCGAGATCGGCAAGGATCAGGCCGCAGCTGGGCCCCATGACCAGCTGGCTTATCTCTATAACGCGAACGCCCGCGAGCGGTTGAAGTGTGGCGGTTGTCGCTGCGGGGGGCACGATCATGCAGATTTCCGCAACGCTTTGGGGATGCCCGCCTCGTGGAGGTGGCCGGTCAGATAATGGGCTGCGACATGCGGAACGAGAATGGCGCGGGTGGCCATGAGCTTTTCGAGGTCGATGCCGGTTTTGAGGCCCATTTCTTCGAGCATGAAGATCAGATCCTCGGTCACGATGTTGCCGCGGGCGCCGGGGGCGAACGGGCAGCCGCCGAGGCCAGAAACGGCGGCGTCGAACCGCCGGATGCCGACTTCGAGGCCGGCAGCGGCGTTGGCGAGGCCGAGGCCGAGCGTGTCGTGGAGGTGCAGGCGGAGCGGGATGCGATTGCCGATCTCGCGACGGACGGCCGAGACGATGGCCTTGATGAGCGGGGGCGTTCCGTAGCCGACGGTGTCGGCGAGCGCGATTTCGTCGGCGCCGATTTCCGCGTAGGCGGTGGCGACACGCAGGACTTCCTTCTCAGAGACGCGTCCGGCGATGGAGCAGCCGAACGAGGTCGAGATGGCGCCGAGAAGGTGCGGGCGCTTGTCGGCGCTCACGGCGTCGACGGCGGCGCGTACGGCACGGAAGCCGTCGAGCTGCTCAGAGACGGTGCGACGGACGTTGGCCTGATTGTGGGCTTCGGACGCAGAGATGACGAAATTGACGACATCGACCCCGGCCTTCAGTGCGTTCTCGGCGCCCTTGAGGTTCGGTGTCAGGGCGCTGACGATGGTCCGGCCGCGATGGCGCTGGGCGTGGGCGACGATGGCGTCGATATCGGCGAACTGGGGCACGACCTTGGCGGGGACGAAGGAGCCGACTTCGACTTCGGGAAGGCCGGCCTCGACGATCGCGTCGATGAGACGGCACTTGACCTCGGTCGGGACGAAGGTGTCGAGGATCTGTAGCCCGTCGCGCGGGCCGGTCTCGCAGATGAATACGTCGCGGCGATTGGGCATGGCGGACCCTCCGGGGCAGTGCTTTCTCACGTCTGGTTTCGACCATACAACCCCGACGATATGCAAGGGGGTGCGGGTGGTGCACGGCTGGGGTGCCGCTCGGTCTGTGCTTTGGTCCGGGCCGGATGCTTGCGTGGACGGAGAGCGGGTGCACAATTCCGGCCGGGATCATTTACTGGTGCGTCGCAGTTCGAGGGAGATGGAATGGCGTTGTTGAATTTGATCAGACAACGGCGGCTCGACCGATGCCTGTCACTCGACGATTTCGAGCGCATGGCGCGCCACGTGCTGCCGCGGCCGATCTACGGCTACGTGGCAGGTGCGTCGCAGGACAACACGTCGCTCGACGACAACAGGCAGGCCTATCGCGATCTGGCGCTGCTGCCAGAGAACCCGCGCGACGTGTCGCAGCGCAGCCAGGCCGTCACGCTTTTCGGGAGAAGCTATTCAGCGCCGTTCGGCATAGCGCCGATGGGGATTGCGGCGATGAGCGCCTATCGCGGCGACATAGCGCTGGCGGAAGCGGCCAAGGCGCAAGGCATTCTCAACATCCTGAGCGGGTCTTCGCTGATACGGCTCGAGGATGTCGTGGCAGCCAATCCGGCGACATGGTTCCAGGCCTACCTTCCGGGAGACCAGGCGCGCATCGATGCGCTTCTAACGCGCGTAAAGGCGGCTGGTGTCGAGACGCTGATGGTAACGGTCGACATCCCGGTGTTCGGTAATCGCGAGAACAATGTGCGCTCGGGATTTTCGACGCCGCTGAAGCCGACGTTGCGGCTCGCGCTCGATGGGGCGATCCGGCCGGGATGGGTTACGGGGACGCTCTTCAAGACACTGCTGAAGCACGGAATGCCGCATTTCGAGAACTCGTTCGCCGAGCGCGGCGCGCCGATCATCTCGAAGAACGTCACACGCGACTTCGCCAAGCGGGATCATTTCGACTGGGCGCATATCGGCCGCATCCGTCAACAATGGAAGGGGCCATTCGTGGTCAAGGGGCTGCTCAATCCGGCGGATGCGCGACGGGCGCGGGAGCTGGGCGTCGATGGTATCGTCGTTTCGAACCACGGCGGACGTCAGCTCGACGGAGCGATCGCGCCGCTGCGTGTGCTGCCGGAGATGGCGGACGCTGCGAAGGGTATAACGGTCATCATCGACGGTGGCATCCGCCGGGGCGCGGATATCCTGAAAGCACTGGCGCTGGGCGCGGATTTCGCACTCATCGGGCGGCCATTCAATTTCGCGGCGGCGGTCGGCGGACAGGCAGGCGTCGTGAAGGCGATCGAGATCATGAAAGCGGAAGTGGATCGTGATCTCGCCATGCTCGGCGTGCACGGTTGCGCCGAAGTGGAGGCGCGGCACGTTCGCGACAGACGCGCGCCGTTCAGGGGCGTGGCGTCGGTCTAGATTTTGGCTGTTTGCAGGTGTGCCGCAGTGTGCGGCGGAGCAGGAGACGCACATGTCGTTCATCACAACCGATCCGTTCACGACGCGGCCCGAGATCAAGGGCACGTTCGGTGTCGTGGCAACGACGCACTGGATCGCGAGCTCGGTCGGGATGGGTGTTCTCGAGCGTGGCGGCAACGCAATCGACGCGGGTGTCGCGGCGAATTTCACGCTTCAGATCGTGGAGCCGCATCTCAACGGTCCCGGTGGTGATGCGCCGATCATGATCCACGACGCGAAGTCCGGCGCGATCAAGGTGATCTGCGGGCAGGGGATCGCGCCACGCGGACTCACGATCGCGCACTGCAAATCGCTCGGGCTCGATCTCGTTCCGGGCTCAGGCTTGCTCGCGACGTGTGTGCCGGGGACGTTCGACGCGCTCATGGTTGCGTTGCGGGACTATGGCACGGTGAAGCTGCGCGAAGTGCTGGAGCCCGCGATCTTCTATGCGCGTCATGGCTATCCAGTCGTCGAGAGAATTACCGCGACGATCCAGACGGTCGCGGAGCTGTTTCGCAAGGAGTGGCCGACATCGGCAGCGCTGTATCTGCCGGGTGGCAGTCCGCCGGCGCCCGGGTCCGTGTTCCGCAATGAGAAGCTCGCCGATACCTACGAGCGGATCCTGCGGGAGGCGGAGAGCGCGGGCGGGGATCGCGTCGTCCAGATCGAGCGTGCGCGGCTGGTATGGGCGGAAGGCTTCGTGGCCGAGGCCATAGACAAGTTCGTGCGGTCACAGGAGCTCATGGATTCGTCGGGGCGGCGGAACAAGGGCGTGCTGGCAGGCGATGACATGGCGCGGTGGCGGGCGCACGAGGAGGCACCGGCCCACTATGACTATGGCCGGTATCGCGTGCTGAAGCCGGGTGGGTGGTGTCAGGGGATCGCGACTTTGCAGCAGCTGGCGCTGCTCAAGGGCTTCGATCTCGACAAGATGCCGGTCACGGGGCCGGATTTCGTCCATACGGTCGTGGAGGCGGCGAAGCTCGCGTTCGCGGATCGCGACACGTTTCTCGGCGATCCCGATTTCGTCGACGTGCCGCTCGATGTGTTGCTGTCGGATGCCTACAACGATGCACGGCGCAAGCTCATCACGGGTGAGGCTTCGCACGAACAGAGGCCGGGACGGATCGAGGGGCGTGGCAAGGCGCTGGAGACGCGGGCGTCGGACGCGATCCGAGCGGCGGTCGGCGCGTTCGGAACCGGTGAGCCCACGGTCGGTCGGCTCGGCGAAGCGCGTGGTGACACGGTGCACTACGACGTCATCGACCGCTGGGGGAACATGATCGCGGCGACGCCATCGGGCGGCTGGCTGCAGAGTTCGCCGATCATTCCCGAGCTCGGGTTCTGTCTCGGCTCGCGTGCCCAGATGTTCGTGCTCGACGCCGAGCACCCGGCAGCACTCGGCGAGGGGCGGCGGCCGCGCACGACACTATCGCCAACGATGGCTCTGCGTGACGGAGACGCCTATCTCGCGTGGGGCTCTCCGGGGGGCGACCAGCAAGACCAGTGGATCCCGCAGATGCTGCTCCGGCACATCCACGCGGGCATGAACCTGCAGGAAGCGATCGACGCTCCGGCGTTCCATACCGAGCATTTCCCGCAGAGTTTCTGGCCGCGTCTGGCGCGGCCCGGTGTCGTCGTGGTCGAAGGTCGGATGCCAAAGGCGACGGTTGAGGAACTCAAGCGGCGCGGGCATAAGATCGAGGTCGGGGAGGACTGGTCGGAGGGGCGGCTCGTGGCTGCGGCGAAGGATGGGGCGCTGCTCAAGGCGGCGGCGAACCCGCGTGGCATGCAGGGGTATGCGGTCGGGCGCTGACGACGTGGAGCGGGGGAAGTCGGTGCGGGATCGCGTGGAGATGGCGCGCCGGAGGGGAAGAAACTGCAGAGACCTGTGTAATTGACATTGCGGTTTGAATGTCCTGAACTCATTCAGGCCAACTCCGGCCTGAGTGTCTTGCAGAGCGCCTTGCCGCCCCGTTTCTGTTTCGCCGCGCATTGTCGTTGGCGGGGCGAGCAGACGTTCCGAGTGCTCTAGCGGATGTGCTCGTGGAGGCATGCCCTTGATGCGAACGAAGGCAAATGCCTCGGAAATCGAGCAGGAGTTGTTCGTAGTGGCGTATGTCACTGTCCACCATTCGATCGGCAGACTGATCCACAGTCTGGCGGTCCTGAAGTCAGTAGCTTGAACAAATGGGGGCCCGGATGGACCGTCGAGAAGTTTTGAGAAAATCGCTGATGGTACTGGCTGGCATCGCATTGCCGGCTGGCGTCCTCGCAGCGTCAGCCACCGACGCTGAGGCGCATTGGCGTCGTTCGCGCCGCCGGATTCGGCGGAGAAGGCGTCGGCGGTCTCTCCGTCGGATCCGCGTCATTTTCGGATGATCCAAAATCTTCCGGACACCATGATGCGATCAAAACGATCGTTGCGGTGACAAGCGCGATCCTCTTCAAATCTGGTATCGCGCAAGTTCAAGCCGCAACGGCCGGCATCGATGCGCGTCAGGCAAACCACGCCGCGCGCATCAGCCAGTGTGTGGCCAAAGGGGCCTGAACGTACGCGAGGCCGGCCGCCTGCGGCGGGATCAAGTCGACATGCGAGAATGCGTGAAAATGCGTGCGGTCGCCGACGGCAAGGTGACGGCCCGCGGGCGGGTGCGCGTCGAAGTCGCACAAGATCGTCAGATTGGCCGCATCCGGGAGGAACGACATGACGCTCAGCGCGCGTGGTGAGCGTGCTGACGGAGGTTCCACCAAGGGCGCAGCGTTCGTGCCCTTGCTCGCCTTTCAGTCCACGACTGGCAGGCGCGCCGTACTGTCGATGATCGCTGGCTGAAGCGGCTCGAAGGCCGGTGGTCGGCAGACCAACGAACGCTGCCGCACCGAAGGGGGCGAGGTTCCAATTGTGTCCGATTGTTTGGCGCGCCGTACAAGATGAAACTGCGAACACTTATATAATTGAAATATCGATCTGATTTCTCGTGTCGTGCAAAGCGGCCGCCTCCGACGTCGGACTACAGTGTAGTGCCTGTTCGGCGCCAATCCGATATAGCGGCCATGGGCCCCCCTTAGCGAAAGCAAAGCTCTGAGGATTGTCTTGGATGTCGGCTGCCGCAGGGACAGCCGACGATGCGCTCGACCAACGCTCATGTACACAAGCGGTCATTGACACCACTTCGATCGGCAACGTTGTGAGCGTCGCCGACCGTGTCTGCTGCCACCGGTATCGCGTCAGAGGATCAGATGTCGATCCTCTCTGTGATCTCGATGGGCGACGTCGACTTCGATGCCGAGGTACGGCCGTCACGCCATCCACAGCTTGTTCGCACCACGGATTGATCGACGTGCAGAACGACGGTTCTTGGTATATTTCAGTGATATGCATCATCGAAGGAGTGGCCCTGCGCCGAGATCCCCATGGAGCAGATTACCAAGCATGACGGTACCCGGCGTCAAATCAGCGCCGCCATTCGTCTGATGTTCGATGGCGGCGACCTGCTGGCCGTCCACACGATCGCCTGGGCCGCCTACTGTGTCGCGACGGACGTAGCGAAGGGAACCACCGGTCCTCGTCACGCGCCACCGGCAGATTATTATCAGAAGTATCTTGCGGGTTATGACCGCGACATGGCCAACTTCCTGAAGCATGCCGATCGAGATCCTTGCGCCGTTCTGTTCGAGCCACCGCCCGGTTCTACGGATTTCCTGATCGAGGCCGCCATCGAAGCTTTCGAGACCATAGGTGGGATTGCGACCAACGAAATGTCCGCATTTCGATCCGTTGTCGCACTGAAACGCGGCCAATGGCGGGACGACGACAAGCGTCGCGAAGACCAGTACGCCGAAGATCGTCAGTTCGAGCGCGCTCTCGACGACGCCGAAAGCGATGAAGAGCGCGACGCACTTTATCGCGACCGCGATCGGCGGGCTTGCGCCATGGACCGAGCCTATGCCGAGGTCGGCCGCCAGATTCTTGCCGGAACACACTCTTTTCTGAAGCCGTTTCGGTGATAGCTTGAATGCTCTCCCTGGGCGCCCATCATGTCCGACCCTGACAAGCACAATATAAATCGCAATAAGCAGCCCAGCAAAACGTACGTGTCTCCACGGTTCGAGCATGGCCGCGGCGCGGAACGCCAAGCGTCCAAGGTCTTCGATAGTACGATTGATTATCGGTTCGATGTGGACAAGGGCAAAGTCGTGTTACGGGAATCCGACGGCGGCCGACACGCCGTCGAAGTGCGATTCTTCGAGGCGGATCGAGACATCAAGGGAATTTCGATTCAGAAGTACACAACTTCGACCGGCAAATCGCACCCAACAGCATCGCTTTCGTTCTGGGGCGAGCAGATTCCGCGTCTCATAGAGTTCTTGCTTAACATCAAGCGCATCCACTTCCCCAATTCCGACAAGATCAATATCACGGATACAGAGCTGCGTCAGATCCTGTTGAGTAAGGACCAACTCGATCGCTTGGCTGTCGAGGACCAAGAAGCTTTGATCAGTCTAGCGCATGGCAAGATAACCAAACGCGACGTCGTTGCCCTGGCCTACCGTCGCGAGCAGCTGACAGAATTTCGTAGACTCTTGAGCGATGATACCTATTTCGACTCTGCTGCCACGTCGTCGAAGGAAGCCGTGTGGCAGGCGTTCTTTGAGCGCAATCAGTGGATCTTCGGCTATGGCCTGACCCACACCTCCTTGTCTGCACTCGACGGCCGCCGGCTCCAGCAGATTGTCTCGGGGGCCGGCATTGCATCCATCGGCAAGCGACCGGATGCCTTGATGAAAACGCGAGGGGCGGTTAACGCGCTCTGCTTTGCCGAGATTAAGACACACCAGACACCGCTTCTGCAGAATGACGCATACCGCTCCGGTACTTGGCAGCCCTCATCGGAACTCACCGGCGGCATCGCCCAATCTCATGCCACCGTGCATGCTGCGCTCCACCAAATCGGAGATCGCCTCGATGTCACCGTCGGTGGCGATCCGACGGGGGAACACATCTATGGCTTTGATCCCCGCGCCTACCTCGTTATTGGTCGTTTATCCGAGTTCATGACGGATCGCGGACTAAACGAGGACAAGTATCGCTCATTCGAATACTTCCGCCGAAACGTTCGCCGGCCTGAGATTATCACCTTCGACGAACTTTATGAGAGGGCAGCTTTGATAATTGCGGAACAGGATGGACCCTGACGTCGTCAGACGCCCCGCAAAATTGTACCCCCAGGTGTTCGTTGCTATGCTCAGGCATTCAGTATCTTGGAGAACCTGGGTACTCGTGGTGCCATGCTTCCCGGGGCAGTTTTCGTATGAAGGCATCCACGACCTCGAGCTTACCGGCTTCGGCTGCCCACCTCAGGTGTTTGATGAAGCGGGCGCGCTTGTCGGCATCAGGCAGCCGCCAGGCTCCCAGCACAAGGGGAGGATCGACGCGCCATACGTGGTCTGGTCCGATGCCGCCGATTAGCTCGAAGAGCTCTTGCCATTCGATCGGTCGCGGGCAGACACGATGGTCATCCTGGACGTACTCAATAAGTATCGAGAGTTGGTCCATGCCGAGACTGCCGTACTAAATCGGATATCGCTGGAGATCATGAGTGAAGCGGCGGCCCGTGGCGCTGCTCGCATGTACCTTGCTTGGGTGTCCGCTGTCGAGAGCCGACCTGGCGTGCCGTGCTGTTCATTCATGAGGTTCGTGTTGAACGGAGCGAACGGCAGCTTTCTCTGCACCGCTGCCATCGGCCAATTCACGCGTAACGCAAATGACCCTGAGCGGAAGTGAGCAGCAGCAAAATACTCAGTGGCCTGGCCGACGCACAGTAGCGACAACGATCCGTGCGGAGACCGCTTGTTTAGCGGATTGTTGGTTGATTGGTTGTCGTCGCTTTACATCCGAGAGCCGGCACTCAGTGAATACAATCCCAAATTTCCCGCACTCATCGCGGCCGTCCTTTATTGGGCGCTGATCTGAGGCCAGCGCGGCACCCGCTGACAGAAAGTTCTCATGCTCATTGAAGCTAAAGCGCTCGATCCTGGGACACGCGCCAGCCGAATTGTGAGAACTGGACAACTCGACCGGCTTACTCGCTCTCCTTGTGTAAGACCCTAAACCAATTGCACTTTCAGGCCCATAGTTCTTCCGAGGCCATGCGCGCGCCTTCCGCCATTGATGCCAACTTCGCATAGGCGATGGGGGGATGAATTGCTCCGAAACCTGCGAAAGTGCCGAACCCGCAATCCGTCCCAGCCATAACCCGTTCCCTGCCGACGATGCCTGCGTAGAGCTTGATGCGCTGCGCCACGAGGCGCGGATGCTCGATGAAGTTCGTCACGCTGTCGATGACGCCAGGGACGAGGATCTTGTCGTCGGGAATCTTGGCAGATTTCCAGACATCCCACTCATGCTGATGGCGCGGATTGGCCCCCTCGAACAGGATCGCCTGTGGTTTGGCAGAGAGCACGATATCTATGATCTTCTCGAGCGGGACATCGTGGTGATGCGGCCCCTCGTAGTTGCCCCAGCACAAGTGCATCCGGACACGATCCGCCGGGACATTCGCCAGCGCGTGGTTGAGCGCCTCGACCTGAAGGCGGGCATTGCGAAGAAACTCTGTCTCGTCCACGTCCCGGAAGCGGATATGGCGCCCCATGGCGAGATCGGGCGCATCGATCTGCAGGATCAGACCGGCTCCGACAATGGTCTCGTATTCCTCGCGCATGGCATCGGCAAGTGCTCCGATGTACGCCTCCTGCGACTGGTAATACCGGTTCGGCTGGAACACGGCGACCACTCCGGGCGACGCAGAGTTCATGAACGCGTCTTGTGCACCAGCGGCAGCAGCAGCGTTCTTCAGGTTCTCGATGTCCGTCTTCAGCGCCGACAGGTCTTTCACTTTGATTGGCCCGCAGCAGATTGGCCGATGATACTTCGGTGTGCCACCGAGCTTCGCCAAGCGATCCTTGTATTCGGGAAAATCGTCGAGATCGAGCGGCGTTGCGCGCGGCATCTCCCCGATTTCGAATCCCGTCAACCTATGACGGATGTAGGTCGCGTAGCTTATCTTCGACATTTCGCCGTCACTCACAACGTCGATACCAGCAGAAACTTGCTTGCGAACCACGTCATCGACCGCATCCGTCATGACCTGCTCGTACTTCGCACGATCGACCGACTGCCCCTGATCCTCAGCGAATAGCTGATCGACCACGACCTGCGGGCGCGGCAGGCTACCGACGTGCGTTGTGAGAATTCGGTCCGTCGAGTGGCGCATGCGTTGGTCTCCTTTTGGAATGTGCGTCCAGTGGGGCGTCGGCAGAATGCATATGACGGCCGTCGCCGCGCGGGCTCCGTTACGAGTGCTTTGTCGGCTCCCGCTCGGAGGTCAAGGTAGCGATTGCAGAGCGCGCGGCCCTTGTCAGAAGGCCAAAGTCGTTCGCAGGTGTCACGAGCGCAAAGCCTTCGTCGAGACGCGAACAGGCCTCCGCTGCATCGGAGCAGAAGATCCCCGCCGGCACGTTGGCGGCCCGTGCCCGGCCGAGGATGTGGCGGATCGCGGCACTTGAAGCGGGGCGAGGACCTGTATTGGTGCCGTCCATGACCATTGCGAGGTCGTTTGGTCCCACATAAATCATGTCGACGCCCGGCGTGTGCAGGATCGCGTCTATGTTCGCGACCGCCGCAGGCGTCTCGATCATGGGGATGACCATGATTTCGTCGTTGGCTCGCGCGACGTAGTCGGCACCACCGTAAAGCAAGCCGCGCGAAGGGCCGAACGACCGTGTCCCCACAGGGGGGTAACGGCACGCCGAAACGAATGCCTCCGTCTCGTCGCGTGTCGAGATCATCGGGCAGATGACACCGTAGGCACCGCTATCGAGCAATTTCATGATCATCGCGGCATCCAGAGATGTCACGCGCACAAGTGGCGTTGCCGGCGTCGCCGACAGTGCCTGCAGCATGCCAAGCGCACACTGATAGCCGATCATGCCATGCTGCAGATCCACAGTGACGCTGTGGAAGCCGCACCAACCAAGGCCTTCCGCACTATAGGTAGCTGGGATTGACAGCCAGCCGTTGACGGCCGGCTTTCCAGCGCGCAGTCGCGCTCGCAGCGAGTTTTCGCGCATTATTCGGCCGCCATTCCATATTCGGGCAGGAGATGCCGTGGCGCAACGAAGCCGCCGGCGTCGAGACCGTCGCCAGCCGATGCCGCCGCTTTCAGGACGTCCTTGGAAAACCGAGGCATTTTTCGCTCGTCTCCCGACACGATCACTAGCATCTCCGCGGTATCTGAACCGGCATTGATGATCTCGCGTGTAACCTCTCCGGGAACGGAGTACGTGTCCCAGGCGCCGAGCGTGATCGATGCACTTGCCTCACCGCTGATATTGAGTGTCAGAGCCCCTGTCTTGTTGATGATCACCATCTTCTGCGGGAGTACGAACGATGACACCTTCTGCCCTGGCTTGAGCCTCAGCCACTCCATGGAGAAGCCGTGAGGATTGAGAATTTTCGCCTGGTGATCGCGGTTCTGTGTCAGGCCATATCCGATCACCGGCGCGATCTCTGCACCACAGCCCGGCAAACCGCGATCGATGAACGCTGGGCGGAAATCGCGCTCACCCGCCGTGACGACCCGGGCGCGCATAGCCTCGTGCGACACGACCCGCAGTTTCGCTACGTCCTCCCGCGACATGGGCGCGATGCGCTCTGACGGGGCGGGGACCCTGTCGCCCTTCGAGGTGTCGACCAGAATGTTCTTGCTGGAGATATAGAGCCCGTGGCCCGCAGCCTCCTCGATGATATCTGGATGGAAGATGACGCCACCCGTGTTGTCCCCACCTAGGCAAGTGAACAGCCAGCCATTGTCGGGTCCGGTATTGGTGAAGCCCCGAAACACCCAAGTCGGCACTGAAACGATATCGCCTTCGCGGCCGACAAACTCATTCTCCCCGTTCGATCCCCATCGAAACGTCCATTGCCCCCGGAAACACATGAACACTTCGGCGGTGAAGTGAATGTGGAGGTTGTTCGTAATGCCGTTGGGCATTGCAGCGGCACCGATATTGAAGCCATGCGGCTCGGGTAGATTGATCACCTGCTCCGTCGATGATGTGACCCCAGGGCCGATGATCGAGTAGTTCTCTTTCAGGTGCGAACCAGGCTTCTTGCAGTCGATAAAGGCAACCGAGCAGGACACATAGTCCGTGCGCCGGATATGTCGCTTCTTGAGAGCGTCGTGCGTTATGGCCATTGTCAGAGTTCCTTTTGTCTTGAGGGATGACTAGCGCCGGAGGCGCTTGCCACTGGCCCCATCAAAGAGATGAAGGCGATCGATGCGCGCATTCATGGAGATGGTGTCGTCGATCTCTGCCCGGAAGTCGGCAGGACCACGAGCGCAGATGTTCGTCTTCTCAAAGCGAACGGTGACAAGTGTGCTCTCTCCCGTTAGTTCGACCGCATAGAGCGGAGCCGAGATGTGGGCATCCCCGCTCGGCGACAGCGAAAGATCCTCCGGCCTCACTCCGAGAACCACGTCGTCCCGCCCGGCATGGTCGATGCCGGGAATGCGCACGCCCTGTCCCTCGAATACCCCACCGGCAATCCGGCCCGGAATTAAATTCATCGACGGCGATCCGATGAACTCCGCAACGAACAGATCTGCAGGCTCGGAATAGATCTTTTCGGGTGTGTCGAGCTGAACGATCACGCCTTTGTTGAGGACGGCGATACGATTGGCGAGCGTCATCGCCTCCATCTGGTCATGCGTCACGTAGACGGTCGTCACTTTCAGTTCATGATGGAGATGCTTGATCTCCGTGCGCATCGTCACACGAAGCTTTGCATCGAGGTTCGAAAGCGGCTCGTCCATGAGAAAGAGCTTCGGACGACGGATTATGGCCCGCGCCAACGCCACACGCTGGCGTTGACCGCCTGAGAGCTCGGCAGGCCGGCGCTTGAGATATGGCGTGAGCTCCACCTTCTGCGCGACGGCTTCGATCATCTCGGTCCGGTTCGCCCTCGAAACACCGCGCAACTTGAGGGGATAGCCGATGTTATCGGCGACCGTCATGTGTGGATATAGGCCGTAATTCTGGAACACCATAGCGATGTCCCGGTCTTTCGGCGGCTTGTCGTTGGCCCTTTCGCCCGCAATGAGCAGGTCCCCACCGGTGATTTCCTCAAGGCCCGCGATCATCCGCATCATCGTCGTCTTACCGCAGCCGGATGGCCCGAGAAGCACCAGGAACTCGCCGTCGTGAATTGAAAGCGACTGCTCGGAGATGGCGAGAAAATCGCCATACCGCTTTGTCACACTTTTGAGTTCGACCGCCGACATTTATGTCCTCACTTGATCGCACCAGCCGTCATGCCGCGCGTGAAATGCTTTTGGATAAGGATCGCCATGATGAAGATTGGCACGGTGATCATTACGCCGGCCGCGGACATTAGCTCCCATAAATCGCCGCGCTCCGTACGGAAGGATACGAGGCCGACCGGAAGCGTGAGGGCTTCCCGTCGCGTCAGGATGAGCGCGAAAAGGAACTCGTTCCAGGTCAGGATGAAGCAGAATATCGCCGACGTAAGAATTCCAGGGGCCGCCATCGGCAGCACGATGTCGCGGATGACACGAAGGCGCGACGCGCCGTCCATCATCGCAGCTTCCTCGCTGTCGACCGGTATCGCGTCGATAAACCCCTTGATCATCCAGATGACGAACGGCGTGACGATCGCCAGGTTCACCACGACGAGTGCGGTGCGCGTGTCGAGCAGGCCAAGGTTTCGGAACATGAGGAAGAACGGCAGGACGATGACTGTCGCCGGAATGAACTGGGTCGCGATGACCGCGAAGAACATCGACTTCTTTGCATGGAAGTGGAATCTCGAAAAGGCGTAGGCTGCAAGCGCCGCCGCCGGCACTGCGATCACGACAGTCAGGGTGGCAACAACAATGCTGTTCCATAGCATCGAGCCGAGGTTCCACGGCGGCCGGAACACGGTGAGAAAGTTGTCGAACGTCGGCTTGAAGAACAATGAAAGATCGTAGGCGTCACGACCGCTCTTGAAGGCTGTCATGAACATCCAGACGATCGGGAATAGCGCTATGATGCAGACGAGCACGAGTGCAAGTCGTTCTAGCCACCAGAACACCGTCGATCGTTTCATGGTGCCCTCACGCTGTCGCCATCTTGCGATCTGCAAGCAGCAGTCGTACGTACCAGATCGAAACGATCATCATGATGCCGGTGAGGATGTAGGCGAGGGCTGACGCGTAGCCCATGTCGTACCATTTGAAGCCGATGTTAAAGACGAAGTAGGCCAGCGTCTCGGTCGAGCGGCCCGGTCCCCCTCCCGTCAGCGTTACGACCTGATCGAACATCTTGAGCGCAAAGATCGTCTTCAGGACCGCGACGACGAGCACGACGTTACGCATCTGCGGCAACAGGATGTCAAAAAAGACTCGCAGGCTTGAGGCGCCGTCGATCTGCGCTGCTTCCTCGGTCGAGCGCGGTATCGACGCGAGGCCGCCCAGGCACAGGAATGTCATGTAAGGCGTCCAGTGCCATACGTCGGTTAGGACCAGAACCGTCATTGCAAGCGTCGGAGTCGCAAGCCAGGCGACCCCGTCGAGTGCGGGAACCAGCGCGCCGATGCCTTTTGCAAGCACACCGAACTCGGGATTGAACATGAAGCGATAGGATACGCCGATTAGCGCAGGGCTCATAGCGAACGGCAAAATGATGATGATACGCGTAAAAGTGTGAAGCCTGCCGGTCCGGCGAAGCAGCAGCGCCAGCAGGACTGACAGCACCACCGTCAGAACAACGGATGCCACGACGAAGATCGCCGTCGTGGCAAGCGCTTCGAGAAAGGTCTCGTCGGAAAACGCTTGCGCATAATTCTGTAGCCCGACAAAGCCTTGTGGCGTGCGGTGCCGTGCAAGCTTCCACTCCCTGAGAGATGTTACGAACGAATAGGCGAGCGGATAGAACGTCGTCGCCATGACGATGACGAATGCCGGCAAAAGCAGGGAATATTTGAGGTATCGGTCGCGCATCGCTCGGCACTGCCAGTGACGGCCGGCCGGAACTTAATATTCCAGCCGGCTACGTCATTTACTTGCGCATTTTCGCGATGTCGGCCGCTGCCGCGTCCAGGGCAGCCTTCACATCGGTCTTCGTTCCGGCAGCGAGACCCGACATCATGTTCTCAAGTACTTCGACGATCTTCGGCCAGTCTTCGCCGTATTTGATGGCCGGCGCCGTTTCGAGGGCCTTGGCCGCTGCCATGTGCATCCCTCCCCACCGCGCGTTCACCGCGGCATCCCTGAGATTCGAGAACTGCACGGCCACAACTTCGTTCTGCTTGGTATCGAGGAGGACTTCTTTTTCCAGTGCCGGCTGGCTGAGCCAGGTCAGGAACTCCATCGCCGCGTCCTTGCGCTTGGAGCGGTCGTTGATGCCGAAAATCCAAGTGTTCGTATATGTGGTGTTGCCCTTGTCCTTATAGCTCGGCAGCGCTGCAAATCCGATCTGCGCGTCGGTGAGCTTGGACTGCTTCGGATCCGTCAGCTGCGATCGCACCCACCACCAGACCGGCACCATGGCCGAATTTCCCTGCTTGAACGAATTGACCGCGTCTTGCTCTACGAAGCCGGCTGCACCGCTCGGTGTGATTTTTTCCTGTGTCAGGAAACCGATGTAATCCTTTGTCGCCGCGATACCGGCATCAGAATTGAAGATCGGCTTACCCGCCGCATCGAACAGGCTGCCGCCCTGGCCCCAGAGCAGATTGTACCAGACCATGAGGTTCTGCCCGTTGAGTTTCCCGTACGGCAGCGCAATCCCCGCTATCCCTTCCTTGTCCCGAAGCACCTTCGACACGGCCACCACGTCCGCCCACGTCTGGGGCGCCTTCAGTCCATGCTTCTCAAGAAGATCCTTGCGGTAGAAGAGAAGCTGGATGTGGCCCCGGACCGGCAACCCGACGAGTGCGCCGTTCAATCGCCCCTGATCAAGATGGGCTTTCGGATAGTTGGCCAGATCGATCTTGCGTGCGGCAACGCCCTTGTCGATAGGGCTCAAGAGCATTTGCATGCCTGCGACCCACTGATCCATCACGCTCACGACATCAACGTCGCCTGTACCGCCGACCATCTCTGCGGTCAGCGCCTCGCGCATGTTTGGAAATGGCACGTAATTGTAGACGACCTTGATGCCCGTCTTCTCCGTGAAGTCAGCGAGGCGCGCCTCATGAGCTTCGAACTGCGACGACTTCACTGCCAGAACCTTCACCGTCGTGCCGGCAAAAGGCTTCCCGTCCGAAAGTGAGCCTGCGTTGGCGCCGTGGCTGAATGCCGCTGCGGCCAGCGTCGCTATGAGTGTGCTTGCAAATCGCATGTGCGCTCCTCCCCATCTTGGTTGATGGGTGTGTAAGGCTCTGGATATGCATCGTCAACAAAATTGTCGACAATTTTGTTGACAAAGATGTTGCGTAACGGCGCGGCTTCAGATATCCGCAGCGGCGGAGGGTGAGATGGCAGTCTCAACGCTGGACGAGAAGATCGAGCAGGACATCGTGTTTGGCGTTTTCGCGCCGGGAACCCGTCTGATCGAGGACCGTCTGGTTCAGCGTTACGGCACGACCCGCCACAATCTCAGGCTTGCGTTCAACGCCCTGGAAAACCGTCATCTTGTTGCGCGGGAGCCGAACCGTGGCGTCGAGGTGGTGGAGATGTCGCCCGATCTTGTAGACGAACTCTACGCCGTCCGAGCCATCCTCGAGTCGAGCGCTGCAGCCATGACACCTCTACCCGTACCGGACGCGGCGCTGGTCAGGTTGGCGACCCTCAGGGACGCGCACGCCTCGGCCTACAGAGCGGGTGATTTTCGCGCCGTCTTTCGCCGCAACCTCGAATTCCATTCCTACCAGTTTTCACTATGCGGCAATGGAACGTTGGCCCAGACGATTGAGGACTTCGCCCGTCGGGTGCAGTCTATCCGCGCCATAAAATACGACGATAGCGAGCACATGGAGCGTGTGCTCGTCGAGCATCGGGAAATCGTGGCGGCAATGGAAAAAAGCGATCGCGACCGTTACGTGGCAGCAGTCAAAGCCCATTTGCCAGCGTCTGCTGAAGCCTACCGCAAAATCTATACCCTGCGCCATGGCAGTCAGCTCCGCTAAGTGAGCGACCTCGTCATCGAAATTGCCGAACCGAACGAGCCATTCGAGAAGTTCTATATCTGAGCGTCTGCCGCGAAACCTCCAGCAGCGAACGTTGTAGGCGACAAATCGCGCGCGCCATGACAACGGTTCTGATGCTCCTTCATTGTGTAGAAGCTAATTAGTGCGGTGCAGCGATAGGCTGGAGCCCATGGCCGCTAGTGGCCCAAAACGTTGGAGTGCCAATGGTCGCTACCGAACCATCGCATACGCACGCGGATTTATGCTCGTGCCTGCGCATTGAAGTTTCTAACGGCCGGCCATTATCGTCCACGATTGCTGTGCAAGGCTTATGAAAAGGAGCGCCCTTGATCTGCGGTTAGATGCTATCTCGACAATCTTCCGCGAATAGCATATCGAGCAGTTTACATTTTTGAGGACGGTTTCCATGTTCTGACCTTCTCAGTCCGTTTGACGCCACGACGTCCGCTTCCGCAATTGGAGGCATGCGTTCGTGCGTCACAACAACGGAGACTGCGAATGCAAGAACAGACCTGTACGCTCGACTACGTTTCGGGCTTCTGCAACATAGTCATCGACTTCGAGTTGCACGGCCGAATATTTGAGGCGTTGGCCAGTCACGAAACGACCGCCGCTGATGTCGTCAACAAGGCCTTCCTCGAACTTGCAAATCTCGGCAATGACTTCAGTATCGTGTATCACACGTTCGAAATGGATGTCGGTGGAACGGAACTCCGGTTCGTGACGCAGAGCCGACGATATAGGCCGGGTGATCGCCTCTACATCATCATTGGCCTCGTCGGTGAAGACGTCGAGGCAGCCAAGCTGGAAATGCAGCGCCATTTCGAGCTTTGGATGGGGCGTGTTGAGGCATTGGCTTCAGAGAAACACTGATCTGATCAACAAGGGGGCGTGGCTGTTATGGCCACGCCCCAAATTGCCCGGTCTTCCAAAATCGTTCGGTTCGGTAATCATTGTGGTTACGGACTACTGCCCGAACGTCGCCTCGCAAGTTTCTCCAGAAATTGCCCGTAGACTCGTCCTGCCTCGATTGAACGAGCCTGATTGTAGTGTTGCTCGGTTGTACTATAGTTGTTTCCCAACAGCGCATGGACCAGAGCAACCTTTTTCGGGACGTGCAACGAGACGGTCGTTGCGGCGCAATCCCTGAAGAGGTGGGGAGTTGTAGAATGACCGAATTCCCTGAAGCAGACCCTTTTAGCCGTAACGCATCGTGCTTGTTGTGTTCCTCTCTTGCTGATCCAGAGGGCGCCGCAGGCTTTGGCGCTTCCAAGTAGTATGGGGCGAAATACCTCAAGATATCTCATCAGATTCGGAACCAGTGACGCCGGAAACGGTACGTCTATCGGTTTGTGGTTTTTGACGTCAGATCCGTCAAAATGCAGCCAGAGTGAGCCGTCGGTGCGGCGGATGAGGTTCTTTCCCAAATGAATTTCGGCAAAGTTCATCATCCGTAGCGGACGCGCGGCAAGCAGCGCGATCTGTAGGCCATCCCGATAGAGATCCGCAGGAGTTCCACGTGGCAAGAACTCTCCCCGTTCAGCACGCTCCATTAGTTTGAAGCCCAACGCTTCGAGGGCGCCACTTTCCCTCAACCTCGGCATCTTGGGACGTTCGCTGGTTGGGCAACCAACTGCCTTCAATGCGCTTTTGAGAAGATGAAGATCTGTCGACGGTTCCAGAGCGTTGATCGCCATCTTTAGCTGCAATACGCGTGTCCAGACTGTATGCGAACTGAATGCAGAGCGGAGATAGGTTACGTAGGCCTGAAGCGTTGGCGCAGACAATCGTTCGCCGGGTGTTGCATGTGGCCCTAGTTCATCTCGCATTAGAAGCCATCCAAGCCAGTGGCTGTAGGACGACTTGACGCCACGGATAGTTTTCGGCCTCCAACGGCGTGTCGATCCGACGTCATCGAGGACGCTTGCCCGTTTATCCCAAAGACCAAGCCAGCGGCTACGATCACTCTCCGGCCAATTTTCAATGCGCAGCGATTTTGCACGGACAAACATCTCAACGCGCCCCTGCTTTGTTTTTCCTCGCCGGAGACTTTTCATGGCGGTGCCTGATTTCGGCCCGCGTTCGGTCCCATCTCTCAGCCGCTTTGGACATACGGACTGCGCCGTAATACCGGGTAGTGGTACTGATGTTGTTGTGTCCGAGTATTCTTCGAGCAACTTCGGCGTTTCCTGGATCTGCATCAAAAAGTGATTGCGCACATAGGTGCCGGAACTGGTGTGGCGAAACCTTGATTCCAAGCTCGCGCTCAATGGACCGAGAGATCTGATTTCCGAGCATGTCGGAGCGCTTATGCCCGCCTGATTGGTTGGGAAAGAGAAACAAGGATGTTCCCTTCCCCAACAGCAATGGCCGTGCACGATCGGAGTACAATTCATGCAATTTCACAAATTCTGGCTGAGCTTCGAAATGTATCTCAGCGCCATTTTTTACCTCATGCTCGGGTGCCCTGCCCCTGATCGCGAAACCAGGACTTAAGTTAGAGTCCGGCCGTCG
>ERZ761609.767-NODE-767-length-34073-cov-29.644394_pt1 | contig 34073 bp, 31 predicted proteins | sample MGYA00511163_ERZ761609 | MGnify/ENA primary metagenome ERZ761609 (study PRJEB28899, sample SAMN02445070) | bioreactor sludge metagenome | biome: EBPR sludge | place: Australia: Brisbane, Thorneside Wastewater Treatment Plant | collected 2011-12-16 ...
ACGCATTGTCGGTGGAGTGGCGCGGCGACGGCGGTGTCCGCGTCGGCATCCACATCGCCGCGCCGGCGCTCGGCATCGCGCCCGGCTCGGAACTCGACCGGGTGGCGCGCGAGCGGCTGTCGACCGTGTATTACCCCGGCGACAAGATCACCATGCTGCCGGAGGCGCTGATCCAGCATTACACGCTGGGCGAGGCGCACGACTGCCCGGCGCTGTCGCTGTACGTCGACGTGGCGCCCGACCTGCGCGTGCTCGGCACCGAAACCCGGGTGGAAATGGTGCACATCGCCGACAACCTGCGCCATGAGACGCTCGAAGTTCAATTCAACGCCGACACCCTCGGCAACCCGGCGGGCGCGGATTATCCCTACCGCCGCGAACTGGTCTGGCTGTGGGGTTTCGCCGCCGTGCTGGAAGCCGGGCGCGGCAAAACCGACGCGGCCGACCGCGTCGATTACAGTTTCAAGCTCGACGGCGAACGCATCGACATCGTGCCGCGCAAGCGCGGCAGCCCGATCGACAAGGTGGTGTCGGAGCTGATGATTTTTGCCAACACGCACTGGGGCGGCTGGCTGGCAGAAAAGCGGGTGCCCGGCATTTACCGCGCACAGGCGAACGGCAAGACGCGCATGACGACCGCGCCCGACCCGCATCAGGGACTGGGCGTCGAGCAGTACGCGTGGTCGACCTCGCCGCTGCGGCGCTACGTCGATCTGGTCAACCAGCGGCAGCTGATTGCGCTGGTGCAGCAGGCCGACCCGGTGTACCCGCCGCGCAGCGAGCAGCTGTTTTCGGTGGTGCGCGAATTCGAGCTGGCCTACGACGCCTACAACGACTTCCAGCGCCGCCTGGAACGCTACTGGATGCTGCGCTGGCTGCTCCAGGAGAACATCACCGAGGTGACCGCCAGCGTGATCCGCGAAGACCTGGTGCGTTTCGACAATTTGCCGATGGTGACGCGCGCGCCGTCGGTGGCCGGCATCGCGCCGGGGTCGAAAGTGCAGCTGGCGATTTCGGACATCGATCTGCTCGACATCAGCTTTCACGCCGAGTATCGGGAGACCCTGGATACGCCGCCTGACAGCGGCGCCGCCCTTCCGTAGAATCGGATTTCCCCTCATTTTCCGTTTGCATGGTGTCCGCCGCTCCGCCCCCTTCTCTCGCCAATCCCTCCAGACAAGGCACGCGCATGGCGCTTGCCATGCTGGCTTCGGCGGCGCTGCATGGCATGCTGCTGTCGACCCAGATCGTGCACATCAATCCGCGTCTGTTCGAGGACACCAGCGTGCCGATGGAGGTGGTGCTGGTCAACGCCAGAAGCGCGGAATCGCCGCTCAACCCCGACGCGCTGGCGCAGGTGAACCTGGCGGGCGGCGGCAACACCGACGAAGACCGGCGGCTGAAAAGCCCGCTGCCCGCCAGCAGCGAAACCCGGATCGGCAGCGAAGAAAGGATGCTGCAGGCGCGCGTGGCCGAACTGGAGCAGCAGGCCAGAACCCTGTTGAGCCAGCTGCAGCCCGACGCCCAGTTGCAAGAGCCGCCCGTGGCGGCGCCGCCCGCCCCGGTTCAGCCCGTCATCGACAGCAGCCAGCTCAACCAGCAGGCACGGGAAATGGCGCAGCTGCAGGCGCGCATTTCGCAGCAGTGGGACGATTACCAGAAACGTCCCAAGCGCGCCTTCGTCGGCGCCAACGTCAAGGAATACGCGTTTGCGCGCTATGTCGAGGACTGGGTCGCCAAGGTCGAGCGCATCGGCAACGTCAACTATCCCGAGGCCGCGCGCCGCCAGGGAATTTACGGCAGCCTCAAGCTCACCGTGTCGATCCACGCCGACGGCCGCATCGAAAAGATCGAAATCGATCGGCCATCCGGCTCCAAGATTCTCGATGCCGCCGCGGTCAGGATCGTCGAGCTCGCCGCGCCCTACGCCGCCTTCCCCGACGACATGCGCAGAAAAGCCGACATCCTGTCGATCACCCGCACCTGGACCTTCACCCGCTCGGATCAGCTCATCGGCACCGACTGATTCCGCCGGCCGCAGCGCGGGCAGCGGCGGCATCTCCGCCCCCCGACCAGCAAACCCCACGGGAACCGGCCGCACGCCGTCCTGCCCGCCCGAAGGGCGGGCCCGGGCTTCCGTTCGTCGTCCCGGCAGGGGATTTGCCGTCTTTATCACGTGATAAAATGTTTGATTGTCCTAATATTTCCATTTGTTTATCCTCTTTCTGGAGATCGTCATCATGCACACCGGCACCACCCTCACCCAGTTCATCATTGAAGAGCAGCGCCGCACCGCCGGCGCCACCGGCGATTTCACCTCACTCTTGAACGACGTCGTCACCGCCTGCAAGGCGATCTCCAACGCAGTCAACAAGGGCGCGCTGCTGGGCGTGATGGGTTCGCTGGATTCCGAGAACGTGCAGGGCGAGACGCAGAAGAAGCTCGACGTCATCACCAACGAGATCATGATCCGCTCCAACGAGTGGGCCGGCCACCTGGCCGGCATGGCGTCGGAAGAGATGGACGAGGTGTACGCGATTCCCGGCCAGTATCCGCTCGGCAAGTACCTGCTGGTGTTCGATCCGCTCGACGGTTCGTCCAACGTCGACGTCAACATCTCGGTCGGCACCATCTTCTCGATCCTCAAGGCCCCGGTCGCCGGCCGCGCCGCCAAGATGGAGGACTTCCTGCAAACCGGCACCCAGCAGGTGTGCGCCGGCTACGCGATCTACGGCTCGTCGACCATGCTGGTCCTGACCTTCGGCAACGGCACCAACGGCTTCACGCTCGACCGCGACGTCGGCGAGTTCGTGCTGACCCACCCCAACATGAAGATCCCCGCCGAAACCCGCGAATTCGCGATCAACGCGTCCAACATGCGCTTCTGGGAAAAGCCGGTGCAGCGCTACGTCGACGAGTGCCTGGCCGGCAAGACCGGTCCGCGCGGCAAGGATTTCAACATGCGCTGGGTCGCCTCGATGGTCGCTGAAGTGCACCGCATCCTCACCCGCGGCGGCATCTTCATGTACCCCAAGGACACCAAGGACCCCGCCAAGGCAGGCAAGCTGCGCCTGCTGTACGAAGCCAACCCGATGGCCTTCATTGTCGAGCAGGCCGGCGGCGCCGCCACCACCGGCTACCAGCGCATTCTCGACATCAATCCGGAAGGCCTGCACCAGCGCGTGCCGGTGATTCTGGGTTCCAAGACCGAGGTCGACACCGTCACCGGCTACCATCACGAAAAGGCCGCGTAAGCGCCGTCCGGGTTCGGATCGCGGTTTGCTGGAATGAAAAAGCCGGGCGATACCCGGCTTTTTCATTGGAGCGTCTACGCCGCCGCGCGGCGCAGGCCGGCGCGCATCAGCCTGACGCATTCGTCCGGCGGCAGCGGCCGGCTGAACAGATAGCCCTGCGCCTGGTCGCAGTGGTTGGCGCGCAGATAGGCCAGTTGAGCGTCCGTCTCGACGCCCTCCGCCACCACGGTCAGGCCCAGGTTTCTGGCCAGCGCGATGATGGTGCGCACGATGGCGGTGTCGTTTTCATCGCCCGGAACGTCGCGGATGAACGAACGGTCGATCTTCAGGCAGTGGATGGAAAACATCTTCAGATAGTTCAGCGACGAATAGCCGGTGCCGAAATCGTCCACCGCGATGCGGATGCCCAGCCGCTCCAGTTCGGCCAGCACGCCGGCGGCGGAGACCAGGTTGTCCATCAGGGACGACTCGGTGATTTCCAGTTCGAGCGCGTCGGGCGCAAGTCCGCTGTCCCCGAGCGCCGCGCTGATTTCCTCGGCCAGATGCTTTTGCCGGAACTGCCGTGCCGACAGGTTGACCGCCATGCTGCCGGCAGCGAGGCCGAGATCCTGCCACGCACGCATCTGGCGGCAGGCCTCGCGCAACACCCAGTCGCCGATCGGCAGAATCAGCCCGCTCTGCTCGGCGACCGGAATGAACTCTTCCGGGCTGACCGTGCCAAGCTCCGGCGACTGCCAGCGCAACAGCGCCTCCCAGCCCACCAGGCGAGCGGACAGAATCTCCAGCTTGGGCTGGTAGTGCAGTGCAAGCTCCTTGCGCGCCAGGGCATGTTTCAGGCGCGCCTCCAGCAGCACACGGCGCTGGATTTCCTCCGACAGATCGCGGCTGAACACGGCCAGGCAGTTGCGCCCAGCCGATTTGGCGCGATGCAGGGCGAGGTCGGCATAGCGCATCACGGCGCTGGCCGATTCGCCATCCGTCGGATAGATGACGATGCCCAGGCTGGCTCCGATCCCCAGCCGGTCGCTGCCCAGGTCGAACTCGCGCGCCATGGCCTGCAGCAGCGTCTGCCCCACCTGTTTGGCCCGCTCGACCGCTGCATTTTCCAGCAGGATCACGAACTCGTCGCCGCTGAAACGGGCCATGAAAGCCGCTTGCGGCAGGCTGGCGCGGAGACGCTCGGCAACGGCCACCAGCAGCATATCGCCCTGTTCGTGGCCCAGCGTGTCATTCACATTCTGGAAGTGATCCAGATCCAGCAGCAGGACGGCGCAGGGCGCATCCTGGTGGGCGCGGACCAGCGCCAGATTGAGCTGTTCGTTGAATGCGGTGCGATTGGGCAAGCCGGTCAGGTCGTCGTGGGTGAGCATGTGCCGCATCTGGCGGAACGGCCGGCTCACAGCATCGGCATGGATCGCGAGATAGAGAAAATAGTAGGCAACCGCCTTGTAGGCATGCCCCAGCAGATTGGCGGTGCTGCTCACCTCGACATAGACGATGAAGAACAGTTCGCCCGCGGCCATCAACAGCAAGGCCAGCATGAGGCTGCCGATATCGCAGTGGGTCACCCGATTGCGGCGCAGGGCCAACACACCGGCAACCGCCAGGTAAAGAACGAACACGCCCCATTCGAGCGCGAGCTTGAGCGCAGTCATCCCCATGCCGGGCACGTACATGGCCGGCATGGCCTGCGGCACGGCCAGAAAGCCATACGCGATCGCCCCCATCCCCAGCAGCATCGCGGCGAGGGCGAGACGCCGCGTCGGGCCGCGCATCGCGGGCCCCTCCGGAATCAGGATGTAGGCCAGTAGCCCCGCGCCGGCGGCAATGCGGCCGCACAGCCAGAACAGGATCGATTTGTGGGGAGAGTTGGGGCTGACCAGATCCGGCATGCCGAGATAGGACAGAAAATGCAGCGTATCGAACAGCGCCACCGCCAGGAAGGTGCAGCCAAGCACGATGGAACGCACCGAGCGGATGGTTTCCTGCGCGCCATGGCCGGTAAAGAAAATCAGCGCTGCAACGACGACGGCAAAAATTTCCATCAGCGAATGCGCCGCCAGGAAAGTCGGGGCTGAAATCGCCGACTGGTTGGCCGGCACCGCCTGCCATAGCAGCAGCGGGATGCTCGCGGCCAGCAACAGCATGCCGATGCGGCTGTGAGTGTCCTGTCCTGGCAATCGCATCAAAGCAGAGCGTCCTCTCTTGGTTGGAGGGTTGCACAATTAACCTTACTTACTGCCACGGAAGCCATTTGAGTTTACCCGCTTCCTTTTCCGCCCAGCCCCCTTATGCTGCCAGGACGGCCCGCCCCCGGCCTGGGTGCGGGTTTCATCTTAACGGAGCCGGAACGGCATACTTGAACGCAGGCGCCCGCCTGGGTAGTGATCGCCCGGGCCGCGCAACGATCGCAGGGGCTGTCCGAGCTGATTTCGATGAATGGCAAAAGGGGGCCGGCACTGAGGTTTCCCGCCCGGCCGAACGCCGGCCAGGCCCTATGCCGGGCCTACCGGCGCGGCTGTCTTGAACAGCGCCAGCGCACGCATGCGTTGAACCGCATGGTCGACGATGGGTGCGGGATAGGTCCGGCCGATAATCACGCCAGTACGCGCCTGTTCGCGGGCTGGAAAAGTCCATGGCGCGTGGATGAATGCGTCCGGAACAGCCGCAAGCTCGGGCAGATAGCGTCGAATGAAACGGCCTTGCGGATCGAGTTTTTCCGACTGGGTGACCGGGTTGAAGATGCGGAACCACGGCTGGGCGTCGCAGCCGACCGAGGCTGCCCACTGCCAGCCGCCGCTGTTGGCGGCGAGGTCGTAATCGATCAGCTTGTCGGCGAAGTAGCGCTCGCCGAGGCGCCAGTCGACCAGCAGATCCTTGGTCAGAAACGAGGCGGCGATCATGCGCAGGCGGTTGTGCATGTAGCCGGTCTGATTGAGCTGGCGCATCGCGGCATCGACCAGCGGATAGCCGGTGCGCGCGTCGCACCACGCCGCAAAATGGCCGGGGGGATTCGGCCACGGCAGTGCGTCGTACTGCCGCCTGAAGCTATGTCCGCTGGCAACGTCGGGGCGGTGCCACAGGATCTGGTGATAGAAATCGCGCCATATCAGTTCGGACAGCCAGGTTTGCGCGCCGGGCCCGCCTTTCTGCCAGGCCGCGGCGGCGAGCTGGCGGACGGACACCGTGCCGAAGCGCAGGTGGGCCGACAGATACGACACGCCTTTCACCGCTGGAAAGTCGCGCGTTTCCTGATAGCGGTCGATGCGCTGCAGAAACTCGTCAAACAGGCGCGCACCGCCAGCCATGCCGGCAGGCAATTCGAGTACGGCAAGCCGGGCGGGGGCAAACCCCATCTCCTGCAAGCTCGGGACGGCCGTCGACTGCGCGGCCAGCCGGCCAGCGCAGGCATCCACCGGATAGACTCGCAGGTAAAACGGCGTCAGCGTCTTCAGCCAGGCATTTTTGTAGGGGGTGAAGACGCTGAAAGGCGTTCCGCTGGCGGTGAGCACTTCCTCGCGCTCAAAGATCACCGCATCCTTGTAGTGATGAACCGCGATGCCGCGGCCGTGCAGAGCGGCCTCCGCGGCGGCGTCGCGCGCCAGTGCGGCAGGGTCGTCGTCGTGGTTGAAAAACACGGCGTCGGCCCCGAGTTCGGCCGCCAGCTGCACGATTTCGTCGCGCGCGACACCGTATCTGACGACGAGGCCGCCGCCCCGGGCTTGCAGGGCCTGCTGCAGCTCGCCGACGCTGGCGTGGATGAACGCGACCCGGCGGTCGGACGCATCGGGGAGCGTATCCAGAATTTCCCGGTCGAAGATAAAGGCACAGACCACCTGCCGCGCCTGTTTGAGCGCATGGAAAAGCGCGGCATGGTCGAAGTCGCGCAGATCGCGGCGAAACCAGATCAGGGCGCGGGCATATTCAGGCATCGGGTGGGCTGGCCGCTATAGTGTAAAAAGGGATAAGGGACACGTGCAGAAATGCCTGCCTGATTTGAGGCAGATTACAATGGGAAGGCAATCATGGATACCATCAACCTCACCCACCATTTCCTGATCGCCATGCCCGGCATGGCCGATCCCAATTTCAACGGCACGCTGACCTATATCTGCGACCACAGCGACCAGGGCGCGCTGGGCGTGGTGGTCAACCGGCCGATCGAACTGGACTTGTCGACCCTGTTCGAGCAAATCGGGCTGTCCCTGCCGCAACGCCTGCACGGCAACACGGTTTATTTCGGCGGCCCGGTGCAGACCGAGCGCGGTTTTGTGCTGCACACGCCGCCGCTCACCTTCAGCTCCACCCTCACCGTCAACGACGCGGTCAGCCTCACTTCCTCGAAGGATGTGCTGGAAGCGGTGAGCCAGGACGCGGGGCCGGAAAAATTCATGGTGTCGCTGGGCTATGCGGGCTGGTCGGCCGGCCAGCTGGAAGACGAAATCAAGCAGAATGCCTGGCTTTCGGTGGCCGCCGACCCGCAGGTGATTTTCGACCTGGCGCCCGAAAAACGCCTGCCCGCCGCGATGCGGATCCTCGGCATCGACTTCGCCCGCCTCTCCGAAGAAGCCGGGCACGCTTGAGCTTCGCGGAAACCCATGGCAGCGTGCTGGCCTTCGATCTTGGCCTGAAGCGCACCGGCGTGGCGTCGGGCGAATTGTCGATCGGCATCGCGCATCCGCTTTCCGTCATTCAGGCCGGTTCCAGCGAGGAGCGGCTCACCGCCATCGCCAGGCTGGTCGCCGAATGGCGGCCGGTGCTGCTGGTGCTGGGGCTGCCCACCCACGCCGACGGCAGCGAACATGAAATGACACGGGTGGCCAAAAACTTCGCGCGCAAATTAGAATCGCGCTTCAACCTGCCGGTGTTCCTGGTGGACGAGCGCCACACCAGCACGGCGGCCGAATCCGAACTTCACGCGCGCGGCATCCACGGCAAGAAAAACAAGGCGCTGCTGGACGCCGTCGCCGCACAACTCATTCTGCAAGGGTTCTTCGATGCACGCCTCACTGCCTGACGCCAACACCCTGATCGCACGACTCGCCGACGCCATTGCCCCCTCACTCGCCCCCGACACCCTCATCGTCGGCATCCACACCGGCGGCGCATGGGTGGCCGAGCGCCTGCATGCGATGCTGCAGTGCAGCATGCCGCTCGGCACGCTCGACATTTCGTTCTATCGCGACGATTTTTCGCGCATCGGCCTGCATCCGCAGGTGAAACCGTCCAGTCTGCCGTTCGACCTGGAAGACCGCGTCATCCTGCTGGTCGACGACGTGCTGCACACCGGACGCACGGTGCGCGCGGCAATGAACGAACTGTTCGACTACGGCCGCCCGGCCTCGATCCGGCTGGCGGTGCTGGTAGACCGCGGCGGCCACGAGCTGCCGATCCGCCCGGATTTCGCCGGCCTCGTGCTCGACGTCCCCGAGCACCAGAACATCAATCTTTCCCGGCTGGACGACGGCCACCTGACCTTTTCGATTGCATGAACCCACAACTCACTGAAGACGGCAGGCTGCGCCACCTGCTCACGCTCGACGGCCTGCCGCGCGCCATCCTCATACAGATTCTCGACACCGCCGAATCCTTCATGGACGTCGGTGAGCGCGAAGTCAAGAAAGTCCCGCTGTTGCGCGGCAAGTCGATCTTCAACCTGTTCTTCGAGCCGTCGACGCGCACCCGAACCACCTTCGAGATCGCCGCCAAGCGGCTGTCCGCCGACGTGGTCAACCTCAACATCGCCACCTCCAGCCAGACCAAGGGCGAGGCGATCCTCGACACCGTCGACAACCTCGCCGCGATGCACGCCGACATGTTCATCGTGCGTCATGGGCAGTCGGGTGCTGCGCACTTCATCGCACGCCACGTCGCGCCGCACATCTCGGTGGTGAATGCCGGCGACGGCCGCCACGCGCATCCGACCCAGGGCCTGCTCGACATGTTCACCATCCGCCGCTACAAGGGCGAGTTCCACAACCTGACCGTGGCCATCGTCGGCGACGTGCTGCATTCGCGCGTGGCGCGCTCGCAGATCCACGCCCTGACCACGCTGGGGGTACCGGAAGTGCGCGTCATCGGGCCGAAAACCCTGCTCCCCACCGGGGTCGAGCAGATGGGCGTCAAGGTGTTCCACGACATGGAAGCCGGTCTGCGTGGCTGCGACGTGGTCATCATGCTGCGCCTGCAGAACGAGCGCATGAAGGGCGCGCTGCTGCCGAGCGCGCAGGAATACTTCAAGTTCTTCGGCCTGACGCCGGACAAGCTCGCGCTGGCCAAGCCGGACGCGATCGTGATGCACCCCGGGCCGATGAACCGCGGCGTGGAAATCGACTCCGAAGTGGCCGACGGCCCGCAGTCGGTGATCCTGCCGCAGGTGACCTACGGTATTGCGGTACGGATGGCAGTGATGGCGCTGCTGGCAGGAGGAACGGCATGAAAATCCTGATCAGGAACGGGCGCGTGATCGACCCGATGAGCGCGCGCGACGAAGTCGCCGATGTCTACGTCGCCGCCGGCAGGATCGTCGGTATCGACACCGCGCCCGCCGACTTCCACGCCAACCGCACGCTCGATGCCAGCGGCCTCGTCGTCTGCCCCGGCCTGGTGGATTTATCGGTGCGCCTGCGCGAACCCGGCTTTGAATACCGCGCCACGCTGGAATCCGAAATGCTCGCCGCCGCCGCGGGCGGCATCACCTCGCTGGCCTGCCCGCCCGACACCGATCCGCCGCTGGACGAGCCGGGGTTGGTGGAAATGCTGAAATTCCGTGCCAAAAATCTGCCGGGACCGCGTGTCTATCCGATCGGCGCCATGACGCAAAAACTCGAAGGCATGATGCTGACCGAAATGGCCGAGCTGACCGAAGCGGGCTGCCGCGCCTTCACCCAGGCCGACGCGCCGATGACCAACAATCAGGTGCTGCTGCGCGCGATGGAATACGCCGCCACCTTCGGCTTCGCCCTCTGGCTGCGGCCACAGGATGTGTCGCTGGCGCGCGGCGGGGTGGCGCATGACGGCGCGATCGCATCGCGGCTGGGTCTGCCCGGCATTCCCGTTCTGGCCGAGACGGTGGCGCTGGCAACGATTCTGCAGCTGGCGCGCGAAACCGGCGCCCGCATCCATCTGGCCCGGCTGTCGGCGCGCGAGAGCATCGCGATGGTGCGCGCCGCCAAGGCGCAAGGCCTGGCGGTTACCTGCGACGTCGCCACGCCCCACGTGCACCTGTCGGAAAACGATCTCGTCAGCTTCGACTCGCACCTGCATCTGGTGCCGCCGCTGAGGAGCCTGCGCGACCGCGACGCCATCCGCGAGGCGCTGCGCGACGGTTCCATCGACGCGCTGTGCTCCGACCACACGCCGGTCGACGAAGACGCCAAGCAGGTACCGTTCGGCGAATCCGTACCGGGCGCCTCCGGCGTCGAACTGCTGCTGCCGCTGACGCTGAAATGGGCGCGCGAGATGGGCGTGCCGCTGATGCAGGCAATCGATCTGATTTCGTGGAAGCCGGCGCAGATCCTGGGTGTTCCCGGCGGCAATCTGGCGGTGGGCAGCTACGCCGACATCTGCATCTTCGACGAAACCGCCGACTGGGTCGTCACCCCCAAAGCCCTGGCCAGCCAGGGCGACAACACGCCCTTCCTCAACCACCCGATGCAGGGCCGGGTGCGCTACACGCTGATCGACGGCCATATCGATTTTGAAGCCCCGCGCTGATCGACGCCGCGGCGCCGATGGCGGCTAGCCCGGCCGCCATGCCGCGCGCGTCCTTTCCGATATTGCTCGTCAGCCTGCTTGGCGGGGCGCTGGCCGTCGCCGGCTTCGCCCCGTTCGCGTTCTGGCTGTTGCCGACGGCGAGCCTCGCCGTGCTGTTCGGGCTGCTGGCGCGGACGTCCTCGATGCGCGCAGGCTTCCTCATCGGCCTGGCGTGGGGGCTGGGCTTTTTCATCGCCGGGGTGAGCTGGGTATTCGTCAGCCTGTCGGTATACGGCGGCATGGCGGCCTGGCTGGCGACGCTGGCGACCTTTTTGTTTTGCGCCTTCCTGGCGCTGTTCCCGGCCGCAGTCGGCGCCCTGCAGGCGTACCCGGCAGGGCATAAGCGCTGGCGCATCCCGCCGGCGCTGCGTTTGCTGGTGCTGATGCCGTTGCTGTGGAGCGTGTCGGAATGGGTGCGCGGCTGGATTTTCACCGGCTTTCCGTGGCTGGTGATGGGCTATTCGCAAGTACCCGCCAGCCCGCTGGCGGGCTTCGCACCGCTGTTCGGCGTGTATGGCGTGTCGTTCCTGCTGGCGCTTGCGGCGGCGGGGCTGGCATGGATGCTGACACGCCCGCGCCGCGTGCGGCCGAAATTATGGGCGGCCGCCTGTCTCGTGGCACTGGGGATCGGCGGCCAGGGCCTGCGCGGCATCATGTGGACCACACCGGACGGAGCGCCGACAACGGTCGCGCTGCTGCAGGGCAACATCCCACAGGACATGAAATGGCAGCCGGAAAAAACCCGCGCCACCCTGGAAGGCTACGCGCGCATGGCTGCCGCTGCGCCCGCGCAGCTGATCGTGCTGCCGGAAACCGCGCTGCCGCTGTTCGAAGCCGATCTCCCCGCCGGCTATCGCGCTGCGCTGACGTCGATCGGCCGGAAAAACGGCGGCGACGTGCTGGCCGGCCTGCCGACCGGCTCGCCGCAGGGCGCCTACTACAACAGCGTGATCAGTCTCGGCAGCGCGCCCAGCCAACGCTATCACAAGGTGCATCTGGTGCCGTTCGGCGAATACATTCCGCTGAAGGCCGTGTGGGGCTGGATTATCCAGGTGCTGCACATTCCGCTGTCGGATTTTGCGCGCGGCGCGATCGACCAGCGCCCGCTCGCCATCGGCGGCCAGCGGGTGGCGGTCAATATCTGTTACGAGGACGCTTTCGGCGAGGAAATCATCCGCCAGCTTCCCGAAGCGAGCGTGCTGGTGAACATGAGCAATCTGGCCTGGTTCGGCGATTCGTTCGCGCCCTGGCAGCACGCGCAGATGTCGCAGATGCGCGCGCTGGAAAGCGGGCGCATGATGCTGCGCGCCACCAATACCGGGGTCACCGCGATCATCGATGCGAAAGGCCACATGCTGGCCAGCTTGCCGCTGTTTACGGCGGGCAGCCTCTCCGGCGAAATCCAGGCTTATGCCGGCAGCACGCCCTATGTGCGCTGGGGCAATGCGCCGGTGCTGGCGCTATGGGGCATTCTGGGCGTCGCGCTGCTGGCGGCCGGGTTCTACCCGCGAGGGGCAGGCCGTGGCTGTACAGCCGCTAAAGCGGCAACAGCCACGCTCAGGCGGCGGCCCTGATCCGCGTGGCGTTACGGCCGCCGCGCTTGGCCTCCAGCAATGCCGCATCGGCGCGTGCCAGCGCTTCGTTTTCTTCCTTGTCGTCGCGGCTGTATTCGGACAAGCCGCCGCTCCACGACAACTTCTGCGTCACCCCGGGAATGAGTTCCACGCTTTCCGGCATGTTGGCGCGCAGGCGCTCGGCCAGTTCCTGCGCGCGGTCTAGCGGGGTATAGGGGAACAGCACGCAGAATTCGTCGCCGCCCAGGCGGGCGATGAAATCGCTGTTGCGCAGACAGGTTTTGAGCGCATTGCCGAACTTGATGATGAGCTGATCGCCCGCCTCGTGCCCGAAGGTATCGTTGACCTGCTTGAAATTGTCGATGTCGAGGATCAGCAGACTGTGCGACCAGCCATCCTTCATGCTGGCGAACAATTCCTTTTGCTTTTCATCGAAGCTGCGCCGGTTGTTGACTTGCGACAGGTGATCGATCCGCGCCAGCGACGTCGCCTCCTTCTGCCGCCCCAGCATCACCCTGCCAAGCTTCTGCATGGTCTCGAGCGGCGTCTGGAATTCCGTCAGGCTGACCGGATAGTGGGTACGCAGGCGCTGCTGGCGCAGGTCGTTGGTGAATTTCACCAGCATGCGCAGATTGTCGCTGACGCGGTTGCGTACCGCCAGAATGGTGGCCATCACCAGAATGGCGATGATCAGGCTGGCCACCAGCCAGCCCAGCACATAGGGCACCACGCTTTCAACCACCGGCGTGACGGGGCGCCACACGGCGATCTGCCACGGCGTTCCCGCCAGCGCGATCTGGGTAGGCTGGGCGTGACGCTTGATCGCCTGATTGCCGCGCCGCATCAGCACCACCGATGCATCGCCCGTCTGGTTTTGCTGCAGCTCGGCGTAGGCGGCGGCATCCGGCAGCGGCAGGGTGTCGAACAGGGCCTGCAGCTGCGGCATGCTCTGCTCGACGATGACGACCCCCAACCGTTTGCCGTCGCTGTCCACCACCGGATGCGACAGGGAAAGATTGAAGGTGGCGGTGGCCGTCGCCCCCGTGCCCCCGCGGCCGGCACTACTGGCCAGCAGCCGCTGGGTGTCGCCGGGCAGGAAACCCGGCAGCAGCTGACGCTGGCCGTCGGTGACGAACAGCACGGTGGCGTCCTGATTCAAGGCATACAGGTTGGCGGCCTGGGCCTGGCACACGTCCGGCGCGGCGCTGACAAAGCACGCCAGTGTCTGCGGGTGGGCGGCGATACGCGCCGCACTGCGCTGCATGGCCTCGGCCAGGAACTCGATCTGTGCGGCCATCACCGGCTTGTCGAACTCTTCCTGCGCGGATTGCGCCTGCGGCCTCGACTGGTAAATCGCGAACGTGGCGAGCCCCGCCAGCAGCACCAGGGCTGTGGCAAGGATCAGGCCAAACCGCAATACGGACGTGTGGGACATGACGGATGCGCCGGCAGGCTCAACCTCTTGGATTTATTATCTCCGCAATGGCTGGCCTCCGATTTCGCTCCGGTAAGCCAGCCGACATGGCACTTACCCAGCAAAATCCATGCCCCGACGTGTAAACGCCCTGGCAATCCCGCCGTCCCGGCGCCCGAACGATCCCGTGTAAGAAAATCCGACGTTACTGTCGGCCCGTGCTGCCGAACCCGCCTTCGCCACGTTGACTGGCTTCGAAGTCGTCCACCAGATTGAATTCGGCCTGCATCACCGGCACGATAACGAGCTGGGCCAGCCGCTCCAGCGGCGCGAGCTCGAACGCCTGCTGGCTGCGGTTCCAGGCGGAAATCATGAGCTGGCCTTGATAATCCGAGTCGATCAGCCCCACCAGATTGCCCAGCACGATACCGTGTTTGTGGCCGAGGCCGGAGCGCGGCAGGATCAGCGCTGCATAGCCGGGGTCGGCCAGATGGATGGCAAGCCCGGTGGGGACCAGCCGGGTTTCTCCGGGTGCAAGCATGATCGGGGCATCGATACAGGCGCGCAGATCGAGCCCGGCGGAACCGGCGGTGGCGTAATGCGGCAGTTGATCGCGCAGGCGAGCGTCGAGAATCTTCACATCCATCTTCATATTCGTCGGGATTTCGTCAGTTGAGCAGGGTTGCAAGGTGGCGGATCAGCTGGCGCGCCTGGGTGAATTTGTCGGCGCGCGGCAGCGGGTGCCGGCCACGGTCATCGAACAGCACCAGTTCGGCGCTGTCCTGTCCCAGCGTGTCCTGCGCCAGGTTGCCGACCAGCAGCGGCAGCTTTTTGCGGATACGTTTGGCTTCGGCATGCTCGGCCAGACGCTCGGTCTCGGCGGCGAAGCCCACGCAAAATGGAGCGCCGGGCAAGGCGGCGACTTCGGCCAGGATGTCGGGATTGGCGACCAGACGCAGGCTCAGCCCGGCATCGCTTTTCTTGAGTTTCTGCGTCGCGGCGGCGTCCACCCGGTAATCGGCCACCGCCGCCACCGCTATGAACACGTCGCTTGGCAATTCACGCAGCACCGCGGCGCGCATCTCGGCCGCGCTTTGCACGTCGACGCGGCGCACTCCTGCCGGCGCGGCGAGGCAGGTCGGCCCCGACACCAGGCACACCTCGGCACCGGCCTCGGCTGCCGCCTGCGCCACCGCATAGCCCATCTTGCCGGAACTCAGGTTGGTCAGCCCACGCACCGGGTCGATCGGCTCGAAGGTCGGACCAGCTGTGATCAGAACACGCTTGCCTGCCAGCGCGCCGGCGCCCAGCAAGCCAGGCAGCGCGGCGAGTATCTCGGTCGGCTCCAGCATCCGCCCGAGGCCGATTTCGCCGCAGGCCTGCTCGCCCGAAGCCGGCCCCAGCACGCTCACGCCATCCGCGCGCAACTGCGCCAGATTGCGCCGGGTCGGCGCGGCCGCCCACATTTCCCGGTTCATCGCCGGCGCGACGGCAAGCCTGCAGCTGCGCGCCAGGCACAGGGTCGACAGCAGGTCGTCGGCACGTCCATGCGCAAGCCTGGCAAGGAAATCGGCTGAAGCCGGCGCCACCAGCAACAGATCGGTGTCACGCGACAGATGGATGTGCTCCATGCCATCGCCGCTGGCAGCATCCCACAGGGACGTCAGCACGGGTTGGCCGGACAGGGCCTGAAACGTCAGCGGCGTGACGAACTGCTGCGCGGCGGCCGTCATCACCACCTGAACGTCGGCACCGGCCTTGATCAGCAGACGGCACAGCTCTGCCGCCTTGTAGGCGGCGATGCCGCCGGTCACGCCGAGGATGATTTTTTTGTGTGCCAGCGACACGGTCTCGATTCCCTGCCCGCTTTCCATGAAAATGGCACATTCTACGGGAGGGGGAAGGGTCATGGCGATTCGAGACTGGCCGGAAGACGCGCGGCCGCGCGAGAAGCTGTTGAAACAGGGCGCAGCAGCCCTGACCGACGCCGAGCTGGTTGCGGTATTCCTGCGTACCGGCGTGGTCGGCAAAAGCGCGGTCGATCTCGGGCGCGAACTGATCGGGCGCTTCGGTAGCCTCAGCGGCCTGTGCCGCGCCGACAAGAAATCGGCCTGCGAAGCCCCCGGCGTGGGCGAAGCCAAATATGCGCTATTGCAGGCGGTGATGGAAATGGCGCGGCGCACCCTGGCCGAGGACATGCAGGCGGGCGACGCGCTGACGTCTCCCGCTGCCGTGCGCGACTATCTGCGGCTGATTTTGCGCACCAGGGAATATGAAGTGTTCTGCTGCGTGTTTCTCGACGCGCAAAACCGGGTGATCGCGGTGGAAGAACTGTTTCGCGGCACGCTGACCCAAACCAGCGTCTACCCGCGCGAAATCATCAAGCGTGCGCTGGCGCATAACGCCGCCGCCCTGATTCTGGCGCACAACCACCCCAGCGGGGTGGCCGAACCGAGCCAGGCAGACCGCAGCCTCACCCGCCAGCTGGCGGATGCGCTGGCGCTGGTGGACATCCGCGTGCTCGACCATTTCATCGTCGCCGGCGCGTCCTCGCTTTCGTTCATGGAAGCGGGCCATCTCTGAGTCCGGCCGAACTTGCCTCGCGTCGGAAAGCTGTGGTATAAATCGCGGTTCTCGGGTTAACCCTTTCGTTAACCCTCACCGGTTAACCCTCAATTTCTTTCTGGAGCAGCATCATGGCTCGCGTATGTGTCGTGACGGGCAAGAAGCCCATGGTCGGGAACAACGTTTCCCACGCCAACAATAAAACCAAGCGTCGTTTCCTGCCCAACCTGCAATACCGCCGGTTCTGGGTCGAAAGCGAAAATCGCTGGGTTCGTCTGCGTCTGTCCAATGCTGCGCTCCGCACCATCGACAAGAACGGCATCGAGTCCGTCCTGGCCGACCTGCGCGCCCGCGGCGAAGCCGTTTAAGGAGAACCTTCATGGCTAAAGGCGGACGCGAAAAAATCAAGCTGGAGTCCACTGCGGGCACCGGCCACTTCTACACCACCACCAAGAACAAGAAGACCATGCCCGAGAAGATGGAGATCAGCAAGTTCGATCCCAAGGCTCGCAAGCATGTGATGTACAAGGAAACCAAGCTGAAGTAACCCACAGCCGGTCGACCGATAAAAAACCCGCCAGTTTGGCGGGTTTTTTATCGGTCGTTATCCGGGGGCGCCGCACCGCAACTGCCCCCGGCGGCCAGCAGCAGGCCACCGGAAAAGCGTCAGGCATAGCAACGCAGGCGCACCGAGAAATCCTTCAGCGACTGGATGCCACTGTCTTCGGCGCGCTTGCACCAGGACTGCAACTGCTCCAGCAGTTGCTCGCGGCTGGCTGTGGAACGTCCCCAGATGGCGGCCAGTTCCTGGCGCATGCGATAGACGGTTTGCAGGCGCTCACTCTTGCCCAGCAGGTTCTCCAGTTCGGTCTTGTCGACCGCTGCGAGTTCGGCGGGCTCTTTGTGCAGCCAGCGGCGGAAGCTGCCGAGGTTCCAGTTCTGCGGCAGATGCGCGCCGGCTTTCAGCTTGGCGATCTCGGCTGCGGTGTCGGCACGCACGCTCTTCATGAAGCGGGTCATCACGTCGTAGCGGTGGGTGATGACGGCCTGCAGGGTGTCAAGATCGCACAGCGGCTTGGCCGGCTGCCATTTCACCGCCGGCGCCACCTTGCGGACGGTGGCCAGGCCAACGTAGGACATCAGCTTGATGTACAGCCAGCCGATGTCGAACTCGTACCACTTGTTCGACAGCCGCGCCGAGGTGCCGTAGGCGTGGTGGTTGTTGTGCAGCTCTTCGCCGCCGATGAGGATGCCCCACGGGAAGATGTTGGTGCTGGCATCCTCGCAGGCGAAGTTGCGATAGCCCCAGTAATGGCCCACGCCGTTGATGATGCCGGCAGCGGTGATCGGAATCCACGCCATTTGCACGGCCCAGATGGTCAGGCCGATGGGACCGAACAGGACGAGGTTGATCGCCATCATCAGCCAGATGCCGGCGGCCGAGTGGCGGCTGTAGACGTTGCGCTCCATCCAGTCGTCGGGCGTGCCATGGCCGTATTTTTCCAGCGTCCCGGCCACCTTGGCCTCGGCGCGATACAACTCGGCGCCTTCCCAGAACACTTTCTTGAGACCCCGGGTCTGCGGACTGTGCGGGTCTTCGGGGGTTTCGCATTTGGCGTGATGCTTGCGGTGGATGGCGACCCATTCCTTGGTCACCATGCCGCTGGTCAGCCACAGCCAGAAGCGGAAGAAATGGCTGACGACAGGGTGCAGATCGACGGCGCGGTGCGCCTGCGAACGGTGCAGAAAAATAGTGACCGCAGCAATGGTGATGTGCGTCAGGCCAAGGGCCACCAGCACATAAGCCCACCAGGGCAGGTCAATCAAACCAGCTTGCATAATGCATGTTCCATAAAAAGCACAAAATAGCCCACCAATATACGCACAAATCCCATCAAAATAAACGCTTATCCGCATCGTGGCCTGGAGACGGAGCCCAATGCATCACCCGCTGCGGGAAGGGAATTTCGATCCCCGCCTTGCGGAAAAGGCGCCAGATCGCCCAGTTGATGTCGGAGCGCAGATTGTTCTGCCCTTCGCTGGGGTCGCGTATCCACACGGCCAGTTCCAGCAGGATGCCATTATCGGCAAACTCCTTCAGGTACACCCTCGGCAAATTGCCGGGGTCGTCGAAAATCACCCGGCTCTGGCTGTGCGCAGCCTCCAGCATCAACGCCTCAGCCTGCTCCAGATCACTGTCGTAGGACACCTGCACCGACAATGCAACCCGCACATTGGGTTTGGACAGCGAATGGTTGACGACCGTCTGCGTGATCAGCGTTTCATTGGGAACGATGCTTTCGGTGCCGTCGGGCGCTTTCAGCAGCGTGTAACGCGTATTGATCTGGCTGACTTCGCCGTATTTGTTGTCGACCGTCACCAGATCGCCGATGCGCACCGAGCGGTCGAGCAGGATGATGAAGCCGGAAACGTAGTTGCTGGCGACTTTCTGCAGGCCGAAACCGATGCCCACGCCGAGCGCGCCGCCAAACACCGACAGCACGGTGAGGTCGATTCCCACCGCTGGCAAGGCCATCAGTACCGCCAGAACCAGGAACACGGTGCGTGCGGCCTTCGACAAGGCCATGCGCAGCGACAGGTTCATCTGCGTGACGCCCATCAGGCGGCTCTCGACGATGCGCGCCAGCGCCAGGGCAAGGATGGCCGCTGCCACGACCACCGCCGCCGCCTGGACCAGCAGCCACAGCGAGAAGCGATGGCTGCCGGACTGAAACGACAGCGCTTCCATCACCGCGTGGATGCGCGGCAAGAGGCCGGTGATGTGCAGCGCGAACGCGCCCCAGATCAGCCAGGCGGCGGAGCGCTCCCACAATCTGAGCGATTCGCGCGGCTCGAATACATAGCGCAGCGCGTACACCACCAGCCGCACCCCCGCCAGCGCCAGCAGCAGCGGCACCGCCAGATTCAGCAGATGCGTGTTGGGCAGCCAGATATGCGCGATGTCGCGCCCCAGCAATACCGCCAGCAGCATCGCCAGCGGGAAGCCGATGCGGCGGATCCCCGCGCGGCCGGTAGACCAGAGCGGGATCGACGCGTCGAAATAGGGCCTGGCCAGCCGCATCGCACCCCAGGCCGCCAGGGCGCATGCCGCCAGCACGCCCAGCTGCCACAGCAGGACGATGTCCTGACTGTCGTCGATGAGACGCGTCAGCAGATTGTCGAAAGGAACGGGGTTGCTCAAGGTGGACTCAGAAGCTGTGCGTGTATTGCGCGCTCAGGATGTCGGCCTGGCTGTCGTATTCGCCGTTGAGCGCGGTGCCGCCTGCGCTGCTGTGCAGCCCCACGTCCTCGACGAATAAATGGGCGTAGCCGAAATCGATCGTGCTGTGCTTGCTCATGCGGTACTGGCCGCCTACGGCCAGCCAGGTGCGCGCGCCATCGGGAATGCGCGGGGTACGATAGAGATCCGGCACTGACGCCTCGTCGTACGCGACGCCACCGCGCAGGCTCAGCTTGTCGCTCATGTGCCAGGTCGCCCCCAGCGAATAGCGCAGGATGTCTTCCCAATTCTCGGGGGTGTTGTTCAACTCCGAGCCATCCGTGCGCACGACCCGCAACTTGTCGAATGCACTCCAGCCGGTCCAGGTCACATCGGCGAGCAGATCCCATCGGGGGGACAGCTTGTAAAAAAGGCTTAGCGATGCGCTATCCGGCATGGTGACCTCGGCAGTAACCGGACCGCTGGGAACGGGTGCGAAATTTGTCACTGCGGCGCTGCCTTCCAGGGTGTAATCCACTTTGGAACGGTATGCCAAACCCAGGCGCGTACTGGAGCCGACTTGCCACAGGGCGCCCAGGTTGAACCCCCAGCCGTAGTCGTCGCCCTTGATTTCTATGTGCGAAGTATTGAACGCAGGATGGATTTGATTGGTTAAGGTCGCCTCGATGCGCTGGATATTGATGCCCGCGCCTACCGAAAAAGTGTCGTTGACCTTGTAGGCGATGGAGGGATTGATATTGACGGTTTTCAATTCCGACTTGATGGCCTGAGTGCGGCCAATCCAATCCGGGGCATACTCGGTTGCCAGCCCGAATGGTGCATTGATGCCAACGCCCAGATGCACCTGCGGACTCAGGCGGAAGGCAAAATAGGCATTCGGCACGAACGTCAGGTCGCCGGCATCGCCGCCATTTCCACCGCCGATCGCCGGCGTCACGGTTCCCGAAAACGCCATCTTGGGCTTGATCAGGTGCCCCGCCACCACAAGCTGCCGGTTCGGCAACAGCGTCATGCCCGCGGGGTTGAAATAGACCGTGCTGGCATCCTGGGCGCTGGCAGCCTGGCCCGCATAGGCATTGCCCAGCCCGCTGGCATTCTGCTCGATCAGTGCGAAGCCGGCCGCGTGGCTCAGCCCTGCGAATCCGGCCAGGGCCAGGCCGAGCGTCAAACGGTTAAGAGGCAAAGCAGACATCGGGGATCTCCGGAAGCAAGGGTTGGTCAGCGCGTGAAATCGGCATACATCGCCTCGATCGCCGCGCGGTAACGATCGAGCACCTGGTTGCGTTTGACCTTGAGCGTGGGGGTCAGCAGGCCGTCTTCCAGCGTCCACGGTTCGAGCTCCGGGTGCAACCGGCGGATCTGGGCGTAGCCCGGGAAGTGCCTGAGATGACGGGCCACACGCTGGGTGAGCGCCTTCGTCACCCTGGGGTCGCGCAAGGTCGCGGGATGCCGGGGATCGGCATTGAGGCCGGCGGCAAAAGCCTGCCAGTGTTCCTCGTTGAGCACGGCCAGCGCGGCCAGATAGGGCTTGCCTTCGCCGACGACCATCACCTGCTCGAACAGGGGATCGAGCAGGATGGCCGCCTCCATCTCGCTGGGTGGCACCTTCTCGCCGTTGCTCAGCACGATGATGTCCTTGAGCCGTCCGACGATCGTGTAGTGGCCGCCGGCGTCCACGCTGACCTGGTCGCCGCTGTGCAGCCAGCCGTCGGCGTCGATCATGGCGCGGGTGGCTTCGTCGTCCTGCCAGTAGCCGCGCATCACGCAGCGGCTGCGCGTGAGCAGTTCGTCGTTGGCGCCGATCTTCACCTCGACGCCGGGCAGGGGGGGGCCGATGCTGGCCGGAACGTTGGAATCGGGGCGATTGACGCACACCACCGGGCTGGTTTCGGTCAGCCCGTAGCCCTGGTAGATCGGCACGCCCAGCCCGATGAACACCCGTGCGATCTCGGGCGAGAGCGCGGCGCCGCCGGAAATCGCCAGCCTCAGCCGGCCGCCCAGCCTGGCGACGACGTTGCCCGCCACCAGCCCATGCAACAACGGCCACAACAGCAGCCCGGGATGCCAGCCGGCCCGTCCCTGGGCGCGCTCGAACCGCCGCCAGCCGACCCGCACCGCCAGCTTGAACAGCATCCCGGCAAGCCGGCCTTTCTTCGCCAGTCCGTCGTGGATGCGTCCGTATACCCGTTCGTAGATGCGCGGCACCGAGATCAGCACGGTGGGGCGGATGTCCTGCAGATCCTGCCCCAGCTGGGCGATCGAGCGCGCATAGGCGACTTCGGCGCCGATCAGCATCGGCAGGTAATAGCCGCCGGTACGCTCCAGCGTGTGCGACATCGGCAGAAAGGACAGGAACACCTCGTGCGACCCGAAATCCGCACATTGCGATGCATAAAATGCATTCCACAGCAGATTGTCGTGCGTCAGCATCACCCCCTTGGGGCGCCCGGTGGTGCCAGAAGTGTAGACGATGCTGGCCAGCATCCCGGCGTCCGGATGGCGCTCGGGCACCGGCGTGGCAGCCGCCGCGGCCAGCCAGTCGGCCGCCACCACGAAACGCGTGCTCCAGTTCGCCAGCCCGTTGTCCGGCGCGGTCAGGCTGACGATGTGCTGCAAGGCGGGGGCTGATCCGGCGATTTCAGCCAGCTTCCTGTGCTGGAACTTGCCCTCGACCAGCAGCAGCTTGGCGCCGGCATGGTTGAGGATATACGCGGCGCTGTCCGGGCGGTCGTCGAGGTACAAGGGCACGGTCACCAGCCCCAGTGCCAGCGCGGCCTGGTCGAAAATCACCCACTCGACGCTGTTTTTCAGCATCACCGCCACGCGGTCGCCGGGAACCAGTCTTTCCTTCGCCAGCGCCGCCTGCCAGCGCGCCACCTGCGCCGCCACCTGGGTCCAGGTGAAACTCACCCAGGCGTCGCGCGCCTCGTCGAACTGGCGGTAGGCCACCTGGTCCGGCGTTGCCGCGACGCGTGCGCGGAACAAGCCGCACAACGTGCCGAGCGTGTCGGGATGGAACAACGCAGTGGTCATGTCAGATCATCGAGGCGGCCGCGGGGAAACGCCGCATTGATAACTGCAAAGCCATGACAGGTCAATCGCCCGTCTTGACCAGCACGGCGGCAAAAAAACCATCCGTCCCGTGCACGGCCGGTGACAGCTTCAGCATGGCGCCGGTATCGAGGCCGATCTTGTTTTGCGCCAGCAGTTCGTTCGCCGGCAGCAGGCTGAAGCCGCCTTCGGCCAGCAGCGCCTCGACGATGGCTTCATTCTCTGCCGGCAGCAGGCTGCAGGTGGCATACACCAGCCGGCCGCCAGGTTTCAGCAGTTTTGCCGCCGCGCGCAGGATGGATGCCTGCTTCTGCGTCAGCTCCGCCACGGACCCGGGTGACTGGCGGAATTTCAGGTCGGGATTGCGGCGCAGCGTGCCCAGTCCCGAGCACGGCGCATCGACCAGCACGCGATCGAGCTTGCCCGCCAGCCGCTTCACCCGGGTGTCGTTTTCCGAGGCGATCAGTTGCGGCATCACGTTGGACAGCCCCGAGCGCGCCAGCCGCGGCTTCAGGTTGGCGAGCCGCTTTTCCGCCACGTCGAACGCATACAGGCGCCCGCTCGACGCCATCATCGCGCCGATGGCGAGCGTCTTGCCGCCGGCGCCGGCGCAGAAGTCGCACACCATCTCGCCGCGCCGCGCGCCGAGCAGCAGGGCCAGCAGCTGGCTGCCCTCGTCCTGCACTTCCAGGCTGCCGTCGAGAAACAGCGGATGGCGGTTGATCGCCGGATGATCCTTGAAGCGGATGCCCCACGGCGAATACGGCGTCGCCTCGGCCGCCAGCCCCTCCGCCTGCAACTGCGCCAGCACCGCGTCGCGGCTGGCCTTGTGCGCGTTGACACGCACGTCGAGCGGCGCCGGTTGCTGCAGGGCGCGGCCGAGCGCCAGGATGTCGGTATCGTTCATCGACGGCTGCAGTGCTTCGATCACCCAGTCGGGCAGTTCGGCCGCCACCGCCAGCGGCAATTCGGCCGTCTGGGCATGGCGGATATGGTCGATGAGTTCGGGCTTGGCGAATTTCTCCAGCGTCGCGCCACTCATCCCGCGCGATTTGATCAGCCAGGCGACGATGAGTGTGCGCGGATTGGCCGCCGGCACCACCACCGACAGGTAGCGGTAGCGCCGCAGCACGCCGAACACGGCCTCGGCGACGAAGGCGCGGTCATGCGAACCGAGCTTTTTGTGCTCGCGGAAAAATGCCGATAGCACGGCGTCGGCCGGACGCTTGAAGTCCAGCACCAGATCGAGTGCCTGGGTGGCGAGTTGCAATAGTGGCGGGGTGAGTTCCATCAGGGAGATCCAGCTGGTTGTAGGCGGCAGGAGCGTCCCCGCCGGGGCTTACTCGTCTTCGCCGAGCTCGGGGTCCCAGCCCCTTTCGCGCGCGCGCTCGGTGGCCATTTTGTAGAGGATTGCGTGGCGCTCGCGCAGTTCGGGCGGCAGGCGGCTGGGCAGGTTGCCATATTTGTCCCACTCGGCTTCGATCTTCTCCGTCAGTGCCTGCATCTGGCCCAGCTGCCAGCCTGCGCAGTCCTCCGATTCCGGAATGAAGCCGAACAGCCAGCCGTCGAGCACGACACGCGCCAGCATGGTGACGCCGTGCTTGTCGTTGTAGAAACCGGCGTAAGTCATTTTGTTGTTCATGGCGGTGCGCCTTTAGTCTGTTGGAAGTGGGGCATACCGGAAGCGTACGCGGCGACAACGTCGCCGGCAGCGTTGCATGCCGAATACGGGAATATGCGGTCTCGGCCAGGCCTCGCGGCCAGCGAGGCGCAAGGATACCACCGGGGCACATTATTGATTCGGCCGATGACGTTTGAGGGTATTGAAGCCCGGACTGCGTGAGACGGCGCGGGAGGCCGGATCGATGAGCATTGAAAACAGCGTTCTATGAGGCGGCTCAACCAGCCGCCCCAGTCAGGACGGCGTGAAAAACATGCTGGGTTCAAACATGATCTGGCCGTCCCAATAACACTCGATTCGCTCCGGCCTCAGAGTGAGCGCGCATGCACCAGCCATTCGCGCCAGATGGCCACCGACACCGCGAGCAGCACCGGCCCCAGAAACAGGCCGATCAGGCCGAACGCGTTGAGGCCGCCGAGTACGCCCAGAAATACCAGCAGGAACGGAATCCGCGTCGGCCCGCTGATGACGAGCGGACGAATCAGGTTGTCGACCCAGCTCACCACCAGCGCCCCCCACAGGAACAAACCCAGCGCTGCCTGAGTTTCGCCGTGCGCCAGCAGGCCCAGCGACAGGCCGATCCACACCACCGGGCCGACGAAAGGGATCAGTGAGACCAGTGCGGTGATCACTCCCCACAGCGCGGGCGCGTCGATCCCGGCGACCCAGTAGCCCAGCCCGGCGAGCACGCCCTGCGCCAGCGCAGTGAGCACGATGCCGAACACCACGGCACGCACGGTCACCCCCACCGCCTGGATGTAACCGCGCGCCGCCTCGCCCAGCCAGCGCGTGGCCACCCGGCGAAACTGGGTCAGCACACTGGCTCCGTGGCGATACAGAAAGAACAGCGCAAACACCGCCAGGCCGAATTTCGCCGCGTTGCGCCCGACGCCGCCCGCCACTGCTTTCAACTGCGCGGCATCGGTCAGCCCCAGCGCGTCGACCTGCGCGCGCACCCAGACCGGGTCGGCCTGCACGCGCTGGTACTGCGCCACGATCCATTCTCCACCCGGCCAGGTACGCACGCCTGCAGGCAGCGGCGGCAGGCCATGGATGGTAAGTTGCTTGAGGGTCGCCGAAGCCGCCGCCACATCCATCACCACCGTGAACATCACCCACAGCAGCGGCAGCAGCAGCGTCGCAACCACGCCTAGCGTCATCAGCAACGCTGCCAGGTTGTCGCGCCCCGGCAGACAGCGGCACACGCGCTGATGGAGTGGCCAGGTGACATACGCAAGGATTCCCGCCCACGCCAGCGAGGCGAAAAACGGCGACAGCACCCAGAAGGTGAGCCCGAAAATGAAGAACAGGAAGATGAAAGCCGCAATGCGGCGTGCGAGCGGGGAATCGATTTTGATCGGCATCTATGCCCTCCGGCTGGGGGTTCAATTCCTGGGGATGGGATGACGGGCTGGTCCGCCGCACCTGGCATGCGCCGCCGGCTTCAGTCCGGCGCGGCTCGTTTGCGCGTCGCCCACAGGCTGGCAAACACGAAGCCGGCGATGATGAGGCCGACGATGCCGAGCGACAAGCCTACCGGGATTTTGTAGAAGTCGACGATCAGCATTTTCGTTCCAACGAACAACAACACGATGGCCAGGCCGTATTTCAGCAGGTGGAAGCGCTCGGCCATGCCGGCTAGCATGAAATACATCGCACGCAGACCAAGGATGGCGAAAATATTGGACGTAAAAACGATGAAGGGATCGGTGGTGATGGCGAAAATCGCCGGGATCGAGTCGACTGCAAAAATCAGATCGGACAGTTCGATCATGACGAGCACCAGGAACAGCGGGGTGAAGGCGCGCACACCGTTTTCCGTCACCCAGAATTTCTCGCCGCGATAATCCAGCGTCAGCGGCAGGCGGCGTTTGATCCAGCCGAGCAGCGGATTCCTGTTCAGATCCGGCACCACTTCGGCGAACGTCAGCATCTTGATGCCGGTAACGACGAGAAAAGCGCCGAACAGATAGAGGATCCAGTGGAACTCCTGCACCAGCCAGGCGCCCGCCAGGATCATCGCGGCGCGCATGGCGATCGCGCCGATCACGCCGTAGATCAGCACGCGCCGCTGGTATTCCGCCGGCACCGCGAAGAAGCCGAAGATCATCAGGAAGACGAAGATATTGTCGACCGCGAGCGATTTCTCGATCAGGTAGCCGGTGAGGAATTCCAGCGCCTTGACGTCAGCCAACTCGACGCCATACGTCCCCTTGAGATGCCACCACAGGACGAAGCTGAACAGCATGGCGAGCGCAAACCAGACGAACGACCAGGCCGCCGCTTCCCCGAAGCCGACCTTGTGCGCCTTGTTGCCGCCGACCAGAAACAGGTCGACGGCGAGTATCGCCAGCACGAAACCGACGAACGCCGCCCACATCCACGGCTCGCCGACATGCAATGCGGCGCCCATGCGCCCGTCCCGGCCTCGGCCGCGTTACTGCACCGCGCGCAGCGCGGCGATGCGCTCTTCCAGCGGCGGATGCGTCATGAACAGGCGCTTCCAGCCCTGCGGGCTGCCGCCAGCGATGCCGAATGCGGCCATTCTCTCCGGCAAAGGCGCCGGATGCAGGCTGTTCAGCCGCTCCAGCGCGGCGATCATCGCGCCCTTGCCGGCCAGGCTGGCGCCGCCGCGGTCGGCGCGGAACTCGCGCTGACGCGAGAACCACATGACGATGATCGACGCGAGGATGCCGAGCACCAGTTCGGCCACGATCATGGTGACGAAGAAAGCCGGACCGTGGCCTTCCTCGTTCTTGAACACCACGCGGTCGACGGTATGGCCGATCACACGAGACAGGAACATCACGAAGGTGTTGACCACGCCCTGGATCAGCGCCAGCGTCACCATGTCGCCGTTGGCGACGTGGGCAATTTCGTGGCCAACCACCGCTTCGGCCTCCTGCCGCGTCATGGTATTGAGCAGGCCGGCGGACACGGCGACCAGGGCATTGTTCTTGTTCATGCCGGTGGCGAACGCGTTGGGCTCGGGGGAATCGAAAATCCCGACTTCGGGCATGCCAATGCCGGCGTCGGCCGCGTACTTCTTCACGGTCTCGACCAGCCAGAACTCGGTCGAATTCGACGGCGTCTCGATCACCCGCACGCCCATCGATTTCTTCGCCATCCACTTCGAAATGGCGAGCGAAATCAGCGAGCCGCCAAAGCCCATCACCGCGGCGAAGATCAGCAGCGAGCCGAGGTTCAGCCCATTCGCGGTGAGATAGGGCTCGACGCCAAGAATACGCATGGTGAACGACAGCACCAGCACGATGGCCAGGTTGGTGGCCAGAAATAAAGCAATACGCTTCATGGTGTTCTCCAGTTAAGCCCAGCCACACATGGGTTGCCATACAGCGTGGCTATCCCGCAGTGTTGCGGACACTCGACAGAATATAGACGGAATACGAACAATAAAATTCGATTTTTCTACTGCTATTGTTCGATTTTACCGAATAGATTCTGCGCCATGCTCAATTACAAGCATCTGCACTACTTCCGCACCGTCGCAAAAACCGGCGCCATCAACCGCGCCGCCGAGAAGCTGCACCTGACGCCGCAGACACTGTCCGGCCAGATCGGCGTGCTCGAACAACGTCTGGGGGTGGCATTGTTCCGCCGCAGCGGGCGCCGGCTCGAACTGACCGACGCCGGGCGCACCGCCCTGGTCTACGCCGACGAAATTTTCCATATCGGCGCGGAACTCGAAGAGGCGCTGCAAAATCGCACCACCGCACGCGTCCACCCGTTCCGCGTCGGCATCGCCGACGTCGTACCCAAGGTGATCGCATACCAGTTGCTGGCCCCCGCGCTCACCCTGGCCGAACCGGTCAGGCTGGTATGCAAGGAGGGCCGGCTGGAACAGCTGGCCGCCGAACTGTCGATCCACCGCCTCGACATGGTGCTGGCCGACCGGCAGCTGCCATCGAGCATGGACATCAAGGGCTACAGCCACCCTCTCGGCGAATGCGGTATCGCCTTTCTGGCCGCGCGCGCGATTGCCAGCGCGCTGGGGCCGGACTTCCCGGCCCATCTGCACGGCGCGCCGCTGCTGATTCCCGGCGAGGACAGCGCGCTGCGTGCGCCGCTGCTGCGCTGGCTGGAACGCCGCGGCATCCAGCCCAGCGTCGTCGGCGAGTTCGACGACAGCGCGTTGATGAGCGCTTTCGGCCAGGCGGGCGCGGGGGTGTTCCCGGTGCCGCTGAGCACGGCGCCGGAGGTGATGCGGCAGTACGAGGTGGTCGAGTTGGGGCAGACGCTGGAAATCCGCGAGCGCTTTTTCGCCATTTCGGTGGAGCGGCGGCTGAGCCACCCGGCGGTGCTGGCGGTGAGCGAGGCGGCGCGGCGCAGGTTCCAGCCGCGGGACGCGGCCTGAAGGCCCGAAGTTCTCAGGTCGGCGTCTCGTCCAGCCAACGCACGGCCTCGGCCGGGCTCAGCACCTGGAACAACGGCGCGCAGCGACGGCGCAGCTTCAGCACCGCGCAATCCTTGCTGACCAGCGCCTGCGCTTGAACTGCAGCGGCCAGTTCGATGAATTTCTGATCGTCGGGGTCGCTGCAGCGTGGCATACGGCTCCACGCGGGCTTCCACCCTGACGGGTACAAGAGCCCGCAGTGGATCGGAACCCCCTTGTGAGGCGGCCCGGCGTCATCCACCATCGCCGACAGCGCTCGGTAACGCGCCAGCAGCGCCGCCTGCCGCGCCGCGTCCAGGCCAAACTCCGGATAGGCCAGCACCCGTCGCAGCTCGTCCAGCGTGGCGTCGGTGACCGCGCAGCGCACGCGCCCGGCTTCCAGTGCGAGCCTTAGCGGCCGGGCGGTGGCGTCGCCGAAATGCAGCAGGTCGAGCACCACATTGGTGTCGATCACCACCAAGGGGTTACTCAAGATCGGTGTGCTCGGCGATGAACTCGCGCACCCAATGTTCCGGCCTGGCGCTGGAAAAGCGCCCGACGATTTCACCCTTGACGAACAGCAGCACGGTGGGAAAGCCGCGCAGGCCGTAGCGCCCGGCAAGCTTCATGTTGGCGCCTTCGTCGACCTCGACCTTGGCCATGTGGAGCCTGCCGGCGTGCTGCGCGATGACGCGCTCCAGCACCGGCGTCAGCGCGCGGCAGGGCGGACACCAGTCGGCCCAGAAATCGACCAGGATGGGCAAGGTGTGCGAGGCCTCGATCACGTCGCGCTCGAAGTGCTCCAGGTGGGTGTCGAAAATGCTCGGGGTCATGGCCATGCGTCGCAACGGGTTGAAACGGCTATTTTGCCGTGTTACACGGCGGATCGGCGCACCGGCTTCGCTGGCACCCGGTTCCGGATGAAAAACTTCCCTGGACGCGCCCGGAATGCTACCGTTGCAGCATGGAAGAACGCTTCTATCGCGAACAGGAAATCGCACGCGTGCCGGGGTTCCTGCCCGCCGCCACCTACAATCTCGCGCACACCCTGCTGGCGCGCGCCGGAAAATGCCTGTTTGTGCCCATCCGCAACCTGCAATACATGGCCGTGCTCGATGCCGAGGAATACATATTCGTCGACAGCCAGAGCAAGGCCTGGGTCGAACTGGCGTGGCAGCATTTCCGCCCGCAGGCGCGTGCCGCGCTGAATGAGCGTGTACCGTTCGAGATCGTCTACTATCTGCCGCAGGCAGCCGAAACCATGAAACGGCTCCCGGGCGAATTCCACCAGGCCCTGCAGCTGCTTGCCGAGCGCGACCTGCCCCGACAAGACGCGCACATTCTGCCACTGGCGCGCCGTCCCCGCCCGCAATGAGGGTGACGCGCCCGGCCCAGGCTCGACTGGACGCCGGCGCAATGTTAAAAGGCCCCATGCGCGCCCCTGCTTTCCATTGCCCGCCATGAACGATTCCGCCGTTTTTTCCGTCCTGATCGTGGAAGACAACGCGGACCTGGCGGCGAACATCGCCGACTTTCTGGAAAGCCATGGCCATCAGGTGGATGTGGCCCAGGATGGCGTGACCGGCCTGCATCTGGCGGTTACCCAGCCGCACGACGTCGTCGTGCTCGACCTGATGCTGCCCGGCATCGACGGCCTCACCCTGTGCCGCCGCCTGCGCCAGGATGCGCAATCGGCGACGCCGGTGCTGATGCTGACCGCGCGCGCCACGCTGGACGACAAGATCGCCGGCTTCGGCGAGGGCGCCGACGATTACCTGGTCAAACCGTTCGAGCTGCGCGAGCTGGAACTGCGCCTCGCCGCGCTGGTGCGACGCGCCCAGGGCGGCGAACGGCTGAACCGGCTGCAGGTGGCCGACCTGGTGTTCGACCTCGGTACCCGCGTCGTGCAGCGCGCCGGCCGCCCTCTCTCCCTGCCGATGCTGCCGCTACGCATCCTGGAACGGCTGATGAAGCGCGCGCCCAACGTGGTGTGGCGGCGCGAAATCGAGCAGGCCGCCTGGGGCGACTCGCCGCCCGATTCCGATTCCCTGCGCGTGCACATGCACACCCTGCGCGCGGCCATCGACCCACCCGGCCTGCCGCCGCTGCTGCACACCGTGCGCGGCGTGGGCTACCAGCTGAAGACGCCGGATGTTCCGCCTGCATAGCCTGCGCGCGCGCGTCGCGCTCTATTTCGCGGCGTTTGGCGCGCTGCTCAGCGTGGTGATGGCGGTGATGGTGTACCAGTCCGCTCACGACCTGAGCGTCCGCCTGGTGGACGAAACCCTGACCGCCGAACTCGACGACTACATCGCCCGCCGCGGGCGCAACCCCCTCTCCCTGCCGCCGGCAACGGTCACCCTGCAGGGCTATGTGCGGGAAGCGGGCGAGACGGATGGCGTGCCGGATTACCTTGCGAGGTTGCCGCCGGGGCGTCACGAAGTCCGCGTCGGCACCCTGTTCTACCGGGCCGCAGTGCTGGACCGGGACAACGCACGCTATTACCTGCTCTACGACATCTCGCTGAAGCTCAAGCGCGAGCAGCGCTTTGCCCAGCAGCTCAGCATCGTCGCCGTCGCCATGACCCTGCTTTCCGCCCTGCTCGGCAGGTTCCTTTCCGGCGCGGCCGTCGCGCCGGTGGCCGATCTGGCCGCGCGGGTGCGCCACCGCCGGCCGGAAGACTGGGATCAGCCGCTGGCCGAACATTTTCATGACCGTGAAATCGAGGAACTGGCCGGCGTGTTCGACCGCCAGTTGAGCCGCATGCGCGCCTTCATGGAACGCGAGCGCGCCTTCGGCGCCGACATGAGCCACGAACTGCGTACCGCGCTGGCGGTCATCCTCAGCGCCACCGAAGTCCTGCTCGACGACGACACATTGAGCGACAAACAGAAAGCGCGCGTGCAACGCATCGAACGCGCCGCGCGCGACATGGCCGAACTTGGCACCGCCCTGCTGCTGATGGCGCGCGAAGACCACGCCCAGCCCGGCGGCGGCTGCCAGGTCGCTGCGGTGATCGACGAAGCAGTGGAAAAACAGCGCCACCTGCTGGGCAGCAAACCCGTCGCCGTGGACGTGCAAACCGACCCCGCCCTCGTCGTCTCCGCCGACTGCGGGCTGGTCGACATCCTGGTCAGCAATCTGGTGCGCAACGCCTTTTCCTACACCGCCGCCGGCAGCGTCACCCTCCACCAGGACAGCCGCAGCCTAGTCATCTCCGACACCGGCCGCGGCCTCCCCGCCGACGCCGTCGACCAGGCCTTCCTGCGCCATTTCCGCGACATCGCCAGCACCGGCGCCGGCATCGGCCTGTCGCTGGTCAAGCAGATCTGCGACCGCTACGGCTGGCAGGTGCGGCTGGAGAGCGGCGAGCGGCAGGGCACGACCGTAACTGTGGTGTTTACGCGGTAGGAAAGCTGGGCCGCCCCATCCGCCTCAGGTATTCGAGGACTTGCGGCGCGTCACGGCGAAACCGAGCAGGCCCAGAGCCAGAAGCGACAGCGTGGCGGGTTCCGGAACCGCCTGGCCGTGGGACGCCTCCGGCAGGCTCAGCAGCGTGATGGTCGCCATCTGGTCCTGCAGGCCGTTTCCGCTGAAGCTGAGGGGAGCCAAGGTGATTTCCAGCTTCCCGCCCTGACCGATATTCACCGTCACAGGATCCCAGGCAAGCAGGTAATCCGCCGCCGGATCGCCGATCAGCCCGGGGATTGCGGTGCCGGCCGCGGCGATATCCGCAACGATTCCCAGGCTGTCCGCGAAGATCAAGCGGGCCATCACGTCGAGATGGTCGGTTTCATGCGCCCGGATCCCGGCGTTGGAGCCGTTTCCCGCGTCCGTTTCACGGAAATCGACGGTGCCGAATTTGAACGTGAAGTAATCCCCGACATTGTCCAGGCTGAAGTTCTGCACGGCGAAGCCGCTGGTCGAAAACCGCACATCCAGCAGCGTGGCGCCGTTTTCCTGCGGATCCACGCCATAGCCCGAGCCGGGCATGAACGCGCCGCCGGTGATGGCAAGCGGTAGCGCGCTGGCCGCCGGAGCCATAGCGAGTGCGCCTGCGGCGGTTGCGGTCAGAATCATGTGCTGAATTGCGTTCATTGTTTTGTCCCTGCGGTGGTTGCCGTGAATTCGTGCCTGCCCTTATCCACGCACGGACCATGCCACCCACGCGATTCAACCGAAACAAGGCGATAAGGGCGGGCGCGGGCGTGTCGATGGCAAGCGGGACGATGAAACACCGTCATCCGTCACGAATTCACAACAACGGCGCCCGGCCAATGCCTCCACCGCGCCCGGCTTAACCCCGATTTTCCCATCGCTTAACTCGTTGTTAACGCGCTTATCGCTACGCTCCGATCAACACTTACGGTCGGATTTTTCCAGCGATGCCTACCCCTCTTGCCCGTTTGGGCGTCCTTCCCCTCCGCCTCGACTGGCCGCGCTTGCTGCCGTTTCTGCGCTGGCGCAACCGCGTCAACAAACAAAGCCTGCGCGATGATCTGATGGCCGGTCTGACCGGTGCGCTGGTGGCGCTGCCACAGGGCGTGGCGTTTGCCACCATTGCCGGAATGCCGCCGGAATATGGGCTGTATGCCGGGATGATTCCGGCCATCATCGCGGCGCTGTTCGGATCCTCCTGGCATCTGGTGTCGGGGCCGACCACGGCGGCGTCGATCGTGCTGTTTTCGGTGCTGTCGCCGCATGCCGAACCGGGCTCGGCGCAGTACGTGAGCCTGGCGCTGACGCTGACCTTCCTGGTGGGGATCATCCAGCTGGTGATGGGGCTGGCGCGCATGGGTACGCTGGTCAATTTCATCTCGCATTCGGTGGTGACTGGATTCACCGCCGGGGCGGCGATCCTGATCGCCACCAATCAGGTGAAGCATTTCTTCGGCCTGGAGATTGCGCGCGGATCATCCTTCAGCGACACCTGGAGCGCGCTGTTCAGCCAGCTCGATCAGGTGCAGCCCGGCGTGACGGCGGTGGCCCTGTTGACGCTGGTACTGGGTATCGCGGTGAAACAGTTTCTGCCGAAGTGGCCCTACATGATCGTGGCGATGCTGGGCGGTTCGGCCGCGGCCGCGGCTTTGAGCGCCTGGCAGGGCCTGCAGCTGTCGACGGTGGGCGCGCTGCCGGCGAGTCTGC
>ERZ761609.768-NODE-768-length-34061-cov-31.517967_pt1 | contig 34061 bp, 27 predicted proteins | sample MGYA00511163_ERZ761609 | MGnify/ENA primary metagenome ERZ761609 (study PRJEB28899, sample SAMN02445070) | bioreactor sludge metagenome | biome: EBPR sludge | place: Australia: Brisbane, Thorneside Wastewater Treatment Plant | collected 2011-12-16 ...
GCGGCATCGGGGCCAGTGAAGTGCCCCGGGCAGTGGGTGGCGGCCGCCACGGCCGACAGCGCCGCCGCCACACCTGACGACGCGGCGGCCCGCTCGACAGCCGGCCCGACGGGCAGCAACGGCTGCAACCACGGGCGCTGCCAATCGATGACATACCCTGCCGCAGCAAAGCAAAAATCAACACCCAAAAAAGCCTCCAGAGCTTGACTGATATGAACTGAAAGCTATCAGAATCACACTATCTTCCATCCCAGCGTTTCACCGCCGCGCAGGGGCTTGACGATGGCTTCACCGAAGGGATAGCTTTCTGGCGGCGTCCAGGTTTCACGCTTGAGGGTCACGGTGCCGCTGTTCACAGGCAAGCCGTAGAAGGCCGGGCCATTGAGGCTGGCAAAGGCTTCCAGCTTGTCGAGCGCCCCCACGCTGTCGAAGGCCTCGGCGTACAGCTCCAGCGCCGCATGGGCGGTGTAGCAGCCGGCGCAGCCGCTGGCATGCTCTTTCAGGTGGGCGGGGTGCGGCGCGCTGTCGGTGCCCAGGAAGAACTTGGGGTTGCCACCGGTGGCAGCCTGCACCAGCGCCAGACGGTGGGTTTCCCGCTTCAGCACCGGCAAGCAGTAGTAGTGCGGACGAACCCCACCGGTGAAGATGGCGTTGCGGTTGTACAGCAGGTGGTGGGCGGTCAGCGTGGCGGCGGTGTGGGTACCTGCCTCGGCCACGTACTGCGCGGCCTCTTTGGTGGTGATGTGTTCGAACACGATTTTCAGCTCGGGAAAGTCGCGGCGCAGCGGGATGAGCTGCTGGTCGATGAACACGGCTTCACGGTCGAACAGGTCGATGTCGGGGCTGGTGACCTCGCCGTGCACCAGCAGCAACAGGCCAGCGCGCTGCATGGCTTCCAGGGTTTTGTAGGTCTTGCGCAGGTCGGTCACACCGGCGTCGCTATTGGTGGTGGCACCAGCCGGGTACAGCTTGCAGGCCACCACGCCGGCGTCTTTGGCCCGTGCAATCTCGTCGGGGGGCAGGTTGTCGGTCAGGTACAGCGTCATCATCGGCTCAAACGCCACCCCTGCCGGCACAGCCGCCTGGATGCGGGCCTTGTACGCCAACGCCTGCTCGGCGGTGGTCACCGGCGGACGCAGGTTGGGCATGATGATGGCGCGCCCGAACTGGGCGGCGGTGTGGGGCACCACGGCCTGCAGTGCCACGCCGTCGCGCACGTGCAGGTGCCAGTCGTCCGGGCGGATCAGGGTCAGGGTGTCGGGCGCGGCGGAGGCAGCCGGTGTGGTGGTGGAAGTGGGGACAGCTGGGGTGTTCATGCCCCGATTGTCCCAAAACCCGGCCCGCGGTTGGCCACCCTCAGTTGGCCTGCCCAAGCTTGCCGTTGCGCATGCGGTTGTTTGCGCGGGGGTGAGTCCAGGCCGACCGGCCGCCAGTGCGTCCGCTCGTCAAATGACGGCGTTTCAGCGTTTCACCGTTTCAGCGTTTCACCGTTTCAGCGTTTCAGCGTTTCAGCCAGCTTGTCCCAGAAGCGCCTCGCCGCGCTTTCGGACACGTCCCCAGGCTGAGGGCGCTCGCGGTAGATGCGGATGTCCAGCGTCAGGTCCAGCCCCTCGCCGGCTTTCACCAGGGTGCCGCTGCGGATGTCGCCGGTCACGGCACTGAGCGGCAGGAAGGCCACCCCGTGGCCTTCACGCGCCATGGCTTTGAGGCCTTCGGCCATGTCGGTTTCGTACACGCGCTCCAGGTGCACCGCCTGGCCCGCCTGTTTCACCGCCGATTCCACCACCCGCCCCAGGTAGGCACCCGGCGCATAGGCCAGGTACGGCACCGGGTGCTTGGGCGCACCGGGCAGGCGGAACAGCGGCTGACCGGCGGCATCGGCCCGCACGCAGGGGGCCACCACCTCTTGCCCCAGGGGCATCATTTCATAGCGGGTGCTGTCCAACTGGATGGGCTGCGACGCGTGGTGGTAGGCAATCAGCAGGTCGGCATGCCCCTCCACCAGGCGCAGTACGGCATCGTGCACATTGAGTGCCGTCAGGCGGCTTTTGATGACGCCACAGTCGCTGCGCAAACCCGACAGCCAGGTGGGAAAGAACGTGAACGCCAGCGTGTGTGGCACCGCGAATTCGATGGTGTCATCCGCCGCTGTGCTGTGCGCGCGCAGCATGGCGCGGGTGGACTGCAGGGCCTGCAGCATGTCCAGCGCCTGCTCGTACAGCATCTGCCCGGCCGGGGTGAGGCGCGTGGGGTAGGAGGAACGGTCCACCAGATCGGTGCCCGCCCAACCTTCCAGCGACTGGATGCGCCGCGAAAACGCAGGTTGCGTGACATGGCGCAACTGCGCCGAGCGGCTGAAACTGCGGGTTTCAGCCAGGCTGACAAAGTCTTCAAGCCACTTGGTTTCCACGTTCGCTCCTGCTGTTCTTTTGGGTTCAGTGTCGCACGGACGGGCGGCAGGCGTCAGGCGCGTTCGTCCCCGCCGGCCTCCTGCATCGCCCACATGCTGGCATAGCGCCCACCGGCGGCCAACAGCGTGGCATGGTTGCCGCGTTCGACCACCGTACCCTGATCGAGCACCAGGATTTCATGGGCATCGACCACGGTGGACAGGCGGTGGGCAATCACCAGCGTGGTCTTGTTGGCGGCGGCGGTTTTCAGCTCCGCCTGGATGGCGCGTTCGTTGGCCGAATCCAGCGCGCTGGTGGCCTCGTCAAAAATGACGATGGGAGGGTTCTTCAACAGCGTGCGGGCAATGGCGACACGCTGCTTTTCGCCACCCGACAGCTTCAGCCCGCGCTCACCCACCGACGTGGCATAGCCCTGCGGCAACCCGACGATGAAGTCGTGGATGCGGGCGGCTCGCGCAGCGGCCTCCACCTCTTCCCGCGAGGCATCGGGCCTGCCGTAGCGGATGTTGTATTCGATGGTGTCGTTGAACAGCACGGTGTCCTGCGGCACGATGCCGATGGCCGCCCGCACACTGGCCTGGGTGACGGTGCGGATGTCCTGTCCCGCAATTTCAATGCGCCCCACGCTGACGCCAGCGCCCTCGGGGGGCAGCGCACCCGACGCAGCGGGCGAGCCCTGACCGGCAAGCGCGCCTGGGGGCTCACCATTCGACACATCGTAGAACCGGTACATCAGCCGCGCCAGGGTGGACTTGCCCGAGCCCGACGGCCCCACCACCGCCACCGTCTTGCCCGGCGGGATCTCGAAACTCACGCCATGCAGGATTTCGCGGTCCGGCTGGTAGCCGAAGCGCACGTTGACGAAGCGCACACAGGGCTCGCCATTGACGGCCACCGCAGGGTCGGCACCATTTTTATCAATGAAAAGTGGCTTTGCCGCTTTCATGTCGGGTATTTCTCGCTCCTTTTCAAGGAGTGTGAACATTTTGTCCAGATCGGTCAGGCTTTGCTTGATCTCGCGGTACAGCACCCCCAGGAAGCCCAGGGGGATGTAGAGCTGGATCATGAAGGCATTGATCATCACCAGGTCGCCCAGCGTCATCTGGCCAGCGGCCACCGCTGTGGTGGCCCGCCACAACATGGCCACCAGCGCCACGGCAATGATGAGTTGCTGCCCCGCATTCAACAGGCTGAGCGTGTTCTGGCTCTTGATGCGCGCCTTGCGCAGCTTTTCCAGACTGTCGTCATAGCGGCGGGCCTCGAACGCTTCGTTGTTGAAGTACTTCACCGTCTCGTAGTTCAGCAGCGAGTCAATGGCCTTGCTGTGCGAGCTGCTGTCCAGGTCGTTCATCTCCCGCCGGAACTGCGTGCGCCACTCGGTCACACGGACGGTGAAAAACACATACGCCACCAGCGCCAGCAGCGTGGTGTAGACGTACCAGGCCTCGAACTTCACGCCCAGCAGCGTCAGCACCATGGCCACCTCGATGACCGTGGGCACGATGCTGTAGAGCGAGTACGAAATGAGCGACTGCACGCCGCGCGTGCCACGCTCGATGTCGCGCGTCATGCCACCGGTCTGGCGCTCCAGGTGGAAGCGCAGGCTCAGGTCGTGCAGGTGCTGGAACACCTGCAGCGCAATGCTGCGGGTCGCGCCCTCGGTGGCTTTGGCGAAGATCAACTCGCGCAGCTCGGTGAACAGGCTGGTGGAAAACCGCAGCGCCCCATAGGCCAGCAGAATGCCCACCGGCACGATCAGCAGGCCCTCGCTGCCCGGCGGCAACCCGGTGGCACGGCCGACGGCGGGGGTCATGGCATCGACCAGCTCCTTCAACAGCAGCGGCACGCTGACGTTGGCCCCCTTGGCCGCCACCATGAAGCCCAGTGCCAGCAGCACCCGCCACTTGTACGTCCACAGATAGGGCAGCAGGCGTTTGAGGGTGATCCAATCGGAGCGCGGCGGTGGTGACTGGGCAGGCGCTCCAACTGCTGCAGACGAGGACGAGCCTTGAAGGGCGGAATACGATTCGGAACGGCGCATGTACGTAATTGAAAAGTCAGGCCACAGCCCGTTGATGAATGGTTTGCAGCACCTGAACCAGCTTCTCCACCCTGGCTGGTGGAAACACCCCCAGCGGACCTTGAGCGTTGATGTCGGTGTACGGCGACTCGAACAACCGCCCGCTGTCCATCACCCCGCTTTGCGTCAGCTCCTGCACGATGAGCTCGATGAATTCAATCTGGTTGGGTGTGGCCGTGCCGCCCTTCAGGAATTCGCTGAAGGCCTGCATGGCAGCCTCACGGTCCAGCCCCACCAATGAGCGAATGAACAGGCCCAGGCCGTGGGCCTCTTCCTTGGCCTTATCTATCAGGTCTTGTGAGCCGCCCGCCTGCTTCAGCATGGCCTCCAGCTCGGTCAGGTCAGTGGGCGTGAGGGCCTGATTGCGGCGCAAGCGTTGCAGGGCCAGGTGGTTTTCATGTTCGCGCAGGAACTGGCGGGCCTTTTCTTTGAACTTGGCCATGTTCAGGCCAGCCGTCACCTGGGGCAGGTTGATGACCGTGGCATCACCCATTTCGTCTTCAAAGTCCGTGTAGACAATGACTTTTTTGCCCTTGGGAATCAGCTTGACCAATGCCCGCAATCGCCGCCGGACCGTCTCCATCATGGGCACGGTCACGCCCTCCCACCATTCATCACTGCCAAGGGCTTGAATCAGCACCATTTCGGCCTTGATGGCGGGAATGGCGGGTTGTTCTTCCAGCGCGCTGGCTATGGCCTGAATCTTGGTTTTCAGCGTCTCGAATTCGGGCTTTGCTTGCAGCACCGCCAGTTGCGAGCGCAGCAGCAGCATGTCAAAGCGTTTGGCCTCTTCGTCTTCATCGGTCAGCTCGGTGGGCAGGTGGGCCACATGGGTGGTCAGCTCGTGCACATCCTCTGCGCCCATCTGCTGCCATGCCTCGGCCTTGGCGAATTTCTCCACAAACAAGCGCTTTGGGCGAACCACAAAGTTGTCTACACGCATGGCGGCCACATGGCCGTGCAGCCCGTTGGCAATGTCACGTCGCAAGTCATCCAGTGAAAGGGTGACTCCCCATGGGGGTGATGGCTCCTGCACGGTGTGGGGCGCTTCAGGCTTGGCCGCCAGTGTGTTGTCCAGTTCGGTGACCAGGGTCAGCCGCGCCTTGAACAACCGCGTGCCCAGTGGCTCGGTGCCCGCGCCCTCTTTGAAGTCAGGGTTCTGGCTGAAGAATTCCAGGTTTTGGCAATAGTCAAAGATGCTGAAGTTCTGCTTGTCCTTCCCAGGGCCAAACAAATCCGGGCACAAACGGGTGCCCCGCCCCACCATCTGCCAGAACTTGGTTTTGGAGCGAACAGCCTTGAAGAACACCAGGTTGACCGCCTCGGGTACGTCAATGCCGGTGTCCAGCATGTCCACCGAAATGGCGATGTGCGGCATCTTGGTCGGGTTGCTGAAGTCGTCAATGATGCTTTGGGCGTACTCGGTCTTGTAAGTCACCACGCGGGCGAAGTGGCCCTTGTACTGTGGGTAGTTGGCATCGAAGCGCTGGGCAATGAAGTCGGCGTGGTCGTTGTTCTTGGCAAAGACGATGGTTTTGCCCAGACGGTCGCCACCGGCCACCTTTTGGCCCTCGGTCATCAACTGGGCCAGCACCTTGTCCACGGTGTCCTGGTTGAACAGCCATTTGTTCAAGGCTTCTGCGTTCACCTCGTCAGGCGCTGGGCTGTTGCCGTCTTCGTCCCATTCCATCTCGTCCCACTGGGCTTTTTCGTCATCGCTCAGGTCGGCGTACTTGATGCCCTCGCGCTGAAATTTCAGCGGGACCGAGATGGGCACGGGCGGCACCAGGTAGCCATCGGCCACGGCTTCGTCCAAGCCATAGACATCGGTGGGCACACCGTCTTCCAGACCGAACAGACCATAGGTGTTGTGGTCAATTTCGTCTTTGGGCGTGGCGGTCAGACCCACCAGCAGCGCATCGAAGTAATCGAAGATGGCCCGGTACTTTTGGTAGATGGACCGGTGCGCCTCGTCCACGATGATGAGGTCGAAGTGCCCCACGCCAAACCGGCGTTGGGCTTGGCTCACGTCGTCAATCAAGCCCATCATGGTGGGGTAGGTGGACACGTACACCCGCCCCTCGGTGGCCTTGTCGGTCACCAGGTTCACAGGTGAGGCATCGGGCAGGTGCTTTTTGAACGCATTGACGGCCTGGTTCACCAACGCCACCCGGTCGGCCAGGAACAGGATGCGCTTGGCCCAGTTGCAGCGCATCAGCACATCGGCCATGGCAAATACGGTGCGGGTTTTGCCCGAACCGGTGGCCATCACCAGCAGGGCTTTGCGCTGGTGGTCCACCTCGAACGTGGCCCCCACCCGGCGCACCGCACGGGTTTGGTAGTGCCGCTCAATGATGTTGGCATCAATCACCGCCTCGGCCAGCTTCTTGCGGCTGGCGCGCCGCTGAATGGCCAGTTGAAGCTCGGCCTTTTTGTAAAAGCCTTGCACCGGGCGGGGTGGGTACAGCACGTCGTCCCACGCCCAATGCTCGTAGCCGTTGGTGTAAAAAATGACCGGGCGCTGGCCGTGCATCTGCTCCAGGCAGTCTGCATACAGCTTGGCTTGCTGCTGGCCCACGCTGGGGCTTTTGGTGGTGCGCTTGGCTTCAATCAGTGCCAGGGGTTTGCCGTCGTCTCCCCACAGCACGTAGTCCACAAAGCCTTTGCCTGGCGTGTTGGGCATACCGCTCACTTCCACCTCGAAGTTGACGGCTGGGTCAAGCTGCCAACCGGCTTCCTTCAGCAACACGTCAATGAAGGCTTTGCGGGTTTCGGCTTCGGAATAGTCGTGCGTGTCGGGTTCGGCGGTGTTGGCCTTCTTGGCGGCTGCCACTTCGTCGCGCAGCTTTTGCAGTTCTTCTGCAAGGGCGGCCTTTTCTGCGGCAAGGGAGGCGTGGCTGGCCTGAGCTGCTTTGAGCTTGTCGTCCTGCTCTTTTAGGCTGGTGGCCAGCTTTTGAAGCTGCTCGGCGGTGACTTGCGGAGCTGCGGCGGGTTGTGCGGCTGCAATGGCTGGTGCCTTCAGCAGGCAGACATCAAACGTCTGGGTGGGGGATGGGCGGTTGGCACGCGCATAGGTGCGGGCCAGCCAGTAGCACACATGGAACAGCTCGCGCGTGGCGTTCAGCGCGTCGGTGGCCACCATCTTCTTGGCCCCGTGCACTGCCATGTTGCCCAGGTCTTTGATGAGGCGTGCTTTAGTGAACAGCGGTTCGCCCACCAGCGTCTTGAAGCTGGGCTCGTGAATGAAGGCGCTCAGATTGTCTTGGTACGGCTGGCGCAGGGTGCGGTCATGGGCATACACCCAGGCCACGGCCAGCTCCAGCGTGCGGCGGGCGTAGAAGCAAGATGTGCGGGCATCGGTTTGGGCGGCGCGTTCTGCTTGAACGGCAGACTCGAACAGCAGAGGCCATTCGGTGGATAGAAAGGTGAAGTTGCTCATTTATTGTTCTCCCTGGCCTTTGAGTATCTTGCTTTGGCTCAATCAGGCTCTTGGTCACCCAAAGCCGTACTGATGGCCGTGAACAGAGCCAGTTTCAACTCTTCGGGGTGGTCGTCTTCGTAGAGGATTGACGCAATCACATCGCGCAGCAAATCCTTGCTGACCACGTTGTCCGCCACATAGACGGCGATGTTTTCCATTTCATGGACGAACCGTGTCACCACGTAGTCGTAACCATTCAGTTCCAGAAAGAACGCACCCAATGCAATCGATGACCGTTTGTTGCCGTCGTTGAAAGGGTGGTTCTTGTTGACTGAAAACACCAAGTGGGTCAGTTTGTCAGGCATCTCGGGGTAATACAGGTCGTTCTGTATGTGGCCCAACACACTCTCCAGGTGGTCAACGCTTTTCACGCCTGGCAAGCCGCCAGAGTTTTCAATGACCCATTGCTGGCGTTCGACGGCCTGTGGCACGCCAAAGTACAAAAAACGCAGGCCTTGGTGCTCGTCCATGCTCAGCGGTCTTTCAGGCGTTTGAACACTGCCAGGGTTTCAGGGTCGCTAAGGCGCTCTTCCAGTGATTTGCTGGTTTCACCCAGAAATCGCTCAAAGTCAGCCTCGGGGACCGACTGAATGTAGGCCTCCAGCTTGTGGTGCAGCGCGTCGCGGAACCCAAGGTCGCGGCTGGCCATCTTGGTTCTGGCATCCAGAATCAGGGGCTTGAACAAAGGATGGCTTTCGAACTCTGCAAAGACCGCCTCCGCCTCTTGCATGGTGAGTTGTCGGCCAGCCTTGTTGGATGCCTTCTCAAGCTCGTGGGCCACACCGGACTCGTAGCTGGCAATCAGGTTCAGCACCTCGGCATACATCGTCTCCCGAATGCTGTCTTTGGCTGCCAGCTTCAACACCTTGCGGTATTCCGCGGCGTTTTCCCGGAAGATGCTTTGGTAAATGAGGTTGGTAAACCGAAGGTATTTCCACTGGTTGGGCACCAGCCATTGGTCCAGCGCATCGGTGAACTGCTTGCGGTAGGTTTGCTCTTGGAACGTGGCGGTCAGGTAGCGGTCGTCCCGCTGATTGATGTACTTGGTGTGGCCGCCGGTGCGCTCGGCCAGCACATCCATCACGATGTCCAGCAGCCGGGAGCGTATGGCCTTGGCCCGTTCGCTCTCAGTCAACAGCATGGCCAAGTTCAAAACTGCGCGGAAATTGAACAAGCCAAGAATGCTGGTTTTGGTACCCTCATTGATGAGGGAAGCATCCATTAAGTCTTTGAATTTCCTCAGACTTTCCCCTCTCAGCAGTCGGTAGCCATTGGCCTTGAGTTCGTCACCGTGCTGGGCCAGGTAGCGTTCTACCGTGGCATCGCTGATGTCAAACAGTGCCGTCACCTGCTGTTTGGTGAACACGGTTTCGCCCGCATAAGCCAAGCCACCCAAGCCCAGGTGCTGCTCAGCCGCCTGCAAGGCGTAGCGGTTGTTCAGGATGTTTTGCCGCTGATGCTGTGCGGTGGTGAGGTCGCTCATTCAGAGTTCTCCCCGGAAGGCGCGGTGTTGGAGGGAGGTGAAGAGGGCATCCAGTTCAGCCAGGGCGGTGCGGTGGTTGGCTTTGAGGGCTTCGATGGCTTGGATGCGGGTGGCGAAGGTTTGCTGGAGCGCCAGTGGAGGCAAGGCAATTTTCATGGCCTGAATTTCTTTGGCATTGATGTTGGCCATTCCAACAATGCTTTTGCACATGCTCCGCAGCATTCGCTTGGCATAAGCAGAGTTTAGAAAACGTGTGAGATAAACCGGTTCGTTGTTTTGGTTGACTCGCAACCGCACCAAGTAACCCGCGTATGCAAGTTGCGGAGCATTAGCGGGAACCATCGCCGTTTTGCCAACCAGGTCAGCGCTGTTGGTGCGATTGAAAAGCACATCGCCTGCCTTGGCTAGGTATCGATCACGACTATCCAATGGCAAATCCATGTATTTCAGATCGCTCAAATCCAGCTCACCTGTGCGGGTGAGATTGTTCATACGGAGTACAGGAAACTCACCCACTGAGGATGATTTTTCACTTGTTCCATATGAGGCTGAATCCAGCAGATCACCAATATGCCCCATGGGCCACCGCTTTGGGTTCGTCGCCGGGTCCCCAAACATCTCCACAAAAATCGCCTGCGTCAGGCGGTCGAGCTGGGCCAGGGTTTCGCGGCGTTTGGCTCTGAGGGCATCGGCCTGGTCGAGGATGGCGGCGATGCGGCGTTGTTCGGGGAGGGGTGGCAGACATACCAAGTGGTTTTTCACGTCACTCGGCTTAATGAATGGCTGGCCCGTCCCAGACTTGGGCCATCGAGATTCATCGTTGATCTGATACCAAAGAAATTTGCAATCCACTTTCTCTGGGTTTGGCCTGATGATTTGGGTGTTGGCGAGGCTTGACCACTTGCCATTGACGTAAAAGCACTTTCCGCAGCGAGCGCCAATAGACGAAAGAACTACAGCTGCCTCTTCAAACTCCCACGTGGCGAGCAGTCCATTCATGCCACCAGCGCCATATGCGGGGAAGCCATGCTCTACAAAGTCGTTGCCTGAGAGCTTGTGGCGGCCACCTTGAACAATTTCGCAGCATTCGGTGAGAGCTATCCGAGCGGCAGTCACTTCAGCATCCCTTCCAGCTCAGCCATCCCCTCCTGAATCTCAACTTCTAGCTTTTTCAGCTTAGCGAGGATGTCCAGCGGGTGCTCCTGTTCCACCACCGCATGCACCACTTCCTTATAGCGGTTGATGCTCAGGTCGTAGCCCTGTGCGGCAATGTCGGCCTTGGGTACGCAAAAGCTCTGGGCGGTGCGGGGACGCTGGCGTTCGCCATCCTCGCCCGTGTCGTTGCGCAGAGCCCAGCGGGCCAGCACGTCGGGCAGGTTGTTTTTAGCGTGGTCCTGTTCTGATAGCTGCTGAGGAACGCCAGATAACCAGTGGAGGCCTAATTTGTCTTCAGAAAGTAGCGGCTGGCGTTTGTCGTCCAGGCTGTAGCCGTCGGCCTGCATGTCGTAAAACCACACATGGTCGGTGCCGCCCGAGTTGGTTTTGGTGAAAAACAGAATGGCGCATGACACCCCGGCGTAGGGCTTGAACACGCCAGCGGGCAGCGACACCACGGCGTCCAGCTTTTGGTCTTCCACCACCATGCGGCGCAGCTCTTTGTGGGCCTTGCTGCTGCCAAACAGCACGCCGTCGGGCACGATGACGGCGGCGCGGCCACCCGGTTTCAGCAGCCGCAGAAACAGGGCCAAAAACAGCAGCTCGGTCTTTTTGGTTTTGACCAGGGCCAGCAGGTCTTTGGCGGTGTTTTCGTAATCGAGGCTGCCCGCAAAGGGCGGGTTGGCCAGGATGAGGCTGTAGCGCTCTTCGTCGCCCGAGTGGTCTTGCGCCAGCGAGTCTTTGTACGAAATGTCGGGGTTCTCCACCCCGTGCAGCGCCATGTTCATGCTGCCGATGCGCAGCATGGTGTGGTCAAAGTCGTAGCCGTGGAACATGCCGTAGTGGAAGTGCCTGCGGGCATCTGCGTCGTTGAACAGCGCGGGGTGGTGCTGGCGCAGGTATTCACCCGCTGCCACCAGAAAGCCGCAGGTGCCGCTGGCGGGGTCGCAAATCACGTCTTTGGGCGTGGGGGCGGTCATTTCCACCATCAACTGGATGATGTGGCGCGGCGTGCGGAATTGACCGTTTTGCCCGGCGCTGGCAATTTTGCCCAGCATGTATTCGTAAAGGTCGCCCTTGGTGTCGCGGTCGTCCATGGGCACCTGGTCGAGCATGTCCACCACCTTGGCCAGCAGCGCGGGCGTGGGGATGGTGAAGCGGGCGTCCTTCATGTGGTGGCTGTAGGTGGAGCCATCGCCCCCCATGCTGCGCAGAAAAGGAAACACATGCTCGCCCACCACGGTGTGCATGTCAGATGGGGCAAAGTTCTTGAAGCGCGACCACCGCAGGTCGTTGTACGGGCGGCCTTTGGGGTCAGCGCCTTCGGGGAAGATACGGTTTTGCATGGGCCGCTTGAGGATGCTGGCCTTGCTTTCTTCCAGGCTGTGCGCGTCGTCCAGGCGGCGGATGAACAGCAGGTAGGTGATTTGCTCCATCACCTCCAGCGGGTTGGAGATGCCGCCGGACCAGAACGAGTCCCAAATGGCGTTGATTTGGCTGCGAAGTTCGCCTGTGAGCATGTGTGCGTGTCCCTGGTTCGAGAAACGGCAATACTACTCACATCCTCACTCTTGGCAGAAAGCGCCATGTCCCAGAACCTGAACCAACCCAACGTTTCCCTGCCCACCGACAAAGACCTGGTGCTGAAGGTCATCCCCATGCCCGCCGACTGCAACGCCAACGGCGATATTTTTGGCGGCTGGGTCATGGCCCAGGTGGACCTGGCAGGTGCCGTGCTGCCGGCCCGCTACACCCAGGGGCGTTTTGCCACCGTGGCGGTGAACCAGTTCATTTTCAAACAGCCGGTGCGGGTGGGCGACATCCTGAGCTTTTTCAGCAGCGTCACCCGCATCGGCAACACATCCATCACCGTGCAGGTGGAGGTGTATGCCGAGCGCTTTCAGGCCCAGGGCAACTACCTGAAGGTGACCGAGGCATCACTGACCTACGTGGCAATCGACCACAACGGCAAGCCACGGGCCATCCCGAAACAGAATTGAGCATCAAAAAAGCATCCAGCGATTGACCTAAAAGCGTCAGGCGCTACTGATTATTCAAATTCTGCACCCTGACCGGGCCAAACACACCACGCGTTTGGGTGCGCGTGTTGTCGGTGTCGGTCATGATGGCCAAACCCGCCAACGGGCCGGGCTCTTCACCAAACACCAGGCGGAAATCGGCATGCACGTCGCGCCGGTGGTGCACCCAGCGCCGCAGGTTTAGGCTGCCCTGCTCGACCACCAGGTAGCGGATGCGGTCAGAACGCGGATCGCGGATGATGCTGCCCACCGGGTGGTCGGTGGCCCACACGTATACCAGCGAAGCGTAGGGCAGTTCCTCGCCCGTGACCAGCAACAGCAACTCCGACATCATCGCGTTTCGGGCCGACAGCAGGGAACGGTCGCCGTCGAAGGCCAACAGCAGTTGCACCGGCGCATCACTGGCTCCGCTGTCAGACAGGTCTGCCTCGTCAATCACACTGTCTGCCCACCACGAAAAGCTGACCTCCATCGGTGCAGTCAGCGGCGGCTCGAGCCGCTTGCGCAGCAGGCTGAGTGAGGACGAAGCCTGCACCTGCAACCCCAGTTGCCCGGCAAGTTCGACCGGCGTGAAAGGTGCCCAGTGTTTACCGGGCAACCGACGAAGCTCCCAACCGGGGAACACCCGGTCCTGACCCGCCTTGTAGGTGGCTGCAGCGTCGGCATCGGCCGCTTCGAAGGTCAGCGGTGCAGTGGTGTCCACCCGTGCAGGCGGCGCCTGGCAGCCCGCCATCAGCCAGGCAGCACCCGCCACACATACGTAGTGACTCCACGCTGACATATAGCGAGCCAGCAACCTGCCCGAACGACTGAAACCCATGTGACGTGCCTCGCAAACGGTGCGCAATGCATTTTTTTTGCGCGCGTCGGCATTATCGGAATCGAAAATGACAGTTGGTTGGCGGTTGGCAACCCCGCCTGCCAACCCGATCTGGGGAGAACGGGCTCCCGCGACAACTCATGCGCCGGTCAGCGACGCCGCCACAGCCCGGCGGAACGGTGCAAACCGCTGACCGATGCGCAGGGCCGCCTGGCGCAGCAAGCGGGCGGGCGGGCTTTCGTGCGTGTAAATCTGCGTGACCAATTGCGTGGCCAGGTAGGTGGGACGGCTGGCCAGCCAATGGGCTCGTTCGTAACGGGCCAGCACGGCGGCATCGCCCAGCGGTCGCCCCAAGCGGCGCCCCCGCGACAACTCGGCCACGAGTGCCTCGACACTCTTGAGCCCCAGGTTGAAGCCATGGGCCGTGACCGGGTGCATGCCGCAGGCCGCGTCGCCCACGCACGCCAGGCGGTTGCCCACCAGCCGACGCGGGTACACCGCCACCAGCGGGTAGACGTGTCGCGTGCTCACCAGTTTCAGTGCACCCAGCCTGTCGGCAAACCGGCGTGTCAGCTCGGCATTGAAGCTGGCTTCGTCCAAGGCCTGCACAGCCTGCATGTCGCTGCTGGGCAACGTCAACACCACCGACGAGCGGTACAAACCGGTGTTGGGGCAGGGGTTCATGGGCAACAGGGCCAGCGTCTGGCCGTAGTCGAACCATTCCCAGGCTGCATGGTGGTGCGGCACCGGGTGGGTCATGACACAAACCAGCATGCTGCGGCCAAAGTCGTGCATGTCGGCGGCGATACCCAGCGCACGGCGTGTGCTGGAGTGACGGCTATCGGCGGCGACCAGCAGATCGGCCGTCAAGGTGCGGCCACCTGACAGCACCACGCGGGCATGTCCGTTGGCCGAAGCAACGTCACCGGTGGTGGCCACCGAATGCACGGCCTGCCCCGCAAACAACCAGGTGCCGACCATGGGTGTGTCGGTGTCAGTGGTACCGGCCAGCAGCACATCGCCGTCCAGCGGCGCGACCGCTTCGAACGCGGCCTTGCGGATGTGGTGGTTGCCCACCAGAAAACCCAGCTCGGACGGTGTGCCCAGCGCCGGACGCACCGGCGCGTCCTGGTGGCTGATGGTCATGGCAAAAGGGTCGGCACCGTCCATCACCCGGGCATCCCGCAGCGGCGAAATCGCCTCGGTCGGCAGGCGTGCCCACATGTCCAGTTGCTTCATCAGGCCCGCGCTGTGTTGGGTGAGCGCGATTTCACGGCCATCAAATGCGGGCTGTGCCACGCTGTCGCGGGACGATTGCTCCACCAGCGCCACGCGCAGACCCAATGGCTTGAGCGCTTGCGCCAGTGAAAGACCCGCCGGGCCGGCACCGACGATCAGGACATCAAAATGGCTGGACTTGCCAGACGGAGCGGCGTGTTCGTTTTGCATGGGGCAACAGCATAACGGGCAAGGCGTGGCACCACCTTGACAAGGGTCAATGGGTGGCTGTGTGGCGACCGGTGTTCAGGACACGATGTAGGCACCGGCACCGGCAGACAGCAGCGTGCCATCTGCTGCCTTGAAGGCCATGCGCGTGCTGGCCACGCGCGAGCCCAGCCGCAACACCTCGGCTTCCATCTCGAAATACTCACCAATGCCGGGGCGCAGGTAGTCGATGCGCAAGTCAATGGTGCCCAGTTTGGCAAAGCGGTGCATGCGCTGGGCAACAGGTTCGTCGATGTGACGCGCGCCGATGGCCGCCATCACGGCCAGACCACCCAGACCATCCAGGCAGGCACTGATGACACCGCCGTGAATCCGGTTGTAGGCGGGGTGGCCGATCAGGTCGTGCCGCATGTCTATGCGAGCGGTCACACGCTCGGGCTTCACGCCGGTGACCTTCAACCCCAGCACCTGGTTGAACACAATCTGACGTTCGAACAGCTCGGTCAGGGCTGCTACAAACTCGGGTTCGAACACAACGGTGGCGGGATCGGGCAGTTTGCTGCGTGACATGGTCGGATCAGAGTGCAGAAAAATCAGGTTTGCGCTTGGCCATGAAGGCGCCGAATGCCTCGCGCGCTGCCGGTTCACGCAGCATGCGACCGAAGCTGGCTGCCTCCGTGTTCATCTGCGCCAGCACGGTGGCGGCCTGGCCCTGCTTCATCAGGCGCTTGGTCTCGATCAGGCTGGACAACGGCTTGGCCGCCAGACGCGCCGCCACCTGTTGGGCCAGCGCGTTGGCCTCGGATGGCGGCACCACCCGGTTGACCAGCCCCACCTCCAGCGCTGCCTCGGCCATGAAGGGCTCGCCCAGCAACAGCGCCTCGGCCGCACGGTGGTAGCCCATCATCTGCGTGGTCAGCAAGCTCGACGCCGCTTCCGGGCACAGACCCAGGTTCACGAAGGGCATCGAAAACGCGGCGTTGTCACCGGCATACACCAGGTCGCAGTGGAACAGCATCGTGGTGCCGATGCCCACCGCCGGGCCGCACACCGCCGCCACGATGGGTTTGGGAAAGCCCGCGAGCGCCCTCAGGAAGCGAAACACCGGCGCATCCTGCTCGGCGGGCGGGTTGTTCAGGAAATCGGCAATGTCGTTGCCGGCGCTGAACACGGTTTCATGGCCCTGAAACACCAGCACACGCGTGGCGGCATCGGAGGCTGCGGCATCCAGGGCATCGGCCAGCGCGGCGTACATGGCAGCGGTGATCGAGTTTTTCTTGTCCAACCGGTTGAAGGTCACGGTGGTCACACCGTTCTCGCGGTGCGTCAGTATGTCGGTCATGGGCGTCAGGGAAAAGAAACACAACCGCAGCAAGTTAACACGAAACCGCACGCCCCCATTCGGCAGGTGCCTCCATTTGCGTTCCACAGGCGACAGCCACTGGGTGCCATGCACAATCGGCGCCACCTGATTTCGTGCCACGTCCACGCTCCGTCATGACACACCCCCAACACGCTGTTGCCCGCCTGCCGAAGGCAGCATCGCCCCACACAGGCACCCCTGTCACGCCGCTGCCCACCACAGGCTGGCAAGGGGCGAGCCTCCCTCGCCTGCTGCGCGGGCTGGGTTTGGGGCTGCTGTGTGCAGCGGCCTCGATCGGGAACAGCCAACCCCTGGCACAAGGCGTTGCGCAGCCACTCGCCACGGCCGCCGCAAATGATGCCAGCGCCTCTTCTCCCCAGAAGCTGAACACCACAGATCGGCCCCGCATCGGCCTGGTGCTGTCAGGGGGCGGTGCGCGCGGCTTCGCGCATGTCGGTGTGCTCAAGGCGCTGGAAGCAGCCCGGGTGCCTGTTGACGTGATCGCCGGGACATCCATGGGAGCCATCGTCGGCGGGCTGTACGCCAGCGGCATGTCCCCGCAGGCGCTGGAAACCGAGCTGATGGCCATTCCGTGGGGCACCCTGTTCGAGCGCCGCGCCCCGCGCCAAGTGCTGTCACAACAGCGCAAAGAGGCCGACTTCGAGCTGTCACCGGTGTTCCAGATCGGCTTCAGGGACGGCGAATTCCGCACACCCACAGGTGCGGTGTCCACACGGTCGCTGGAATGGTTGCTGCGTCGCTACACCCTGCACACGCGGCACCTGAGCAATTTCGACGCGCTACCCACACCATTCCGTGCAGTGGCCACCGACATGGAAACCGGCGAACCCGTGGTGCTGCGCCAGGGCGACCTGGCCGCCGCGCTGCGTGCCAGCATGTCGGTCCCCGGCATTTTTGCGCCGCTGGAACTGGACGGGCGCTTGCTGGGCGATGGCGGGCTTGTCAACAACCTGCCCGCTGACGTGGCCCGATCCATGGGAGCAGACGTGGTCATTGCGGTCAACATCGGCACGCCGCTCGCCGGGCGGGACAGCCTGAACAGCGTGCTGGGCATCAGTGCCCAGATGATCAACATCCTGACCGAACAGAACGTCCAGCGCAGCATCGCCAGCCTGACACGGCACGATTTGCTGCTGGCCCCGCCCCTGGGCGATCTGACATCTGCAGACTTCAGTGAAGCCCAGCAAATTGCCGCGCTCGGTGCCCGCTACGCCGACAGTGTGGCCGTGGCGCTGGAGCGGTTTGCCATCGACCCTGCTGCCTATGCACAGTGGCAACTGCAAAGAAACCCCCAGGCCGACCCCTTGCCGCAGGCTCTGGCGTTTGTCCGGTTCGAGGGGGTTCCCCCCCAGCAAGCCGACCAATTGGCGCGGCTGGTCGACACACGGCCCAACGCCCCGGTCGATGCCACACAGTTGGCGGGCGATTTGCTCCAACTGGCGGCCAGCAGCGACTACGACAGGGTGGACTACCGCATCGTCCACGATCCGATCACGCGTGAAGAAGGGCTGGTGTTCGATCTGAAAGCCACCGACTGGGGCCCCAACTACCTGAAACTGGGGCTGGACCTGCGCACCGACTTCCAGGGTGATGCCGGCTTCAACATCCGCTTGCACCACAGCAGGCACTGGCTGACACCCAACGGCACCCTGTGGAACAACCAGGTGGAAATCGGCAACGTGACCGGGCTGCGGACCGAGCTGATTCACCCCCTGGGTGGAGACCACGACCGTTTTGTGGGGGCAAGGGCCAGTATCCGGCGGGAGAAGGTGACGGTGTATGACGGCAGCGGTGCCACCCAGGGCCTGTACGTGCGCAGCACGGCCAGCATCGGCGGTGGACACGGCTGGGCAGTGGGGCGTGGCGGTAACCTCGGCACCGCACGGGTGGGCGTGTATGCCTCCCGCAGGCTGATCGACCCTGAATTGGTGGACCCCACACGCCCCACCCCCCTGGCCACCGCCTTGCAGTGGACCGAAGCCGGGTTGCGGCTGAACTGGGTGGCTGACCAGTTGGACCATGCCCACTTCCCACAGGCCGGTTACAGGATGACGGCAGAAGCCACATTTGCCCGGCGCCGCATTGCCGGTGACATGACCCATTTCAGCCAGCTCGACTGGCAAGGCAGCCGCATATTCAGCTTCGGCCCGCACACGCTGAATGTTTACGGTCGTATTGCCCGTGCAGGCGGCATGCCAATTGGTTCGTTGCCCGAATTGTCTCTGGGGGGTTTCCAGCAACTGTCAGGCTACAAGGTGGGACAAGTCGCCGGTAACCACCTGGCGCTCGGGCGGGTGGAGTACTACAAGCGCCTGGCCATGAACCCCGGCGTGGCGCGGGCACTGTTCCTGGGTGGCTCGGCAGAGTTCGGCAATGCCTGGCAGCGTAGCAGCAACATCAGCCTGCACGGCATCAAGATGGGCTACAGCCTGTACGCGGCGGCAGACACGGGCTTGGGGCCTGTGTACCTGGCCTGGGTACACGCCAAAGGCCGCTCGCCCGGCATCTACTTCTTCCTGGGCAAACCATGAAAAAAGCCACCCTGGCGGGTGGCTTTTGTTCTGATGTGCGGCGCGGGCAGCCCAATGTTCGAGCCGGGCGTGGTGCCTGTCAGCGGAAGGTGTCCTGTCGCACGGTGCGCACTTCACCCTGGATTGAGGACAGGTAGTTGGCCAGTTGCTTCAACTCGGCAGGCTTGAACTGCTTGGCAATGCCCGCCATCACCGGGTTGCTGCGACCCACCAGGCTGTGCCCCTCAACGGTGTAGGCCTTGAGCGCGAAATACAGGAAATCGGCATGCTGGCCACCGATTTTGGGGTAGCTGGGGTCAACCGGCTTGCTGAAATTGGTGCCGTGGCAGGCCGTGCAACCGCCCTTTTCGATCAGCGCGGCCACCTCGGCAGAAGGCTTTTTGGAGGGCTCGTCACTTTTCAGTGCGGGCAGACCCTGACCACTGAAATAGGCGGCCAGATCTGCCTTGTCCTGTGGCGTCAATGCCTCGGCCACGTCAACCATGGACGGGTGCTTGCGCTCGCCTTTCTGGTACGCCGTCAGTGCCGCCACGATGTATGGGCCGCTCTGCCCATGAATGCGAGGCACCTTGTGCACCTCGGGGAAGGCTGTCTTGAAATTCAGGATACCGTGGCAACCCACACACAGCGCAGCTTTGGATTCACCCACCTTGGCGTTACCGACCACTTGGGTCTGAGCGCCAGCCGAGGCGCACACGAACATGGCACCGGCAAACAGTGCATAAAAAGACGGCTTCAGCGCAAATTTCATGTTCACAGCACAATGAGAAGTGGGTTTGACAAAAATCAATTGATCATTATAGGGAGTCAGTTGTTCGCGTTTTCCCTCACGCATTGAGCTGCACTTTGACCACCCTGCGACAGGCAAAACCCCACGCACTCGGTCACACTAACGGGTTGGTACACCACTTTTACTTACCGCATCGCACATGAAATTCAAGGGCTCTGACAACTATGTGGCCACGGCCGACCTGATGCTGGCCGTCAACGCGGCCATCACGCTCAAACGTCCTTTGCTCGTCAAGGGTGAACCTGGCACGGGCAAGACCATGCTGGCCGAGGAAGTGGCCCAGGCACTGGGCATGCCACTGCTGCAGTGGCACATCAAATCCACAACCAAGGCGCAACAGGGCCTGTACGAATACGACGCCGTCAGCCGACTGCGCGATTCGCAGCTGGGTGACGAGAAGGTCAAGGACATCCAGAACTACATCGTCAAGGGCGTGCTGTGGCAAGCCTTCACCGCCGAGCAGCCGGTGGCCCTGCTGATCGACGAAATTGACAAGGCAGACATCGAGTTTCCCAACGACCTGTTGCGCGAACTCGACCGCATGGAGTTCTATTGCTACGAAACACGCGAGCTGGTCCGTGCCAGGCACCGTCCGCTGGTGTTCATCACCTCCAACAACGAAAAAGAGCTGCCCGACGCGTTTTTGCGCCGCTGCTTCTTCCACTACATCAAGTTCCCCGATGCACCGGTGATGCAGCAAATTGTGGACGTGCACTTCCCCGGCCTGAAGAAGGAGCTGCTGACGGCGGCCATGAAAACCTTCTTCGACATCCGCAATCTGCCAGGCCTGAAGAAAAAGCCCAGCACCAGTGAGCTGCTCGACTGGCTGAAGCTGCTGATGGCCGAGGACATCCCGCTGGAAGCCCTGCAAAGCGCCGACCAGAAAGTGAGCGTGCCACCGCTGGTGGGTGCCTTGCTGAAAAACGAGCAGGACGTGACCCTGTTTGAAAAGCTGGTGTTCATGAACCAGAGGAACCGTTGACCCGGAGTGCGTATGGCATTTGTCGAACCCGTCACCCTCAGCGCCCACGGCATCGCTCTGCGGCCCCTCACCCTGGACGACGAGGCCGGCCTGCAAGCGGCCGCCGCAGATGGTGAGCTGTGGAAGTTGCGCGTCACCTCTGTGCCTGAGCCCGAAAACACCCGCAGATACATTGAAGACGCGTTGGCCATGCGCGAAGCAGGCAACCGCTTTGCCTTTGCCGTGACCGACAGCGGCACCGGCGAGGTGCTGGGCTGCACCAGCTACCACGACATCATCCCCGCTGTGAAACGCGTGGAAATCGGCTGGACGTGGTACGCCAAACGCTGCCAGCGCACGCACGTCAACACCGTGTGCAAACTGCTGCTGCTCACCCACGCCTTCGAGACCCTGGGCTGCCATGTAGTGGGCTGGCGCACCGACAACTTCAACTTTGCCAGCCAACGCGCCATCGAGCGTTTGGGCGCGAAAAAAGACGGCGTCATCCGCGGACACGCCTTGCGCCGTGACGGCACCATCCGAGACACCGTGATGTACAGCATGCGCCAAGGTGAATGGGCTGAAGCCAAGGCCCAGTTGCTTTATTTACTACAGCTTAAAAGCCACACTACGTAAGCGGTGGATGCCATTTTTATTCCTTTTTTCATGGACGCCACCCTTCAAGCCACCCTGTCCACGCTGCTGCGTTACCAGGCGTGGGCGGATGCTGACTTGATGGCTGTGCTGTGCCAATCCACCCAAGCGCTGGACGATGCTGCGCGCACCGGGCACCACAAAGCCCTGCGGATGATGAACCACATCCACGTGGTGAATCGCATCTTCATCGCTCATCTCAGCGGGCAACCCCACCCTTACACAGCCACCAACACGCCCGACACGCCTACCCCTGACCAACTGTCATGGGATCTGGCCGAGGTCGATGCCTGGCTGTTGGCCCATGCCAACGACACCACACCTGACGGCCTGAATGAACGTGTCAGGTTCACTTTTACCGACGGCGACCCAGGCTGCATGACCCGCCTGGAAATGCTGCTGCACCTGCATGCCCACGGCACCTACCACCGGGGCCAAGTCAGCCAGATGCTCAAAGACATTGGCTGGGCACCGCCACGCGAGCTGCTGACGCGCATGTTGCACGCGCAGGAACCCGGGCGACGCCACCGAGCAAGCTGACAGGCCGGTGTGCGACACAAACCCGCGCACCTGACTTGCATAACCGGTGCAACCACCATAATATATACAAATCGTATATACAAGGAGCCAGCATGACAGAAGCCGCCGTCTTCATGTCGGGCAACAGCCAGGCCGTCCGTTTGCCCAAGCCTTTCCGATTCCAAGGCAGTTCGGTCGAAATATTTCGCCGTGGCGACGAGGTGGTGCTGCGGGAAAAGCGGCAGACACTGGCCCAAGCCCTGGGCGACTGGCCAGAGATTTCTGCCGACGAAGCCCGTGCGTGGGCAGAAGCCATACGGGACGCAGCCCCCCCCCCGCAAGACCGCGACTGGACTAACCTGCTGGGCACGCCCCCCGCGCCATGACGCGATACCTGCTCGACACCAACACCGTCAGCTACTTTCTGCGGGACCATTCCCCCGCACTGACCGCGCGGCTGATGGGCACGGCTCCCGATGCACTGGCCGTGTCCGTCGTGACGGCAGGTGAGCTGCAATTCGGGTTGAAAAAACTGGGAACGGGCGTTCGAACAACTGCCTTGGCCACACGGCTGAGCAAGCTGCTTGAAGCCATTGCCACCCAGCCGCTGCCTGCCGAAGCCGCTGCCCAGTACGGCCACATCCGGGCCCACCTGGAAGCCCAAGGCACACCCATTGGCGGCAATGACCTGTGGATTGCCGCGCACGCGCTGGCAGAAGACCTGATGCTGATCACCCACAACTTGCGGGAGTTTGAGCGGGTGCCGGGGTTGAGGGTGGAGAGTTGGGTGTGAGCAGGTTGGTGCGCTCATGGTGGTTGCTGGTCATCCCAGCCGGGGTGGCGTTGGGTGCCATCACCACCTGTGTGGCGACTTTTCATCATCTGCCTGCAACCGAGAACCCTGGCGCATGGGGAACGTTTGGCGACTATTTCGGCGACTTGCTGAACCCGCTGATATCGGCGCTGACCTTGTTTGTGGCGATCAGCGTCTGGCAACTCCAGAAACAAGAACTGGCAGAGACCCGCAAGGCCATGAAAGACCAAGCCAAAACGGCGGACCAGCAGCGGCAGGAACAGCGTTTTTTTGATTTGCTGAATGTGTTGAGGCGGGTTGAGGACTCCATTGTTTTTTTCAATCGAGACGGCAATGCCAGAGGAAATAGTGCAATAGAGAACTACCTGTCCAACTCAGGAGTTGAGTTCTCTCTCACCCCCCGCATTGCGTTTTTTGACGACCGCATCGAAATCGAAAACCCTGGCACCCTGGTGCCCGGCCTGACGGTGGAGGACATGCGACAAGGCGTGTCCAAAATCCGAAACCATGTGCTGGCCCGCGTGTTCCGCGAACTGAACCTCATTGAACAATGGGGCAGCGGTGTGCGCCGCATCTTCCGCGAGGCGCTGGAACTCGGGCTGCCCGAGCCGCAGATCATCGAGCAGGGCCTGCGCGTGCGGGTGGTGGTGCGGTTGGCACAGGCGTTGCCACTGACCACCGCCAACACGACCAGCACCGAACAAGTAACCGAACAAGTAACCGAACAAGTAACCGAACAAGTAACCGCACAAGTATCGGCACAGGCGATGAAGCTGTTCGCCATACTGATGCCGGGACCACTTGGCACCAAAGCTGCCATGGGTGAACTGGGGTTGGCCCACCGCCCCACTTTCATTCAGAACTACTTGCTACCGGCGCTGCAAGCTGGTGGGATTGAAATGACGCAACCCCAGTCGCCCAACAGCCCTACTCAAAAATACCGCCTGACCCCCACCGGCCACGCCTATCTCAAAAATCAACAACAATAGCTGTAAAACCAATACAAGAAAACGATAGATAACTTTTTCGCTTCGATTTTTACGCGCAACCAATCCATCAAGGCCACCGCCATGCTCATCCCCTTCTTCTACGCCCTGCGTGACGCCAAGCTGCCGGTGTCGGTCAAGGAATACCTGACGCTGCTCGAAGCGCTCAAGGCCGACGTGGTGGGCCCCACCAACCCCGACGCGTGCAGCATGGACGACTTCTACTACCTCAGCCGCACGGCGCTGGTGAAGGACGAGAAGCACTTTGACAAATTCGACCGCGCGTTTGCCGCCTACTTCAAGGGCGTGGAAATGGTGGCCGACTTCACCAAACCCATCCCGCAGGACTGGCTGCGCCAGGAGCTGGAAAAAATCCTGTCTGACGAGCAGAAAGCCAATGCCCCCAAGATGGACTGGGACGAGCTGATGGAGACGCTCAAAAAACGGCTGGAAGAACAGAAGGAACGGCACGAAGGTGGCAGCAAGTGGATCGGCACCGGCGGCACCAGTCCCTTCGGACACAGCGGCCACAACCCGCAGGGCATCCGCATCGGCGGCAAGGGTGGCAACAAAAGCGCCGTCAAGGTGTGGGACCAGCGCGCCTACCGCGACTACGACGACACCCAGGAACTGGGCACCCGCAACATCAAGGTGGCGCTGCGGCGGCTGCGCAAATTCGCCCGCATCGGCGCGGAAGACGAGTTGGACCTGGACGGCACCATCAAGGGCACGGCTGCCAATGCGGGATGGCTGGACATCAAGATGCGGCCCGAGCGGCACAACCACGTCAAGGTGCTGCTGCTGATGGACGTGGGCGGCACCATGGACGAACACATCCACCGTGTGGAAGAGCTGTTTTCTGCCGTCAAGGCCGAGTTCAAGCATCTGGAGTTCTATTATTTCCACAACTGTGTGTACGACTACATGTGGAAGAACAACCGCCGCCGCTTCGCCGAGAAGTTTCCCACCTGGGACATCATCCGCAAGTACAACAAGGACTACAAACTCATCTTCGTGGGCGACGCCACCATGAGCCCTTACGAAATCTTGCAGCCCGGCGGCAGCGTGGAATACAACAACGACGAAGCCGGGGCAGAATGGCTGCAACGCCTCACGCACGCCTTCCCCAAATTCGCATGGATCAACCCCGAGCCACCCGGCATGTGGCAGTACCGCCAGAGCATCAGCATCATCCAGCAACTCATGGGCCAGCGCATGTACCCGCTGACGCTGAAAGGGCTGGAGGACACCATGCGCATGCTATCGAAGTGAGGCGGCAGCGGGCAAGTCGTTGCCCGGGTTCTGTCGGGCTGGCCACATCCATCGGCCTGCTGGTCACACGGTTGAGGTTGTGGTGCGGGCTGGCCTGCCGGATCGCCCTTGCCATCGCTGGGGGTCTGCTGCTCCCGGTCCACCCCGCACTGGCCGATGATGCGCCGGCCTTCGTGCTGCAAGTCGATGCCCCTGACGACGTGCGACCCATGCTGACCCGGCACCTGGACATCCGGCGCTTCGCCACCCTCTCTGACCTGGACAGCATCGAACTGCGCCGCCTGGCTGCTGCGGTGCCCGCCAATGTGCGCTCGCTGCTGGGTGCATTGGGCTACTTCTCGCCCGATGTCCACACCCACATCGGCGACCAGCAGCCACCCACCGTCACCGTGACCGTGAAGCCCGGTGAACCCAGCACTGTGCGAAGCGTAGCCATCACCGTGCGCCAGCCGACCGACGCGCCAAACACAGCCGACCTGCAAACGGCGTTGCAAACCAGTTGGTCGCTGCCTGCCGGCCAGCGCTTCAGCCAATCCGCGTGGGACGATGCCAAGGCGCAAGCGCTCCAACAGCTCACGCACAACCAGTTCCCAGCCGCCACCATCGCAGGCAGCCTGGCCGATGTCGACAGCGACGCACGCAGCGTGGCCCTGTACCTGGAGATCGACCCCGGCCCGGCCTTCACCTTCGGCGACCTCGCCATTGAAGGCCTGTCCCGCTACGAAGCCACCTGGGTGCAACGCACCGTTCGCCTGGCGGGCCTGGCACCTGGCCAACCGTACAGCCTGGCCACACTGCAGGCTGCGCAGCAGCAACTGGCCCAGTCGGGCTATTTCGATTCGGTGTTTCTGTATGTGGAGCCCACCGGTCCGTCCCACCGGGCACCTGTGGTGGTCAAGGTGCGGGAAGCCCGCCGGGGCAAGCTGGTGCTGGGCGTGGGCGGCAGCACCGACAACGGCGCACGCCTGAGCATGGAACACACCGCCCACCGGCTGCCCGGCATCGACTGGCGGGCGCTGACGCGCCTGAAGCTGGAACGCGATGCACGCTCCGCCCAGACCGAGCTGGCCTCCCCGCTGGACGACAGCGGCTGGCGCTGGCTGGCCGGTGCCAAGACCGAATTTCTGACCGACACCAGCAGCAGCACCCGCAACCGGCAGTACAGCCTGGGCCGAGCCAAAGACACCGAACGGCTGTCGCGCCGCTTCACGCTGCAGGTGGACCAGTCACTCACCCGGCCCTTTGACGGTGCATCGACCCCACCCGAGCCCGTCCGCGCCATCAGCCTGCACCACGCCTGGCACCGCCGCAGCTACGACCAGTTGCCCTACCCCACCGAGGGCCATGGCCTGACCGTGGAGGTGGGCGCAGGCAGCACGCTGCAACCCACGCGGGCACCCTATGCCCGTGGCCGTGTGCGCTGGCAAGCCCTGCAACCGTTGCCCAGCCGCCAGAGCGGGCGCGTGGCCTACCGGCTGGAGGGTGGTGCGGTCTGGGCCGCACCTTCCACGCCTGTGCCCGATGCCCAGCTCTTCCTGACCGGAGGGGACCAGACGGTGCGAGGCTACAAGCTGCGCAGCATCGGCGTGCCCACGGCCAGTGGTGGCACCACGGCGGGCAAGCTGCTGGCCGCAGGCAGCATCGAATGGCAACGCCCATGGGCCAGCGGCACGGCATCTGGCAACTGGGAAACCACCCTGTTCCTTGACGGTGGTGCGGTGGCTGACCGCGCCAGCCAGCTCAAACCCCACTGGGGCATCGGTGCGGGCGTGCGCTACCTCACCCCCGTCGGCCCCTTGCAGGCGGACCTGGCCTGGGGCGTGACGACCCGCAAGCTGCGCCTCCATGTGTCAGTGGGGTTCGAGTTTTGACACCCGTCATCTGGCTCCAGCGCATCGCGCGTGCAACGGCCCGCGTGCTGCAGTTCGTCATCACCGGGCTGACCCTGTGGTTACCCGGCACAGCGGTGGCCACGGTGCTGGCGCTGCTGGTGGTCATCTGGCTTTGGACCGGCACCGCCGATTCACTGGGCCGCCTGGTGTCCGTCGCACGGCCACTGTCACCTGCCCTGGCGCACCTGACCTGGACCGGCACCGGCGCCACCGTGCGCCACGGCGGCCCGTTGGGCAATCTGAGCTGGCAGCAAGACGGCCTGTCGGTCGAAGCGCGTGACGCCTTCATCGGGTGGGAATGGCTGGCACAGGACCCCCAGCACACGCCACCCGACGGGCTGCCTGCCGCCCGCTTGCGCATCACCGTCAAGGCAAGTGGTGTGCAGGTGTCAGACCAACGCCCCGCCAGCCAGACACCACCGAGCCCACCCGACAGCCTGGCCCTGCCCTGGCCACTGAACAGCTGGGCCGCACCGGTTGAACTGGTGTTCGACATCGGTGCCATCACGCTCAAAGAGCAACCCGGCGTTGCGCTGAGCGACATCAACGGCCGCCACCTGTACGCACCCACCCAGGCCGACTGGGCCCACAACCTGACGCTGCACGCCCGTTTGCGCCACCACGAGGCCACCGCTGGCCACACGACTACACCGACGCAGGCGCATTACACACTCCAGGCCCAGGCGCAGGCACACCACCCCCTGGCGATGCAGGCAAGCCTGACCGGTGAAGTCAGCGGGACCTTGCCCGGCCACACACCGGCACCCAAGCACCGCGCCAAGCCTGCCGGCACACCGCCATCGCCAGACACGCCAACGGCCACCGCCACACCCGCCTGGCACGGCCAACTCACCGCCAACCTTGCCGGTCAATTGGCCAGACCGCAGGCCGTGCTGCAGGCCACTGCCAGCCTGACCAGCCGCACGGCGACCGGACGAACCGCCCAAACAGGACAAACAGGCCCGGCGGCTCCCTCTGCACAGCTGGATGCCGAGATCCACCCCTGGGCCAGGCAACCCATTGGACGCCTCGCCAGCCAGATGGCCCATCTGGACCTGTCGGCCCTGTGGCCCGACCTGCCCCGCACCCGCCTGTCGGGCCATGCAAACGCCCACCCCACCCCGCACAACACCTGGGGTTTCGACCTGGCCCTTGCAAACGGTGCCAGCGGCCCCTGGGACCGGCAGAGCCTGCCCGTCACACAGCTGACGGCCAGCGGCGAGCTGAGCACCGGCACCGAGCCGGCAGACACCGCCGTCAAGCTCAACAGACTACAGGCACAGGTGGGCGGCGGTCAGGTCAGCGCCCAAGGGCATGGGCGCGGCCAAACGTGGCAGGGCGAGCTGTCGGCCAGCGGCATCCGCACCGACGCGCTGCACAGCGCCCTGCCCCCCACCGTGTTGCAAGGCACGGTGCGGGCTGCACCCGACACCACCCGCACCACCGGACCGGGTATGGCCCTTAACGTGGCGCTGACAGCCAGCCCAGCCAACAACAACAACAACAACAACAACAACAACAACAACAACAACAAAAAAGATAGCAAAGAAATCATACAAAACAAGCGCAATAGCATATTTTCATCCGATTTTTCATGGCAACCCGATCAGCTGAACGTCCGCTCGCTCCAATTCAACAGCCACGGCGGGGCGCTGTCGGCACAAGGCACGCTGGACATCGGGCAAAAGGCCCTGACCGGCACGGCGGCCTTGACGGTGCCAGGGCTGCATGTGCAAGTGAACGGCAAGCTGTCGCCCGAGGCAGGTGGCGGCAAGCTGGCCGCCAGGCTCACGCAGGCCGATGTGCTGGCGCAATGGCTGCGGCAACTGCCCCTATGGCCCAGCACCTGGTTGCCACCCGCCATCAGCGGGGCGGCTGAGCTGGATGCCAGCTGGACGGGCGGCTGGGCCAGCACGCCGACGATCGAAGCCAACGTCCATGCCCCCCACCTGACCGGCAGGCTGCCACAGCAAACCAGCAATGCACAGACAACGACCGAGCGCACGTGGTCCGCAAGCGGGCTGACCTGGACGGTGGCAGGCAGCCCGGCAAAGTGGCAATCTGCCCTGAGCGGCAACCTGCGCTGGCAGCAGTGGTCCGCCAGGCTTGCCACCCGTGCAACAGGCGCTTTCGGGGTCACTGAAGCGGCGGGCACACCCGACCTCACCCGGGGCGAAGTCACCCTGCAGGCGCTGCAGTTGGGGGTGACAGCGGCCCCGACTGGGGCCACCTCGGCAGGTGCTACCGCCGATCCTTCCGCACAGCTGCAGGCCACGCTGGCGGCCGCCACCAACATCCAGTGGGACGCTGGCAGCCTTCGTCTGGCGCCCGGCATGCTGCGGCTGCACGCCAGCCCTCACCCCGATGTGCCCGGTGCCCCAAACGGCGCCAGCCTGAGCTGGGGTCGGTCAACCTGGACTGGCGCACACATCGATGCCAGTGGCGACATCGCCGGCATCAACCTCGACCTTGCCCGTTTGGTCGCAGGGCTGGCCGCACCCAGCCCGGGCAACGCCGACCCGCTGGCAGGCTGGCTGGGCGACCTGACCCTCGGAGGCCCTTGGCAGGCTCGCTGGCCCGGCACACCACAGGCCCCTGCCCGCCTGTCAGCCAGCCTCAGCCGCCAGACGGGAGACCTGCAGGCACCGCTGGGCGCTGCTGACAACGAAGACAACCCACCCGACAACGCCTCCACCCACCAGGCGCTGGGCATCCGGACCGCGCACCTGGCATTGACTGGCGATGCACAGCAGTGGAGCGCCGAGCTCGATTGGGCCTCGCGGGCGGGTGGGCAAGCGCGGGGCAACGTGCAACTGGCGCACGCCACGCCCACCGCTGCCGCCAGGACCTGGCCGACGGCAGACAGCCGCCTGTCTGGGCAGCTTTCTGTCGAACTGCCACGCGCCGGAGTGTGGTCCCGTCTCGCGCCGCCGGGTTGGCGAATCACCGGCAGCATGGCGCTTGACGCCCAACTGGGCGGCACCCTGGGCCAACCCACCTGGCAAGGCAAGCTGAGCGGGCGCAACCTGTCGGCCCGGTCCGCAGTGGAAGGGCTGGCCTACACCCAGGGTGAGCTGGATGCCACCCTCAGCAGCAACCGTGTGGACATCACCCGGTTCACGCTGCAAGGTGCCGGGGGCCTGTCACGCGGGGGCAGCCTGCACATGACCGGCCAGGCCACCTGGAGCGCGACTGACAAGGCCCCCCGCATCCGGCTGGACGCCCGCGCCGACAAGCTGAACGTGTCGGCACGCGCCGACCGACGCCTGACCCTCTCGGGCAACGCCACGGCCACGGTCGCCGAAAACACCCTCACGCTGCGCGGCCAACTGAAGGCCGACCAGGCCCAGTTCACCCTGCCCGATGAGTTTGCCCCCACCCTGGGGCCGGATGTGGTGGTGCGACTCAACCGGTCGGCGCAGCCACCCTCCCGCGCAAGCGGCCTGCGGACCGATGTGGCGGTGGACATTGACCTCGGCCCGACATTCGACGTGCGGGGCCAGGGGCTGCAAACCCGGTTGACGGGGCAGCTGCGCGTCAGCAGCCCACCGGGGTCGGACGCCTTCAGCGTGACGGGTGAAGTGCGGGCCGCCAGCGGCACCTACCGGGCCTATGGACAGCAACTGCGTATCGAAGAAGGTGTGCTGCGGTTTTCAGGGCCGTATGACGACCCCACACTGTCCATCCTGGCGCTGCGCGGCACCACCAACACGGCGCGCAGCGCCTTCGGCAGCGACGACCAGCAAGTGGGCGTGAAGGTGACCGGCAGTGCCCGCAACCCACGCCTGCAGCTCTATGCCAGCCCCGACCTGCCTGACAGCGAAAAACTGGCCTGGCTGGTGCTGGGCCGCCCTGCGTCTGGCGCGGGCGCCGAAGCGGCCATCATGCAGCAGGCGGCGATGGCCCTGCTGGGCAACCAGGTGCGGGGGCTGGAAGGCGGCCTGGCCAACGCCCTGGGGCTGGACGAACTGGGGGTTTCCACCGCCACAGGCAACACCAGCACCAACGGCAGCAATGGCACCACTGGCACCAGCCAGAGCGGCGCAGCCGTCACGCTGGGCAAACGGCTGAGCAGCCGCCTGTACGTCACCTACCAGCACAGCCTGGACAGCACCGCCGGTGCACTGAACCTGTTCTACGACGTGTCCCGCCGCCTGACCGTGCGCGCCCAGATGGGCAGCGAAAGCGCACTCGACCTCATCTTCACCCTGCCGCACGATTGACGCTCAGATTAGAATCGCCGCTCCCTTGGCCGCCATAGTTCAATGGATAGAACGAGCGCCTCCTAAGCGCTAGATACAGGTTCGATTCCTGTTGGTGGTACCAATGTTTAAGGATAAGTCCTTATAAAACAACAACTTAACTATCGATAGTGACACCGATTTAGGTAGCACTTAGGTAGAGGTTGTTATGGCTACGCTAGTATTCCGAGGTATGTCTGTCAAAACACATGGCTACATCCTCAACAACGGGATTCCGTATTTTCAACGGGCAGTGCCAACAAGTCTGCGAGACAGGTTTGGCAAAGCCACGATCAAGATTCGCCTGAAGGCTTCAGGTGTACAGGCACTGGCTGAGTGTCGCGGGCACTGGGACAGATACACAGCCCTGTTTCAAGCCATGAAGGGCGACGAGACCCTTGTGCCCTCTCAGACCAAGCTGGCAGCAATGGCGCTCCTTCAGGCCAACGGACTTCAGCAGGGTGATGGAAGCAAGGCGTTTCCACGGCCAGTAGGCGTTACTGGTGAATGGGATGGTGATGCACACACAGATGTGTTTGCAGATGTTCTGAGCGAGATGTTTGATGGCAAGCCCAACGCTGTGTCACGAACTGCAATGCAGGCTCTGAACAGCCCTTTACCTCTGTTGTTATCTGAAGTGTTCGATGCCTACAAGCATCACCACAGCAAGGGCAGTGATCCAAAATTTGTTGCAAAGCAGCAAGCCTACTGGGGCAACCTCGTGAAGTTCGTTGGCGATATAGCTCTGGAAGGACTGACAAGGGATCAGGCTAGGCGGTATCGCGACCACAGACTGTCCTTGGGCCTCCAGTCTTCCTCTGTCACCAAAGAGGTCGGTGTTATCAGAGCCATCATCAACTCAGCCTTAACTGAACTCTCTCTGAACATCCGTAACCCGTTTGAAAAGATCACGGTTGCGTCAACTAAAGAGCCAGATGACGATGGCAAGGCACCGTACAGCCGGGAGGACGTTCAACTGCTGGTAAACGAGGCCAGAGCCGCTGATGATGAAAAGAGACGCATCGTGCTGGTGTTGGCTGTCACAGGCGCTAGGCTGGCTGAGATCGTGGGCCTACGGCGAAAAGATATTGACCTTGAAGCGCAGGTGATCCGGATACAGGCCCACAGTAGCAGATCAGTTAAGACCAAGACATCAAACCGATTGATACCGCTGTTGCCGCTGGCTACTGAGGCGCTGAAGGCACAACTAGAAGCACACACAGGTGAGTACGTCTTTCCGACCTACGCCAACAGTGAACGCACGAACGCCAATAGTGCGTCAGCAGCGTTGAACAAATGGGCGAAGCAAATCATCACGGATGACAACAAGACAATGCACAGTTTCAGGCACACACTAAGGGATAGGCTTCGTGCTGTTCAATGTCCTGAACCGATTGCTAAGGCTATAGGTGGATGGTCTTCTAACAACGACGTAAGCGTCGGCTACGGTACTGGGTATTCATTGGAAGTCACAAGGGAATGGTTGACCAAAGCCTATCAGTGGGTGAAGTAATGCAATTAGATTGCAGTCTCAACGCTAGGGAAGAAAAAAATGCTCATAATTGAAGTTGCCCTTGGTATTGTGGTTGCAGTGCTCATTTTGAGCTACCTCCGGGAAATCTTGGCAGTCAGCCTGATTTTAGGAATAATTACCATCATCCTTGGTGTGATGGGCATAGCACTGATTTTCGCCATCGATGTATTCTCATTCGCCACAGTCGCAGCCATAGCAATCACAATACCAATCGCTTATTTAATAATTGACGATCTAAATTTGTTGAAACACCGATGGCAAAGACAAAAGAAATTACCTAAGCTGCCAAGAGGTGGCACCAAAGAACTAGAGAAAAAACGTAGAGAATTACTTGGATACGACGACTAAATCCTAATCTAGCCATTGACATTCCACACGGATAATGATATAATTACCTCCTTCTTCTTTGACAAGAAGACCCTCAGCATCCGCCCATTTCGGGCAATCCCCACACGTCCTCGTTAGAGCCTGTCACCGTTGATCGGTTGCAGGTTTTTTTGTCGTTGTCGTTTCAAATTACAAGGAGAGAACAATGAAATACTTGACACTATATATAGACACAAAACCTGTCGTATGCATTGACACCAGCAGACCTACAACCGAGAAGATTAGAGATGCTTTGTACTATGCTGAAAAATACAACAGCATGGCTTCACTATCAAACTACAAAAACATATACACAGCCAAATTCAGGCGAACGGCAGAGTCGTTTGATTCCGTTACCAGTAGGCAGATTGTATTCTGGGATATCCCAAAAATGATCAATGGTGTGAAGTTGATTGAGTTTCTGCAATCTCTAAAAGGACGATCTTGTAAAGATAAACGCAAGATGAACCCAAAGAGTCTAGAGAATCTCAAGCCAGCCCGGAGATTTACGCCTGATGACCATCCTACAAAACCGCGCTTACTCACTGAGGAGCAGCTTGATAAAGCCGAAGAACTGCGGAAGAATGGATGTTCATGGAAGCGAGTCGGAGATCTGCTTAACTGCAACTGTCAGACTGTTCGATCCAGCCTTCGACGCAGACTTGAAAGCAAGATCAAGAAAATGAGCAAATTGAATGACTAAATCAAGCCTTTAACAACACAAAAAATGACACGAAGCCACTACCCTACCTGATACCCTTGTTCATCTCGATAGAGAAGTGTGAATGGTCAGGGTGGTGCTTATATCCAGTTTTGTAAATGTTGCTACTGTGTCGTAAGCCAGAACAACAGTAGATGCAGCGCCCCATTTTCTAATTAGTTCAACGGAGAACCAATATATGCAGGAGCTAGTCGAGCAAATTGATGATCTTGAGGACTTCATCTATCTGAAGTATGACTGGCAGTCCACCTCACCACTTGTTAAAGCCAAGTCTGAGCATTTACATGAATTGCTCCTCACCACCATGCAGCGCAAGAGCAAGCGTGACATGGCGTTCGCCTTCAACGTTGTCATGACTGCCTTGGAGGTGCAAGGCGGCTACGATAGACCAATCCGCATCGTAACTGACCCTGAGGTGTATGGTGGTGTGAAGACCCCTCGAAAACCTGGTCCAAGCTGGAGTAGAGAATTCCAACCAACG
>ERZ761609.770-NODE-770-length-33884-cov-13.586568_pt1 | contig 33884 bp, 36 predicted proteins | sample MGYA00511163_ERZ761609 | MGnify/ENA primary metagenome ERZ761609 (study PRJEB28899, sample SAMN02445070) | bioreactor sludge metagenome | biome: EBPR sludge | place: Australia: Brisbane, Thorneside Wastewater Treatment Plant | collected 2011-12-16 ...
GTACAGGCAATCTGTACGCGCGCCATTTTCTTGATGGTGCTCCTTGTCATCGACCTCGCGGTGGTTGCTGGCGCTCGCAAGGGGTGTGGATCGCTGGTCGGCGATGGTCGTCGCGCTGCGCAAATCGTGGGCACGCGTGGCCAAGGCGGATGGCGGATTTCCACAATACTCAGCGCCCCTGCTTTTTGTCATGTTGACGTCGCCAGCAAGGTAATAGCCCGATTGCGGGACCGCTTCTGGAACGGAGGGACGACATGACATTTCGCGATCTGCTGTTTCGGTTGCTCGCTTGCTTGCTCTCGGCGGCGCCCTTTCCGGCGCAGGCGGAAAGCCCGATCGTTATCAAGTTCAGCCACGTCGTGGCTGAGGATACGCCGAAGGGCCTGGGCGCGGCGTTCTTTGCCAAGCGGGCCGCAGAGCTGACCAAAGGCCAAGTCAAGGTCGAGGTCTACCCCAACTCGACGCTGTACAAGGACAAGGAGGAACTCGAAGCGCTGCAACTCGGTGCCGTTCAGGTGGTGGCGCCGTCGCTGGCCAAGTTTGGCCTGCTGGGGGTCAGGGAGTTCGAGATCTACGACCTGCCGTACATCTTCGACAGCTATGAAGAGTTGCATAAGGTAACATTGGGGCCGATCGGCAAGAGTCTCTTCCGGAGGCTGGAGCCGAAGGGGATAAGGGGGCTGGCCTACTGGGATAACGGCTTCAAGTCCTTTTCAGCAAACACGCCGATCCACATGCCCGATGAGCTGAAGGGCAAGAAGATGCGCATTCAGCCGTCCAAAGTGCTCGAAGCGCAAATGCTGGCGCTTAATGCTATCCCGCGCGTGATGGCGTTTTCGGAAGTCTACCAAGCCTTGAAGATGGGCATTGTCGATGGCACGGAAAACCCGATTTCCAACCTTTACACGCAGAAGATGTTCGAGGTCCAGTCGCACCTGACGCTGACCGAGCACGGTTACCTGGGTTACGCGGTGATCGTTGACAAGAAATTCTGGGAGGCCTTACCGACGGACATTCGAGGCCAGCTCGAAATGGCGATGAAGGAGGCTACCGACTACACCAACAGGATCGCCAAGGAAAAGAACGACACGGATCTCGAAGCGCTGCGCAGGAGCGGCAAGATCGAGATCCACGTGCCCACGCCGGAGCAGCGCCGTGCGTTCAAGAAGGTTCTCGTTCCAGTGCACAAGGAGATGGCGTCGCGTATCGGCGACGACCTTCTGCAGTCGGTTTACCGGGAGACCGGTTTCGATCCGGCGAAGCTCTAGAGCAAGCGTCGGAGGAGGTCGGAACCTGGCTCGTCGGTATTCCCCGCCCGGCCGGGCGTCACCGCGCTGAGCGCGGTGGTCGGCCGTGCCTCGTCTTGCTTCCCCTTTCATGGTCACCCTGGCGCGAAGGCTGCCATCATTCTCCGCCTGCGGAAGACGCTGCACGAACGTCGCGCACATCGCCTCGCTGCGCGGGCGGGAGCGGGCGGTAAAGGGGTGCCCGTGCCCGGCTTTTCGTTTCCCGCCAGTTCGGATTTGGACCCGGGTGTTGGTATAATGCGAGGTTGTGTTTCTAGCGATATGATTTGCTGTTGTTTTTATTGACCTATTTCCGTTTGGAGAATCATTCATGGGCATCGAACGTACTCTTTCCATCATCAAGCCAGACGCCGTCGCCAAGAACGTGATCGGCAAGATCTACTCCCGCTTTGAAACCAATGGCTTGACGGTAATTGCCGCCAAGATGGCCTGGCTGTCACCCCAGGAGGCTGGCGCCTTCTACGCGGTCCATAAGGAGCGTCCGTTCTTCAAGGATCTGGTCGCGTTCATGATCTCCGGACCGGTGATGGTGCAAGTGCTCGAAGGCGAGAGCGCGATTGCCAAGAATCGCGAGCTGATGGGCGCAACCGACCCGAAGAAGGCCGAGGCAGGAACGATTCGTGCCGATTTCGCCGAATCCATCGACGCCAACGCCGTGCATGGTTCCGATGGCGAAGAGACGGCGAAGAACGAAATCGCCTTCTTCTTCCCGGCGATGTCCGTCTATTCGGGCCGCTAGGTCGCGCTCCGCTGCTGGCAAGATGATCAATCTGCTCGATCTTGATGCCGCTGGCCTGACGGCCTTCTTCTCCGGGCACGGCGAAAAGCCTTTTCGTGCCCGGCAGGTGCTGCGCTGGATGCATCGTTTCGGGCAGGCTGATTTTGACGCCATGAGCGACATCGCCCGAAGCCTGCGCGAGAAGCTCAAGACGCTGGCCTTGGTGGCACCTCCGACGGTGGTTGCCGACCGCCTCGCCGAAGACGGTACGCGCAAGTTTCTCTTCGACGTGGGCGGCGGTAACGCCGTCGAGGCGGTGTTCATTCCCGAGGACGACCGCGGCACGCTGTGTGTCTCGACGCAGGCCGGCTGTGCGCTCGATTGTTCGTTCTGTTCTACCGGCAAGCAGGGTTTCAACCGCAACCTGACGGTGGCGGAGATCGTCGGTCAGCTGTGGCAGGTGCGCCATGCGCTTGGCGCTTACCAGCCGGCAGCAGCAGGTGTCGAGCGGGTGGTCAGCAACGTTGTGCTGATGGGCATGGGTGAGCCGCTGGCCAACCTCGACAATACCGTCATGGCCTTGCGTCTGCTCCTCGACGATAATGCCTATGGCCTGTCGCGCCGCCGGGTCACGGTTTCCACCTCGGGCCTGGTACCGGCGATGGACCGTTTGCGCGACGAGTGTCCAGTGGCCCTGGCGGTGTCCCTGCATGCGCCGAATGACCGCTTGCGCGATGAGTTGGTGCCGATCAACCGGAAATACCCCTTGCAAGAACTGATGGCGGCATGCCGACGTTACCTGGAAAAGGCGCCGCGTGATTTCGTCACCTTCGAGTATGTGATGCTGGACGGCATCAACGACTCCGAAGCGCACGCCCGCGAGGTGCTGGCGCTGACCCGGGACGTCTCCTGCAAGTTCAACCTGATCCCCTTCAACCCGTTTCCGGGTACGTCCTATCGCCGCTCGCCAGCGCCGCGGATACGCCGTTTCGCCGAGCTTCTGATGGCCTCGGGCGTGGTGACCACGACGCGCAAAACGCGCGGTGACGACATCGATGCCGCCTGCGGTCAGCTCGCCGGACAGGTTCTCGACCGCACGCAGCGCACGGCACGGCGCAGCTTCGTTGTCCACCAACAGCGTCAGGAGGCTTGTGGATGAGGCGAGCCGTCCTCGGGCTCATCGCCTTGTTGAGTGTGAGTGCCTGTTCGTCGGGACTCTTCTCGTCTTCGCCAGCCACGACGACGCAGAAGGCGGCTGAGGAGGAGCCGGACTCGCGACGTCCGACGCCGCCGCGCGACAAGCGCACGCGTGCCAAACTGCATACCGAGTTGGGCTCGCTCTATCTGCAGAAGCAGAACTATTCGGTGGCACTCGAAGAGCTGACCATGGCTATCGTCGTCGATCCGGACTACGCGCCGGCCCATGGTGCGCGCGGACTGGTGCTCTACAATATCCGCGAGATGGCGCTTGCCGACCGGGACTTTCAACAGGCCCTGAATCTTGACCCGAACGATCCCGAGCTGAACAATAACTATGGCTGGTTTCTCTGTCAGGTTGGCAGGGAGAGGGAAGCGATGCCGTACCTGCAACGAGCGATGAAGAACGCCTTGTACGAGACGCCGGATCGGGCCTATCTGAATGCGGGCGCCTGTCAGGTGAAGCTCGGCGATCTGGATGCCGCCGAGGGTTTCGTGCAGCACAGCCTGCTGATCCGGCCGAACAATGCGCAGGCGTTGCTGCAGCTCGCAGAAATCAATTACCGCCGCGGTCAGCTGGAGCTTGCCAGTCAGCAGCTTTCGGATCTGCTGCGCAAGGCGGAGCCAAATGCCGAGGCGCTCTGGTTGGTCGTGCGGGTGGAGCGGAAGCGGGGCGATCGCCTGGCTGAAGCCCGCTATAGCGCCCAGTTGAAGCGAAAATTCCCGCTTTCACCCGAGGCTCAGGAACTGCTGAAAGGCAACTTCGAATGAGTGAACAATCTGTGTTTTCCAATAGTAGCGAGCCGAGTTTGCCGGCAGTGAATTCCTCCCGGGAGTTGTTGGCTGACGCCGGTGGCGTCGGTCAACAACTGCGTTCTGCGCGCGAAGCCAGAAATATTACCCTGGCCGAGGCGGCCCAGTCCCTGAAACTGGCGCCCAGGCAGGTGGCGGCGATCGAGAGCGAGGACTGGGCATCGTTGCCCGGCAACACGATGATTCGCGGTTTCGTCCGCAATTACGCGCGAGTGCTCAATCTGGACGCAGATGCGCTGATGCGCGCGCTCGATGCGACACGCATGCAGCGGACCCTGCAACTGGAGGCGTCCGCGGGAACCAGTTCGCACCTGCCGCAGGCCAGCAACCAGGCTGAAAGACGTGACTATCTGGCAGTCATCGGGGGGCTGGTGCTGCTGGTCCTGGCACTGCTGGCGTATTTCTATGTTCCGCAGAACTTCTGGCAAGAGCAGTTGGCGGCGCTCACGGGTAGCGAGTCCTCGCAAACCGCTGCCGAGGGGCAGACAGTTGTGAGCGAGCCTGCCGCGACGCCCGCTGCACCGGTGACGGTGGTTGGCACAGTTGCCCCGACCGAAGGGAGTGCTGCGGCGAAGCTGACAGCTCCCCTCGTGCCGAGCGCGACGGCACCTGCTGGGCCGGCACCCGTTGTTGTGGCGCCCGCTGCCGCGAAGCCCGACGGCAAGCAGGAGGGCACGTCAGCGGCCACGCTGGAGACGACAGCGGAAGCCAAGAAGGAAGCCAAGCCGGCGGACGTCCTCAAGCTCAGTTTCACCCAGGCAGCGTGGGTAGAGGTGCGTGACGCGGCGGGCGAGGTCGTCGCTTTCGGCGTCAAGCCGGCGAACAGTCAGCAGGAAATCAAGGGGCAGCCGCCGTTTTCGCTGGTCCTCGGCAACGCCAGGTACGTGACGGTGGAGTACAAAGGCAAGCCTGTCGATCTCGAACCGCACACCACCAAGGGCGTGGCGCGGCTCTCGGTCAAATGACGATCTGGCAAGCGGTGGTCCCGCTGTGAGCAATTCGCTGTCCGCGCTGGCGCGGCGACGGACGCGCGCCGTCCGCGTTGGCCCGGTTACCGTCGGCGGTGACTCGCCGGTGGTCGTCCAGTCGATGACCAATACCGATACCGTAGACGTCGTGCGCACGGCGATCCAGTGTGCCGAACTGGCGGGCGCCGGGTCGGAACTGGTGCGGATTACGGTCAATACACCCGAGGCTGCCGCCGCGGTGCCGGCGATTTGCGCGCAGCTCGAGCGGATGGGTGTCGCTGTGCCGCTGATCGGCGACTTTCACTATAACGGTCACCGCCTGCTTGCGGAGCAGCCCGACTGCGCCCGCCTCCTGGCCAAATATCGGATCAATCCGGGCAATGTCGGTCATGGCCGGAAGCGTGACGAGCAGTTCGCGCAGATGATCGAGACCGCCTGTCGCTACGACAAGCCGGTGCGCATCGGTGTGAACTGGGGCAGTCTCGATCAGGATCTGCTGGCGCGGATCATGGACCAGAATGCTCGCCGTGCCGAGCCGCGTGATGCCATCGAGGTGATGCGCGAGGCAATGGTGGCCTCGGCGCTGGAGTCGGCCGCGCGCGCCGAAGCCATCGGTCTGCCGGGTGACCGGATCATCCTCTCGTGCAAGGTGTCCGGCGTCCAGGACCTGGTCGCCATCTATCGCGCGCTGTCGCAGCGTTGCGATTATCCCTTGCATCTCGGCTTGACCGAGGCCGGTATGGGTTCCAAAGGCATCGTCGCGTCTACCGCGGCGATGGCGGTTCTGCTCCAGGAGGGCATCGGCGATACCATCCGCGTTTCCTTGACCCCGGAGCCTGGCGGCAAGCGCACGCAGGAGGTGATCGTCGCCCAGGAAATGCTGCAGACCATGGGTCTGCGGGCTTTCAGCCCGATGGTCGTCGCCTGTCCTGGTTGCGGCCGTACGACCAGCAGCTTTTTTCAGGAGTTGGCGCAGTCGATCCAGGAGCACGTCCGCGAACGCATGCCGCACTGGCGCGGCGAGTATGACGGCGTCGAAAACATGACCCTGGCGGTGATGGGCTGCGTGGTCAACGGGCCGGGCGAGAGCAAGCATGCCAACATCGGCATCAGCCTGCCCGGCACCGGAGAAACGCCGGCAGCGCCGGTGTTCGAGGACGGGGCCAAGACGGTTACCTTGCGCGGCGAGCATATTGCCGCGGAGTTCACCGCCATTGTCGATGCCTACGTGGCACGCAGCTACCAGAGGAAGTGTGTCGCCAAATGATCAGTCAGAAGATTCAGTCCGTTCGCGGCATGAACGACATCCTTCCGGACGAGGCCGAATTCTGGGACCTGTTCGACGAGACCATTCGCTCGTGGCTGAAGAGCTACGGCTATCGTCCGTTGCGCCTGCCGATCGTCGAGCCGACGCCACTCTTCAAGCGCGCCATCGGCGAAGTCACCGACATCGTCGAGAAGGAGATGTATTCGTTTGTTGACAGTCTCAATGGCGAGCCGCTGACGCTGCGTCCGGAGGGAACAGCGGGCTGCGTGCGTGCTGTCATTGAGCACAATCTGATTGCCCAGCAGCCACAGCGCCTGTACTACATGGGTCCGATGTTTCGTCACGAAAGGCCACAGAAAGGCCGCTATCGCCAGTTTCACCAGGTCGGCGTCGAAGCACTGGGGTTTCCCGGACCGGACATCGACGCCGAGCAGATCCTGATGGGCGCTCGCCTGTGGGATGATCTTGGGCTTGACGGCATCAGCCTGCAACTCAACACCCTGGGACAGTCCGCCGAGCGGGCCAGCCATCGTGCCGAACTGATCACCTATTTCGAGCGGCACAGCGAGTCACTCGACGCCGACGCCACGAGGCGCCTGCACAGCAACCCCTTGCGCATCCTCGACAGCAAGAACCCCGCGCTGGAGGAACTGATTCATGGTGCGCCGAAGCTGATCGATTACCTGGGTGCCGAGTCGATGGCTCACTTTGAAGGCGTGCAGAGGGTCCTGCGCGATGCCGGGCTGCCGTTCGAGATCAACCCGCGCCTGGTGCGCGGACTCGACTACTATAATCTGACGGTTTTCGAGTGGGTGACCGATCGCCTGGGGGCGCAGGGGACGGTCTGCGCCGGTGGTCGCTACGATGGTCTGGTGCAGCAGTTGGGTGGCAAGCCGGCGCCGGCCTGCGGTTTCGCGATGGGAGTCGAGCGCTTGATTTCGCTGATTCGCGACGCCGGGGGCGAGGTCAGGGCGGCGGCAGTCGATGTGTACCTCGTGCACCAGGGTATTGCGGCGTCGCGTCTGGCGGCTCGGGTTGCCGAGGGTTTGCGTGACCGCGGTATCGATGTGCTTTTTCACTGCGGTGGCGGCAGTTTCAAGTCGCAGATGAAGAAGGCCGATGCATCGGGTGCCGGGTTTGCAGTGATTGTCGGCGACGACGAGGCCGCGGCCGGCGCGGTGACGCTCAAGCCACTGCGTGCGACCGGCGAACAGCCGAACCCACAAAAGCGGGTCAGCGTCGATGCTGTCGCCGACGAAATCATGAGTTCTATTTTGGATTGGGACGAAACGTAATGGCTACCTATGACCTCGAAGAACAGGAACAGATCGCCGAGATCAAGGCCTGGTGGAAACAGTATGGCAATCTGGTGGTGGCCATCGTCACCGCAGCTTCGATCGGGGTTATCGCCTGGCAAGGCTGGAACTGGTATCAACGCGGTCAGGCGGCCAAGGCGTCGATGGTCTACGGAGTCCTGCAGAAGGCGGTCGCTGATCAGGACCTACAGCGGGTCAAGGCGGCGAGCGGTGAACTGCTCGAGAAGTTCGGAGGCACGGCTTACGCGCCGTTGGCTGCACTGTCAGCGGCGAAGGTGATGTTCGACGCGGGGGATGCGAAAACTGCCAAGTTGCAGTTACTGTGGGTGGTCGACCACGGCGAGCATGAGCTGCGCGATCTGGCACGTTTGCGGGTGGCGGCGGTGCTCCTTGATGAAAAGGCCTACGATGAAGCGCTGCGCCAACTCGAAGGGGGGGCCGGCGCCGGCTTCTCGACCCTGTACCTGAACATGCGGGGTGACCTGTTCAGCGCTCAGGGCAAGAAAAGCGAGGCCCGTGAAGCCTATCAGGGCGCCCTGGCCAGACTCGATCAGGGTGACGCTGGCGGCAAGGGGAAAAATACCCTGCAGGCGTCGCAGGCCAACGCCGCCTACCGCGAAGTGCTGCAGCTGAAGCTCGATACACTCGGGGAGGGCAGCTGATGACGCGCGTTCTGTTCGCGGCCTTGTTGCCCGTATTGCTGGCGGGCTGCTCGACGTTCGACGCGCTGAATCCGTTTGCCAGCAGCGGACCAAAAATGGCCGAGTTGCAGCCGATACAGGCGACAGCTCGGGCGCGCGTGGTCTGGCAGGACGGAGTCGGCAAGGGCGATCCCTATACCTTCTCTCCCGCGGTCGTCGGTTCCACCGTATACGCTGCAGCGCGTGACGGCACGGTCGTTCGCTTCGACGATGGCCGGCCAGTGTGGCGGATCAAGGCCGAGAAACAGCTTGCGGGGGGCGTGGGCGCGGATCAGCGTCTGCTTGCGGTGGGCACTGCCAAGGGGGAGGTTCTGGCCTTTGACACCACCGACGGCAAGCTGCTATGGGAGGCCAAGGCGAGCAGCGAGGTGTTGGCGCCGCCGGCGGTTGCCGGCGGGCTGGTGATCGTGCGCAGTGGCGATCATCGCCTGGCTGCCTACGCGGCGGCCGATGGCAGCCGCAAGTGGATCTACCAGCGCCCGACACCACCGCTTGCCGTGCGCGTGATGGCCAGCCCGGTGGTGGTCGACAAATATGTCTTCGTTGGTTTCCCCGGCGGCAAACTCATTGCCGTCAATGCCGACAACGGCGCACCCTTGTGGGAGGGGACGGTAGCCTTGCCGAAGGGTGCTACCGAGCTTGACCGCATTGCCGATGTCAGCAGCCTGCCGGTCATCGATGGAAGAATGATCTGCGCGGTCGCTTTCCAGGGCCGCATCTCGTGTTTCGACCTCGGTTCCGGGAATCTGGTCTGGGCGCGCGATATTTCGAGCTCGGCGGGTTTGTCGATCGATAGCCGCTACGTTTACGTTGCCGATGACCAAGGCGCCGTGCACGCTCTCGATAAGGCAACCGGGTCGAGCATCTGGAAGCAGGATCAGCTCTTCCTGCGCCAGTTGACGGCGCCGTTGGCCATTGGCGCTCTGGTCGCCGTGGCTGACGTGCAGGGAGTGGTACACCTGCTGAGTCGTGACGATGGTTCTTTCGCTGCACGTCTGAACACCGACGGCAGCCCGGTACGGGCACCCCTGCAAAAACTCGGTAACGAGCTGCTCTTGCAGACCCGCGCTGGCGGCGTCTACGCGATTGACGCCCAGTGATCGAGAAACTGCCAGCACAGTGCATCCTGCCCCGTGTTGCACCGCTTGACGACCAGTGCCGACGTCAATGAAGCCGAGCATCGTTCTCGTCGGGCGTCCGAATGTCGGTAAGTCCACACTCTTCAACCGGCTGACCAGAACGCGTGACGCGCTGGTTGCCGACATTCCGGGTTTGACCAGGGATCGCCACTACGGTCACGGAAGACTGGGTAGCAAACCCTATCTGGTAATCGATACCGGCGGCTTCGAACCGCTCGCCAAGGACGGCATCATGCTGCAGATGGCGCGCCAGACCGAGCAGGCGATTGACGAGGCCGATGTGGTGATACTGGTCGTCGACGGTCGCACCGGCATCACGCCTCTGGACAAGGAAATCTCCAGGCGGCTGCGCCAGTCCGGGCGTCCTGTTTTCGTGGCGGTCAATAAGTCCGAAGGAATGCAGCACGGCCTGGTGATCGCCGACTTCCATGAACTGGGCCTTGGCGCGCCGGTTGCCATCTCGGCGACGCATGGCGAAGGTGTACGGGCGCTGCTTGACCTGGCGCTGCTACCTTTCCCCGAGCCAGCGGACGACGTGCCCGATAGTGATACGGTGCGGGTGGCCATCGTTGGCCGGCCCAACGTTGGCAAGAGCACGATGATCAACGCCTTGCTCGGCGAAGACCGGGTCATTGCTTTCGACCAGCCGGGTACCACGCGCGATGCCATTCACGTCGATTTCGAGCGTGCCGGCCGAAAGTACACGCTGATCGACACGGCCGGGCTGCGGCGGCGCGGCAATGTTTTCGAGACCATCGAGAAATTCTCGGTGATCAAGACGCTGCAGGCCATTGAAGACGCACAGGTCGTCATTCTGGTTGTCGACGCACGCCAGGAGATTGGTGACCAGGATGCCCACATTGCCGGTTTCATCCGCGAAGCGGGTCGCGCGCTGGTCGTTGCCGTGAACAAATGGGATGGCTTGGACTCCTACGTTCGCGAACAGATCAAGGGGGCTCTGGAAAGCCAGCTGGCGTTCATTGACTTCGCTCGCTTCCACTACGTTTCCGCACTGCAAGGGCAAGGTCTGGAACCCCTTTTCCGCTCGGTCGATGCGGCCTACAAGGCGGCCATGGCAGACCTGCCGACGCCGCAACTGACCCGTGCACTGATCGACGCGGTGGCCAGGCAGGCGCCGCCACGCAACGGGCTGTTCCGGCCGAAGCTTCGCTACGCGCATCAGGGTGGCCGCAATCCGCCGCTGATCGTTATCCATGGCAATGCCCTGGACAAGCTTCCGGAATCGTATCGTCGCTATCTCGAACACCTCTTTCGCGAGGTCTTCAAGTTGCAGGGGACGCCGTTGCGCATCCAGTTCAATGTTTCCAGCAATCCCTTTGCCGAGAAGAAGGGGGCTGACGAGGGCCGTAGGCACCTCAAGGCCAAGCTGCTTGCCAAGCCAAGAGTTGCCGCGAGAAATTCGGCGCGACCCGGGACAACACTCAAGGCGGGCGTCGCTGCGAAGCCGAAGAGGCGACCCGTGGGGCGCTGAGTGCCGCGCGCCGCGCGCCGCGGGAAAGCCGATGGCCGTCGGCGAAGTGACGTCTGCCCGCAGCCGCACCTTGGCGACTTTTTCTCGCTGAACCCGTACAATCGCTGCAGTCTGGTTGCACTGGCCGCCTTTTCGACCGATGATGAAGGCCGGGCGCGTCTCGCGTGAAAGCGGGCCGCAGGCGAATCAAAAAAAAAGACTCTTGGCACTCCGTTGCTGTGGCGAGGCGGGGAGAATCGGTTTGACACGCCTTTTCGGCGCCCGCTCGGGGCTCGAACTTGGCCGTGAAACGAACGTATCTGGAAGATGCAAGGTGATCAAGGTTCTATTTGTTTGCATGGGGAATATCTGCCGTTCGCCAACGGCCGAGGGCGTTGTTCGCCAGCTGCTGCGCCGCAAGGAACTGGACGGCCGGGTCGAGGTGGATTCGGCCGGAACGCACGGCTATCACGTTGGTGAGGCGCCGGATCAGCGCACACAACGTGCCGCTGCGAGTCGCAACTATGACCTTTCCGACATGCGGGCGCGCAAGGTGGCGGCCCAGGATCTCGACTACTTTGATCTGATTCTGGCGATGGACCACAACAACCTCTCCGTTCTGCAACGCATCTGCCCGCCCGAAAAGCACGATCGCCTCGGGCTGTTCATGAGTTATTCCAAGAACTTCGACGACGACGAAGTGCCAGATCCCTACTACGGCCTGGGGCACGGCTTCGATCTGGTTCTCGACATGGTCGAAGATGCTGCCGATGGGCTGATCGAGAGCATCGAGCAGCGTTTGCTTGACGAGGTCAGCGCGAGCAGCGAACACCCCAGGCGGAACCACCACGACAGTACCAGCTAAGCGGTCGTGTTCGGCGCGCCGATGGGGCGTGTGGGATCACGGCGCTGTCCTCCTTTTTTTACGGCTGCGATAGAGCGATCCGGAAACCGCTGCTGCGCGGTCGGTAGGCGGGTTCGATGCGGCTACGATTGGCCGAGCGCGCATAGCGGCCGGGGTCGCTCCAGGTGCCTCCACGCAAGACCCGCTGCTTGCCGTACGGCGGCCCGACCGGGTCCGCCTGGCGCTCGCTGGGGTATTCGGCGTACCAGTCGGCACACCACTCCCAGACGTTGCCGTGCATCTCGAACAGGCCCCAGGGATTTGCCGGCAGAGACGCGGCGGGAACCGTTTTTTCCCGATAGGGCCCCTGCTGGCCGCCAGCGTATGGATAGCCGCCGTGGTAGTTGGCCTGCGCAGGTGTGATTTGCTCTCCGCAGGCGAATGGCGTCGCCGTGCCGGCACGGCAGGCGTATTCCCATTCGGCCTCGGTTGGCAGGCGGGCGTGCAACCCTGGTAATCTCCGGTTCAGCTCGGCGATGAAACCTTGCGCGTCGTGCCAGCTGATGTTCTCGACCGGATTATCGGCGTGCTCCTGAAAGTGGCTCGGGTTGACCGGCCACACCGCCAGCCAGAAGGCTTGCGTGCAGGCGGTGTCGGCGAGCCAGAAGCCGCGGCTCAGGCCAACTTCATGAAGCGTTTCGGAGTGCCCACGCTCGGGCTCGTCGGGCGGTGAACCCATCAGGAACCGTCCTGCTTCGATCCAGCGAAAAACCTGCCGCGCCTGGCCGACGCTCAAGACCAGCGAGCGTCCGAACTGGTCTTCGTCAAAGTTGGTCGTTAAACAGGCCGGGCGCGGGTCGGCGAGCAGGATTTCGGCGTTTTCGGGGCGGGCAGCGGACATCAGACACTTTCACAGGGGGTGACTGCGGGAGCGGGCTGCAGGCGCGTGCAGCTGCGCGGTCAGGGTGCTTGGTCGGAGGGGGCCAATATACCGCGAAGAATGCCGGTTCAGGTGTCATTTTCGTCATGCTGGGCCCTTGCTCAGGGGGTGCCCACTTGTGCTGCCTGATGGGCAGGCGGTAGTGAACGGCTCTGCTCCTTCCGGGCGTTTGGCCTTGATCGCTGAGCAAGGGTGCCGCTGATGCAGCGCACGGGAGGTTCGGCGCCGCGACCGAGCGAGCGGAAATTGCACATGGCTGATGCGCAAGGTAAGATCGCTCGGAAAGGAGGGGAGGCTGGCATGCAGAATCCGATTCGCAAGGGCAAGAAGGCGGTCAGCGACTTGCGAGTGTCGGCGCTTGCGTGTTGGCGGATGATTTTTGCCGGTAGATGGTATGACCGTGACGCGGTTCGTCGGGCCCTGGCCTGACTTCCTGTCATGAGAATAGCTTACCTCGAAGACGAGCCAGACGTGGCGGCTACCGTCAGCACGTGGCTGCGCGAGGCCGGCCACGAAGTCGAGTGCTTCAGCAGCGGTGTGGCATGCGCGCGAGCAGTCGAGAGTAGTCGCTTCGATGTCTGCTTGCTGGACTGGATGGTACCCGACCTGTCCGGGCTGGAAGTGCTTGCTCGGCTGCAGATCAAGCTACGTCATGCGACGCCGCCGGTGGTCTTCAGCACCGGCCGTGACAGCGAAGAGGACGTGGTCGGCGTGCTCACCGCGGGCGCGGACGACTATATCGTCAAGCCGCTTTCGCGGCCCCTGCTGCTCGCTCGCCTGCAGGCCGTGACGCGGCGCCAGCAAGGTGTTGCCGGAGCATCGCTGCAACAGGACTTCGGCCGCCTGACGGTCGATCATGGCAGGCGACAGCTGGCCCTTGACGGTCGCTTGATCGCGCTCACCGAGCGTGAAACCGATCTTGCCCTGTATCTGTTCCAGAATGTCGGTCGTGCCCTGAGCCGCGAGCGCCTGATTCAGGTGGTCTGGTCGCTGACGTCGGACGTCGACACGCGAACGGTCGATGTTCACATCAGCAATCTGCGTCGGAAACTGAAACTCACGCCCGAATCGGGTTGGCGGCTGGTGTCCATCTACGGCCATGGTTACCGTCTGGAGAGAGAAAGGAATTCCTCGTGAAGTCAGCGCTGTGGCGGAAGCTGTTGCTGATCGTATTGTTTGCCGTCGCGTTCGCGGGTGGCGCCATGGCAGTCGATCCAGGCGAGGAGATGGCGGTCTGGCGTTATACGGTGAGGCCGGGTGACACCCTGATCGGCATTGCCGAGCGCTACCTGATCAAGCCCTGGCAGTGGGCACGGATACAGGCGGCCAACAAGGTCGATGACCCGTACCGAATGCTGCCGGGGACGGTGTTACGTATTCCGGCGGCGATGTTGCGTCGGGCTCCTGCCGAGGTGATGATTGCCACTGCCAGCGGCGACGCGCGTTGGCGTGCGGCCAGTGGCGAATGGCAGCGCGCCGTCGGCGGCCAGCGGCTGGCATCGGGCAGTACGCTGGAAACCCTTGACGAGGCTAGCGTGCTGCTCCGCCTGGCCGATGGCAGCACGCTGCTGCTGGCGCCGAATTCGCAGATCGTGCTCGACTCGCTGAGTGTGTTTGCCGGCGGTCTGATGGTCGATTCACGCCTGCGTTTGCAGCGTGGGCAGACCGAGGTTACGGCCAACCCCGAGGAGCGTGCCAATCGGCACCTGCAGATCAAGACCCCGTCGGCGCAGGCGGTGGTCCGTGGCACCCACTTTCGCGTTGGCGTCGACAGCGAGGTGACGCGCGAGGAAACCCTGCGCGGGCGGGTGGGTGTCAGCGCTGCCGGGGCGAGCGTCAGCGTGCGCCGCGGTCTGGGGACGATCGCCCGCGTCGGTGAGCCACCCAGCACGCCGGTACCGTTGCTGGCAGCGCCAGATGTCGCCGGCTTGCCGGCGCGTTTCGAGCAGTTGCCGCTGCGCTTTCCCGTCTCGCCACTGTCGGGTGCGGCCGCATGGCATGGTGAGATCGCGCCTGACCTGTCATTCGATCGCCTGCTGCTCAGCAAGACGGCGGCTGGCGCGGCGCTGACCTTTGCCGATCTGCCCAACGGTGATTATGTACTGCGCTTGCGCGCTGCCGACAGCAACGGCTTGCAGGGCTTCGATGCCGTGCATCGCTTCGTGGTCTTCGCGCGGCCGTTCTCGCCGGGGTTGAACAGCCCGGGAGAGGCGGCCACGATACGCGCGGCACGACCGAAGTTCGCATGGAGCAGGGTTGTTGACGTCGCCCGCTATCGCCTCCAGGTCGCCAGCGAACCGAGTTTTGCAGAGCCGCTGCACGATGCGAGCAGCGAACAGAACTCCTGGCAGGTGCCCGAGGATCTGCCCGCCGGGCGACTCTACTGGCGCGCCGCCAGTATCAATGCCTCGGATCAGCAGGGGCCATGGCGTCCCGCTGCCGGCTTCACCTACAAGCCGGCTCCGGGCGAGGTCGATCTCGGCCGCTCATCGATCGAGATTGCCGCCGATACGATCGACCTCAATCTCCCGCAAGCGCCTGACGGGCTGTACTACGAGGCGATCCTCTCGGCAGCTCCCGACCTGCTTCCGGTGCTCGCCCAGGCGCAAGCCAGTGATGGCTCCTTGAGCCTGCCGCGCCCCGACGGCGGTTCCTATTACCTCGGTGTTCGCCTGGTGGATCGCAGCGACAACACGCCGGGTCCGGCCAACGTGCAGGAACTGGACGTCCCGTACAGCCGCTTGTGGCTGCTGCTGTTGCTGTTGCCGCTGGCTGCCCTTTGATATTTGTGGATTCCTCAGTCGGCAATCACCGTTCCGATGTCCGCCCAGGCCCGCTTTCCCGGCTGGCCCGGTAGAGAGGCGCTGCGCGTCGCGCTGCTGCTGGCAGCGATCTCGCTGGCCATTACCGCTAGCGGCCTTCTGGTCAGGGTCGATCATCTGCTTTTCGACATTGGCCAGCGGATCAATTGGCGCCAGGCAGCGGCCGACGTGCTGATCATCGCCGTCGATCAGGACAGCCTCGATCGGCTTGGCCGCTGGCCGTGGCCGCGCGAGCGGCACGCTCGCCTGTTGGATATCGTCTGCGCCGGCAGGCCGGCGGCTGTCGGCGTCGATATCGCGTTCAGCGAGCACAGCGGCGATCCGTCGGCTGACGCCTTGCTCGCCGACGCCGTTGCGCGGTGCGGCAAGGTAGTGCTGCCGCTGGTCATCGAATCGACGCGTAGCGGCGGACAGTTGCTCGAGTCGCCGCCGATCGCCCCGCTGCTTGCGGCGGTCGCCGGGATTGGGCGCATCGGTGTACACCTCGACGAGGATGGAATCGGACGTTCGGTGTATTTGCGCGAAGGACTTGGCGCCGCTGTATGGCCGCTGTGGGCGGAGGAAGTGCTGCGCGTCAGCGAGCAGCTGCCGCCTGCAGTGCTCGCTGACGCAACGGGTAGCGTGGGCCACCCGGACGAGCGCTATCAGTTGCTCCGCGAGAACGCGCGTCGCTTCGAATTCGTCGGCCCGCCGGGCAGCGTGCAACGCCTGTCGTACGCCCGCGTTCTGGACGGACTGATCGCGCCGCAGGTCTTTGCCGGCAAGATCGTTCTGATCGGCGCCACGGCCGTGGGTCTGGGCGACTTTCTGCCGACGCCGGTTTCGGCGCTAGGTGAACCCATGCCCGGGGTCGAGGTGCAGGCGAACGTGCTGCTCTCGCTGCGCGATGGACGTCTGATCAGTGAGTTGGCGACGCTGCCGACGCTACTCTTGGCGGCGCTGCTGGCCTGCATTCCGCTGCTCTGGTTGCCGCGTCTGATGGCGCTGTCGGGCTTGCTGGTCAGCAGCTTGTGGGTGCTCGCTCTGGGTGCTGCCTGTGCCCTGCTGCCGGTGCTCTGGCAAGTGTGGTTTGCGCCCGCAGGTGCGTTGTTCGCTGGCCTGTTCGCCTTTCCTCTGTGGAGTTGGCGGCGGCTCGAGGCGGCACGCGCCCACCTCGACCAGGAACTCCGCCAGCTGCGGGCCCTTCTGCCGGAGAGCCCGACGACGGCCGCCTTGCCGGGCGAGATCCGGCGCCTTGGCTTCGAGCAGCGTATCGCCTGGGTGCAGGCCGCGCAGCGGAGGATGGCCGCACTGGAAGCCGGGCGCAAGGAGGCCCTGGGATTCATTTCACACGACCTGCGCGCACCCTTGGCCGGTGCGGTCGCTCGGCTTGAAAGTGAGGCGCCGGGCGATCCGCAACACCTGCTGCCGCCGCTCAGGCGAGCGCTGGGTATGGCGCAGGCTTTTCTGTCGTTGGCACGTGCGGAGGCGCTCGATCCCGATCGGCTGAAAGAGCTCGATCTCTGTGCGCTGCTCCAGCAGGCGGCCGATGAGATATTCGCACTGGCCAGGCAGGGGAAGCGGCGAATCGTTCGCCAACTGCCGGAGCAGCCGTTGTGGATCAAGGGCGACTTCGAGTTGCTCGAACGCTGTGCAATCAATTTGTTGGACAATGCGCTACGCCATGCGCCGGCGTCGACGGTCATCAGCATCGGGCTCGATCGGCCGCGCGACGATGAAGTCAGATTCTGGGTCGAGAACGACGGCCCGCCCTTGCTGGCCGACGAAAAGGACAAACTGTTCCAACGCTTCAGCCGTGGCGGGCAGGAGGCAGCGAGTGCGTCGGGTAGCGGCCTGGGGCTCTATTTCGTGCGCACGGTCGCCGAACGGCATGGCGGAGCCGCCGGAGTCGACTGCGCGGCCGGCAGGATCCGCTTCTGGGTCAGCCTGCCCGGAGGCGAAGTGCCGGGGTCCGGCGATTGATCGTAGGGCGGCGCTCACCAACAGAGGATTGCGGTCGTCCGGCTGCTGCGGGGGAGCCGCGGGTGTCGCGATGGGGTCTCGAACCGACTCGGGGGCACGCTTTGCCAACCACTTGCGGAGTTTCTTCCTTGCCTGTGGCGTCGGCGCTTTGTTAAGCTGCGGCCATGAGAATCATTTCGCTTTCCAACGGCCGTCCCGGTGGCCAGCCGCTTGTCCCCCTGGCGGGTCTGCTCTTGGTTGCGAGCGCTTTGTCGATCCTTCTTGATCAATGACCGGCGAAGCGAAAGGAATGTGGTTGGGCCTGCTGGGAGTCGCTGCGTTCAGCCTGACATTGCCGGCCACACGCGTCGCGGTCGCTTCGCTCAGCCCCCTTTTCGTCGGCATGGGAAGGGTCGTTGTTGCCGCGCTGCCGGCGGCGATTTACCTCTTGCTCAACCGCCGCGGCTGGCCCAGCCGTAAGCAGTTCAAGTCGCTTGTCGTGGTCGCCCTGGGCGTCGCTTTCGGTTTTCCTGTGCTCAGCGCTTTGGCGATGCGCGAGGTCGATGCTTCACATGCGGGAATCATGCTCGGGGTGCTGCCACTGGCGACCGCCGCCGCGGGGGCGGCCTTCTCCGGTGAGCGTCCATCGGCGGGTTTCTGGGCGATGGCGCTGCTTGGCAGTCTGCTGGTTGTCGCCTTCTCGTTGAAAGAAGGTGGCGGGAGCGTCAATTGGGCAGACATGGCCTTGCTCGCGGCAGTCGCCAGCGCCGCCATCGGTTACGCCGAAGGCACGCGGCTGACCCGATCTCTGGGCGGTGTGCAGGTCATCTCGTGGGCGGTGGTCATAGCCGCGCCGGTGTTGCTGATTCCGGCGGGCGTGTTCGCGCCCGTGAGCGTTGCCGTGCCGCTGGAAGCGTGGCTGGCTTTCCTCTACGTCAGCCTGGTCAGCCAGTTTCTCGGTTTCATTCCCTGGTATCGAGGCCTCGCTCTGGGCGGCATTGCGCGAGTGGGTCAGACGCAACTCCTGCAACCTTTCTTCACGCTCGCCGCGGCGGCGCTCTTCCTGAGTGAGTCGGTGGATGCGCTGGCGCTGGTGATTGCCGTGTTGGTCTGTCTGACGGTGGCCGTCGGTCGCAAAATGCGGGTGGCGACACCATAATGGGCGGCCTGGCTGCCGAGCCGATGCAATCGCCGGGGTCGTCGGTGGCATGGGCTGCGGATGGTCCGAGAGCATCGCTGCCGTCTGGCGCTGTGACCAGAACTTGATCTACCGCAAGCAATCATAAGGGCCGGCGCATAAACTCCGCTGTCGATTGGAGGCTTGCGTAGCACACAGTGAAGGGGAGTCGATGGGCAAGGAAATTGGCAGCGACGGCTTCACGGACGACGACTTTGTGCGCTTCGGTCAGCGCCTTGAGCAGGAGACGGCGCATGCCCACGACGCCTACCTAAGCGGCGGCTTTGCCAACGCGGGCCTGGTCGCCGGTTTCGAACTCGAGGCCTGGCTGATCGATGACCATTTCTTTCCGGTGCCGCGCAACGTCTCCTTTCTGCAGCGCATGGCCAACCCGCTGGTGGTGCCCGAGCTTTCCCTGTTCAACGTCGAGATCAACGGAACGCCGCAGGCACTGCGGGCGACGGCGCTGTCACAGCTGGAAAGGGAACTGACGGCGACCTGGCAGCAATGCCAACGCGTGGCCGCTGACGAAGGCATGGCACTGATTGCCATCGGTACCTTGCCGACACTGCGCGAGCGCGACCTGTCGCTGACCAGCATGTCACCTTCGAAGCGTTATGCGGCGCTCAACGAGCAGGTCCTGCGGCTGCGCGGTGGACGGCCGCTGACGCTCGATATCGCCGGTATCGACACGCTCACCGCGACCCACGCCGACGTGATGCTTGAAGCGGCGACGACATCCTTTCAGGTGCACCTGCAGACGCCGGTCAGCGAGGCGGCGCGTACCTACAACGCGTCGCAGGTTCTCGCCGCACCGCTGGTTGCGCTGGCCGCCAATTCGCCATTTCTGTTCGGGCGTGCTCTCTGGCACGAGACGCGAATACCCCTGTTCGAGCAGGCTGTCGATTGCTGCCAGCCTGGCCATCCCGAGCATAGGCGGGTGACTTTCGGTTCGGGTTATCTCGGCGACGACCCAACGGCGTGCTTTGCCGAGAATCTGTCATCGTATCCGGTACTTTTGCCGTATGAAGAAACCGGACCCGTGAATTCGTATGCGCATTTGCGCCTGCACAACGGGACCATCTGGCGCTGGAATCGGCTGTTGATCGGCTTCGAGAAAGACGCCGCGCCGCACTTGCGGGTCGAGCAACGCGTCATGCCTGCCGGGCCAAGCGTGATCGACATGATCGCCAACGCTGCCTTGTACTATGGTGCGGTACGCTGCCTGGCCAGGCGGACAGAGGCTCCTGAAACACAGTTGCCGTTCGCCGTCGCGCGCGACAATTTCTACCGCGCCGCGCGTTACGGTCTCGAAGCGCAGGTGATCTGGCTCGACGGCCGCCGCGAAAATGTTGCCGAACTTCTCTTGCGCGAGCTGCTTCCGCTGGCTCGTGAGGGACTGGCCGAGCTCGACCTCGCCGCCGCCGACATCACTCGCTACCTGGACGTGATCGGTGCCCGCCTGCGTAGTCGCCAGAACGGCGCCGCCTGGCAACTGGCCCACTACGCGAAGTACCAGGATTTCTTCCGGCTTACCGCCGATTATCTTGAGCATCAACGCCGTCTCGTGCCGGTGCACGAGTGGCCGATATGAGTCCCACTTCATGCTGACCGTACTTGAATCCTTGCCCGAAGGCTTTCTTCATACACCTGCCCGTGAACTGCATCGTCTGCTCGGCGGTCCGACGTTGATACATCTTCCCGGACGACGTGAGGCGCCGCTGCTCGTTTCCGTGCTGCTGCACGGAAACGAGGACAGCGGTGTCGTCGCGCTGCAGAGCGTCTTGCGTGCCCACTCTGGCCGGCTCCTGCCACGCGCGCTGTCGATCCTCGTCGGCAACGTTGCCGCGGCGCGAGAAGGCCTGCGTCGGCTCGATCATCAACCGGATTACAACCGTGTCTGGCCTGGCACGGAGCTGCACGCCGCCGCCCCGGAGCACGCGGCGATGAGCGAGGTGCATCGCATCATGCGCGAGCGCGGCGTCTTCGCCAGCGTCGATATTCACAACAACACCGGTCTCAATCCGCTCTACTGCGTGGTGAATAGCCTCGATCAGGCGGTTCTGCATCTGGCCTTGCTGTTTTCACGTACGGTGGTCTGGTTCCGTGGCCTGGCCGGTTCGCAGACGACGGCGTTCTCGCCGCTTTGTCCGTCACTGACGCTGGAATGCGGCAAGCCCGGCAAAGCGGCGAACGAGGCGCACGCTGCGAGCTTCATCGATGGCTGCCTGCATCTGGCGCAGTTTCCGTCGCACGACGTGCACGAGCACGACATCGATCTTTACCACACGGTAGCGACGGTGAGGGTGCCTTCAGCAGTTTCCTTCGGTTTTGGCGATGCGCTGGCCGATGTCGATTTCGATCCGCGGCTCGATCACATGAACTTCCGGCAACTTGAACCTGGTACAGCCTTCGGGCGCACACGCGTGGCTTTTCCCCTCGACGTTCGCGACGAGGGACGGCGTGACGTGAGCGAGGAATATTTTACCTGCAGCGACGGCACAATCAGCCTGCGGCGAACATCGACACCGGCCATGCTGACGCTCGACGCCCGTGTGGTGCGGCAGGACTGCCTTTGTTATCTGATGGAGCGGATCCCTTTTCCACACTCGGCAAGTGTTGCCCGCCAGTGGTGCGCGAATGTCTAGCGCGGGCGTGGTGGGGGCGTCCTTGCCGTGTAGGGTGGCCGTCATCAAGACTCTCGACCAGCCGCCATCGGCGCGACGTGATGGCGCTTGATGGCGATTCAGGGGAGCCGCCGCCGAGCGGCAGCAGATGAGCAACGCTGTCAGGCCCGGGCGGAGAAAAGGCGATTGCTGACCGGCCGCCGGCTGCGCGGAAGCCTGAAGTGGCGGGATTCCTGCAGCGTGGCGACGAAGCGCTTGTCGTCTTCCCTGATATGACGTTCAAACCAGTATTCGGCATAGCGCAGAAAGGCATGAGCGTCACGTTCGCCCTTGATGACATCGCCCAGTGCCTTGCGTAGCAGATCAAGAGTGTCGCGGTGGATCTTGGCATGGGCAGTGAAATCGATTCCGGCGTCTTCAGCAATCCGCTCTTCGGTGGCGAAATGCAAGGTGAAGGAGTCGAGTAAGGCCTGGAACTCGGCGATATCTACGTAAGTGTTGCCAAAACAGCCCGCCTTGAGCGACTCGATACGGGTAAACACCTCTTCGTGCTGGGCGTCGATCTCTGGGAAACCGACCAACAGAGCTTCGGGCAGGAACGGGGAAAGGGCAATCTCCATTACATGTCTCCTCTGGTAACGTTCAAAGGCTTTTAGTTATCTTGCGAGTATAGGAACTGGTCGTGCAGAATTCCAGGGAAACTTGCGTTAAGTCAGACGAATATCCTTTCGGCCGCGGCCCGTAGCGAGCGCACAGCGAAACCAGTTTGCCGAGAACGCCGTCAAGCCGTTACAATGCTCGGTTTTCCACCTTGCTCCACCGCTTGCATGGCGGGGGGCTACAACCACAAGGAGTGTTCATGCGTCATTACGAAATCGTCCTGATCATCCATCCGGATCAGAGTGAACAGGTGCCGGCGATGATCGAGCGCTACAAGGCTGTGATCGCAGCGCGTTCCGGGCAGATTCACCGTCTCGAAGACTGGGGACGCCGCCAGCTCGCCTACCCGATCCAGAAGCTGCACAAGGCACACTATCTGCTGCTGAACATCGAGTGCGATGACGCCACGCTGACCGAGCTAGAGCACGGTTTCAAGTTCACCGACGCCGTTCTTCGTCATCTGACGATCAAGACCAAGAGTGCGGTCAGCGCGCCGTCGCCGATGATGAAGGACGAGAAATCCAAGTCGCTGCTGGAAGTCCGTGAACCAGCACCGCTTGAAGCTGCCGCCGAGCCGGACGCCTGATTGTCGAGGCTCTGCTGAACCGCGTCGAGCTTGCTGGAGTCCTGATCGAGCGCAAGGCGCTACGTTTTACGCCGGCCGGTGTGCCGGTCGTTGAATGTCTGATCGGGCATCAATCAGAACAGGTCGAAGCGGGTAGCCCGCGGCGTGTCGAATGCGAGATCGCGGCAATTGCCGTGGGTGCGACGGCACAGTGGCTGCAAGCGGCAACACCTGGCGCAGCCCTCCATCTGACGGGCTTTCTTGCCGCCAGGAGCCGCAACAGCAAGCAGCCGAGACTGCATGTAACTATGATCGAATTTGTCGAAGGAAAGCAAAATGGGAAGATTCTTCAAGAAGAAGGATGACAAGAATGTCAAGAAGCGCGGTGGTGGCCTGTTCAAGCGGCGCAAGTTCTGCCGCTTCACCGCTGAGAAGATGGAAGAGATCGATTACAAGGACGTTGATCTGTTCAAGGAGTACATCGCCGAGAACGGCAAGATCATGCCGGCGCGTCTGACCGGTACCAAGGCCGGTTACCAGCGGATGCTGTCGGTGGCCATCAAGCGTGCCCGCTTCCTGGCCCTGCTGCCGTACACCGACAATCACCAGTAAGCGAGGACAAGGAAATGCAAGTAATTCTGATGGAAAAGGTTGGCAACCTTGGTGGCCTCGGTGATCTCGTCAAAGTCAAGGACGGCTATGCGCGCAACTTTCTGATCCCAAATGGTAAAGCGAAGCGTGCGACGCCGATGGCGCTGAAGGAGTTCGAAACCAGGCGCGCCGAGCTCGAGCTCGCCGCCGCCGAGAAACTGGCAGCTGCACAGGCGTATGCCGAGAAGTTCGAGGGTGTGGTCGTGCGCATCGAGCGCAAGGCCGGTGTCGACGGCCGACTGTTCGGCTCGGTAAGCAACTTCGATGTTGCCGATGGTCTGCGTGCGCTCGGTTTCGAGGTCGAAAAGTCCGACGTGCGCATGACCGCCGGCCCGCTGAAGATGATCGGCGAGACCGAGCTGGAGGTTTCACTGCATAGCGACGTTCTGGCAAAGATCACGGTTTCCGTCGTCGCCGAGCAGTTCAAGATCTAGCTCTGATCCGGCGCCGTCGGTTGGCGCCAGGGAAGAAGCCTTGCCCCGGGGCAAGGCTTTTTTGCGTTCTGGCATCGGGAAACACTCATCAGCGAGGTAAACTCGCTGCCTTGCTCGTCCCGTTTTCTCATTGATCGCTCATGGCCAAGTCCTTCACCGCAGATTCATCTCCCTCGGCAGGCGTCGAACGCTCGAGCAGTCGCGGTGTGCGGCGAGACAGCGGCCCGCGTAGCCCGCAGATTGATCCCGCACTGTCGGCACTGCGCGTGCCACCGCACTCGATAGAGGCCGAGCAATCGGTTCTTGGTGGCCTGTTGCTCGACAATGCCGCCTTCGACAAGATCGCCGACCTGATGAGCGAAGGCGACTTTTATCGCGACGAGCACAGGCGCATCTACCGCCAGATCAGCAAGCTGCTGGAGCGTGGCAAGCCGGCTGATGCGGTTACTGTGGCCGAAAGCCTTGACCTGGCGGGCGAGGGCAACGATACCGGAGGCCTGGCCTACCTTGGCGAACTCGCCGCCAATACGCCGTCGGCAGCGAATATCCGGCGTTATGCGGAAATCGTTCGCGAGCGGGCGATTCTGCGGCAACTGGTCACGGCTGGTGACGAGATCGCCGGCAGCGCGCTCAACCCGCTCGGTCGCGATCCGAAGACCTTGCTCGACGAGGCCGAGATGAAGGTCTTCGCCATCGCCGAAGGCGGCTTTCGCCACCAGAGTGGTTTCCAGCACATCAATCCGCTGCTGACGCAGGTGGTCGAGCGCATCCAGGAACTGCACGACCGCGACAACCCGTCGGACATCACTGGTGTTCCCTCCGGCTATCATGATCTCGACAGCAAGACCTCGGGCCTGCAGGGCGGTGATTTGCTGATCGTCGCCGGGCGGCCGTCGATGGGCAAGACTTCGTTTGCGCTCAACATTGCCGAACATGTGGCGATCGAAGTCGGTCTGCCGGTGGCCATTTTCTCGATGGAGATGGGCGGTACTCAACTCGCCATGCGCATGCTCTCTTCAGTCGGTAGGCTGGACGCGCATCGTGTGCGCACCGGTCGTCTTAACGACGACGAGTGGTCACGCCTGTCGTTTGCCCTGGGCAAGATGCACGAAGCGCCGATCTATATCGACGAGACGCCAGCGCTGAACCCGATTGACCTGCGCGCACGCGCACGCCGTCTTCGCCGCCAGTGCGGTCCGCTTGGGTTGATCGTCATCGACTATCTGCAGCTGATGTCGGCGACCGGCCACGGCGAGAACCGGGCGACCGAAATCTCCGAGATTTCCCGCTCTCTGAAAAGCCTGGCAAAGGAGCTGAACGTTCCCTTGATGGCCCTCTCGCAGCTCAACCGCTCGCTCGAGCAACGCCCGAACAAGCGCCCGGTGATGTCCGACCTGCGTGAATCAGGCGCCATCGAACAGGACGCAGACGTGATCATGTTCATCTATCGCGACGAGGTCTATAACCAGGATACGGCCGAGAAGGGGGTTGCCGAGATCATCATCGGCAAGCAGCGTAATGGTCCAATCGGTACCGTGCGCCTCACATTTCTGGGCGAATACACGCGCTTCGAGAATTTCGCCACACCGGGTTCGTATTGACCGCAGTCCTATCGGCCTGCTTTTTCAGCCATCGACGCGGCTGGCGTGGACGGTGTAGCTGAAGCGTTTGGTATCCAGGCTGTTGAAGCGTTCGGCAGCCATTTCCGCCTCCGGGAAGACGAGAAAAGGCAGCGCCTTGCCGGTGTCGCCGCGCAGCTTGACATCCTGAGCGCTGTTGAAAGCGACCCAGTTCATCTCCCAGAAACCGAACAGCAGCTTGCTCAGGACGACCAGTTTAGGATCGCTGCTGCTCAGGTGCTCGTCGTAGATTGCCTTGCGTACGTCGGCCGGATTGACCGGAATCCAGCCGTACCCTGGCGTATAGAACTCGGCACGGCATTGCTGTTCCGTGCTCAGGTTGCCAGTGGCGCCGAGACCGGCGAACAAGCGCGAGCTGTCGATGCGCTGCCCGAAAATCGGCCGCGCCGGAATGCCGATCGATCGACACAGGGCGACGAACAGCAGCGCGATATCGGCACTTTTCCCGCTCAACTGGCCGCTGTCGAGCATGGCCTCGATATCGCCCCTGCCGATACCGGGCAGCGAGGGATCGTAGGAGGTGTTTTCCAGCACCCAGTCGTAAATCGCCTTGCCTCGTGCGACCGGATCCTTGATTCGACCGACTGCACGTTCGGCGGTACGGCGGACGAGTCCATCGGTCGGGAGCAGATTGCTGGAATGCAGGTTCTGGCGCAGCACTTCGCTGCGCTCGGCGGCGTTGCCGCGTCGGGTAATGTCGAAATGACGGTCCCGTTTGGTGACCTGGCTGGTGATCTGCAACTGCGGCGCAGCGACACCCTCGTTCCAGTCGGCGTAGAACACCACCATCGTTTCCGCCGGGTCGCGGTAGATGCCGGCATTGGTGAAATTTCCTTGCCAGCTGTGGCCCAGCGAACGTTGCCAGGGCGTGTCCTTGTACAGCGCCAGCGGTAGCCACATGCGCAGCTTGCCGCTGGCGTTGCTGAGCGCGATGGTCGAAGTGATGTCGTAGGTTCGCCACGGGGTTGTCGGCTCATCGGGCAGACTGGTTGCGTCGCGTTGCTCGGCTTCCGCCTGCGGGGGACTGGTCGCGGCGGGTGTTTCCGAATGCTGGACGGCGGGTTTTGCGCCGTGCCTGTTGCTCTTCTTCGTGGTGCTGCTGCGCGTGGGTTTGGCGGCTGTTTTCTTCTTGTTGGCCGCCAACACCGACGAAGGTGCCAGTAAGGAAAGAAGTGCCGAAGCAGCAAGGAAATTGCGTCGTTTCAATCGACTCTCCGGTGAGCACTGGATCCTGGTCGCACGGAGCAGTTGGCACGGATCGGTGGCTGCAAACGACTGGGCCGTGTCTTAGACACGGCCCAGCAATGGGGAGAATTATAGCACTTCGGCAGCGTAGTCCGCGAGGCGAGAGCGTTCGCCGCGTTGCAGGGTGATATGACCGGCATGCGCCCATCCCTTGAAGCGGTCGACGACATAGGCGAGACCGGAACTGCCTTCGGTAAGATACGGCGTATCGATCTGGGCGATGTTGCCGAGGCAGACCACCTTCGTCGCTGGTCCGGCGCGGGTAATCAGCGTCTTCATCTGCTTCGGAGTCAGGTTCTGCGCTTCATCAATGATCAGGAACTTGTTGAGGAAGGTCCGGCCGCGCATGAAATTGAGTGACTTGATCTTGATCCGGTTGCGAATCAGGTCGTGGGTGGCCGCTCTCCCCCAATCGCCGGTTTCCTCATCGCTCTTGTTGAGGACCTCGAGGTTGTCTTCGAGGGCGCCCATCCACGGTCCCATCTTTTCTTCTTCGGTGCCTGGCAAAAAGCCGATGTCCTCGCCGACCGGCACGGTGACTCGGGTCATGATGATTTCCTTGTAGCGCCTCGTTTCGAGTACCTGGGTGAGTCCCGCGGCCAGGGTGAGCAGTGTCTTGCCGGTACCTGCCTGGCCGAGCAGGGTGACAAAATCGATTTCCGGATTCATCAGCAGATTGAGTGCAAAGTTTTGCTCGCGGTTGCGCGCGGTAATCCCCCAGACGCTGTTCCTGGCGTGCGTATAGTCGGTCAGGGTCTGAATTTCGGCGCTCGTTCCCGAGGCGTTGCGGACGATCGCATGCAGCGGGCTCTCTCCCTCCTGGATGAGGAACTGGTTCGCCAGGAATTGCGTGCACAGCGGGCCCTTGAAGCGGTATAGCGTATGACCGTCCTGCTGCCAGGACTCCATCCCCTGACCGTGCTCGTCCCAGAACTCCGCGCTCAGTTCGCGCATCCCGGTGTACAGGATGTCGGTGTCTTCCAGAACCTTGTCGTTGAAATAGTCCTGCGCCTGCAGCCCGAGCGTGCGGGCCTTGATGCGCATGTTGATGTCTTTGGAGACCAGGATCACCGAACGTTCCGGATGCTGGCGTTGCAGGTGGATGACGACCGCCAGTATCTGATTGTCGGCCTTGGCCGTCGGGAGTCCTGCCGGGAGTTCGCTGGCGATAGCCTCGGTCTGCAGAAAGAGTCTGCCGCTGGCCAGTCGGCGAGAAGCTTCGTGGAGCTTGATGCCCTGCTCGATGGCATCGTCCATGCTACTGACGATTTCATCGAGCGTTCGTGTCACCTGGCGAGCATTGCGGGCGATTTCCGACATTCCCTTTTTGTGGTTGTCCAGTTCTTCCAGGGTCATGATCGGCAGGAAGACATCATGCTCTTCGAAACGGTAGACGCTGGTCGGATCGTGCATCAGGACGTTGGTGTCGAGGACGAAGAGTTTGCTTGGTTTGGCAGCAACGTCGCTGGTGGTGCTGACGGCAGCTTGGCGGCTCATGCGCATATTTTCCGGATGAAGGATTGTCGGTCAGGGTTGGTGATCAGAGCTGAACGACGAAATCCAGCACCTGTTGAGCATGACCGGGTACTTTCAGAGCGCGCCATTCGCGCCGCAACACCCCCTGGCCATCGATGACAAAGGTACTGCGCTCGATCCCGCGGACCTGTTTTCCGTACATCGATTTCATCTTGATCACCGAGAAACGAGCGCACAGTGATTCGTCGGCATCGGAGAGCAGGGCGAAGGGCAGTTCCTGCTTGGCCTTGAAGTTCTCGTGCGAGCGGATGCTGTCACGTGAGACACCGACCACGATGGCGCCGGCTTCGACGAACTGCGGGTGGAGATCGCGGAACTGCTGTGCCTCGGTGGTGCATCCCGGCGTGCTGTCTTTGGGGTAGAAATAAAGTACGACTGTGCTGCCCCGGCAGGCTGACAGCGTGAAGGTCTGGTCGCCTGTGGCCGGCAGGCTGAAGTCGGCGACGGTCTGGTCGAGCATGGCTTTCCTTCAGGAGCAATGGTTCGGGGAATGGGGACTGGATTGTTGTAAGAAAGCGGCGCGTCGGTCAAGCCGGTTGGTGCCGCAATAGTGGTAGCGAATTCGGCAATTTCGCAAAGTGGTAGAAATAGAAGTGGTAAAGCGTGTTTTAGAGGAGTGGGAGAGCGGTGCGGACCAATTTACGACAATTTGCTAACGGCATAGGCAGCGCAAGCGTCCCGCTACCGGTGTTCACTGAATTTGGCGCCCATCCACCGCACGGGCCCGAGACCAGGCGGTGAACAGGTCTTCCGGTCATGGGGCGGGCAACTGATTCACTATGGCCGGCTCTGACGAATCGGTTATTGCCCATTCCCTCAAACATTAAAGGGAATTTCAAGCCACTTGTGGCGTGCCTGCTACGCGTACATTCCGGTAGCGGCCAAGTCGGCAGAGAGGGCGTCACGGCGTTTCTGCAAGTCACTGATCTGCTGGTCGAGCGCGGCGATTCTGGCCCGCCGCTCTTTGACCGGAACGGATTTTTCAGGCCAGGGAAGCCCTTCCGCAGCATCGCCGAAGCGTTTGACGATAAGGTCACCAAACAACCAGTAGACCGCGTCTGGGGCCATCTCCGCCCCACCGAATGGATTCTCGGCCGATAGGTATGGGATGGTCTGATCGATGCCCGTACTATGTGCCTTCTCGAACTTGGCGAAGGTGTTCTGAAACCACTTCCCTTTCCAATGTTTCAAACGGAGTTTGTACGACGAACCCCGTCTTTCAACATCGGCTCGGACATACTCCATGAACTCCGCACGCGATACGGGCGATTCAGTCAGCGACGACCGCTCTGCTTCCAGCTCGGCGATTTCGCGGTCAGCTTCATGAATCTTGCCGATCACAACGTCTGCGGCTTCATGTACGGCGCGAACCAACGAGACAAGCGCGGCACCTGACCCCGTCCCTTTGGTCTGGATCTCCAGACTGACGAGACTTCGCATTGTCGCGAACGGCTTGTTCAGCGGTTCAATGACGCCACTCTTGAGAAGAGCGGCAGCGACGGCGTCGGGTATCTCGATCTCTTCGCCTTGTTGATATTCGTCGCCGTCATGCACGACCTTGGATAAAGCTCTGTATTTCATGATCCCTCCTAAAGCTATCTGTTGGACATTTCGGTGACGTACTGTCGATGGCTAGGTTCGACGTGCATGACGGCCTGAGCAGTCGACACCAAGATCCCCAGCGCTGCTTGCTGTTCCTGATACTGGACAGCAGCTCGGGCAATCCGATTCGCCGTCGATGTAAGGTTGAATGAAGGTCCAGCAGCTGCCAGACTGGCTGTCGTCGATCGCCCTGCGCGACGTTCGACGTGCTCGACAGCTAGCACCGTCGTTACGTGAACTCCGCACGCTGCTTGCTGTTCCTGATACTCGACAGCAGCTCGGGCAATCAGCTCTGCGGATGGCGAGAGACCGACTTGCTGAGTATTGACGGCGACATTTGACAAATCGGTCAGGCCGTTCAGACCAGGAGTGTTCGTCAAGCCAAGCGCCAGCAAGCGTTCAACACGGCCGGTCTCGGCGCTGAAAGTGAAGACTGGCGAAATGTACCGATACTCGCCGTCGCCAATCATCCTCTTGGCTTTTTCCGTCCATTTCACGTCGACGGCAAAAAGCCCCTGTCCCTCGCGCCAGACGACGCGATTGAACCAGCCGGCGGCCGGTGCCGGCTGGCCATTTTGCTTTGCCAGCTGCGTCTGGTGTTCGTAGTCGATCACCAGGTCGTCACGGGTCGCAAGATCGGCGATGATACCCGCGGCGATCGCGGCGTCGATCATCCATCCCGAAGATCCCACCGGGCGGCCATCGATGGCCCGGAACACACCCGGCGGCATGATGCGGATCTCCGAACTGGCGCCCGGCAGTCTCTGCCGAAGCGCTGCAATACTGGAATTCATAGCGGGCCTTTCACTGCGCCGGGCAAGGGGTGGCCGTGGCAGCTTCACGATTTGCAGGAGGTTTCGGGGGCATGGGGTTTCCTCGGTGAAAATGGTTGGCTAAATAATCTTGCCCAGGTTGATTTCTATGGCGCGCGAAGATAGGCCAAACTTGCTGACCGCTTCCAGCGTGGCCGCTCTTTGGCTCAAGCCTTCCGATACCCTCAAGCCAATAAACTGAGTGGCTTCCCGCGCGAGCGCAGCGCGGCGAACTGCGTGCAAGTTGGAAATCGAGACCGGCCCGCAACGCGCATAGACTGCACAGAGCTTGCGGGCAGCATCGGCGCCGATAACCTCGACAAGGCGCTTGAACTTCTCGGCCCCGTGGCGATTGGCGTTCTCGTGAATCGGCAGCGTAAAGGACATGCCGCCAAACGCCATGCACAGCGCCACCGTGGCTTCACGGCCGATGTGTTCGGCGATTTTTTTCGTGGACGGGGAAGCGAAGCGCCATAGCGTGTCGTCTCGGCAGTCGAATGGCGGCGTGGGCTTGGCGTTCGCGGTGTTCATGCTCACATGCTAGTGAACTGTCGAAGCGCTTCACATGCTGAAGCGCTTCGCTACTGCGGGAGGCAGAGGTATGGCCTTCCCGATCACCAACGGAAAACGGCCCCGGAGGGCCGTCTTACGGTTGTCGCATGGAATGAAACCGATGAAGGCGCCCTACAATACTTCGTTCAGCAGTTTTCTTGCTTCCCGCATTAGGGTAGCGATAGCGAACGGCGAGGAGTCGGCTGCGATTTGGCAGTCTTTGGCGTCCGGGATTGGACTGGTGATGTTGAGCTGTGAAAGCAAGGACAGGCCAAGGACGGTTTCTACCAGGCTAGCCACTTCGCAGAGCTTCTGATGATCTTCACGACTCCGGGCCCTATCCATGGCGGTTCTCCTCGTTGAAGTGGTTGGCGGTAACACGCCTGTCTTGAAAGCTGGATATTCCCCGTAAGCGGGCTTCTCCGCGTTCATAAACACGGTGAAAGCCGAAACCCATAGGGGAGGCTGGGCGACGCTCAAAGAGCGCCTTGTGCGGGCATGCAGCAATATCGGGCTGAAGCGCAGTCATGACGTTTCTCCTTTCGATGAACAAGCTTTTGGTTTGAAGTTCTTCAAGGCGCATATCGCCTTGCGTGTTGTCTCGGAATCGAGGAAGCGCGGGTCGGACACCTTGAATTGCCGCTGCAGCCAACGGCGAAGGCCGGCGACGTCGTCTTCGCCCTTGTAGTCTTGCCACAGGCGGCGGATATAGCCGCGTTGCGCATAGGTGGCGTGGCTGCCTGAGCGGTACGGCGCTTGCCGCTTTTCGTGGGACGCGGTGGACTCGAAGCCGAGCCTGCCGAACTCGACCATGACGGCGGCGAAGCCGGCAGCGTCGAGCCTCGTTGAGGACTCGACACCAGCCGCTCGCTGCAGCAGCGATCGGTAGTCGTCATCGGCCATGTGCAGGTTTTTCTTGGCCAGGTGGATCAGGGCCGTTTTCTTTTGGTCGATCATCGCCGCCTCACCTGAAGAAGACGCTGTTGATCTTTGCCGCTTCCTTGACGATCGCCAGGTCAACGGCGACGCCTTTCTGAGTGGCCATCTGTTCAGCATCCTCGAAGGCTTTGGCCAGGGTGCGCATGCCGCCGTTTGCGCCGCGCACGGTCACAATCCTTGCCGCCTCGGCAATAATTCTCGGGCACGTGTAACCCAACGCTCGGGCGTACCTTTCCCCATCAGAGGCTTGGTTTCGGTCAATGAGCCGCGTTCTGGCCCGGCTCAGGAAGGCGCCCAGCTCGTCCTGGTTCCGCTTTACAAAGCCGTTGGATGTCGTGTTCGACACCATCATCAGGGAGGCTTGCGAGCTGTCGAAGATGTCCCGGAGGGTCGCCCATGTTCCGCGCTCAAAGGCGTAATTGGCTTCGTCGACAATCACCAGGTCACCAGGGCGCAGGGTGTTTCGAACCCGTTGGCCAAGTGAGCGTCCGCGAGTCTGGAACTTCTCGCTGATCCGGATGGCTTCGCCGACGCGCCGGTAGACTTGAGCCGGTGTCCGGTCCTCTTCCGTCAATGCCAGGAAGACCGCGCCCGGTGTCTCGTGGGTCATCGGGTGCTTGCCGGCAAAGCGTTGAAGGGTCGTGGTCTTGCAGATTCCGTAGCCGCCGATCAGATGGAAAAGGCGTTTCTTTTCCAACGCCTCCATGGCCAGGCCGGCGATATACAGGCCGGTTTCAATTTCGGTGTACTGGCGGGCGGCCATCTTCCGGCGCTCGTCGGCGTCGGCGTCCATCCAGGCATTCAGCCGGTGCAAGTCTCTTCTTGCGTTGTCCAGCGGGCCAGGCTTCGACGGGTTTCTCTCGTCAAACCAGTTGTCACGGCGAACCATGCCCAGGCTGGAGCGCTCTCTGTCGTCAAGCAAAGCATGCAGCGTGCTTTCTGAAATGCCGGTGCGCTTCTCGACCAACCCGACATTCAGGCCGCTGGCGATCAGCGATTCCAGGCGGTCCAGTATCGCCACCGGGTTTGGGTCCCGGACTGCGGGAATTTCGGCCCGCAGTTCTTCTCTCGTCGCAGGTTTCATGTAAAAATGTTCCCCCTCGTGCAATTTAGCTATGAGCCGTCAGGCGGCCACCTGACGGCTCTTCCATTTCCAGGTCGTGCGCTGTTTCAGCGTCACGAGCCTTTTGAATGAGGCGGGCGCGCTCTTCTGCCTCCCAATCAGCAGCGGGCACCGTCTCCCGCTCGCTGGGCTGGTCGTACATGCTGCGTACCTGCCCGGTTTGACGGTCAAACCATTGCCCAGGCAACAGGCGGACGTGTTTGACCTTTGGTGGGGTTCCCGCCTGTTCGGCCGCTTCTCGTATTCCCTCGAACTCGCCTGGCAGGGTAATCTTTTGGCCAAATGGAACGTCAGTGGCAGGCGGGCTGAGTTGGACGTGTTTCCCCATTTCAGCGATGGCGTCGACTGGCCGGCTGCCCTGTTTCATATCGCGAATGCTCTTGTTCATGATTGAGATTCGGCGGCCGGACTCAATGGCGCCGGCCTTGTCCACGATGCCGAATTCGCAGGCACGATAAACAACCACCGGGTCGCCAAATTTGCCAGTCTCGGCATTCTTTGGAAGGACGATCACTTGGTCCTTATCCCACTTTGCGTAATAGACGAGGACCGCCTTGCCCATCACCGATGGCGCGGCCATGATGTCGTGCCAATAGGTGGTGCCCGCGATCTCGATACCGGTGTTCAAGACCTTGTAGGGCTTGCGCTCGGCGATCGCCATCAGCAGCACGCTGTAGTCGACGTCGACGGCGGTCCAACCCGACTTGACGTGCTGCGCGAACTTCTCGTTCGGGCTGCTACCGTCCTTTTGTGGGCGGGCGTGGTAGTAGTCGATGGCTGTCTTTATGGCGGCTTCGAATTGCGGCCATGTGCCCTTGAAGGCCAATCCTCTCAACTTAGCATTCCGTCATACCGGCTTGTAGGCGTGGTAGCGATG
>ERZ761609.772-NODE-772-length-33883-cov-35.091729_pt1 | contig 33883 bp, 28 predicted proteins | sample MGYA00511163_ERZ761609 | MGnify/ENA primary metagenome ERZ761609 (study PRJEB28899, sample SAMN02445070) | bioreactor sludge metagenome | biome: EBPR sludge | place: Australia: Brisbane, Thorneside Wastewater Treatment Plant | collected 2011-12-16 ...
CACACGGCGGACGTGGCGGCGGTGGTCAAGGCCTGTGCGGCGGCGGGCGTGGCCATCGTCCCGCAAGGCGGCAACACCGGGCTGGTGGTGGGCGGTGTGCCCGACACCACAGGCAGCGAAGTGGTGCTGAGCCTGCAGCGGATGAACGCCATCCGCCACATCGACACCGCCAACCTGACCCTGGTGGCCGAGGCCGGCTGTGTGCTGCAAACCGTGCAGGAGGCCGCTGCGCGCCAGGGCCTGCTGTTCCCATTGAGCCTGGCCGCCGAAGGCAGTTGCACCATTGGTGGCAACCTGGCCACCAACGCAGGGGGCACGCAGGTGGTGCGCTACGGCAACACCCGCGACCTGTGCCTGGGGCTGGAAGTGGTGACCGCGCAGGGCGAGGTGTGGCACGGCCTGTCTGGCTTGCGCAAGGACAACACCGGCTACGACCTGCGCCATCTGTTTGTGGGCAGCGAGGGCACGCTGGGCATCATCACCGCCGCCAGCCTGAAGCTGTGCCCCGCCCCGGCAGCCAGCCTGACGGCCTGGGCCGCCGTGCCCACGCTGGAGGCAGCCGTGGCCCTGCTGGGTCTGGCCCACCACCAGTTGGGTGCCGGATTGACCGGCTTCGAGCTGATGGGCCAGTTTGCACTCAGCCTGGTGGACACGCACTGCCCGCAACTGCGGGTGCCCCTGTGGCGCGACACCCCCTACTGCGTGCTGCTGGAAAACAGCGACCACGAGAGCGAGGCCCATGCCCGCACCCGGTTCGACGCGCTGCTGGAACGGGCATTCGAACAAGGCCTGGTGACCGACGCGGTGGTGGCCGAAAGCATCGCCCAGGCCAACCAGTTGTGGCACATCCGCGAGAGCATTCCGCTGGCGCAGGCCCAGGAGGGGTTGAACATCAAGCACGATGTATCGGTCACGGCCTCGGCCATTCCCGCTTTCGTCGAGCAAGCCACCCAGGTGCTGCAAGCCGCGCTGCCCGGCATCCGGCTGGTCAACTTCGGACACCTGGGCGACGGCAACCTGCACTTCAATGTGCAGGCACCTGTCGGGCAGGACGCGGCGGCCTTCCTGCGCGACCACGAAGACCGGGTGAACACACTGGTGTACGACACGGTGGTGGCGTTCGGCGGCTCCATCAGCGCCGAACACGGCATCGGCGCACTGAAGGCCGACACGCTGCACCACTACAAATCAGGGGTGGCGCTGGACCTGATGGCGCGCATCAAGCAGGCACTGGACCCGCTCAACACGCTGAACCCCGGCCGTGTGGTCAGACGCCGGGCGCTGGACGCACTCAGTCGCCCATGACCACGCCTTCGCGGCGTGGATCGGCCCCACCGAAGTAGCCCCCACCGGGGCGCACCTGGATGGCTTGCAGGCCGCTGGTCTGGTCCTGCTGGTTGACGGTGTGGCCCCGTGCCTGCAAGGCCTGCACCGTGGCCGCCGGGAAGCGGTTGACTTCCAGCGCCGTGGGGCCGTTGAACGAACCGAAGTTGGGCAGGTCGATGGCCTGCTGCGCGTTCAGCCCCCAGTTCAGGGTGCCATACAGCAACTTGGCCGTGTAGTGAATGATGGCGGCCCCGCCGGGGCTGCCACCGCTCATCACCAGCTTGCCAGTGGCCTTGTCGAACACCAGCGTGGGCGACATGGACGAACGGGGGCGCTTGCCAGGCTCGACCCGGTTGGCAATGGGCTGGCCCTTGGCATCACGCGGGGTCAGACTGAAATCGGTCAGCTCGTTGTTCAGCAGGAAGCCGTTGACCATCTGGCGCGAGCCGAAAGCCGCTTCAATGGTGGTGGTCATGGCCACCGCCCGGCCCTGTGCGTCGACGATGCTGATGTGGCTGGTGCCGTATTCGGGCTGGTCGGGCATGCTGGCATGGCTCATCACCTTCACACCGCCCGGCTGGCCCGGCGTGGCGGTTTTCATGCTTTGCGGCCCGATGAGTGTGGCCCGCTGCGCGAGGTAGTCGGGTGCCAGCAGCGTGCGCCAGTCGCCGCCCGGTGCCGCCACAAAGGCGGGGTCGGCCACGTACTGGGCACGGTCGGCAAATGCCAGCCGGGCCGCTTCGGTGTAGAGGTGCAACCAGTCTGCACTGGGGAGGCCATCGACCAGCGGCTTCCTGGCTGCGTCGGTATGGGCCATGATGCCCAGAATCTGGCCAATGGCCAACGCGCCCGAGCTGGGCGGCGGGAAGCCGCACAGGGAATAGACGCGCTGGTCGAATGCCGTCATGTCGTGGCACAGCGGCTGACGCTTGACCGGCTGGTACCCCGCGAGGTCAGCGACCGACATCGCACCGGGGTTGGCGGGGTGCTGGCGCACCTTGTCCACGATGGCCTGGGCCACGGGGCCTTCATTCAATGCTTTCGATCCGTGAGCAGCCAGGCCACGCAGCACTTGCGCCAGGGCCGGATTTTTCAATCGGTGTCCGACCGGCCACGGCTTGCCGTTAGCGTCATAGAAGTAAGCGGCCGCCACGGGGTCCTTGATCAGTTCCTTCTCGACGGCCAGCAGCGTGTGCAGTCGGGGGCTGACCAGAAAACCGTTCTCCGCCAACGTGATGGCGGGCTGGAACAGCTGACTCCACGGCAGATTGCCATGTTCCGTGTGGGCCAGTTCCAGCATGCGAACGGTGCCGGGCACACCGACCGACTTGCCGCCCACCACCGCCTCCATGAAGGCCATGGGCTTGCCGTCGGCCTTGATGAACAGGTTCTCCGTGGCAGCAGCAGGCGCGGTTTCGCGGCCGTCATAGGCTTCCACCGCCACCCCGTTGGCATGCAGCAAAAATGCACCACCGCCGATGCCGCTGGACTGCGGCTCGACCAATGTGAGCACCATCTGCACCGCCACCGCAGCATCCACCGCGCTGCCGCCGGCCTTGAGCACCTGGTATCCCGCATCGGTGGCCAGCGGATTGGCCGCCGCCACGGCAAACCGCTGCGTGGCCCAGCCTGGTTTGGCCACCTGGCCGGAGGCCGCCTCGGGCGCCAGGTTGGGCACGGTGTAATTCAACGCAGCCGGTGGCGACACACAAGCAGCCAACGAGGCCGCTGCAACGACGAGGAGTGTGAAACGGGTGAACGACATGGGTGCTCCTTTGTTCAAACCATCGTGCCCAGTTGGACCCGTGCTTCGGCTTGCAGCGCAACCAGATGATCGGCCCCCAGGTCGAGCACGCCCATGCAAGCGGGGCCAAGCTTGGCCCACTCGCAAGTTTGCGCGCCACCCGTGGCCCTTTGCAGCAGGTATTCCGCCAGTTGGGCCACGGCAATCATCTGTCGCGTCCTGCGGTTCAGTACCGTGTCCGGCCCGGCAAGGTAACCACTGTCATGGTGGTGGCGGATGGCCTCGCACAGGTCGTCGGGCAACCACCAGTTCTGCACCAGCAGGCGGCCGATGACCGTGTGATCGGTGGGCAGGTGCTGGCGTTCGACCTCGGTGAACGACAACGTGCTTTCGCCATTGGCCGCCTTCAGCGTGGCCAGGTAAGTGGGGAACCGCTGCAACAGGATCACGATGCCACAGTCCCGGAACAGGCCGAACGTGTAGGCCTCGTCAGCCCCCAGCTTCAGCGAGCCCAGTCGCTTGGTCAACCAACCCGACAGGGCCGCCACCTTGGCCGATGCGTCCCAGAAGCGCTCGAAATGACCAGCATCGGGAAACGCACCCCTCAGACAGAAAACCGCCACAGCCCTGCAAGTCGATGCCAGTCCGAGCAACATCAGCGCTTCATGAACCGTCGTGGCCCGCCGGTTCAGGCCGAAATAAGGCGAGTTGACCGTTTTCACCAGCCCCCCCGCCAGCGCCACGTCGGCACTGATGAGCTTTTCAAGCGCACGGAAATCCGGCTCATCGGCCGCCATTTCTGCCTGGACGCGGGCCAGGATGCTGGGCCGGGGTGGAATGTTGATGCTGTGGATGTGCTGCTCCAGCACTTCGTCTGGAACGGGTTGGCCGGGTTCGGTGGCGTCAATGGTCATGGCAGTGATTCTCCAGCCAATTCACCAACTGGTTCTCGGGCATGGGCCGCGCATGCAGGTAACCCTGCGTGGCTTCCAGGCCGGCGTCTTCACAGGCCCGCAACTGGGCTTCGGTTTCAACCCCCTCGGCCACCACCACCAGGCCCAGAAAATGGGCCAGGTCCGTCATGGACCGAACAATGGCCAGCACCCGGATGTCGTCCGGCAAACACTGGATGAACGCTTTGTCGAACTTCAACTTGGTTGCCGGCAGATCCTTCAGCGTCGCCAGACAGGAATAGCCGGTGCCGAAATCATCGATCGCCAGTCCGACCCCCTGCTTCACGTATGCGCTGCAAGTTCCGCTGCACCGTGCTGGACTGTTCCATGAACAGGGACTCGGTCAACTCCAGCTCGACCGACTGCGGCGGCACGTCGGCACACAAAAGCGCACCCTCCAACGCAGCCAGAAAGCCTTCGGACAACAACTGTGCGCGCGACACATTGATGGCCACCTTGGTCGGCAGGCCCCGGCGGTGCAGGCGCGCAGCACACTGGATGCCTTCCATCAGGCTCCACTCGCCCAGTTTGCCGATCAGGCCGATTTTTTCCGCGACCGGGATGAACTCCGCCGGTGACACAGCCACACCCCCCACCTCGCAACTCATCAGTGCCTCGACCGCCTCCACAGTGCCCTGCATCCCAAGCACAGGCTGGTATCGCAACGACAAACCGCCTTGCTGCAAAGCCTGATGCAACATGCTGGCAACGGCCAGTTCCCGTCGCGTCTGGTCCGTGCCCATACTCACCCTGGCGAGGTCATCATCCGACCACACAAAGCGGTTGCCGCCGAGCCGCTTGGCGGCAAACATGGCCTGGTCTGCACAGGCCAACATCCGTTCGGCCATCTCCTGCGGCTGGCTGTGGTGCAAACCCATGCTGGCCGTCACATGCACATGGACACCCTGCACGCTGAGCGCCTGCTCAAGCACCTGACCGATCCGCGCGGCCAGTTGCTCGGTTCCCGTGACCGATTCAGCGGTCAACAAGAGCAAAAACTCATCGATACCCATCCGGAAACAGTGACTGCCCGCCGGTGACACCGACTGGATGCGAGATGCCAGCACACCGATGATCTGGTCACCGCAACCGTGCCCGAACGTGTCGTTAAGCTGACGGAAACGGTCCACATCGATCCAGATGGCCGCCACGGCCCTGCCTGAGGCATCGTTGATTTTGAGCAGACGTGACGCGAAACGAGACGCTTCGGCGCGTGGGAGAAGCCCTTCAGGCCCGACCCCACCACCCTGCCTGCCCTGCATGGGCGCAATGGCCGTCAGCATGGGTCGGGTCAGTGCGGAGATGAGATTCAATCGCATGCAGACAAGTATCGCAGCTTGCTATGACTTTCGTCACACCACCGGCATCAAACGTATCCCGGACACGACAGGACGCGGCACCCTGAGGGTCAACCCATGCGGTCAACCTTCCCGCGCCACCGCCATCGCAGCGGCAAACCCGATGAACACCCCGCCTGTCAGACGGTTGAAGGCCTTCATGATGTGTGGGCGCTGCAGGAACACAGACAAACGCCGTCCACTGATGGCGTAAACCAGATACCAGCCCACCTCGATCACCGAAAACGTCAGCAGCAGGATGGCAAACTGCGGCAACTGTGGTGCCTCGGGCTGGATGAACTGAGGGAAAAACGCAGCCGCAAACAAAATGGCCTTGGGGTTGCTGGCAGCCACCAGAAAACCCTGTCGCAAACCCGAAACCTTGCCCGTCAGGGCAGTCGCCTCATCTGACTCGGTAGCGCTTGGGCCATCGACCGGCGCGCGCCAACATTGCCAGCCCAGGTAAGCCAGGTAGGCAGCACCTGCCAGGCGGAGGGTGTCGAACACCGCCGGAAAGCTCTTGAGCAAGGCACCCAAGCCGGCGGCCGACAGACTCATCATCAGCAAAAGTGCAAGCATGCAGCCTGTCATGGCCTTGACCGCAGCGCCCAAACCCTGCCGGGCGCTCACACTCATCACCAGCAACATGTTGGGGCCGGGCGTCGCCGACACCACGAACGTCATGCCCACGAACAACCACCACGTAGTCCACGTCATGCCATTGGCCTCAGAAAGAAAACGAACACAAACACAAACAAAGAATCACCATCATTTTTGCAATCGCTCCCATGATGTCACGAGCAGGCGTCCAGTGTTCCTGGCCAGTTCCCGGTTGCGTCCCATCATATGCCCGAGCTGGCGCTTCATGACCCGAAACGGGCATGCCGCCTTGGCGCGGTTTCGGGTTTTGGCGTGTTCAAGCTTGTCCAGGGTGGCGCCCATTGGACTGTTCTTGTCCAACCATGGTGTGGAGTCGCTGATGGACTGCGCTTGCGTGAACAGGGCCTGGCTGGGGGTTAAGGCAAAATTTGCCTTCGACATTGCTCGGGTGAGCATAAACGCATCCGGTATGCCAATAAGCTCGACGAAACTCGAAACCGATCAAAACGCTTTAGGATACAAGCGCATTTTCAACACATTTTTAGGAGGACAAGTTTGAAATCCGTTGACCTGAAGCGCGTGCAAATTGACCAGGCCAAATACAGCCAACTAGAAACAACAACAGGCCGAGAAGCGCTTTGGCAAGAAATTGGACAGGAATGCGCCAACAGTTCGCTCATTGGACTGCTGGAAGAGAGCATTGCATTGCCTGGCGAGATCATTGAACTCGGTGTCTACCGAGGAGCATCTATTCTGCGACTTGCTCACGCTGTGAAGTCCGCTGAGGCCAAGAAAACCATCTATGCATGCGATTCATTCGAAGGTTTTCCCGACAACCGACTGACCCGGGAGGACACGAGTTTTTTCAGGCCCATTTCACGGCTGAAGCGGAAATTCACAGTCGCTCAAGACGTCCCTGACCGCCTCGACGCGTTCTTTTCCGCCTATGGAGTGGATGGACGTATTGTGAAAGGCTACTTCGAGAACACGCTGCCCACCCTCGATATCAGGCAAATTTGTTTTGCCCACATCGACTGTGACACCTACAGCTCCCACATCGAGTGTCTGGGCTATGTCTATCCACGCTTGGTCAGCGGCGGGATCATCGTACTTGATGACTACAAGCAACCCAAGTGGCCCGGAGCAACCCAAGCAGTGGACGAGTTTTTTGCCGACAAACCAGAAAGCGTGAACCTGTCGGAGGCCCGGCCCAACAATGCGTGGTATGTTCGCAAGGTTTGAAAGAAACGTGGCTTCCAAGGGCATGTGTGAAAGCCACACCCCACATCGATTCAAGTCAGCAGCAACAATTCCATGCTTTGGTTTGCAGGCAAAAACCCTGCCCCCGATACATTCCATGCATGAACCGTCAGGCAGTCAGGTTTGGGAATCCAAATGCAGAACCTGCCGATAGTTCCTGAGCAAGCATGACCGCAAAACGCACCGCCGAAGCAACTGTCCGCCCCTCTTCGGCTCCTGCGCATTCAACCAGCACCCAGCCGCCCCGCTTCGTCACCGGTTCGCTGATGCGTCACATCGTGGTCATGGCGGGCACTGGCGCAGTGGGCCTGGTGGCCATTTTCGCGGTGGACCTCATCAACCTGCTCTATATCTCCCTGCTGGGTGAGCAGGCCGTCGCAGCGGCCGTCGGGTTTGCGGGGGTGGTGGCTTTTTTCCACCTGTCGGTGTTCATTGGCATGCTGATCGGCATTGCGGCGGTGGTGTCGCGCCTGATCGGCGCCCAACGCATGGCCGAAGCGCGCTGCATGTCCACTTCCAGCCTGGTGCTGTGCGCGATGCTGGCTGCTGCGCTCACCGCCATCACACTCGTCTGGCTCGAACCCGCATTGCGGCTGTTGGGCGCAGAAGGCCGGGTGCTGGAGCTGGCACAGCGATTCCTGTACATCACCCTGCCCAGCACCGTCCTGCTGGGGGTGGGCATGGCCTGCAGCGCTCTGCTGCGCTCCGTCGGCGATGCCCGCCGTGCCATGCTGGTCACGCTCATCCCGGCGGTCGTGACGGCCGTGCTCGACCCGTTGTTCATTTTCGGTTTCGGTTTGGGGCTGGACGGCGCGGCCACCGTGGTGGTGATGGCCCGCGTGGTGCTGGCAACCGTCGGGTTGCACGGTGCCTGGCGGGTGCAGAAGCTGCTGGCACCGCTTGACTGGAAACGGCTGCGCGCCGACGCCAAAGCGTTGTTCGCCGTGGCAGGCCCCGCCGTGCTGACGAACGTGGCCACACCGGTCAGTGCCGCCCTGGTGACCCACAGCGTGGCCGGGTTCGGCCCGTCAGCCGTCGCAGGCCAGGCGACGATCGACCGGCTGGTGCCCGTGGCGTTCGGGCTTATCTATTCGCTCAGCGGTGCCGTCGGCCCGGTGCTGGCGCAGAACCTGGGGGCAAGGCGGTATGACCGGGTACAGGCCGGACTGCGGGCCAGTGTGTGGTTCATGGTGGCTGCCGTGAGCGGAGCATGGCTGCTGCTGGCCCTGCTGCAAGGGCCGTTGGTGCGACTGTTTTCTTTGCAAGGCGTGGCGGCGGAAATGGTCCACGCGTTTTGCAGTTGGCTGGCGGGTGGCTTCCTGTTCATGGGCGCACTGTTCGTGGCCAATGCGGCTTTCAACAACCTCGGGCGGCCGCTGTGGTCCACCGGCTTCAACTGGGCACGCGCCACCCTGGGCACCCTGCCCTTCGTCTGGTGGGGGGCGCAACACGGCCCCATCCATGTGCTGGCCGGGCAAGCTGCCGGTGCCACGCTGTTTGGCAGCCTGGCGCTCTGGACAGCCTTCCGGCTCACCCACACACTTGCGTCGGAGGCCAAGCCCACAGCAAAGCCCCCCAACCCCAGCGCAGACCGATAGAATTTTTCGACAAACTGTCATTCACGCCACATCACCCTCGGAGGTATCGTCATGAGCACTTTGGGCACCCCGCTGTCACCTCACGCCACACGCGTCATGCTGCTCGGCGCGGGCGAACTGGGCAAAGAAGTGCTGATCGCCCTGCAGCGGTTGGGCGTCGAAACCATTGCTGTCGACCGTTACGACCATGCCCCCGGCCATCAGGTTGCGCATCACGCCAGAACCCTTGCCATGACCGACCCGGCGCAGTTGCAGGCGCTGATCGAACAGGAGCGCCCCTTGCTGGTGGTGCCTGAGATCGAGGCCATTGCCACGCCCGTGCTGGAGGCATTGGAAGCACAGGGCACGGTGCGCGTGGTGCCCACAGCCCGCGCAGCCCGCCTGACCATGGACCGGGAAGGCATCCGCCGCCTGGCCGCCGAGACATTAGGCCTGCCCACCAGCCCTTACCGGTTCTGCGACTCGCTGGCCGAACTGCAAGCCGCCATCGACGGCACCGACGGCCCCGGCATTGGCTACCCATGTGTGGTCAAACCCGTGATGAGTTCGTCAGGCAAAGGGCAGAGCAAGGTGAACGGCCCTGACGACGTGCAGGCGGCCTGGACATACGCCATGGCAGGTGGACGTGTGAACCACGGCCGTGTGATCATCGAGGGCTTCATTGATTTCGATTACGAGATCACGCAACTCACCGTGCGCGCACGCGGGTCAGACGGCCGCATCGAAACGCATTTCTGCGACCCCATCGGTCATGTGCAATTCAATGGCGACTACGTCGAAAGCTGGCAGCCACACCCCATGCCGCCCAAAGCGCTGGCTGCGGCACGCCACATCGCGAAAACGGTGACCAACAACCTGGGAATCGGCCACGATGGCCAGCCTGGCGGACTGGGCTTGTACGGCGTGGAGCTGTTCGTCAAGGGCGAGCAGGTCTGGTTCAGCGAGGTCAGCCCCCGCCCGCACGACACCGGACTGGTCACGCTGACCACACAGGTGCAAAGTGAATTCGAGTTGCACGCCCGCGCCATTCTGGGGTTGCCCGTCAACACCCAGTTGCGCACGCCCGGTGCCAGTGCCGTCATTTACGGTGGGGTGGACGCCACGGGCGTCGTGTTCGACGGTGTGGCCGAGGCTTTGCGCGTGCCTAACACCGATTTGCGTCTGTTCGGCAAACCCGAAGCCTTTGTCAAGCGCCGAATGGGTGTCGCTCTGGCCTTCGATGCAGATGTGCGGTTGGCACGCAACCGCGCCAAGGAAGCTGCCTCACTGGTCAGGCCACGGGCGGCCTGACGCCGCCTGTCAGCTGTAGCGGCTGAACACTTCCATGCTGCCGTCTTTTTTCACCAACAAGACCTGATAAGGGTCACGCCTGCCGCCGTAAATGGGGCCGTCCATACCCGGTGAACCGACCGGCATGCCGGGCACGGCCAAGCCAAGCGCCTGTGGCTTGCTGGCCAGCAAGCGCTGGATGTCCGCCGCAGGCACATGCCCCTCGATGACATAACCACCCACTTTGGCTGTGTGGCAGGAACCCAGTGCCTGCGGCATGCCGAATGCAGCTCTTGCGGCCGTGTTGTCTTTGTCGTGCGCCTTGACCTCGAAGCCGTTGCGCTCCAGATGGCTCATCCAGTCTTTGCAGCAACCGCAATTGGGGTCCTTCCACACTTCGACCATTGGCTTGCCTGCCTGCGCAAAAGCCTGCGCACCCACTGCCGACAGCCCCCCGAACGCCACCACACCACCCAATGCCAGCAATTGGCGCCGCAGCTGGGATGCAGATTTTGATTGAAACGAAGCCTTCACGATGTACCCCGCAAGTTCACAGAATGTTCAAAAGAAAGGAAATGTCACCTTTCTCGGAGCCGGTTTATGAAGAAGAGTGCCCCAGTACGCGGATTTTGAGGGATGGCGCGGCAAAAAGTAAGGCAAAAGGTCAGGCAAAAGGCAAGTCAAAAAGACCCACAGGCTGACAAGCCCTGTCTGCATGGCCGAACTGGGGGGCGGTCTCAGGGCTGCAAGCTGACCACACCTGTTGAAGGCCACAGGCGGGCAATGCAAGCCGGATGGAGTAGGCTTATGCCCCCGGCACCCATCGGTGCCGTCTGAACAACCGGTCGGCAGCGACCTGCGCTGCCACGTGGAGACACCATGGATATCACACCCAAAGCCACCCTTTCACCTGCTGAACAGGCTCTGCACGATGCAGCTTGCGACTACCACCGCCTGCCCGTGCGCGGCAAGATTGCCGTTACCCCCACCAAACCCCTGAGCAACCAGCGCGACCTGTCGCTGGCCTACTCGCCCGGCGTGGCCTACCCCTGCCTGGAAATTGCCGCCGACCCGTCCAAGGCGCACGAATACACCAGCCGGGGCAACCTGGTGGCCGTCATCACCAACGGCACGGCCGTGCTGGGGTTGGGCGACATCGGCCCGCTGGCCGGCAAACCCGTGATGGAAGGCAAGGGCTGCCTGTTCAAAAAGTTTGCGGGTGTGGACGTGTTCGACATCGAACTGGCCGAACGTGACCCCGACAAACTGGTGGAGATCATCGCCAGCCTGGAACCCACGCTGGGCGGCATCAACCTGGAAGACATCAAGGCACCCGAGTGCTTCTACATTGAGAAAAAGCTGTCGGAACGCATGGGCATACCCGTGTTCCACGACGACCAGCACGGCACGGCCATCATTTCCAGCGCCGCACTGCTGAACGGGCTGGAACTGGTGGGCAAAGCCATAGGCGATGTAAAGATTGCCGTGTCGGGCGCAGGTGCTGCGGCAATAGCCTGCCTGGACGTGATGGTGGGCCTGGGTGCCACCCCCCGCAACATCTTCGTGTGCGACAGCAAAGGCGTGATCTACCAGGGCCGCCCAGGCGGCTTCGACGAATCCAAGGCCCGCTATGCACAGGCCACCGACGCACGCACGCTGGCCGATGTGGTGATCGGTGCCGATGTGTTCCTGGGTTGCTCGGCCCCCGGCGTGATGACCGCCGACATGATGAAAACCATGGCCCCACGGCCCATCGTGCTGGCCCTGGCCAACCCGGAACCTGAAATCCGCCCCGAGCTGGCCAAGGCGGTGCGGCCCGACTGCATCATTGCCACCGGCCGCTCCGACTACCCCAACCAGGTCAACAACGTCCTGTGCTTCCCCTACATCTTCCGTGGCGCGCTGGACTGCGGTGCCACCAAGATCACCGAGGCCATGAAGCTGGCCTGCGTGCGCCAGATTGCAGACCTGGCCAAGGCTGACATCAGCGAGGAAGTGGCCAGCGCCTACAAAGGCCAGGAGCTGACCTTCGGCCCCGACTACCTCATCCCGAAGCCGTTCGACACACGGTTGATTCTGCGCATTGCACCCGCCGTGGCACAAGCTGCTGCCGACAGCGGTGTGGCCGCACGCCCCATCACCGACATGGATGCCTACCGCGAAAGCCTGTCGCGCTTCGTGACGCAAACCGGGATCCTGATGCAGCCCATCTTCAACATCGCCAAGGCTGCGCCTGCCAACCTCAAGCGCGTGGCCTATGCAGACGGCGAAGACGAGCGCGCGCTGCGCGCTGCACAAATGGCCATCGATGACCACCTGGCTCACCCCATCCTCATTGGTCGGCCCGGTGTGATCGCCTCCCGCATTGAAAAGGCTGGTTTGCGCATGCGCCTGGGTGTGGACGCGGACAACGTCAACCCCGAAGACGACCCGCGCTTCCGCACCTACTGGGAGACCTACCACCAGTTGATGAAGCGCAACGGTGCCAGCCCGGAAGTGGCCAAGGCGGCGGTGCGCCGCTCCAACACCATCATCGGCTCGCTGATGGTCAAGCTGGGCGATGCCGATGCACTCATCTGTGGTCTGGTCGGCTTGTACACCACGCACCTGGAACGTATCGACGCCATCCTGGGCAAAGGCGAAGGCTGCAAGCAATACGCTGCCGTGAATGCGCTGATGACCAACAACGGCCCCCTGTTCATCACCGATACCTATGTGAACGAAGACCCCACAGCCGAGCAGCTGGCCGACATTGCCTACATGTCTGCACTGGAAATTCAGAAGTTCGGCATCACGCCCAAAGTCGCGTTCCTGTCGCACTCCAGCTACGGTTCATCCAAGCGTGCGTCGGCGCGCAAAATGCACCTGGCACGCGACATTTTTGTCGATCGTCACCCCGACATCGAGTGTGACGGCGAACTGCATGGCGATGCAGCCCTGCAGGAAGACATCCGCAACGCCTATGCCGCCGACAGCACCCTGAGCGGCTCAGCCAACTTGCTGGTGTGCCCCAACCTGGATGCGGCCAACATCCTTTACAACGTGCTGAAGACCACCACCAGTGGTGGCGTCACCGTGGGCCCGGTCCTGATGGGCACAGCCGCTACCGCCTACATCCTGACACCGGCGGCCACCGTGCGCCGGGTGCTGAACATGACCGCACTGGCCGTGGCCAGCGCCAGCATGAAGGCGCGCGCAGCCGGTTGAAACCTTGCCACGGACTGGCTCAACACTGGCCTGTCCAACCGGGCGCACCCCAAAAGCCATCCTGCCGGATGGCTTTTTTGTTCGTGTGCACAGTCCGAGGGCATCACATCCAAGCGCCATACGCACCAGTCCGAGGCAAACCCAACGCATCATGCACCGCTTTAGCACACACCGACCCTTCACCAGGCGTTTCAAGGGTTTCCCTGCATGCCTGAAACTGCAAGATTGAAGACAATTTTGTATACCAATTTGTGTTCCATATAGGCGTACACCTTCGGTCTAATGCTGCTCCGAGCAACGGCCTGGGTCTGCAACCGAATGACAGGGAACCAGACTGGCATCGAATTTGCTTAAATCGTTTCAATCAGCTTCCTTTCGCCTGTCCACGGAGTCAACGATGTCCAAACGCCCCTTCCTCAAAGCCACGGTTGCCGCCATTGCGCTGACGCTCTCAGGTGTCAGCCTGGCACAGAACAAGCCCATCAAGTTCCAGCTTGACTGGCGCTTCGAAGGCCCGTCCGCCCTGTTCCTGCAACCCCTGGCCAAGGGCTACTTCAAGGATGCCGGGCTGGACGTGACCATCGATGCCGGCAACGGCTCGGGCGCGACCGTGACACGGGTGGCCTCGGGCACCTACGACATGGGCTTTGCCGACATGGCCGCGCTGATGGAATTCCACGCCAACAACCCAGACGCGCCCAACAAGCCCGTGGCCGTGATGATGGTTTACAACAACACACCCGCTGCTGTGCTGGCGCTCAAGAAGTCGGGCATCAAAACACCTGCTGACCTGAACGGCAAGAAACTGGGTGCGCCTGTGTTTGACGCCGGTCGCAAAGCTTTCCCCATTTTCGAGAAGGCCAACAACGTGACCAACGTCACGTGGACCGCCATGGACCCTCCCCTGCGTGAAACCATGCTGGTGCGTGGCGACATTGATGCCATCACCGGCTTCTCGTTCACCTCGCTGCTGAACCTGGAAGCCCGTGGTGTGAAGACAGAAGACATCGTGGTGATGCCCTATGCCGACTTTGGCGTGAAGCTGTACGGCAACGCCATCATCGTCAGCCCGAAAATGCTGAAAGAAAACGGCCCCGCCGTGAAAGCCTTCCTCGCTGCATTCGCCAAGGGTGCCAAAGACGTGATGGCCGATCCGAAGTCTTCCGTGGCGCTGGTCAAGGCACGTGATGGCATCATCAATGCCGACCTGGAAGCCCGCCGCCTGCAACTGGCCATCGACTCTGTGGTGGCCAGCCCCGATGCGCGCAAGGAAGGCTTTGGCCGCATCAACGAAGCACGCATGGCCCTGATGGCCAGCCAGGTTTCGGATGCCTACAAAACCAAAAACCGCGTCGACGTGAAAGCGGTGTGGGACGGCTCCGTCCTGCCCGATGCCGCCGTGCTCGACATCCTGCCCAAGAAGAAGTAAGGCCAACGCCTGATCCATGGCCAGCCGCCCCGGCAAGGGGTGCCTGGCCATTCATTTGGGTTGAAGCAACCCGTTTCGCACACTCCGGAGCTCGACATGTCTGACACCCCTGCTGCCACCGACACGGCTTTTGTGGACTTCCGCAAAGTCTGGCTGGCCTACAACGATGACCTGCATGCCAAAGGCATTTTTGCGGTGGAAGACATCAACCTGCAGGTGCAGCAAGGGGAATTCATTGCCATCGTGGGCCCGTCAGGCTGTGGCAAATCGACCTTCATGAAGCTCACCACCGGGCTGAAACGCCCCAGCAAGGGGCAGATTTTTGTGGATGGCAAACAGGTGGACGGCCCCTTGAAGATTTCCGGCATGGCCTTCCAGGCACCCTCGCTGTTGCCCTGGCGCACCACGCTCGACAACGTGCTGCTGCCGCTTGAAATCGTCGAGCCGCACCGCAGCCAATTCAAGGCCAAACGCAAGGAATACGAAGCCCGCGCCAGCGCACTGCTGGCCAGTGTGGGCCTGGGCGGCATGGAACAGAAGTTTCCCTGGCAGTTGTCGGGGGGCATGCAGCAGCGCGCCAGTATCTGCCGCGCACTGATCCATGAGCCCAAAATGCTGCTGCTGGACGAACCGTTCGGCGCGCTCGATGCCTTCACCCGCGAAGAACTGTGGTGCACGCTGCGCGATTTGCAAGCGGCTCAGAAATTCAACGTCATCCTGGTCACGCACGACCTGCGTGAAAGCGTCTTCCTGGCTGACACCGTGTATGTGATGAGCAAGGGGCCCGGCCGGTTTGTGGTGAAACGCCACATCGATCTGCCCCGCCCGCGTGACCTGGAAATCACCTACACCCCCGAGTTCACCGACATCGTGCACGAACTGCGTGGCCACATCGGTGCCATGCGCAAGACCGGTGCATCGGCCGCCATCAACCAGTAAACCCAGGAGCGAGTCATGAACAGAAAACAGCAGGAAGCCTGGGCACCCTGGGTACTGATGGCCGCCACCATCATCCTGTGGCAGATCATCTGCTCGGCCTTCAACGTGTCGGAGTTCATTTTCCCCAGTCCGATGCGCATCCTGGAGCAGACCATCGAGCACAGCAGCACCATCGCCGGCCATGCCTGGCGGACGTTCTGGGTGACGATGGTCGGGTTTGCCATCGCCATCGTGGTGGGGGTGCTGTTGGGCTTTCTCATTGGCAGCTCACGCCTCGCCTATGCCGCCATGTACCCGCTGATGACCGCCTTCAACGCGCTGCCCAAGGCCGCATTCGTTCCCATTCTGGTGGTGTGGTTCGGCATCGGGGTGGGGCCCGCCGTGCTGACCGCCTTTCTCATCAGCTTCTTCCCCATCATGGTGAACATCGCCACCGGTCTGGCCACATTGGAGCCCGAACTGGAAGACGTGCTGCGCGTGCTGGGTGCCAAACGCTGGGATGTGCTGACGAAGGTGGGCCTGCCCCGTTCCATGCCCTATTTCTACGGCTCGCTGAAAGTGGCCATCACGCTGGCCTTCGTGGGCACCACGGTGTCTGAAATGACGGCGTCTGACCAAGGCATTGGCTACCTGCTGATTTCTGCCGGATCATCCATGCAGATGGGCCTGGCCTTCAGCGGCCTGCTGGTGGTCGGCGTCATGGCCATGCTGATGTACGAATTGTTCAGCTACGTGGAAAAGCACACCACTGCCTGGGCCCACTGGGGCTCGCAGGGTGAATGAGCCGATGACCCGAGCCTGGGAGACCATCAGATTGGCTGAAACAGTGCCCAAATGAAAAACCTGACATGCTGATACTGCCTCGCGCCCTGACACCAGAACAAGTGCATCGTCACCTGCTACACGCCGATGCTGTGGCGCGTCGCGCCATGGCCATGGGCCGCCACCCGTTCGGTGCGGTGCTGGTCGCGCCCGACGGCGAAACGGTGCTGGCAGAGCAAGGCAACATCGACACCGTGCAACATGCCGAAGCCACACTGGCCCGCAATGTGTCGCTGACCTACCCGTCTGACTACCTGTGGCAATGCACACTGGTCAGCACCTTCGAGCCCTGCGCCATGTGCACCGGGACGATCTACTGGACAAACATCGGCCACATCGTGTACGGTGCAAGCGAGGAAGCCTTGCTGGCCCTCACCGGCAACCACCCCGACAACCCCACCCTCAGCCTGCCCTGCCGCGACGTGGTGGCACGGGGCCAGAAACCGATGCGCATCACCGGCCCCGTGCCAGAACTGGCCGACCGTCTGGTGGCCACACACCGCGATTTCTGGCAGCAGGGCGTTGCCGCTGCCTGAGTCATTTGACGCGGCCGGACTCTGTTTGAAGTGCATGCCCTGGCACGCCACGCTCCGCCTGGACTACCGCACTCACGGTGGACGCAGCCTGTTGGCCTTTGAGCACGACGGGCCCTTGCGCGTGCTCAAAAGCCTGTATCCCGAAGGACCGGGCGTTTGCCACAGCGTGCTGGTGCACCCACCCGGCGGGCTGGTGGGGGGCGATGAGTTGGACATCAGCGTGCTGGTCCGCTCGGGTGCGCATGCGCTGGTCAGCTCGCCGGGGGCCACCCGCTTTTACCGCTCCAACGGCGCGCCGGCCACCCAACGGGTGGCCATTCAGTTGCAAGCAGATGCCCGCCTGGAGTGGCTGCCGCTGGAGGCCATCGCCTACGACGGCTGTGACGCCCGCAACCACATGAGTTTCCAGCTGGAACCAGGCGCGGAGATGCTGGCATGGGACATCACCGCCCTAGGACTGCCCGCCACCGGGCAGGCATTTGCCAGCGGCAGCGTGCACCAGCGGCTGCACTGGCCGGGCATCTGGCTGGAAGAAGGCCACCTGCAGGCCACCGATACCCGGCTGCTGCAGTCGCCACTGGGGCTGGCAGGCCACCGCTGCCTGGCCACGCTGGTATTGGCCACCGGCACGCACATGTCTGCAGCCCGACAAGCGGCCCTGCTGGAGGCAGTACGGGCGAAGATTGCACCGCATCCTCTGGCGGCCACCACCGGTGCCACCTGCCCCAATGCCCACATGCTGGTGGTGCGTGTCCTGGCCCCTCTGGTCGAGCCTGCCATGGCGCTGTGCCAGCAGTTGCGCGGCGCATTGCGTGAACAGGCGTGGGGGCTGGCCGCCAGCCCTCCCCGCATCTGGAACGTCTGACCTTCCCACTGGGCTGAAATTTCTTCTCGGGACTGCGAATGCCGTGGCTGTGCCGAAAGTTTTCAGCCGATGTGCTGTCGATCTTCTGAAGATGTGCTGCCGCAGGCTGGTAGCATCAGCGGTGAGAAAAAAATCACATCGGTGTTGTCGATGGGCTTCACACGACAGGCATCTCGCATGCCACCTGGGAGGGCATTTTGATCAGACGGTTCACAAGGCGGGGTTTGCTGGCGGCTGGCATTTGCCTGGCCGCCGTGCTGCCGTGGCACACCGCCATGGGCCAGTCTGCCGCGACCGACCCGGACAAACCACTGGTGCTGGGGGTGTTTGCCTTCAGGCCCAAGCCCATCATCGAAGATCGTTTTGCGCCGTTGGCACGGTACCTGACCGAACATCTCGATGGGCGCGTGGTCAAAGTGATGCCCCTGTCGAGCGACGAACTGGCCGACGGCATCCGCCGTCAGACCGTTGACTTTGTGCTGACCAACCCCTCCCACTTTGTCGAACTGCGTGAAAGCCAGCTGCTGTCGGGGGCCCTCGCAACCATGGTGCCCCGTCAGAACCAGCAGGCCATTCACGGCATCGGTGGTGTGATCATCCGCCGCGCCGAACGCACCGACTTGCGCAACCTGGCCAACCTGGAAAACACCCGAATCGCCATTGCGGGCAAAAATTTCCTGGGTACCTACATGGCACCTGCTGCCGAGCTGCTGCGGGCGGGCATCGACCTCACATCCATCACCTGGGTCGAGACCACCCAACCGGTGGATCAGGTCATCACCTCGGTGCTGGATCGCAAGGCCGATGCCGGCTTCGTGCGCACCGGTGTGCTTGAAGACCTGATATCGGAAGGCAAGCTCCGGGCCGGCGAACTGGCCATCATTCATCCACAGATTCACCCCGGCTTCGGTTTTCTGGCGTCCACTCGCCTGTACCCGGAGTGGCCGTTTCTGGCCGTGCGCCATGTGGACGACAACATCAGCCGGGTCGTCTCCAAAGCGCTGTTTGCGCTGAAGCCCCATGACCCGGCCGCCCAGGCCGCAAGCCTGTATGGCTTCACAATACCGGCAGACTATGCCCCCGTTGAAAAGAGCATGCGCGACCTGCGCATGCCACCCTATGACCAAGCGCCCCCCTTCAACTGGGCCGATGTGTGGGCTCAGTACGGCGAATGGGTGGCCGCCTTGTTGGCACTGGCCGGTGCCACCACGCTGCTCAGTGGCGGACTGGTGTGGCACCGTCGGCGCTTGCTGCTGACCCAACGCAAGCTGGGCGAAGAACACCGGCAGCTGGTCACCCAGACCGAACGCCTCAACTACCTGATGGACTCCAGCCCGGTGATGTTTTACACCTTGCGCGTCAGCCGCCATCAGACCGAACCCACCTGGGTGGGCAGCAATATCGAACGCCTGCTGGGCTACACACCCGAGCAGGCCATGGAGCTGGACTGGTGGCGCTCCCACCTTCACCCTGACGACCGCGAGCAGGCCCTGGCCGACATGCGCCAACTGCACCTCACCGGGCATGTGCGGCAAACCTACCGGTTTGCAGACACGCAGGGCAACTACCGCTGGTTTGACAACGAGGTTCGCCTGCTCAACACACAGTCGGGGCAGATGGAAGCGCTCGGCGTGTGGCGGGATGTCACCGTCGAAAAAGAAAGCGACGACGAACTGAAACTCGCAGCCAGCGTGTTCGGCAACAGCTATGACGGCATCATCATCACCGACGCGCAACACCACATCGTCGACACCAACCCCGCCTTTACCCGCATCACGGGACTGACCGAAGACGACGTGCGCGGCCGCTCGTTGGTCTCATTGGCCCGCGCCGAAGACACCCAGCAGGCCGAACTGCTCGCCGACATGCCCCACTGGCTGGCCGAGCACGGCCACTGGCAAGGCGAACTGGTGCTGCAAAGTGCGCACGCCAACCCACTGGTGTGCGCACTGGCCGTCTCTGCCGTGCGCAACAGCCGGGGCGAGGTGGCACACCATGTGGCCGTGTTCTCGGACATCAGCCACATCAAGGCGCACCAGGCTGAGCTGGACCGACTGGCCCATTACGACCCGCTGACCGGCATCCCCAACCGCCGCATGCTGCTCGACAGGTTGCTGCAGGCCATCGAGCGCGCGCGACGCGGAGGGCACGCGCTGGCCGTGTGCTACCTCGACCTGGACGATTTCAAGCCCGTCAACGACCGGCTGGGACACGCCGTGGGCGACCAGTTGCTCATCACCATCACCCGCCGCCTGCAACAGGCCCTTCGCACCCACGACACGCTGGCCCGGTTGGGGGGTGACGAATTCGTGCTGTTGCTGACCGACCTGGCCCAACCTAACGAATGGCAATCGGTCATGGACCGGGTGCTGGCGGCTGTGCAGCAACCCGTGAGCCTGGCCAACACGTCGGCCACCGTGTCAGCCAGCATCGGGGTGACCGTTTTTCCGGACGACCACAGCGATGCCGATGCTCTGCTGCGTCACGCCGACCAGGCCATGTACCAGGCCAAGCAAGCCGGACGCAACCGTTACCACCTGTTCGACATGGCGCAGGACAAGGAAGTACAGGTTCAGCGCGCCCAGCATGCCCGGCTGGAACAGGCCTTGCTGGCTGGCGAACTGCGGCTGTTCTACCAACCCAAGGTTGACCTGGAAACCGGGCAGGTGGTGGGTGCGGAGGCGCTGGTGCGCTGGCAACACCCCGAGCAGGGGCTGCTGGCCCCCGGCGCATTCCTGTGGCAACTGACCGGGACGCCACTGGAAATCAGCCTGGGTGAATGGGTGGTGGAAACGGCATTGGCCCAACTGATGCAATGGAAGGCGACCCTGCCGGGCTTTCCGCCCGATTTCTGCATCAGTGTCAACCTGAGCGGGCACCAGTTGCTCAAACCGGGCTTCCAAGCTTGGCTGCAAAATGTGCTGCAGCGCTTCCCCAGCATCGGTGCAGGTGAGCTGGAGCTGGAGATACTGGAAAGTGCGGCCCTGGCCGACATGGACCGGGCTGCCGAGGTGATGACCGAATGCCGTGCCATGGGCGTGCGCTTTGCACTGGACGACTTTGGCACCGGCTATTCCTCGTTGGCTTACTTCCGCACCCTGCCGGTGGACGTCATCAAGATCGACCAGAGCTTTGTGCGCGACATGCTGCAGGACACCGACGACATGGGCATCGTCCAGAGCGTGGTATACCTCGCACATGCGTTCCACCGGCCCGTCATTGCCGAAGGTGTCGAAACACTGGCACATGCTGCCGCGCTGCTGAGATTGGGTTGCCACCTGGCACAGGGTTACGGTATCGGACGGCCCATGCCTGCCGGCAACTGGACCGCCTGGCTGCACGACTGGCAGATGTTCAAGGCCTGGGAAACGCTGCGCCAGCCGGCTTGACTGACCATTCAAAGCCAACACATCCCTGTCCGGCTGCGGACTGGCTGTCTTCTCCGGGTCAAATGGCCACCAGCTGGCGAATGCCCTTGGCTTCCATCTCGCTGCCCGGGCCACGGGCAATCACTTCACCACGCTCCATTACCAGGTAGTCGTCGGCCAATTCCTGTGCAAAGTCGTAGTACTGCTCGCACAGCAGGATGGACATCGTCCCCCTGTCGGCCAGCATGCGGATGACGCGACCGATGTCTTTGATGATGCTCGGCTGAATGCCCTCGGTGGGCTCGTCAAGTACCAGCAACTTGGGCTCGGGTGCCAGCGCACGGGCAATGGCCAGTTGCTGCTGCTGCCCGCCCGACAAGTCGCCGCCCCGGCGGTTCAGCATTTGCTTGAGCACCGGGAACAGCTCGTACAGCTCGGGGTTGATGGGCGTACTGGCCGGGCGATAGGCCAGCCCCATGCGCAGGTTCTCTTCCACCGTCAGGCGGGCAAAAATTTCCCGACCCTGCGGCACAAAACCCATGCCCGCGCGGGCACGCTCGTAGGGCGTGGCCCTGGCAATGTCCAGGCCGTTGAAGGTGATGCTGCCGTTTTCGATGGGTACCAGCCCCATCAGGCTTTTGAGCAGCGTGGTTTTCCCCACCCCGTTACGGCCCAGCAGCACAGTGACCTTGCCCAATTGGGTTTGCAGGCTCACATCGCGCAGGATGTGCGAGCCGCCGTAATACTGGTTGATGTTGTTGACGGTGAGCATATTCAAGCTTTTTTGGCGTCTATCGCTTTATCCACGTCGTTGTCAGCTATTGTTTTTTACTTCAGCGACCGAGGTACACCTCGATCACCCGCTCGTCGGCCTGCACCTGGTCCAAAGTGCCCTGGGCCAGCACCGAGCCATCGCACAGCACGGTGACGATGTCTGAAATGGTGCGGATGAAGCTCATGTCGTGCTCCACGACCATGAGGCTGTGCTTGCCTTTGAGCGTCAGGAACAGCTCGGCCGTGCGGGCCGTTTCGTCATCGGTCATGCCCGCCACCGGCTCGTCGAGCAGCAGCAACTTGGGGTCTTGCATCAGCAGCATGCCAATTTCCAGCCACTGTTTCTGGCCATGGCTCAACAAACCGGCCTGGCGGGTCACGCTGTCGGCCAGGTGAATGGTGTGCAGGATCTCGGCCAGCCGGTCGCTGGCGGCGCTGTCGAGCCTGAACAGCATGCTGGCGGCCACGCCCTTGTTGGTTTTCAGGGCCAGTTCCAGGTTCTCGAACACAGTCAATTGCTCGAACACCGTGGGCTTCTGGAACTTGCGGCCAATGCCCAGCTGGGCAATTTCAGCCTCGCGGTAGTCCAGCAGGTTGATGGTGGAGCCGAAAAACACCGTGCCGCTGTCGGGCCGCGTTTTGCCGGTGATGATGTCCATCATCGTGGTTTTGCCCGCACCATTGGGGCCGATGATGCAGCGCAACTCGCCGGGAGCAATGTCCAGGCTCAAGCTGTTGATGGCCTTGAATCCATCGAAGCTGACGTTCACATCTTCCAGGTACAGGATGCGGCCGTGCGTCACATCCACCTCACCCGGCGTGTGGATGCGGCTGAACCCTGCGGCACGCCCGCCCGATTCAGTTTGACCGGGAGGCAGCACCGGTGCAATTTTTTGCAGACGCTGTGCGCCCGCTTCCATCAGATCGGGCGTCATGCTTTCTCTCCGCGCAGTTTCTTCACCAGACCCACCACCCCATTGGGCAACCACAACGTGACCGCGATGAACAGCGCCCCCAGAAAGTACAGCCAGTACTCCGGTGCGGTCACGGTCAGCCAGCTTTTGGCACCGTTGACGATGAAGGCCCCTGCAATCGGCCCAATCAGCGTGCCCCGCCCGCCCACGGCGGCCCAAATGGCAATTTCGATGCTGTTGGCCGCACTCATTTCGCTGGGGTTGATGATGCCCACCTGCGGCACGTACAACGCACCGGCAATGCCGCACATCACGGCGGAAATGACCCAAATCGTCAGCTTGTAGGGCAGCGGGTTGTAGCCACTGAACATCACCCTGCTTTCCGCGTCGCGGATGGCTTGCAGCACCCGCCCGAACTTGCTGGCAATCAGCCACCGCCCGAACAGGAAACAGCCCAGCAGCATGAGGCCGGTCAGCACAAACAGCGTCATGCGCATTTCCTGCGTGGCAATCGGCATACCCAGAATGCGCTTGAAATCGGTGAAACCGTTGTTGCCGCCAAAGCCGGTTTCGTTGCGGAAAAACAGCAGCATGGCCGCAAACGTCATAGCCTGGGTGATGATGGAAAAGTACACCCCCTTTATGCGCGAACGGAAGGCAAAGTAGCCAAACACAAACGCCACCAGGCCGGGCACCAGCACAATCAGAATGAGCGTGGCCACGAAACTGTCAGAAAACGCCCAGTGCCAGGGCAGCTCTTTCCAGTCCAGAAACACCATGAAGTCGGGCAGGTGGCTTTTGTAGTTGCCGTCGGTGCCAATCTGACGCATCAGGTACATGCCCATCATGTAGCCGCCCAACGCAAAAAACAGGCCGTGCCCCAGGCTGAGGATGCCGGTGTAGCCCCAGATCAGGTCCATGGCCAGCGCGCATATGGCAAAGCACATGATCTTGCCGACCAGCGCCACGCCATAGTCGCTGAGGTGGAAGGGACTGGTTTCGGGCACCCACAGGTTGAGCACGGGTGCCAGCGCGCACACCGCCAGCAGGGCAACGGTAAAGGCCGTCCAACCAGCGCGTGACAGCAAGGCAGGTTTGGTTGGCAAGGCCACAGGCGCATGCACAGAGGAAGAAGTGTGTGAAGTCATGATGGATTCGGCTCGAGGTCAGGCTGAGAATCAAGCGGTTGATCAGGCTTCTGCACTGCGGCCCTTCATGGCAAAGATGCCCTGAGGACGCTTCTGGATGAAGATGATGATGAACACCAGCACGGCAATCTTGGCCAGCACGGCGCCCGTCCAGCCCTCCAGCAGTTTGGTGGCCATGCCCAGCCCCAACGCGGCATACACCGCACCGGCCAACTGCCCTACGCCGCCCACCACCACGACCATGAAGGCATCGACGATGTAGGTTTGCCCCAAATCAGGCCCCACATTGCCCACCTGCGTCAGCGCACAACCGGCCAGCCCGGCAATGCCCGAACCCAGTGCGAATGCATAGGTGTCGATGCGGGCGGTGTTCACGCCCATGCAGCTGGCAATGGGTCGGTTCTGCGTCACACCGCGCACAAACAGGCCCAGTCGGGTTCGGCCAATCAACCAGGCCATGCCCAGCAGCACAGCGGTCGCAAACGCAATGATGACCAGCCGGTTGTACGGCAGCGTGAGGTTGGACAGCACTTGCACGCCACCGCTCATCCAGCTGGGGTTTTCCACGCCCACGTTCTGCGCGCCGAACAGGCTGCGCACCAGCTGCATCAGCACCAGGCTGATGCCCCAGGTGGCGAGCAGGGTTTCCAGCGGGCGACCGTACAGAAAGCGAAGCACCCCGCGCTCCATGGCCGCGCCCACCAGCGCCGACACCATGAACGCTACGGGCAAGGCCGCCAGCAAGTACCAGTCGAACGCACCGGGGAAGTAAGTGCGGAACACACCCTGCACCACGAAGGTGGCGTAGGCACCGATCATCATCAGCTCGCCATGGGCCATGTTGATGACGCCCATCAACCCGTAGGTGATGGCCAGGCCCAACGCCACCAGCAGCAGAATGGACCCCAGGCTGATGCCCGTGAACAGCGTGCCCAGCCGCTCGCCCCACACCAGCGTCTCGGCAATGGTGCGCAGGCTGGCCTGAATGGCCGACTTCACGGCGGCATCGTCTTCTTCACTCAGGCGCTGGTTCAGCAGCAACTGGGTGGCCGGCGTCTTGCTCATGGCCAGCGCCTTGGCCGCTGCCAGCCGCTTGGCCACGTCGTCGCTGCCCAGCATGGCGGCCGAGCGGGCCAGTTCCAGCTGGGTCAGCACAGCGGTGTCTTTTTCAGTGGTCAGCGCCTTGTCCAGCAAGGGCAACAGGGCCTCGTTGGGTTCTTTGATGAGCGTGGCCACCGCCTTCAGCCTCACGTTCTGCTCGCCCGAAAACAGCTTGAGCGCGGCCATGGCGGTGTCCAACCCGCTGCGCATGCGGTTGTTGTTGATGACGTCTTCAGCCGTTTCGGGCAGCTTCACGGGTTTCCCCGTGACCGGGTCGGTGGCCACACCGTCGCGCACCACAAACACCTGGTCACCCGACACCTTCACGGCGTCGTCGTACAGGGCCTGCAAAAAAGCAGCCGTGGCATCGTCGGCATCCACCACGGCCTGACCCACGGCAGCCATGCGGGACGTCGCATCGCCAATTGACATGTTCTTTGCAGCTTCAGCGCTTAATGAATAAGCACTTGAAGCTATCAACAGCGTAGTGATGAATAAACCCAGGCTGCGTAAGCCGGGCAAACCTGTGCGCATGTGGCGTTCCCAAGTGTTGAGTTGCCGTCGATTGTGGGCAACGCACCAAAATTGGGATATACGCCGAGTGGCGTATGCAAGTCTGGCCAGAACATGCCCCCTTCGCCATAATGGCCGGCACACGGGGGAACAGGTTTGCACATTATCGACATCCGCACACTGCTGCTGGTCATCACGCTCTTGCTGGTGTGCCGAGCCGCCATCCTGGTTTACGTTTGGCGTGTGGCACAGCACTATGCGCCCATCCGGTACTGGGCATTGGGGTCGGTCGCCATTGCAGTGGGTTCGATGCTGGTCGGGCTGCGTGACATTGCATCCGATCTGCTGTCGGTCTGGGTGGCGCAAACCCTCATTTCTGTCGGTTGGCTGGCTGTCTCGGGCGGCACTGTGCTGGCGGCCCGGCGGCATGTTCCCTGGCGCTTAGGGGTGGCCGTGTCGCTCGCCACCGTGGCGGGAGTGTCATGGTTCCTGTTCATCACACCCAGCTTTGTGGCTCGGTCCGTGATCGTCACGCTGCCCGCCGTGCTGTTCGACCTGTATGCCGCCTGGAGCTGCCTGCGCGCAAGGGGCAACCGGCAGGCCATGACGCTGCAACTGCTGGGCAGTTTGCTGTGTATTCAGGCAGCCGCCAATCTGTGGAAAATGGTTGCCATCGTGCAGGGCAATATGGCCACGCTGCACTCGGGCACGGCTGCCACCGCGCCGTTTTACCTCGTCATCCTCGCGTCCATCGTCATCGGCACCGTGATGTACGTTTTGCTGGCCGCCCAGGAATTGCAAGACAAGCTGGATGCTGAAATCCAGGAGCGAGAAGAGCGCGAAAAAACCTTGCGCCTCGCGGCCCTGGTGTTTGAGAACTCGGGCGAAAGCATGATGATCACAGACGCCGACGGCACCATCCTGAACGTCAACCCCGCCTTCACCCAGGTGACGGGCTACACAGCCGACGAAGCCATCGGGCAAACCCCTCGCCTGCTCAAGTCAGACCGCCAGAACCTCGAATTTTACACCGACATGTGGCAAAGCTTGGTGGCCACCGGCAACTGGCAGGGCGACTTGTGGAACCGCCACAAAAGTGGCGACCTGTATGCCGAGCGCCTGACCATCAACTCCATTCTGCGTGCCGACGGCACAGCGATACGCAGGGTCGCGCTGTTCCACGACATCACTGCCCAGAAGCGCTCTGAAGAAGTCATTTACCACCAGGCTCATTTTGACGAGCTGACCGGCCTGCCCAACCGGTATTTTTTCTTTGACCAGTTGTCAAAAGACCTGTCCCGCGCACGGCGGTCTGCCACGCGCGTGGGCTTGCTGTTCATGGACCTGAACAAGTTCAAGCCCGTCAATGACCAATTTGGACACGATGCCGGCGACCAGGTGCTGAAGACCGTTGCCGAGCGCTGGCTGGCCGCCACGCGCAGCAGCGACACGCTGGCGCGTCTGGGGGGTGACGAATTTGCGCTGATCGTGGACGGCCTCAATGACCAGGACGAACTGGCCACCATTGCACACAAACTCATTGCGGCGCTGGACGCCTCCATCACACTGCCCCGCGGGGCTGTCTGCCACGTGGGCACCAGCGTGGGCGGCAGCATTTACCCAGACAGCGCCACCGAAATGGATTCCCTCATCGCTGCCGCCGATGCCGCCATGTACACCTGCAAGGCAGCTGGCGGCGGCCACTACCAGTTCACCAACCGGGTGGCACTGACTGCATCGACCGACAAGGACTGGGTGGTGTTCGACGCCTCACACCTGATCGGCATTGCGGCCATTGACGAGCAGCACCGGACACTCGTGAACAAAGTCAACGAGGTCAACCGGGCCGTCAAGGACGGCTGCTCTGAACAGACGCTGAAGGGTCTTCTGCTCGATCTGATCGCCTTCACACGGCTGCACTTCGACACCGAGCATGCGCTGATGGCTGCACACAACTACCCGGGCCAGGACATTCACGACCGGCAACACCACGAATTGCTGAAACAGGCTGAACAGTTGGTCGAGCGCTTGATGCCAGGTGACGAGCTGACGCTGCTGCAAACCCTCAAGGACTGGCTGCTGGGTCACATCGTCAACTCAGACAAACACATGGGTGCGTTCCTGGTGTCGCGGGGCCTGAACTGAGGGGTCACATCAGGCCAGGCGTCAGACGATGTTTTCCGGGTGTTCGTACATCTCGAACCAAACCAGACTGGCCAATACGAGACGGTCATTGGGTTGCAGGCTCTGGAACGCCAGCCGGTACTGGACGTGCGTGTTTTCGCCGGTGCTGGCATACGCTTTCATGCCCAGGATGTGAGCCGACAGGGTCAGTTGCACAGGCACAAGGTGCAACTCGAACGACAACGACAGCGTCAGGTGCTGAACCGATTTGTCCAGCATCCGGCCCGTGTCCAGCAACGCGCCTGCCGTACCGATGTCCACCACAGTGCCGACACCGGCTGGCTGGCCGTCCACACTGAAAGTAGCGGGCATGTCCACCCGGCTGCGTGGCGAGCGCCGTATTTCCACGGACTGAACCCGCCGTGGGTACGCCAGATGGACATACGGAAAAGGCAGGCTGGCCACCCTGCGCACGACGGACTGGAACGCAAACGCACTTCGGCCGTTGAACATGCGCAGCGTCACAGGTTCCCCATCGAACAACTGCATGGGCCGATCACCCGCCAGGGGCATGGTCACCAACACACTGTGGCCCTCGCGCCAGCCCACCACCGTGGCACTGGCCCGGCCGTGGGCTTCGACCCCTGAAAATTCCAGGTAAACCGTGTCACCGACGTTCAGGTGCGCATCGGCAAACGTGTGCGGGCCGCCATGGGCATGCCCTTGTGCGTCCTGGCCGCCAACGCCCGCTTCGGCATGGATTAAATGTGACAAAAAACGCTCCCTTTCGCAGGCCCGGCAGCTGACAACTCTGGCCAACCCTCTGTCTTGAAACTACGCAACCGTTTTGATCGATACCAAATTTATTCATGCGTGCGTGTTTCGCAGCGCAATGATGGGCTGGGGACTATGTTTCTTGAATTGCTCAACTTGCCCCAAAATTCCGTATTCAGTCCGGCTCTTTAAATCCAATCAATATTAAGTGAAAAGTAGGGTCCCACGATTCAAGAGCATCCTTGAACAGGTAGGCTCCCCCCTGAGCAGCGTGAAAAACCTGAACCGGATGATCCGGGTGAGCCCCGAATCTTGGTACAGGTAAACCCGCTGACGCCAGTCGAGGCACCGCAGTCACAAGATTGACGACCGAAATCGGGCCACGATTTGTCAAGCCAGGAGCAGCAGCTTGTTTTGTCGGCATCGGTACTGCCGCCTGCCCCGGCGTGGCCAAAACAGGGACAACGACTTGCTGCGTCGGTGTGGGGTCCCGATGGACCAGCCAATGACGCTGCGTGGCCCGTTCAGGCAGGCAACCCGCCAGGTGCCTTGAAGCACCCACCCATCAAAATTGCAAATACAAGTTTAAACTTTAGATTTGCAAGAAATGAACAGCCATGTACCCCCGCGAAGCACGTCACACCCTGGAACGCCTGGCCAAAAGTTTCCCCATTCTGGCCATCACCGGGCCACGCCAGTCCGGCAAAACCACGCTGGCCCGCGCCTGTTTTGCGGACAAGCCCTATGTCTCGCTGGAAAACCCCGACGAGCGGGACTTTGCAGAAAACGACCCGAAACGCTTCCTCGCCCGCTTTACACACGGAGCCATCCTGGACGAAGTGCAGCGCTGCCCCACCCTGCTCTCGTGGCTGCAAGGTGTGGTGGACGAACGCCAGCGCATGGGCCAGTTCATTCTCACGGGATCTGCCCAGTTCGACCTGATTGCAGGCATCAGCCAGTCGCTGGCCGGACGGGTGGGCCGGGTGGAATTGCTGCCGCTCTCCCTACCCGAAATGCAGGCCGGGGTCTGCCTGCCAAACAGCCTGGACGGCCTGCTGCTCAACGGTGGCTACCCTGCCATCTACCAGCGCGAAGTGGCGGCTGGTGACTGGTTCCCCAATTACATGGCCACCTACCTGGAGCGGGACGTGCGTCAGCTCATTGCCGTGCGCGATTTGTCGCAATTCCAGCGTTTTGTGCGCATGTGCGCCGCCCGCTCCGGGCAGTTGCTCAACCTGACGGCCTTGGGGGTGGACTGTGGCATTTCTGCCGTCACTGCGCGGGAATGGCTGTCGGTGCTGGAAGCCAGTTACCTGGTCACACGGTTGCCACCTCATTTCCAGAACTTTGGCAAACGCCTGATCAAGTCGCCCAAACTCTATTTCCTGGACGTGGGGCTGATGGCCTGGCTGCTGGGCATCAGGGACGAATCATCCCTGTCCACCCATGCGGCACGCGGCGCGTTGTTTGAAACCTGGGTGGTGTCAGAACTGATCAAACAACGGTTCAACCAGGGCCAGCCCGCCGATCTGTTCTTCTGGCGCGACAGTGCCGGGCATGAAGTGGACCTGCTGTGCGAAACCCCGGCAGGCCTGCAGGCCATCGAGGTCAAATCTGGCAGCACCTACGCCACTGACTGGACAGATGGACTCAAACAATGGAGAAAAATCACCGGCGACACCCGCGCCCCCAAACCCCTGCTGATCTATGGCGGACACGACAGCCATGAACGGGAGCATTGCCATTTGCACGGTTGGCAGAACCTGCCTGATCTGTTGTCACAGCCGCGACAATGATCCAACCAGTGCGGGCGGACGTACTCGCCCATTGCAGATGCAGCACTCGAAAAGGACGACACAAAAAACTGAAAAGCCCGAACCGTTGTCAGTTCGGGCTTTATTTTTCATAGCTACCAGCGCTTTTACAAAAAGCGCTAGAACCAAAATTCACCAGTAAAGCAGATCACTTCTTCTCAGGCTCGTCCTTCTTCTTGTCGTTGCCTTCGATGAACGGGCTCCATGGGCGTGCCTTCACAGGGCCAGGGGTTTTCCAGACCACGTTGAACTGGCCATCGGCCTTGATTTCGCCGATGAACACGCTCTTGTGCAGGTGGTGGTTCTTCTCGTCCATCTTGCTCACGATGCCGCTGGGCGCGGTAAACGTCTGGCCGGCCATGGCAGCAATGACCTTGTCCACGTCGGTGGATTTGGCCTTTTCAACCGCCTGCTTCCACATGTTGATGCCGATGTAGGTCGCTTCCATCGGGTCGTTGGTCAGTGGCTTGTCTTTGTGGCCGGCAATGTTGTTCTTCTTGGCATAGTCAGACCACTTCTTGATGAACGCATCGTTGGTGGGGTTCTTGATGCTCATGAAGTAGTTCCAAGCAGCCAGGTGGCCCACCAGCGGCTTGGTGTCCACGCCACGAAGCTCTTCTTCACCCACGCTGAATGCCACCACGGGCACGTCTTTGGCCTTCAGGCCGGCGTTGCCAAGTTCTTTGTAGAAAGGCACGTTGGAATCACCGTTGATGGTGGACACCACGGCGGTTTTGCCACCGGCAGAGAACTTTTTGATGTCGGCCACGATGGTCTGATAGTCAGAATGACCGAATGGCGTGTATTTTTCGTCGATGTCAGACTCTTTCACGCCCTTGCTCTTCAGATAGGCGCGCAGAATCTTGTTGGTGGTGCGGGGGTACACATAGTCCGTGCCCAACAGCACCCAACGCTTGGCGCTGCCACCGTCTTTGCTCATCAGGTAGTCCACCGCAGGAATGGCCTGCTGGTTGGGCGCGGCACCGGTGTAGAACACGTTTTTGCTCAGTTCTTCGCCCTCGTACTGCACGGGGTAGAACAGCAGACCGTTCATTTCTTCCACCACAGGCAGCACCGACTTGCGGGACACCGACGTCCAGCAACCGAAGATGACGGACACTTTGTCCTGGCCCAGCAGCTGCTTGGTTTTTTCAGCAAACAGGGGCCAGTTGGAAGCGGGATCCACCACCACGGGTTCCAGCTTCTTGCCCAGCACGCCGCCCTTGGCGTTGATTTCTTCAATGGCCATCAGCACGGTGTCTTTCAACACGGTTTCCGAAATGGCCATGGTGCCGGACAGGCTGTGCAGCACGCCCACCTTGATGGTGTCGGCAGCGTGGGCAGACATGCCCGCAAAACCCAAAGTAGCAACGGCTGCGGCGGCCGACAGCGTCTTCAGTGTGAAACGACGTGAGGTAGTTGACATGGTGGCGTGACTCCAGAGGTTCGACGAGGGTTGAAAAATCGGTCCGATCCGGGCTGCCTGCCGGGCTTGTGTGTCCCGTTCTGGCAGCGGATGGGGCAACTTTAGGGAGAACCCTGAACCCGGTCTGTACGCCGCATGGCGTATGCACCCCTGTCGACGGCTTGCCGTTCACATCGAATCTATCGGAATGAACGTCCGAAAAATACTCATTTTTTCGAAATGAAGCGCCCCTACATTGCGTCTAAGGCGAAGCGATTCACAGCCTGTGGATGGCCACTTGCCCCTTTTTGTAAAGGCCTTTGACATGCGTTGCTACACCCCCAACAGTCCCGAAGCCGCCGCACGCGTTGTGGCCATGGCGCTGCTCGCCGATGGGCACCTGTCCATGACCGAGGTGCAGGCTATCGACCGGCTCAAAGTCACCCGCAAGCTGGGCCTGGCACCTGACCGGTTTACCGACGTGCTGGAAGGTCTGTGCCATGACCTGCTGGTCACGCAGCGCGGCCCCTGGACAGGCTCCACCGCACTGGAGCCTGCCATCCGCCGCAAACTGATGGGCGAAATCACCCTGCCCAGCTTGCAGGCAGATGTGCTGGCCCTGTGTCGCGATATCGTGGATGCCGACGGCCACCTGGCCGATGGCGAGACCGACCTGCTCACCCACCTGAGCCAGGCATGGCCCCAACGCACCAGCGCTGCAGCCCAGCCCGAGGCCGTACTGGCAACCACCACACACTGAGGGCTCAACATGACCATCATCATCTGGGTGCTGTTTGCCGTGCTGATGGCACTTTGGACCGGCTTTGCCGCCCTCTCCACAGGCCTGGTAGGCTGGCTGCTGACGGGTCTGGCAGACGGACAAGTCAGCGGCGCGGCGCAGGCCCTGGGGCAATGGCCCATACCGGTGTGGCTGGGCGCGTGGATCGACCCGGTGTTCATTTCAGACCTGCAGCACGCCTGGCTGTCTGCCGTGCAGTGGCTGACCGAGATGCTGCCCGCAGCAAGCACACTCACCGGCTGGATCGTGCCGCTGATGTGGGTCGTGTGGGGTGTAGTGGCGTTGTGCCTGCTGGCCGCCGCCGGTCTGGGTCACTGGCTGGTAGGCAAGGTCGCCCGCTGAACCAGGCCGCTGCAGGCTGCCAGACAGGTCAGGCTTCAGCCGCCCAGGCGGCCAGCGCCGCCAACGCCTGCTGGCCCGCCTGCACCAGCGTACCGTTGTTGTGCACCACCGCCAATTGATGGGGCTGCAGGTCGGGCAGCGGTGCCTGGCGCGCCAGGCGTGCCTGGATGTCCTGCGGAACATCCCGTGCGCGGCGCTGCAGCCGCTGCTGCAACAGGTGGTCATCTGCCTGCACCATCAGCACCCGTGCCTGCGGAAACCGGGCCAACGCGTCCGGCAAATAGGCCCTGGAGCCATTGACCAGCACCCACTCCCCCCGCGCCATGCCCGACAACTCGCTGTGGCGAATGCCATACCGGCACCCATGTGCAGCCCAGTGCAGAGCCAATTCGCCCGACTGAACCAACCGCTCGAACACAGGCAGCGCCACCGCCTCGTGTGCCTCGCCGTCGGGCGCAGGCGGCCGGGTGATGACCCGCCGTGCACGGTGAAGGGGCATGCTGCCCTGACCGTGCTGGGCCAGCCAGTTCATCAGGCTGTCCTTGCCAACACCCGAAGGCCCCACCACATACACCAGGCAACCGCAGCGGTTTTTCAGCATGTGTTTCAAGCTACTGTTTTTGATATTGCTTCTCCCGGCCGGCATGCCCTGTGGCCCGGCACTTGTGGCACGTTTTACCGCACCAAGCTGACAAAACCGGCCATCGACCCGCCACCTGCAACAGGCACATAAGAAGGGCCGGGCTGCGGTTGCTGGCATGATCCGAGGTTTTTCAAAAATGCACAGCGCCTTTGGCGCCTTGCCTGACCAGACATGACGGACTCCACCCAAGCCCCCACCGCCGACACAGGCGCAACCGCCCTCACCACCGACCAACCGGCCGCCCACACCCCCGGCGAACCGGCAGCGCGCACCCGCACC
>ERZ761609.773-NODE-773-length-33860-cov-22.462446_pt1 | contig 33860 bp, 34 predicted proteins | sample MGYA00511163_ERZ761609 | MGnify/ENA primary metagenome ERZ761609 (study PRJEB28899, sample SAMN02445070) | bioreactor sludge metagenome | biome: EBPR sludge | place: Australia: Brisbane, Thorneside Wastewater Treatment Plant | collected 2011-12-16 ...
AGACTACAGACTGAAGACCGAAGACAATAGACTTTTTACTGATGAACAAGGTAAACAGTTGATTTGGCGGGACAGAGGCGAACATACGGAACCACACCAAAATCGCCGGCAGCGATCTCAGCCGCGTCCTGCGATTCGATCGTTTGCAAAGAGCTGACGGTTACCTGATGCTCTTCCCCTTGCGGATTGATGAGGCAGAGTTTTTGACCCGCCATCAACTTTTGACCGCGGGCGCGCACATGAATAATCAAATGACTGTCTTTGGCAGCTTCCACCACTTCGCCCAAATAGTTTTCGTCACGGCGGGTTAAATTTTCATTCTTTAAACGAACAAAGGCTTTATCGGTATTATTTGATTTATAAAAACAGCGGGTGGTTTCAACCGGATAATTTTCAAGAATATCCGCGGCGGCAACATGGCTCGTTACCGTAAAAAGCCCCGCCATGGCTTTCAGGGTTTCGGCATTTTCACTCAAACGCAAATCAAGGCGCAAAGCTGCCAAACCCAAGGTTTCAATTTCTTCGATCAATTCCATCAAACAATAATCTTTGCCCAAAAAAACCAAGGTGCCGTGCTTATTTTCCAAAACACGGAAACCGCTATGAAAACTCTCTTCGCTGGAAGCGGTGGCGCGTAAATGCTCCGCCGCTTCCGCTTCGGGCAGTTGATTGGTCAGCAAATGGCGCGGCGTGTAAAGAATCAGCACCGGCCCTAATCCCAGCACCTCAACCCCCGTGGGAATTTTCTGAATCCACTCGCGCAAAGTCGAAGCCGGTAATTGGCTTGAAAGCATCACCCGCTCCAGATTATTGCCGCCATAACGGCACCAGGTCAAAACGCCTTCTAAATTATGATTCCCCGTTTCCAAATTCAGCTGAATTTTCATCGCGGGTAAATTCTGCAGCACCCATTCGAAAGCGCCCGGATCTTGCACACGAATGGCATCAAACTCATTCAGCGGTAAAGCATTTAAAATCGTCACGGCTTTTTCAAATTCGGGTTGGATCATCAGAATATCCCACTCCAAAACGACCTTTAAACCTAATTGACGGGCTTCACGAGCCATGATGATGAGTTGATCCTGAGGCAGGGTGCCGTAACGTGATAAATCAGCGGAACCTAATAGAACTTCGCGGGCACCGGCTTGGGCTAAAACAGATAAGTCTTCTAATCGATTCGCGGCACCGATGCGAATCATTTGCGTTTAATCCGAATCAAATGGCCCGCATCCGCGCCTTCCACAAAAGGAATGCGCACCAGCGTATTGACTTTGGCTTGTTCCAGTTTCAAGTTGCCCAGTGAATTAAAAATCGGCGACACGTGAAAAGCCTGCGTCTCTCCCTGAAAAGGCAAAAGCTCGAGTAACTCCCCTTCATTAAAAGCACTGCGCACTTCTAAAAGTAATTGATTGCCGTTAATCACTTTACGCACCACACCGGCAAATTCATCATGCGCGCCTTTACGCCCTGAATCGGTATCAAGCACACTGCCATGGTCCGCGGCTTCCATTAAATTCGCCTGCATATATTCCCGGTGCGGCACCGTGGCTAATTCGGCGTTAAGACCCGGCAGTTGGGCTTGAAATTGCGGACGATCCTGTGCGCAAAGATCAATGGCCTCACGATAAGTTTTTGAAAGAATGCCCGCGTAGAGAATACTGCGCATACGGCCTTCCACCTTCACCGAATCAATTTGCTCTTCAATGAAATACGGCAACAGATCAACGCCGAGCATATCTTTCGAACTCATAAAAAAACGGCCTTCCAACTCTTGGCCTTCGGGATAATTCAGTTTGTAACTAAAACGGCAGCTTTGCGCGCAGCCGCCGCGGTTACTGTCACGACCTTTGGTGTAGTTAGAAATCGTGCAATTGCCGGAGTAAGCCATGCACATCGAGCCGTGAATAAAAAGCTCCACTTCCAAACCCGTCTCGCGTTTGATTTGTCCCGCTTGCTGAATCGAAACTTCGCGTCCCAGAATCAATCGCTTCACGCCCATTTTTTTCCAAAGCTTGCCCGCCTCCGCGTTTAAACAGCTTGCCTGCGTGGAAAGATGAATGGGAATTTGCGATTCGCGCGCGATCACGCTCACCACGCCAAGATCGGAGACAATCACCGCGTCGACTTTCGCGCGGGTCATTTGCTTGATAAAGTCAGAAAGACCTTCCATGTCGCGGTCGAAAGGAAAGCTGTTGAGCGTGACATACACTTTGACACCCTTCGCATGCGCAAATTGGACGGCTTCTTCCAGCTCTTCGGGAGTGAAATTATCCGCCGCCGAGCGCAGACCAAATTGCTGTCCGGCCAAGTAGACAGCATCCGCTCCATAGGAAGCGGCCGCTTTCAGCTTATCGAAACTGCCTGCGGGCGAGAGAAGTTCGGGTTTAAACATGGCGGAATAATAGCACAGACAACCGACTAGAGACTATAGACGAAGCTCACAATACAGACAAAAAAACGGCCGCCCCAAAGGCGGCCGTTCGACAAAGCTAACTCTATTTTTCCAAATTACGAAGCAGTCAGACTATCCACCTGCTTGGCGCGATCATCAGCAATACCCTGAATTTTTTTGATGTCTTGCTTCAACTTATCAAAGGTTTCCAGCTTATCCGCCTGCATCACCGTCTTTAAACCGCTGGTAAATGACTTGTCGAGCGCTTCCGCGCCGGAAACGCCTTTTTTGCGGCTGATCAAAGGATGAATGCGGTTTTCGCGCTTGATCACATCAAGATACTTTTCTTTCGGCGCGTAATACTTGATATTTTCGGGATGAACCTGATAACCCGCGAACGTTAAGCCCAGGTATGCCAACCCCAACAACACCGCCAGAATGAAAATAAATTTTATAATTTTTCCCATAATCCCCTCATTTTTTATCAAGACGCGGAAAAGATAAAAAGATTATCGGGATAAACCAAGTTAAGGTTAAGTTTTTTTATTGGAAGTTGCGTCCGCTAGACCGATAAGAATTCATCGTTCAATGATCAAAACATCACGATGCGTTATGGGTTTCGTTTCGTGGCAATCCAAACATAGTGATGCGATCCTTTATTCCCCGGACGCGAGCGAACTTTAATTTCTTCAACCTGAAATCCAACCGACTTCAGGCGGTAGGGTAACGGCTGATCAAAATAAGCTGACCAAATCGCAAGTACACCGCCCACTTTAAGCGCAGACTTAATCGCCTTTAGACCTTCAAACTGATAAAACCAATCATTACTTTTTTTGGAAAGCCCCGCGGGTCCATTATCAACATCGAGAATGATACCGTTGTAGCGATTTTTAACACATTTAATGAGTCCGGCAACATCTTGCTCCTGAATTTCAACGCGCTCATCGCTGAGCGGATCATTGGCTAACCCCGCCAGCACAGTCCGATTCCAACGCACCACGGCAGGAACAATTTCCGCGACCGTAATCTTTGCTTTTTTGGGGAGATTGTCCAGAGCAGCCCGAAGCGTGTAGCCCATTCCTAATCCACCAATGAGAACCTGAGGGTCCGGCTGATCTTTAATTTTTTCCATCGCAAGCCGCGCCAACTCCTCTTCTGAGAAATGCATACGACTGCTCATCAGCTCTTCGCGGCCCGCATTAATATAGAAATCTTTATCCTGCTGATAAAGACTTAAACGCTTTCCCCCGCCGGGAATATCCGCTTCTTCAATTAAAACTTTGGGAATCATGCGGGTATTGTAATCGCAGGCAGAAAAAAATACGACCTATTCAAACAATTGAATCTCTTACAAAAAAAGAGCCGGGGCGGTTTTGCCATCCCCGGCTCTTAGCTTTAAATTTGAATTAACCGTCAAAACGGCCGAGATTCATCACTTTATCCCAAGCCTGAACAAAGTCATTCACGAATTTGTCCGTCGACTCGTTATACGCGTAAACCTCAGCTACCGCGCGCAATTCCGAATTTGAACCGAAGATCAAATCCACCGTGGTGGCAGTCCACTTCGGCTCACCTGTCTTGCGGTCAAAGCCTTCGTAAAGGCCTTCGGCATTTTCCGATTTTTTCCATTGCGTCGCCATATCGAGCAAATTTAAAAAGAAGTCGTTGCTCAACACACCGGGACGATTGGTGAATACCCCGTTTTTTGATCCGCCGGTATTGGCATCCAACGCGCGCAAACCGCCCACCAGTACCGTCATTTCCGGCACAGTTAAATTGAGCAGACTCGCTTTATCAACCAGCATTTCTGCCGGAGCGCGATAGCTCTTCTCTTTGTTGAAATAATTGCGGAAACCATCCGCAGCCGGTTCTAACACAGAGAAAGAACTCACATCTGTTTGCTCCTGCGACGCATCGGTACGACCAGCTTTAAACGGCACTTTCACGGAAAGTCCCGCGTCTTGCGCGGCTTTTTCAATCGCCGCGGCACCGCCGAGCACGATCAAATCAGCCAGCGAAACCTTGGTATTATCCGACCGTGAGTCATTGAATTTTTTTTGAACGCCTTCAAGCACGTTCAAAACCTTCGCCAACTCCTCCGGGTTATTCACTTCCCATTTCTTCTGCGGTTCAAGACGCACGCGCGCGCCATTCGCCCCGCCGCGCATATCGCTCGCCCGGAAGCTCGAAGCCGACGCCCATGCCGTACGAACCAACTCAGGCACCGACACGCCCGAAGCCAGAATATCGGCTTTGAGCTGCTCCGCGTCCTGATCATTAATTAAATCGTAATCTGCCTTTGGAACCGGATCCTGCCAAATCAATTCTAAATCCGGAACTTCGGAACCGATATAACGGGAGCGCGGTCCCATATCGCGATGCGTCAGCTTAAACCACGCACGAGCAAAAGCATCTTCAAACTCCTTGGGATTATCCAGAAAACGCTTTGAGATCTTGTTGAATTCCGGATCTTCTTTCAGTGAAAGATCCGTTGTAAACATGATCGGCAAGTTGAATTTGCCCTCCACATGCGCATCCGGAACTGTTCTTGCGGAAGATTCATCCGTCGGAATCCACTGCGTCGCTCCTGCGGGACTCTTGGTCTGCTTCCATTCAAACTTAAACAGATTATCCAAGTACTGATGCGTCCACTTCACCGGCGCGGAAGTCCAAGCTCCTTCTAATCCGCTTGTAACCGTGTCTTCGGAATGCCCTTTGCCGCAATTGTTTTTCCAGCCGAATCCCTGCTGTTCAATCGGCGCAGCGCCGGGTTCTTTCTCCAAGCATTCATCGGGCTTATGCGCGCCATGCGCTTTTCCGAAAGTGTGTCCGCCCGCGATCAAAGCGACAATTTCCTCATCGTTCATCGCCATACGGCCGAAAGACTCACGAATATCTTTTGCCGCCGCAAGCGGATCAGGCTTTCCGCCCGGTCCCTCCGGATTCACATAAATCAAACCCATTTGCACCGCGGCAAGCGGTCCTTTCAATTTACCGTCTTTCGTGCGGCGTTTATCTTCAAGCCATTTATTTTCAGGCCCCCAGTAAACCAAATCAGCTTCCCAGTCATCTTCACGTCCGCCGGCAAAACCCAAAGTTTTGAAACCCATATTTTCCATGGCGACATTGCCCGTCAAAATCATCAAGTCAGCCCATGAAATTTGTTTGCCGTATTTTTGTTTAATCGGCCAAAGTAAACGGCGCGCCTTATCCAAGCTCGCGTTATCAGGCCAGCTGTTAAGCGGATCAAAACGCTGCTGTCCGCCGCCCGCGCCGCCGCGTCCGTCAATCGTGCGGTAAGTTCCCGCGCTATGCCAAGCCATACGGATAAAAAAAGGCCCGTAATTACCGTAATCGGAAGGCCACCACTCCTGCGAGGTGGTAAGCAAATCATTGATCTCTTTTTTTACAGCCTGAAGATCAAGTTTCTTAAATTCTTCGGCATAATTAAACGATGCACCGTAAGGGTTCGACTTCACATCATTTTGACGAAGTGACCCTAAATTAAGCTGCTCCGGCCACCAAAACTGATTCGTCTTCGCCTCGCCCTGCGCGGGTTCCGGCTTTTCCATAGCAATGATCGGCAGCGACACAGCCATAAAAGCAGCTGCCACCGCAACCAGAATAACTCCACTAATTTTTTTCATGGTCATGATCCTCGTTTGTGTTGTTTAAAAAATGAATGCAAAAAACAGCTTTGGATTTCAAAGCTGTGTGTAGCATGGCACGATTTCATTTATCAATCCAATTGATTGTTTAGATTTATCCGATAGAAGGAAGCTATTACGCCCGACAAAAGACTAACGACAGACGACGAGCGACTAATTCAACCCGGCATGTTTAAAAATGTTCCGAACTCTGGTCGTATGACCATACCGTTATTGGTTACTCATCTTTTTTCTTAAAATCAATACTGTAAGGGCTAATTGCATATGGTGCCATATGTCCCTTTGAATCAACTTTTATCATTTTCCGATAAATTTTTATTTTATCGCCTTTTTTTAGCCTGGGAGTACTATCAAGCCAAGTCTCTTCTAGGAACCATGGTCTCTCGTTACGATCAAAATAAATTTTAATCCGTTTAAAGCTCTTATCGCCTTTTTTATATTTAACTTCTGAATAATACTCGATGGGCACCTCAACCACTTCACCTTCGGCGAGAAGTGTTTTTGTAATTTTTTGTTCTTTTTGTTTTTCAAAAAATTTGGTCTTCCTAAGAAAAACACTTCCCGAAACAATGCATAGAATGATTAGAGAGATGATGATCGGAATTTTTTTTGATTTTTTATCTAAAAAAATAAAACATTTAGTTATGATCCAACCAATAAAATACCACTGAAAACCACCTATCACTAAAAACGCCAACCCAGCTCCAACAATATCATTTTGAATCGAATTGCCGAAAGAAAGACCCAAAGCACTAAAAAGTAAAGTAGTAAGCGGTGCAACAGCCATTGCTAGCAATGACATTGGAAAATCTGCTATAAGGAGCATCATGATCATCCAACCACCGTTAGCATTAGAACGGGCGTATTGATATTCCCCAAGGTTAATCAAAATAGTAATAACAGAATGAATTAAAACAAAACTTAATCCAAGCCAACTCCAATTAAATTGTTTGTTTAGTTTTGCGGGTTCTTTTTTTGCAGAGGAATCAATAGAAGTCTTAAGATCAACTTCCTTGCTGTTTGATTCAGGGGGCGGTGTTTTACGATCCGCGACAACATTCGTGATGTCAGCATTACAACTGGGGCAAATTTTAAGGCCTAAGCCATCAGGCACATATTGTTTACAGGCAGGACATCTCACAACTTATCACTCTCCCCTTTTAACCCGACACTTTTAGAAATGCTCCGATCTCTGTTAAATAAATTACTCATCTATTTTTATCTTGTTATGCCAAAAAAACAACTAGCGAATTGCGAGCATATTTTTTTCAATCAACTAACCCATCTCCGCCAGACGGCGTCCGGTTTGCCGATCTCTGCAAAAAATATTTCACTTCTTGTTTCTTAAACGGTTTGATACCGAACTCAAAAATCTTGATTTGCCTTCCATAAACATTTCATGCTCCACAATTACAAAATTTTCAGGTCTCAAAAAAACCTTAGAGAAAATATTAGTATCAAAATTATCTACAAACACAGCATTCTTAGTTGTGGGAATAATAAATACAAGAAACTTATTAAAAGTAAATTTGTATGCCTTTTTATTACCATAATTATGCCTCACAACATATACAACATTACCAAAAGGTGCGTTTTCAGGCTCCCTAACAACCATGACCTCAAACAGATCTTTTTGATCTGGAATAGCACCTTTTAATATATTAAGAGCTATTGCTTCATACTTTCCCAATTCAACGGCTTTAAAAGTTGGCTCTGAGGAAATTGAAGCTCGCCATATTAAAGAAATAAAGAAAAATCTCAGTTTCTTAAAATCGAACTCACCCGCTTTAAATGAATAAACCGTATTAAGGTCATTCACCTTCCCTTTCTTGCTCTTTAAATCATCCCTTAAAATTCGATACCCTTCTTTGTCATATTCATTCAATTGATTATCACAAGCAGAGCATAAAATTGACTCATCCCATATACCATTTTGCCTTTGCTTCCAACTCAGATCTTCCGAATCAACCACTCTTAACTTTTCTTTATTTGGATCCGGATAAAATCGTTTAGGAATGATATGCGCTTTACACAAATCTTTATAATTGCCGCAATAACAACACTTACTCATCATAAAAAAACAACAATCGTTTTAATGGTTTTTCTCAATTTATTTGATCTTGGCTAAGCTAATTTTTTAAAAGCTCGCAAAAAAAGCACTGCATACCTTGTGGACAGTTAAGAAAAAAATAAATCACCCGATTGATCAAAATAGATCGACAAGCCGATTATGTCAGATTGTGATTTTGGTGCAACTGAGTTTTTGGGGATTTTTTCGGGCTTTTCGCGATTCGCGCGGAATCGCGGAAAGACCATGTAGCGGGAACCCATCGCTGCAAAGCAGTGTCAGGGGTTCACCGCTTCCCAGCCCCACCCCACCCTAGCGCGATAAAGCTCAAAGAAGAAATATCTCGAAGGCGAGTTCCGCAGGGCAAAGCCCGAGGACTGTTTGAGCCGGCAAGATGCTTCTTTTTGAGTGAAACTAGATTCCTGCTTTCGCAGGAATGACAGAGAATTGAGCAGATTGAAAGAATGGATTGAACCCATCCACTCAGACGAGCATTGATTACTTCTTAGCGTTTTCTTGAATATCCTTAATCTTCGCCAAACTAATCTTGCGTAACGGACAATACGGCTTATCCTTCCAAGTCTCCTTCAAAAACCCTTTGCGCCCCGACCCAATACTATACGCGTTGTAATGCGCCGCGTTCTTTTTGTAATAATCCTGATGATATTCTTCCGCCCGCGTCCAATTATTGAGCGGTAAAATCTCGACTGTAATGGGCTTTTTAAAAACCTTGGCTTCTTCGAGCAGTTTCTTTGATTCCTGCGCGATCATGCGTTCTTCATTGTTCTGATGAAAAATGCCCGTTAAATACTGCGAACCGCGGTCATTGAATTGCCCATCGCTTTGCGTCGGATCCACCGTCGTCCAAAACACATTCAGCAAGTCTTCAAACGAAACCTTGGAAGGATCATAAACCACTTCCACCGCCTCATAAGCACCGGTATCCCCCTCGGAAACCTGTTCATAAGTCGGGTTTTTAACGAGCGAGTTCGCGTAACCTGAATCAACGCCGATGACGCCTGCCGTATCTTCAAATGGTTTTTCCATACACCAAAAACATCCGCCCGCGAAATACGCTTTCTTAGTCTCTGCCATATTTTTCTCCTTTGCGTCAACCGCACCTGACGACAAAACCTGCACACCCATAATAGCGAGCAAGCCCATCAAAATTTTAAGATTTTTCATTTTGTTTTCTCAGCCAAAGGCTGACCGTCGACAAGCACGTTTTCTAAAATGCCGCTACCGTTTAAGACGCGCACCTGCGCCGCCATGACAATCTGCGGTTTTTTCGGATCGGTTGAATTCACATCGCGGTAAAGCGCTTCGGCTTTGGGCGCTTTGCGCTCATTCATGTAAAAACGGCTGAACGGAAAATGAAAGCGGACGGTATTGGCCGGAACAGCATCGCTTGTTTTGGTTTTTGCGTTGTAAACCCAGCGTGCTTTCTCATGCCAGCTGACGTGCGCGCGCAGATAAGTTCCCGATTTTGGTTTTTCAGTAGAGAAGCTTTCAATTTTTGTGAAACCTTTTTTGTCGCGTCCCAGCGTCAGATACACCACGGTGTTATTGGGATAATACTCAGGCCCGTTGTATTCGAAACTGTCTTGTTCAAAAGCCAGAACCACATAGCGCCCGCGGAATAAATCATAGGGATCCACGGGTCTTGTTTTAAACATAAAAACTTCGCCCTGCTTTAAAATTTTTTCGTGGCTGTAAATCATGGCAGCGGGAATCGTCAATAAAATTGCCAGATAAACCGGGAAAAAAGATTTTAACTTCATACCTTTTTCCCCTTGCGGCTAAAAGCACGGTTTAGAACCAAAAAGCCCGCGCCCAACGCGATAAAAATAAAAGCACGCGTCAGAATGCCCCAGCTGGAATCGCCGAAGCGGGTTACAAGAATCAGCGCAATCACCGCGAGGCCGCCGTTGACGAGTTTGAGCGAATCTTTCCGCCATCCTCCGGTAACGCAAAAAATACCGTATGCCAAAAGCAGGAGGTTAAAGAGCAGCTCGGGCATAACGAAACCGGGACGGCTACTGTTGAGAGCAAAAATCAGCGCGATCAGAAACGGAAAAAAGCCGAGCAGGCTGAGTTCTTCCTGTTTGGCTTTGAGGTTTTCAGCCCAACTGCGTAATGCCAAAAAACCGAAGCAGGCGAAAAGCACATAATCCGCCGCTGAGGCCCAGCCGTGATAACGACCTTCGTCGCGGTAATAGAGAAAACCAGTTTCGCGCCAGGGCCAATCAAAGGTAAGCAGATACGCCAAAACTAAAATACCGAAACGCCCGAACTGGTTGAGCGGATTTCTCCAAAAGGACTCGGTATGGGGGAAAAGGCGCCGGCCCGCCCATTCGATTGCGCCGAAATAAAAAGCGTAAATCACCATCCAAAGGCCGGGAATCGATTTTTCAAGACTGACGCCCAGCGCGATGGTTTGCGTCAGGACAATCGCCCAAGCCACCCAGATTTTGCGGATACTTTCGCCCTGCGCTTTAAATATTTCAACGATTTTGGGCAAAGCCAAAAGAAACAACGGCCAATAAAACAACGCATGCCCGCCGCGATTTTGACAATCACCGATCCAAAACGTAATTCCGGCAAGATAGAAAATAAGCGGAACGCCGGCATTGAAAAAATAAACCAACGGTAAGCCCGCGAGCATCCAGGTGATGAAGAAAGTATTGTAATCGTCCGAGACATGGTAAGTCTGGCTGATTAAAGCCATGGTGGCGCCGATGGAAAGAAAGAAGAGCGCGGCGATGGATTCACACTTAGCGGCAGAGTTTGCGTGCTTGCTCAAAACCCAATACCCCAAAGCTCCCGAGGCAAGCAAAGGCAAAAAGGCTAAAACAGTACGAGTGGAACGGCCCAGCTGATCCCAGTTGTAGGCAAAAAGCAGAATGACACCGAGCCCCAAGCAAATCGCGCCGAGAATTGAGAAAAGCGTTGCCGCGGTATTTTTGGAAGACCCCGAAATGGGATAAAGCGCGCTGATTTTTTCAGCCTGCTCGGTTGAAATAATCCGCCCCTCCACCCATTTCCCGATTTCCTGATTCAGCCAGTCTGTTTTTTTCATTTTTGACTCAAAAGGAAATGCGCAAGCATTTCTCCTTTTCCCAGCCCCCTACCGACGATCTTGAAAAACAAGAGGAGATGAAATGTTTGGGGCTGCGAGTTCTGAGCGCAGCATCAGCTGTCTGAGCAGAACAAAACATTTCATCTCCTCTTGTTTGCAACTTAATAAGTTTTTCCGTGCAGCTTCTCACGTGTCTTATTGAAAGACATCTTCCACTCAATTTGTTTTTCAAGATCAATCCCCAATCCTCCGCACATATCAAACAAACGAATGGCGGTATCGGCAAGTTCGTCTTCAAACGTATCTTTCTTTTCCAAGCCAAATTGGCCGTGGCGATGCGCTTCAATGGCTTCACCGAGCTCGGAGGTGATCAGCATGAGCATTTCGCCCACATTGCGTTCTTTCTCCCAGAAACCTTTATTCTTGGCGTTACCGTGACATTCTGCGATCCACTGTGAAATTGATTGGGGCATAAAAACTCCTTCTATAAAGACTGAAGATTATCGACCATCATCAAAAGACTGGTGAAATTATAGGGGGGCAAAACACGGAGACCAAGCGTTAAGTTTACTGAGGAAAGGCTTAAGAAGCTTCGAAGGCGGCGGCTTGCAAAGCGGAATAAAACGAGCTGACTGCCGGATCTGCAAAAATAGAAGTAGGCGTCCAGCCCGCCAGAGAAAGGCCTTTTTGGGTGCGGACACGGCTGAGAGCGACATAGGCTTGCCCCGGCTCCCAAAGTGAGCGCAAATCAATATGCGCCCGATCCATGGTGGCACCCTGAATCTTATGAATGGTAGAGGCATAAGCCAAATTTACGGGAAAATTCATGGCATGCGCCACTTCATCGCCTTCGGCATTATGCAAAGAAAAACCGAAAGTCGTCACTTCAATCGTTTCACCGTTTACCTCGACAGCCAGCATTCCCTCGTCAAAATCTTCAACCCGACCGACCGTTCCGTTTACAAACCGCTGTTTGGGATCATTCATGCGAAACATCACAATCGCGCCTTTTTTCAATTCCAACACTTCGGGAATGGGCGCGTCTTTTTTGATTTGCGTTAAATAAGGCTCTTCGCCCAAATATTCGGTCGGAAAAGACATGGCATCGCTGGTGAGACGATTGAGACACATCAGATTGTATTTGTCGGTTTGTTCACGGCGCGGAAACAGGCGCGGCACACCGTCTTCGACTTCCTCTTCAGTCATCACGCGTCCGTCTAAAAAAGCGCGGACGTCTTCATCCAAAATGCCGATCCGAATTTTATTCAGAACTTCGAGAAAGGATTTGTCTTTGGTGCGCACCTGATCTTCCAAAACCGCGGTTTGAAAATCGGAACGGCGCCAAGCCGTTGAATCAAAACACCATTTGCGCGGAGCATTACGCGATACGGGCGGTAACTGCGCGAAATCCCCCACACCGATCACCCGCAAACCGCCCCAAGGCACATTCACTTTGCGCACGGCGCGCGCGACTTGTTCGGCGGCATCCAACGCGTCGGCGGGAATCATGGAAATTTCATCAATGACGATGCATTCCGCTTTTTTGATGCGCCGCTTCACGCGCGTGTTGGAGACGGCTTTTTCGAGAATCATCTGCAGCGTACCCTGCATAATGCCGAGGCCGAAGAAACTGTGAAAAGTGCGTCCGCCGATGACGATCGCGGCAGCGCCGGTGGAAGCGAGAATATCCACGGCCACGGGCGATTCGTTAAAAAAACGGCGGATGAGAAAACTTTTACCCGTGCCGGGGCCGCCGGTCAGAAAAGTATTGTACGGAGTGTCGAAAAGTAATTTCCAGGCTTTTTCCTGGGAAGGCGTCAGGCTCATGCGCAAGAACCAAGCACCAGGTAGCAGGAACCAGGAAAAACTGCGCGCTTGGTTCTTGGTCTTTGGTTCATGGTTCTAATTGACCTCGTTAATGGAAACGATGCGGTGGAAGAGAGATCCGACGCGGGATTTTCCGTTCAGCGTCAAATCGGAAACCACTGTCTGATTAATGCGGTTTTTACTGTCATCAGTCATGGAATAACGTTCCGCCCATGTGGAATGAATCACATAATGCAACCCATTAATTTGCCCGAGATAAAGCATGATATGGCTCGGCATACGGATTAAAGTGACACCTTCTCTGGCGACGGCGAGCGTGGCGATTTTTTGCTGTTCGGATTTAAACGGTTCAAACCCATTCAGGAAAGTGCCGATCACGCCCTGCTCTTTGGAATTGCGCGGCATATCTAGCCCCATGCTCATAAAAACGTCGAAAGTAAAACCGGAACAATCTCGTCCGTCATAAAAACTGCCCCAACCGTAGCGCGCGCCTAAAAGTTTGAACGCCTGACGGATGATATTGCGCTGAGTATAAGGCAGGCGGCCTTTAGAAACGTCGCTGGCTTTGCTGACAAAAATCTTCTCAAGCACCACTGCGCCGCCCTGTCCGCGCACCGGCAGCAAAGACTCAAAGTAATTGCCGGTTTCACCCTGCAAAGGAAGACGGGTGCCCATTTGCGCAACGGCACGAACTTCCGTTAAACCAGGATTAGAAAAAACGGGAATATCAAGACCGGTCACAACTAAGAAGTCGCGCTTGCGCTCGACATAGCTTTTTAATTTTTCTTTGGTTTCAAAAATCGCGATGTCGCGGGATTTTATCCAGCCGCGGGCGTAAGTACCCTGAGCGTAAGCCCACTCACCGTCTTGGGTGGTGTGATAAACCGCCATCGGAGTCCATGTTTTAAATTTAGTGTTTTGCACCATATCAAACTCAACGTCACCCTTCTCTTCGAGCATGCCTTTGTCGGTCGGAATCACACGCACGGAAGCATGCTTCACCGCGGCCGCCCAGCGGACTTTGATTTTGTCGGGAATCGCGTCAAGACGAAGATTCGGCTTAATGGTCTCGGTGAAAAAAGTTTTGGGAATATATTTATCGTTCTTATCAAAAAGTTTGCGCCCCGCGATGGCTTCATATTCATTTTTGATCAGCGCTTTGGTTTCTTTGCTGGAAATAGTATTACCGATTTTAAAAACGTCTTTGCGGTCGTTTGAGAAAGTTTCAATTTCGCGGTTAAAAACTTCCACCTGCGCGTCTGTTTTTAAAAGTTTATCCGGATCCTGAAGGCGGTTAATCCAAAAATCGGCTTTCTGCATTTCGGGTGTCGCGCTGGTCAGCAGGAGCGGCCCTTTGGGAAGCGGGGGCAAGATTTTTTCAAGTTCTTGCGCGCGTAAAGGCGACGAGGCGATAAGCAATGCGGTTGCGAGAGCTAAAAAACGGCGGTACGAAAAAAACATAAAATAATTTCTCCGAGGAAAGTTATGAAATATTGAAGGATTATAGCGATTCAGAGGTAATTTACGATCGATTTTTGAGTTTCTTGAGCCTCAAAACCGCTTCTCCTGCCATGATTGTCAGCGGGAAGCCCCGAACAGGGCAGCTTGGTCGGTATGCACGATCGAAAGCAAAATAGCGGGGCTAGTCCACTGCGGATCAATTTCAAGCGAGCAAAGCGTGCCGGTACCCATATTAATTGACAAAAGCGGATCATCACGGCCGGTCAATAAAACGGAAATACATTCGCTGACAAAGGGCTGATGCGTGACGATTAATACCGATTCCAGCTTGGACCAAGCCGCTAAAAACTCTTTTCGAAATTTGTGGTAAAGCGCTTCGGGCGTTAAATGCTCGGAAAGCGTGACTTCATTCCGGTAAGAAAAAATATCGGAAACAATCTGCGCGGTTTCAACGGCGCGCGGATACGGGCTGGACAAAATTTTTTCAAACTTGACGCCGGATTTTAAAAAACCGCGGGCGGCCAACTCCATTTTTTGACGGCCTTCGGGAGATAAAAGGCGGTCACGGTCATGTTGATGTTTGCGGGAATTAAACTGTTCCGCCTGAGCATGCCTTAAAAAATGTAAAATCACGAAAACAGGCCTTTCAGCTTTTCTTTCGTGCCGTCCAATCCCGATGAAATCGCGTTGACGGGATTGAGATTTGCCTTAGGGCAAGGCAACGCCAAAAGTTCACAACGCATATCTAAATCTTTACCATGCGGCGAAAGCCAAATACCAAAAAATGCTTCCGCAAATTCGCGAGTCGGAATCATGGTGAGTACCCGCCCCGCTTTGATCATCGCGGTGCCGCGCCCGGGCAAATAAACAAATTCATAACGGTCGCCTTTTTTAGGACTGTCAAAAGCATCGGACAATTGCTGAAACATCGGCGCTACCAGCTCGAGATCCACTTTGGGGTTGGTGTTCACGTTCTCTTTGATCGCCTCAACCACTTTTTCTTTGGGAACATCGATACGGTACTCAAGCACTAAAACCTTCTGCACATCGGCAATATCGCCGTCAACGGGTTCTTTTTCATCGATATAAAATCCCACGGAGTAAATGGTCAAAAGCGATACCGCGCTCATTTCAAACTTACGTAAAGTCACGCCCCGCAAAGCCAAAACTTTTCCGGCGGATTCAATCGCTCGGTCAAACCAGGCGCCTGCTTTTTCCCATGGCGCGAGACCCACTTCCGCTTTACGGATAAAAAAATCAGCATAAGGACTGCCTTCGGCGGAAGCGATCACATTGTCCGGCGAAACCTGTGATGCGGAAAAATCCATTGTTTTTTTGTTGCTGACGATTAACTTGGGAGATTTTTTGGCCGCGGATACGGTCAGAGCCGGATTTGGAGAAACGCCTTCCGGTTCCGTTTTCTTCTGACAGCCTGAAAAATAAAAAAGGCTTAACGCCATCATCAGAGAAATAATTTGAAAATGTTTCATACTTATTTTAAACCTAAATACTTCGCGTATTCTTGCGTGATATCTTGACTTTTTTTCGCGCTGATCCGCTTCCCCGTCGGGTCCTGCCGCGCGCTTACGTTCTTATTTTGGTTTTTAGCAGGATTCCGCAACTCAAGAAAAGCCGAAACGGTCATGGACTTAACCTTCAGCGCGCGGGCATTGTTACAAACATAATTATCATCCGAAACAACAACCGGCATACTCAGCGTATTGCGCTGTAAGTAATCGATAATCACATCGTCGGCATCTTCCCCGGTCGCGGAATAAAGAACTTCCAAATTTCCGCCACCCATATCTCCGCCAAAAATATCCGACTTTCCGTCAAAAACCACGGTAATTTTCGCAACATCGCCGCGGGATTGCAAGACGGATTTACACGCGGCCAGCAGACCTTTGCGCGCTTGCTCGAGACTACGGTTAAGCATAGCCTCAAATGCCGGCGTTTTGTGGATGATGTTGTAACCGTCTAAAATGTAATGCACGGTTACATCATTCCCAAATGAAGTTTCGCCGCTTCGGTCATTTTACTGCGATCCCAAACCGGCTCCCAGACAATCTCAACCTTGGCTTCGGTCACACCGGGAATTCTTTTGAGTTTGCTTTCGGCTTCCACTTTGAGAACATCGCCCATACCGCAGCCGGGCGCGGTTAAAGTCATTTTCACTTCAACGCGGTTACGGTTTTCTTCCAACGCGAAAACTTTACAGTCATAAACCAATCCAAGCTCGACAATGTTCACCGGAATTTCCGGATCGAAAATCGTTTTTAGCCAATCCCACGACTGCTCTTCCATCGTGCGGGGCTTGCCGTCAATTTCGGTGGGGATCGGCGGCAAAGCTTCTTTGCCGAGCGCGTCCGCGTCCTGTCCCGCAATGCGGAGCATTTGGCCGTTTTGAGCGATAATCGTGTAGCTTCCGCCCAAAGCTTGCGTAATGCGCACTTCCATTCCTTCAGGCAAAGATACTTCTTCCCCGCTCGGAACCTGCGCGGCAACGACATCCCGCGATAATTTAATGAGTTCGTATTTCATACGTTTTTTTCTTCCTCTGGGCAAACCTGGCGGTTGCACCCTGGGGCGCAGAGCCTTACTTAAACAACTCTATCACTTTCAGCAACGAGTTCGCGAGCTGGTCGATTTCCTGCTTCGTATTATAAAAAGAAAAAGAAGCCCGCGCGGTTCCGGTTAAACCCAAAATCTGCATTAACGGCATGGCGCAATGATGCCCCGTGCGGATCGCGATCCCTTCGCGGTCTAAAATGGTGCCGATATCCTGCGGATGCGCCTGACTCAAAGTAAATGAAATGATCGCGGCTCTTTCCTTCGGTTGGCCGATAATTTTAAGGCCATCGATACGCGCAAGTTTTTCAACAGCATAACGCGTCAACTCCGTTTCATACTCATGTACTAAGGCCAAATTTTGAGCGGAAAGATAGTCAAGAGCCGCGCCCAAAGCAATTACGCCCGCGATATGCGGAGTACCCGCTTCAAATTTATAGGGCAATTGATTGTAAGTTGTTTTTTCAAACGATACTTTTTCAATCATATCGCCGCCGCCTTGATACGGGGGCATGGCTTCAAGCAATTCTGTTTTTCCGTAAAGCACGCCGATACCCGTCGGCGCGAAAACTTTGTGCCCCGAAAAAGCAAAAAAATCAGCATCCAAATCACGCACATCCACCGGCATATGCCCGACAGATTGCGCGCCGTCCACCAGTACCGGAATTTTTTTCGCGTGCGCGCGGCGGATCAATTCTTTAACGGGATTAACCGTTCCAATGGCGTTGGAAATATGCACTACCGCGAAAAGCTTGGTTTTGGGCGTGAGCAAAGCGTCTACACGGTTTAAATCCAAATCACCTTCGGAGGAAACCGGCAAAACGCGTAAAACCGCGCCTTTTTCTTCGCAAATCATTTGCCACGGAACAATATTCGAATGATGCTCCAGCGCCGTCACCAGAATTTCATCGCCGGCTTTCAGAAACTTGCGCCCGAATGTCTGCGCGACAAGGTTAATCGACTCTGTTGTTCCGCGCGTAAAAATAATTTCTTTTTCGGAAGCGGCATTGATAAATTTTTTAACTTTGATGCGCGCGTTCTCATACGCGACCGTGGCTTTTTCGCTGAGACAAAAAACACCGCGGTGAATATTGGCATTCTGGGTTTCATAGTACCAGCGCACGGCATCAATCACGGCTTGCGGTTTTTGCGTGGTCGCGGCGTTATCAAAATAAATCAACGGCTTGTCATAGGCCTTCTCCGCAAGCAGCGGAAAATCTTTCCGCGACTGAAGCGGATTCCAATCGGACGCGGGAGTCATCATTGAAATAGCCCGTCCAGCTTGACTTGCAGCCGGGATTGCATGAGTTTCTTCCATGGCTCAAATGTTACCGATTCCAAAAGATGTTCCACAAAGCCCGACGCGAGCATACGCTCCGCGACGGCACGGCCGATTCCGCGGGACTGCAGATAAAACAAACTATCTTCACTGAGCTGACCGATGGCGGCGCCATGGGAACACTTAACGTCATCGGCATCAATTTCAAGCTGAGGTTTTGTATCCGCGCGCGCGTCTTTAGAGACAAGCAATGTTTTGTGGACTTGCTGCGCATCCGTTTTCTGGGCTTCGGGACGGACTTTAACGCAGCCGCCGAAAACGCTGCGTGCCGAACCTCCGAGCAAATTACGGTAAGACTGCGTACTGGAAGCTTTCGGCACGGCATGATCCATCAAAACCTGCGTATCAAAATGCTGTTCTCCCGCACCCGCGGCAATTCCGCTCAAATCACATTTCGCGTCCGCGCCATTCAATAAAATTGAAATTTCATTGCGCGAAACTTGGGCGCCGCATTCAAAATCAAGCCTTTGATACCGGCTGGCTTCATTCAGCCGTGCGTGGGACGACGACCGAAGCCAGTCGCCGGTACCGCCATCCTGAAAACGATATTGGCTAAGCGAGGCCCCTTGCGCCAGCTGAATCTGAAATTCATGGTTGCTGAAAACCTTTTTAGCGGAAAATGAATCGTGCCACTCAAGGACAGTCAGCGCTGAGTTTTTTCCCATCGAAATCCAATGCCGAAGCTGAACCGTCGTTCCGGACGAGTCTTCATCCTGAAAGAAATAAACCAACAACGGCACAGATGCCCGTGCCTCATCCCGGACATGCAGCCAAACGCCGTCCTGAAACAAAGCTGCGTTCATGGCGGCAAATCCGCCAGCTTGTTCGGGATCGATCTGAATTGTGTTCGGGCGATGCACAGCCAGCTCCTTCACGCTTGAAAAGTCAGCCGTACCTTCCAAAGGCTTGAGATCGGAAATCTGAGGCATAAACCAGCCGTTGATAAAAATCAAACGCGCGCAATCTCTGAAAGGCTGAAGCTGCGTCTGAAGATGTGAAATTGTTTTCGCGTTGGGCTTCGGCGAAGCGGGACGGACATAATCCGTCATAGCCGAAATCGAAGAAACCGGGGTGTAGCGCCATGATTCGCTCTTCAAACTGGGAAAACCCGTAGCTTCAAAACGTTCCCAAGCCTTTGAACGCAACTCTTTCAAAGCATCAAGCTCACGGACCTCGCTCCACAGCTTTTCATTCCAAATTGTTTTTGTTTCCATAAATTAACTCAAAAGGAAATCGCAAAGCGATTTCTCCGTTTATTACTCCACCACCCATCGGGCGGATAAGTATCGCAAGGCAAACTTTTTTAAATGCGAGTTCTGCGCCGTAAGGACGCAGCTGTCTGAGCAGGTAAAAAAGTTTGTTGAAGCGTTACTTCTACTCTACTTCGCCGCCGCCTCTCGTATCCAATCGTAACCCTTCGACTCTAATTCCAATGCAAGCGACTTATCGCCCGACTTCACAATTTTTCCGTCCATCAAAACATGCACAAAATCAGGCTGAATGTAACTGAGCAAACGCTGATAATGCGTCACCAAAACAAAAGCCCGCTCCGGCGAACGCAAAAGATTCACGCCTTCAGAAACGGTTTTCAGTGCGTCAATATCCAAACCGGAATCCGTCTCATCCAAAAGTCCAAGTTTGGGCTCAAGCATATCCATCTGCAAAATTTCATTACGCTTTTTTTCTCCGCCCGAAAAACCTTCATTCACCGGACGGCTTAAAAAAGACGGCTCCATATCAAGCGCTTTCATTTTTTCACGGGCCTGCTTTAAAAATTCAGCAGCATCCAATTCCTTCTCACCGTTGGCGAGGCGTTTTTCATTCACCGCGGCGCGCAAAAAATAAGAATTACTGATTCCCGGAATATCAACGGGGTATTGAAACGCGAGAAACACACCGGCACGCGCACGTTCTTCCACATTGAGATCAAAAAGATTTTTACCGAAGTAAGTCACCGTGCCCTGCGTCACTTCATACGCGGGATGGCCCGCGAGTACGCGCGAAAGCGTGCTTTTACCGGAGCCATTGGGTCCCATGATGGCGTGAACTTCGCCCGCTTTAACGGACAAATTAATCCCCTTCAAAATCTCAATCCCATTCACCGACGCGTATAAATTTTTAATTTCTAACATTTTTCCCTCTTTTAAATATTTCAAAAGAAAACGCAACGCGTTTTTCCTTTTACCAGCCTAAAACCCCACCCAAGCTGCGGAAGGATTCTTTTAAATCTTCTTCAGACGAGTTCCGCAGCGAAGCGAGGACTGTCTGAGTATGAAGAAGATTAAAAAGATCGAATCAACCTACGCTTCCTTCTAAACTTACATTCAGAAGCTTCGCAGCTTCCACCGCAAACTCCATGGGAAGTTCTTTAAATACTTCTTTGCAAAACCCGTTCACGATCATCGAAACCGCGTTTTCCGCTCCAATGCCGCGCGCCTGACAATAAAACAATTGGTCTTCGCTGATCTTAGAAGTCGTTGCTTCATGTTCCACCTGCGCAGAATTGTTTTCGACTTCAATGTACGGGAACGTATTTGCCGCACACTCATGACCGATTAAAAGCGAATCGCATTGCGTGTAATTGCGCGCACCTTCGGCTTTCGGCAGAATTTTCACCAATCCGCGGTAAGTGTTTTTACCGTAACGCGCGGAAATGCCTTTGGAAATAATCGTGCTCTTCGTATTTTTTCCGATATGAATCATTTTTGTTCCGGTGTCCGCCTGCTGATGATGATTCGTAAGCGCCACGGAATAAAACTCTCCCACCGAGTTATCGCCCTGCAAAATACAGCTCGGGTATTTCCAGGTAATCGCCGAACCCGTTTCAACCTGCGTCCATGAAATCTTCGAATTTTCGCCCGCGCACTTTCCGCGTTTCGTCACAAAATTATAAATTCCGCCCTTGCCTTCACGCCCGCCGGTATACCAATTCTGAACCGTGGAGTATTTAATCTGAGCATTTTTATGCGCTACAAGCTCCACCACCGCGGCATGCAATTGATTGCGATCGCGCATGGGCGCGGTACATCCTTCGAGATAAGAAACATGCGAACCTTCTTCGGCAACAATCAGAGTTCTTTCAAATTGCCCCGTTTCAGCGGCATTGATGCGGAAATAAGTAGAAAGCTCCATCGGGCAGCGCACACCTTTGGGAATGTAAACAAAAGATCCGTCGCTGAATACCGCGGCGTTCAAAGCGGCAAAAAAATTATCGCTGACAGGAACAACCGAACCAAGATACTGCTTGATCAAATCAGGATGTTCTTTTACCGCCTCCGAAAAAGAACAAAAAATAACACCCGCCTTTTTCAGCGTATCTTTGAAAGTGGTCGCGACGGAAACGCTGTCAAACACCGCGTCAACAGCCACACCGGCGAGACGGCTTTGCTCTTCCAAAGGAATGCCCAGTTTCTTGTAAGTTTCGAGAAGCTCCGGATCGACTTCATCCAAGCTTTTGGGTCCGTCTTTCGCGTTTTTTGGCGCGGAATAATAAATGATGTCCTGATAATCAATTTTTGGGTATTTCACATTCTGCCAATGCGGCTCTTCCATGCGCTTCCAGGTTTGAAACGCTTTGAGCCGCCATTCCAACATCCATGCGGGTTCATTTTTCTTGGCGGAAATCGCGCGCACCACATCTTCGCTCAAACCTTTGGGCAAAGCATCCGCGTCGATTTTGGTGACAAAACCGTATTGATAATCCTGGCTGATGAAATCGTCGGGTGTTTTTTTCATACGGCTGTTTTCAATCTAGGTTCCAAATGCACGTCAAATAATTCGAGCTGATTATCCGCGATCATCTTGAGCGTCACTTTGTCATAAAGCATTCCCAATGTTTTTTGGGTTAAATGCCACACCGGTTTTAATCCGCAAAGTTCATGGTGCGTGCAGGTAATATTTTTACGGACATCCGGCTCACAAAACACATCAAACAATCCGCCTTCCAGCGCGCTGATAATGTCTTTCAGGTTAATTTGTTCAGGCGCGCGTGTAAGAACATAGCCACCCTGCGCTCCCTGCTTGGAAGCAACAATGCCCGCGATACGAAGCGATTGCAAAATCTTTTCGATATAGGCGGAAGGATACTGCTCATCGCGCACAATGTCTTTTACGGTCACCGGATTAAGCGACCCATTGCGCACCATGTACACCAGGCAAACCAAACCATATTCTGTTTTTGTCGTAAAACGCATCTTGCTTTAATTTATGTCGGACTAAAAGAGTCCGATTTCAAGTCTAAGAAATACCGCTCTTTTTCAGGAGCGGTATCTTTTATGCCGGTTGAACCAAAGGTTCAGAGGCCATTATATTACAGCATGCCGGTTGAGCTTAAAGCTCAGAGGCAAATACTTTACAGGACGGCGGCTGTAACCGCTTTCTTAATAAAATCTTCGGTCATTTGATAAGCTTCATCATCCGTATACTGAATCGGAGGATGCTTCTTAAAGTAAGCGGAAGGCCCGTACAAAATTCCGCCTTCACCGCGGATCAAAGCCAATTTGCAGCAGCGAATCGAGTCAATCGCCACGCCCGCGGAATTTGGTGAATCTTCCACCGACAAACGCAATTCAATATTGAGCGGAACATCGCCGAACATCCGGCCTTCCATGCGCAAGAAACAAACTTTGTTGTCCTTCTGCCAGGGAACATAATCCGAAGGGCCGATATGAATATTGTCCGGATCCATGCGGTCGCCCGTTACGGATTGAACCGCCTCAGTCTTCGAAATTTTCTTCGAAGCAAGACGGCTGCGGTTAAGCATATTCAAAAAGTCGGTATTGCCGCCGGTGTTGATCTGATAAGTGCGGTCGAGCTTCACGCCGCGCTTACGGAAAAGATCGGTTAAAACACGATGCGTAATTGTCGCGCCAACCTGAGCTTTAATATCATCGCCGATAATCGGAAGATTTTTTGCTTTAAAACGCGCGGCCCATTCCGGGTTCGACGCGATAAAAACAGGTATGCAGTTAATGAAACCGCAATTGGCTTCCAAAGCGCAGTCCGCGTAAAACTTAGCGGCTTCTTCGGAGCCCACCGGAAGATAATTAATCACGATTTCAGCACCGGTCGATTTCAATGACTTCACAACGGATTCTTTGGTGGCTTCCGGCTGATCCGAAAGAACAAAAGTAAACTTGTCATCGCGATCTTTCATATGCTCGGAAAAACCGTCGAGCAATTTTCCCATCTGGACTTTGACGCCTGATTTCGGGAGTTTCGCGCAAAAAATAGCGGTGCAATTCGGTTCGGCAAAAATGGCCTCATTAACCTCTTTGCCGACTTTGCGTTTATCAATATCAAAAGCCGCAACGACTTCGATATCCGAAGGCTTATAACCGCCCAGTTCCCAATGCATCAAACCGATGCTTTCCTGCTCGGTTTTATCCGCGTAATAATAAAGCCCTTGAATCAAAGAGCTCGCGCAATTGCCGACCCCGACAACCGCAATCTTAATTTTTTCCACAATCCCCTCCTGTTACGACGCCTTCTACAAATTAAAAAAGACATAAAGTCATAATGTCAATAAGTCGCATATGATATGCAAGAACACGCCGACAGTCTAGTGTTTCGTCCTATTCACCATGATTGCTAAGACTTGATCTTAATAGAACTTGCAAACAAATCCGCCCTGTCTGAACCGGCTCTTATTATGCCAATGTCACCACAATCTAGGGTATTGATTGAGCCCTATTTCAATTTATGTTAGATTGCTTGCCGTCATGCTCCAATTTTTAAGAAGTAACACCAAAATTTTCGCTTGGTTTTTCGTCATTGTGCTGGTTTTAGCCTTTGGGCTCAGCTCTTTTACTTTTAACAAACACGACCAATACGCTGGCGAGGTTTTCGGGAAACAAGTTAGTTTTCAAGAATTTCGTATTTTTGAAACTTTAACCCGCTTGCTTGCACCCGATCCTTCAATTCTGGAAGACGCTCAAACAGCCTACACTTACGCATGGCAGCAACTGATTCTTTCGCGGGAAGCCCAAAATCAGAAAGTGGAAGTTTCTGACGATGAAGTCCGCGTTCAAGTGGACCAACTTATGAACCGCCAAGCCGATACGCGCTTAAGCCCGGGCGAATACACCAACCTTCTCAAAAGCTGGCGCACCACGCCGCATGAATTTGAAAGCGGCGTCCGGGAAATGATCCGCGTCAATAAAATGCTGTCTTCCCTCTTTCAGCTCAAAACCGATCCGTCGTCTTTCGCTGGTAATGACGCCGATAAAAAAGAAATCCTGCTTCGAGCGGAGAAAGAACGCGCCGAGCTCAAAGAAAACTACATGCGCTGGCTTTCTGAACTGAACCAAAAAGCAGCGGTCGTGGACTACAGCAAGCTGAATCAAACGCCATCCGCTCCGGAGGGCACCTCGTGAAAACCGTTGAAGCTCTCGCGAAACTGATTCAGGGCCAAGTGATCGGCGACGCGGCATTGTCCGTCACCGGCATCACCAACATTGAGCAGCCAAAAACCGGCTGTATCACCTTTGTTCAGGACGAAAAAAAACTAAAATCACTTGAGCAAACAGAAATCGCCTGCCTGATTGTTCCGGAAACAATCAGCACTTCAACCAAAACATTGATTCAGGTCAAAAACCCCAAAGCCGCCTGGGCTTTCTTGCTTAATGAATTTTTTCCGCCGCACGCGTTTACCGCGGGCATTTCTCCGCAGGCTTCCGTGTCGCGTACCGCAAAAATCGGCAATGGAGTCACCATTGAACCTTTCGCGGTTATTCAAGACAGCGCTGAAATCGGCGACAACAGCGTGATTCGCGCGGGCGCTTATGTTGACCGCAATGTCAAAATCGGAAAAAACAGTGTTCTTCACCCCCGCGTCATGGTTTATAACGATTGCCAAATCGGCAGCCGGGTTATTTTGCATTCCGGTACCGTCATCGGCACGGATGGATTTGGCTATGTATCTTCCGCGGCGGGTCATCAGAAAGTTCCGCAAGTCGGTATTGTCGTAATTGAAGATGACGTGGAAGTCGGCGCAAACACAACGATTGACCGTGCCACGATCGGTGAAACCCGCATCGGCCGCGGGTGTAAAATCGACAACCAGGTTCAAATCGGCCACAATGTTCAGCTCGGCGCCTGCACCATTATCTCAGCCCAAACCGGAATTTCAGGCAGTACCAAAGTCGGTATGTTTGTTGTGATGGGCGGTAAAGTCGGCGTGGGTGATCATTGTGAAATCGGAAATCAAGTCATGGTGGGCGCCGGCGCCGGAGTTCCCTCAAACAAGAAAATTCCGGATAAACAAATTGTTTTCGGAGAACCCGCTCGTCCCTACGCGGAAGCCCGCAAGCAAATCGGTGCTCAGCTTCGTGCCGCTGAAACACTGGATGAAGTCCGCAAACTCCGTAAAGAGCTCGACGAAATCAAAAAGAAGCTCGGTTAATTCGAAACTTTCTGAAGCACGGCTTCAGACACTTTCTCCCCAATTGAAAAAAACTCTTTGGCTGCCTGACTGTTTGAATTTGAAAGAAACACAGGCTGACCGGCATCACCGGCCACACGAATATCCGCATTCAATTCAATGCGCCCGAGAAAAGGAATGTTCAATTTTTGCGCGGCTTTTTCCGCGCCGCCGCGTCCAAAAACATCCCCTGCCATATTTTCGACCATGCCCAGCACGGGGACTTTAAGATGATTGAACATCACCACAGCTTTGCGGACATCTTCCAGCGCCACTTCTTGCGGAGTCGAAACAACTACCGCGCCTGAAACTGAAATGGACTGCGCTAAAGACAATTGAATATCTCCGGTGCCGGGCGGTAAATCGACGACTAAAAAATCGAGATTACCCCACTCCACCTTTTGTAAAAACTGCTGAACCGCACTGTGCAGCATCGGCCCGCGCCAAACCATAGGCTGATCTTTGTTCACAAGCAGCCCAATTGAAATGACCTTGATACCGTGTGCTTCAATCGGAATTAATTTATTATTCTCAGAAACCGTGGGTTTGCTCCCATCAGGAATTCCGAGCATTAAGGGCAAATTGGGTCCATAAATATCGCCGTCCATAATACCGACTTGAAAGCCTTTCGCTTTAAGCGCAAGCGCGAGATTCACGGAAACCGTTGATTTTCCAACCCCGCCTTTACCCGCCCCAACCGTAATCACATGTTTGATTCCGTCGGTTTTTCCGCCCAATTCAGCTGAAGCGCTGATCGGCTTACCTTGCGAAACCTGCACTTGCACCGAAACCGCGCTTGCTTTTTTCAAGACGCCTTCAACTTCGACTTTAATTTGGCGTAAATTTTCCGCGTCGATATTTTCGGCTTGTAAGTGAACAAACACCGCTCCGGCATCCACTTCCAATTCACGGATCATGCCCGAAAGCACAATGCTTTTACCCGTCGCCGGATTTAAGACCGCCTGCAAAATTTTTAAAACATCCTGCTGATTCATTGTTTCTCCAAAAAATTACGCGCCATGCAAAAAATCTTTTAAATATTGAACCTGAACTTGGCTCACCTTAAGCTGTGCTTTCACCATATCACCGATGGTGACAATCCCGCAAACTTTACCATCGCCTACGACCGGCACATGACGGATACGCTGTTGGGTCATTAAATTCATCACATACTCAACCGTATCGTCGGCTTTGCACATAATCACGCGCGGAGTCATCACCGTTTCAACCAAAGCGGAGCCCCATGCTGATTCATTTTGATGGCAAACGCGCATTAAATCACGCTCAGAAAAAACGCCGGATATTTCGCCGGCAGCATCCATTACAAGCACCGCACCAATTTTGTTCTCAACCATCGTTTTGAGCGCCTCGCGGACGGTTTGCGCCCCCGCGATCATGGTCACTTTACCGCCTTTATCTTTCAAAATATCAGATACAAGCATTTTGGACTCCCCTTTCTAAAAACGTGAAACGCGTTAGCGTTTCTCAGTTTAAAAGCCCCCAACCCAATCCTGAGCGATTATTTTAAAATTATTCTTTTGGAATGCGAGTTCTGCGCCGTCAGGACGCAGTTGTCTCGTGGTCGTAGACCATTGAGCAGAACAAAAGAATAAGTTTTAAAAATAATCAGGCCCCTCGGATATGTTCAATTGCACTCTTAAGTTCAACAACCAACACATCCACTTCATCTGTTTTTGTAAACCGCCCGAAACTAAACCGAAGCGATGAGCGCGCGTGCTCATCCGAAAAACCCATGGCTTTGATGACATGCGACGGACTGCCCGCGCCGCTCATACAAGCCGAACCCGAGGAAACACAAATCTCTTTTTGATCTAACGCGGCAAGCAGTGCTTCCGCGTCTACCCCTTTAAAAGCCAGGTTACTGGTATTCACGAGCCTTTCCGCTTCCCAGCCATGCACGGTCACGCCGTGGATTTCTTTTTGAACGCGGTCTTCAAAACGATCGCGAACACCTTTTAAACGTTTTTGCTCTTCAGCTAAATGGCTCAGTGATAATTCGCAAGCTTTACCCGTTCCGATAATACCGGCAACATTTTCCGTTCCGCCGCGGCGTTTTCGTTCCTGCGAACCACCCCAAACCAAAGCTGAAAACGGCGCCGCTTTGCGATGATATAAAATCCCCGCGCCTTTGGGTCCGTAAAACTTATGCGATGAAAGAGTTAGAAAATCACACCCCAGTTTCGCCGCGTTAATTTCAATTTTGCCGGCGGATTGAACAGCATCGATCAGAAATACCGCTCCGCTTTCTTTGATCTTTTCGCTTAATTCTTGCAGCGGAAAATGCACGCCCGTTTCATTGTTAGAAAGCATCAAAGCTACAAGCGCAGTGCGGTCGGAAAGAACTTCTAAAAACTCATCAGTTTCGAGTCGTCCCTGATCATCCACGCTGATTTCATGCACGGTATAACCCTGACCCGCCATTTCACGGCAAAGCTTCAAAACGCTGGAATGCTCCACCTGACTTGTAATAATTTCTTTACGCTCAGGAAATGCGACCAGCGCAGCGCGAATCGCGGCCGTATTGGCTTCGGTTCCCCCGCTGGTAAAAATAATTTCTTCTTCGCGTAAAGCCCCCGTGAATTGCGCCGCGGCACGGCGCGCATCCCGCATACCTTTGGAGGGAATCCGCCCCGCGGAATGAAGACTGGAAGGATTACCGAAATATTCCGTCAAATAAGGAAGCATGGCTTCCAATACCTGGGGATCCATCGGCGTTGTCGCGTTGTAATCGAAATAAAGCATACTAAATAGTCCCAGGAACCAAGAAACAGACACCAAGGTTAAAAACAAACATATTATCTTGGTCCTTGGTTCATGGTTCTGGGTTCCTTCAAAATCAATAGGAGTATTAAATACAGTATTGCAAGCGCGCCCCAGCCGGCAAAACCATCATACATTTTGCCTGAACCCCAAATCATATTCGTGGTACTGAAATCCACCCAAAGACCGTCGGTTTTAATAAAAAAAACTGCGCCCGCGTGCAATCCAATCGCGGGATAAAGCGACTTGGTTTTGAGTGTCAGACCCGAAAGCATTAATCCAAAAATAAAAAGTCCCACAAAACCGGGCCAAAACGAGCCGAAATGCGCGAAAGACGAAAACGGCGCGGCAAGCAAGCGAAAGCCGTCAATAAAATCCGGTGTTTGATCCACAAACGGCTTCTTGGCATGCACAAAGTGCACGATGGAATAAAAAAGATTGGTGACCAACAAACTCAAGATGAGCTTACCGCGGTTGCGCCAAGCGCAGAGCAAAGAATTAAAAAGGGCGCCACGAAAGAAAAACTCTTCAATCACCCCGATTAAAAGCCCCGCCGCAATCGCCAGCAAAATTCTCTGAATCCATTTCCAAGCACTGACATCCCGAATGGACAAAACAGCCTCGCCGACGAAAACCTGCAACGCGACATAAAGCGACAAAACAATCACCGGCGCGAAAAAGGCCGTCAGAAGAAAACGCAGGGAGTCATTCTGCCAAGTTAAGCCGTACTGAACGAAGGTTTCTTTTTTAATGCGGACAAAAATAACAACGCAAACCAGTGTTCCCACCATGACAATGCGGTTAAAAATACGCTCAAACTTGTAAGGCAAAATTTGATAGAGCAGCGGCGAAAGAAAAACGGCCAAGAGCAAAACAGCACCGAAGGAAAGAATAAATAAAAAAGTTTTTTTCATGATTACGCTGGATTCACTTCGACAATGACATCTATTTCAATCGCGGAGTTTTGCGGCAAACTGGCCACGCCCACCGAAGTGCGCGCGTGCGAACCGGCATCACCTAAAACTTGCGCCAAAACTTCAGAAGCTCCGTTAATCACCGCGGAAATGTCTGTGAAAGACGGGTCGACTTGGACAAACCCCGAAAGCTTCACAATCCGCTTGAACTTAGCCCATCCGATTTGATGCTGAATCAGGGATAGCACATGCAGTCCAGCCCCTTTGGCTGCCTCCTGCGCGCGTTGCAGGTCAATGTCTTTGCCGACCTTGCCTGTAATCAAAGTTCCGCTCACACGGCCCAATTGCCCGCTTAAAAAAGCCAGATTGCCGGCAAAAGCAACGGGCTGATAAATTCCTGCCGGCTTAGCCGGTTCGGGAAGTGTTAAACCTAACTCACGAATTTTATTCTCAAAAACATGGGAGCTCATCATCGGCCTTTTATTTGGGTTTTCGCGCTGAAATTAATGTTGCGGCTCCGAAAGTAAACGCGTGAACTTGAATGTCCGAAAAGCCCGCGGCTCGCATTTCCGCGGCGGTCTGTTGAGGCTCCTGAAAAGAAGCCACGGATTCGGAAAGAAATTGATAGGCTTTCAGCTTGCCTGAAAAAATCCAGCCTACAACGGGTAAATAAAGTTTGAGATAAGGATAAAAAAGGAGTTTTGCCCACCAGGCATCGGGTCGGGTTAAGCAAAGAAAACCAGCGCGGCCGCCGGGCGTTAAAATCTTAAACACTTGGCTCAAAAAACGGGGCATGTCCTTCACGCTGCGCAAAGTAAAAGCGGAAACAACCAAATCAAACTCATTTGAACCGAACGGCAAGCCGTGAAAATCTCCCTGAATCAGCATGACTTCCGGCGGCAAGTTTTCCCGCGCTTGCGCGAGCATATTCGCGGAAAAATCGAGCGCGGCAGATTTTTTCCATGTCTTGCGGGCCAGAAAGCATTGTAAAAAACGTCCCGAGCCTGTTCCTAAATCTAAAATTGATTCCTGCGACGGCTCCAGAACCAAGTCACGGGCGCGCTTGCGCCAAGCTTCGTCCAAATTAAAGCTCAGTATCGTATTCAAAAAATCATACTTGGGTGCAATCGAATCAAAAGCTTCGCGAATAAATTCTTTATCGGGACTCGCCAAATTTGTTTTTTCTGGTGTTATTAATGTCATATCTTTTGTGTTCAATTCAAAAGGCTTCAGATACAAGGCGCTGTTGAGCAATCGAGGAGGTGTATGTGATTAATACGCCGCACGATGATTGTGAAACCGCAACGCAGTAGATGAACTTTTTCAATTGAACACCTGCACCGTGTCGTAATTCGTGTCGCGTTGGACGGGCGTATACCCGGCTTCTTTGATCAAGCGGATCAAATCTTCGCGTCCGGTTTGGGTGGCGTCAATCCCCGTCGGCTCTAAAACTTTATCTTCAATCAAAGTGCCGCCCATATCATCACAGCCGAATTGAAGCGCAATTTGCCCCAGCTTCAAACCTTCCGTCAGCCAGCCGCTTTGCAAATGATCAATGTTGTCGAGCATCAGCCGTGAAATGGCAACGGTTTTCAAATAATCTTCTCCGCCCGCTTGTTTCAAATGCTTCATACGAGGTGTATTCTCCGGCGACATCGTCCACGGAATAAAAGCGCGAAAGCCGTGGGTTTCATCCTGAAGTTTACGAATCACAACCATATGTTCAATCCGCTCGCGAATTGTTTCCACATGTCCGACAACCATCGTCGCGGTAGTTTTTAAACCGGCCTGATGCGCGACGCGCATCACATCAATCCATTTTTCAGTGGTTGCTTTTTTGGGGCTGATAATTTTGCGCACGCGCTCCGCCAGAATCTCAGCTCCGCCGCCGGGCATCGAGTTGAGTCCGGCTTCTTTAAATTTTTTAAAGAGATCAATCAAAGGAATGCGATTCTTACGGGCAATCATGTCCATCTCGACCACGGAAAAAGAGTGCACATGCACGGTCGGAAATTTTTGACGAACCGCGCGAATCAAATCAAGATAGTAATCGATGGGCAGTTCAGGATTGACCCCACCCTGAATCAGCGCCTGCGTTCCACCCAACGCGACCAACTCTTCGATTTTCTTAAAAACCTCATCGTGCGTCATCGTATAAGCTTCCGCATGCCCGGGAGGACGGTAAAAAGCGCAAAAATCACAGTCGACCACACAGGCATTGGTATAACTAATATTGCGGTCAACGATAAAAGTAACGCGTTTTTCAGGAAACATTTTTTCTTTAACCTGATGCGCCGCGCGGCCGAGCCTTAAAAGATCGCAAGCGTATAGCGAAACGCCTTCTTCGAGCGAAAGCCTTTCGCCGTTAACCCGTTTCTCCAGGATGTCGTCAAAACGATCCATTTTCATATCATCAACTCTGCTTTTTTTCTGTCGCAGTTGAACCAGAGCAAAAATTAATTAAGCTCAACCGGGACCGTAAAACTCAAATCAGGAACAAAGTTTAAAGGAGCACTTCCGCAAAATCCGCGCGCTGCTGAAAGCTCCGTAAATTTTTCAAATCCGCGCCAGCACGATTCATCCAAAACATACCGCAAGTTCGATAAATATCCGAATATTTTTGGATAAAGCTTGTCAAACTCGCTGATATTCCCCTGCTTTTGCACAAGCTCGGAAAGATGCGCTGTATTATACAAAAACCGTTCTTTTAAAGCTTGGTAAAATTCCTGAACACAGGTTTCATCCAGACGCGCCTCACGGCGTACTGCCCAAACCGCGTAAACAAAGGGCAAGTTTTGCCACTCATACCAAAGCTGCCCTAAATCATAACGCAAAATCCATTTGCGCGGATGCGCGAACAAAGCATCGTTGCCGATTAAAAGCGCGGCATCATGGTTCTCAAGCATGGTCTTCGGGTTGGAAGGCATCGGCAATAATTGCGCCTGAATTCCATACTTCCCTTTTAAAATCAAATTAAGCAAATGCGTCGAGGTCAAACTTTCCTCCGTCACCGCGATTTCCGCTCCGTTCAAATCTTCTATTTTCTTTTTCGAAAAAAGCGTTACGCTGCGCACAAAGTCATGGCTGGCAATACCTAAATCGGGCAATAAAAGATAATCATTCGGGCTTTTCAAATACTCCATGGAAGAAATGGGCGCGGCATCAATTCGGCCTTCACGCATCATTTGATTGATTTGCGCGGGAGTGCCGCTTTCAAACTGAAATTTCTCGGAAGATTCCCAGCCGCCGTAATAAGGCAGGCAATTGAGATATTTGATTCGGCCGATTCGCATGAACAGCCTCTTAAGCCGGATCCGCTTTGGAGATTTTTAAACTTTGCGCTTTAGCGGGGCCGACCCAACGAGGGTAAAGAGCATGAGGTATTTCCATTTGATCCATCACCTTGCCGACCACAAAATCAATAATGTCTTCGATAGTTTTTTCACCCGAATAAAAACCCGGAATCGGCGGAACAATACGGACGCCCAAACGCGCAAGTTTCAGCATATTCTCAAGATGAATCGCCGAAAAAGGAGTTTCACGCGGAACCAAAATTAAACGGCGATTTTCTTTGATGATGCAATCCGCCGCGCGGTGAATTAAGTTTTGAGAAAGACCGTTCGCCACCGCTCCCAAAGTACCCATGCTGCAAGGGATAATCACCATCCCCTCCACCGGATAAGAGCCGCTCGCGATCGGCGCGGTAAACTCTTTGGGATGGTGAGTCTCAATCAAAGCGGGATTGGAAATTTGAAACGCCTCCGAAAAATCCTGCGCGCTCAAAGACGGCAATACAATTCCAAGCTCTTCTTTCATAGTCAGACGTGCCGGCTCTGAAATAACCAAGTGCACGCGGCGGCCGGTTTGGTTTAAAACCTGAATCAAACGTGAGGCAAAACGGATACCGCTCGCGCCGGTCATTCCAATAATCCAAGGTTTCATTAAAATCCTCCCGCGGCATCCAAAGCGGCCGCAACAAAAATGATCATACTGATCCAGGCATTCAAATTAAAAAAAGCCTCATTCAGCTTCAGCGGATCGGAATCCTTCTTCGCTAAAATATGCTCGCGAATCAATAAACCCGCAGCCAGCGCGAGTCCGCCGAAATAAATCCAGCCCAAGTCTGCTGCCATTCCTGCCAACACCCAGCACACCAACGTTAAGAAATGCAGCCAGCGCGATAAAACGCGCGCTTTCTCTTTACCAAGACGCGCCGGCACGGAATGCAGGCCTTTCTCACGGTCAAAGTCAAAGTCGAGAAGCGCGTAAATTATATCAAATCCGGCGACCCAAAACAGGACTCCCAACATTAAAAATCCGGGTATCCAAGAAAAGTCTCCGCC